>Ga0126342_10000601_pt1 | contig 41481 bp, 36 predicted proteins | sample Cyp1metagenome_FD_92528 | JGI IMG/M metagenome (GOLD analysis project Ga0126342, IMG submission 92528) | Coral microbial communities from Lord Howe Island, Old Settlement Bay, Australia - Cyphastrea 1 metagenome | ecosystem: Host-associated > Invertebrates > Cnidaria > Coral ...
GAGCCAGCAGCCAGCTAGCCAGCATCCAGTAAGCAGGCAACAGGCAGCCAGTAGTCAGCAGCCAGGAGCCAGCAGCCAGAGCAACAACAAGAACAACAACAACCAGCTAGCCAGCAGTTAGTAAGCAGCAGCCAGGAGCCAGCAGCCAGCTAGCCAGCAGCCATTAAGCAGCAGCAAGGAGCCAGCAGCCAGCTAGCCAGCATCCAGTAAGCAGGCTAACAGGCAGCCAGTAGTCAGCAGCCAGGAGCCAGCAGCCAGAGCAACAACAAGAACAACAACAACAACAGCAGCAGCCAGCTAGCCGCAGCTAGCCAGCATCCAGTAAGCAGGCAACAGGCAGCCAGGAGCCCGCAGCCAGAACCACTACGACGACGACGACGACGACTACTACTACTACTTCTGCTACTACTACTACTACTACTACTACTACTTCTGCTACTACTACTACTACTACTTCTGCTACTGCTACTACTACTACTACTACGACTACTACTGCCAAAAAAACAATTTCTTCTAGAGTTTCAAAAGCGACGTTAGGCAGTTTTTCTGGTCACTTTTGGGGTGTTTTGGGCGCGAAATTAGGTGGTGTTTCAGCGTTTCGAGTGGTGTCCATCGGTAGAGCTGTTGCACGTTGCAAAATTGCAAGGTTGAAGGCACCAAAGCGACAGGACAGCTACCGCAAAGGCAGCCAAAAAAATGTTTTTTTCTAGGGTTTCAGAAACGACGTTAGGCAGTTTTTCTGGTCACTTTTGGGTGTTTTGGGCGCGAAATTAGGTGGTGTTTCAGCGTTTCGAGTGGTGTCCATCGTTAGAGCTGTTGCACGTTGCAAAATTGCAAGGTTGAAGGCATCAAAGCGACAGGAAAGCTACCGCAAAGGCTGCCCCCCAAAAAAAAAATAGGGTTTCAGAAGCGACGTTAGGCAGTTTTTCTGGTCACTTTTGGGATGTTTTGGGCGCGAAATTAGGTGGTGTTTCAGCGTTTCGAGTGGCGTCCATCAGTAGAGCTGTTGCACGTTGCAAAATTGCAAGGTTGAAGGCATCAAAGCGACAGGAAAGCTACCACAAAGGCAGCCAAAAAGATGTTTTTTCTATGGTTTCAGAAGCGACCGTCAACACTGCAAGGACGATTCTATAAAATCCATGTGTTGGGCCGTGGTTCATGAAGGCCAGAAGGCATCAAAAAAACCAATCCGGAGCTCTCAGGACGAGAGGTTTTGAAGCGTGCCCGAAAAGTGCACTTTGATTCCACATCATTCTCAATATCAACCAACGACAATTAACAGAATGGAACTGATGAGTCTGAGACATTCTTATTCGATCTTTGTTCCTATGATTTAGATTTGCAATCCAGTTCTCAACTATAGTTAAGCTGGCATCCAAAGTGGCAGGCATGCCCCCAGCGCCTGAACGCCACGAGCAAGTTCTCCAAGTCTGAGCTGAGTCGCCGACGTTTGAGCAAGAAGTGACACCTCCGGCTTCCCGGAATGCCCGGGGTCGGCGGCAGGGGCGGCAGCCCTTAAATAAACAATCCAATAACTACGTACAATATCGCTATTATACGCTATGTATTACATATTACGAGTATATATATATAAGCCAAATACAAAACTATAATGATTACGTGTATCATAGGGTATATATTATATGTATCCATTGGGTTACAGTGGATATATCTCTATCATTGGATATATACACATATATACACCTATATATCTGGATATTATATATATATGTGGATATTCGATTGTATTATCAAATATCAATATGCCTATTTTACATACATTAATAGATATATATATATATATATTTATATACATACATACATATACATTTGTTATTCCATTGTTTGATGCGTTCGCCAGTCTCGCACTCCGGCGCCTGTGTGCCAAGCGCTGCATGGCTTCAACCGCAAAGCTGTAGCGTTCCAAGGCCAGCTCCACGCCTCCGGCTGCGAGCGGCCGGAGGGCGACCGTTTCGGAAAAGGCTGGGGTTCACCAGGGAAAATGATGGAAACCATGGATACATGATGGGAAAATGATGGAAACATGATGGAAAATGATGGAAGATGGGAAGATAACCCAAGGAAAAATGATGGTTTAAGAAGTTTAAGACTAAGAATGCAAAATGGGGAGATAGATCAACCAAACTGGTGATAATGGGATGTAACTGATATGAGGAGTAAAAAAAGGGCAGAAAAGCTGTTAAACCAACAAACATTAGGATTTGTTTTCCCTGATCTATCATAGCTAGGGTTGTTTACTTCACTGGCCTACCGGCTGGATCTATGGGGGATATATCGAACCATCATCGAAACTCAACAGCAGGTTGATATACGGATATACGGTATATTGAACCCCATGGTATAAAAATATTGTAACACCTTTTATCATATGATGGGCCCGAAGCCCAGGTATTTTGATTGGATCCTAACAGCTCATGTTCCTGGACCGTGTCTATTCATTTCAAGCACGGATTCAAAACCCAAACCTCAAATCCGGGTGGTTTGGTATCCTATCGTAGCTATCATCAAGAATCATCAATCCATGAGATTCCATGAGAAAGAAGACATCTTAGACATTTTATAAAACCCAAAACATCCCGAGTTTCGATGGCAGGGATGAGTCCCCCAGCTGCCTAGAACTGTGGCACCCGCCAGGAAGAGGTGTAGTGCAGCGCGACCGCGACCACAGCCCAGTTCCAGAGCAACCTGGAACTGACGACAAGAAAAGGTCGGGAGGGCGCGGGAATCCAAATATGGTAATATACAAATATAGACATGCATTTTTTCTTAATATATAATATAAAGAACATACAGTTAATCAATATAGTACTACAATACAATTAAAAAAATCAACATAATTCATATTTGAAATCCTCTGGGTGATGGGTGAATTATAGCATTGGCAATTTACCAATCTGAAATGTTGGGGCATTTTGGGATACTTACCCGATTCGAACCTTCATTCAGCGATGTGAGGTCGTTTTTCATGATTTGTCCTACCCCAGACCACCAGGTTGTCGTCCCCATGCTACTCTTGGTTGCACCACCACTTTTACATTATTGCATCGCCCTAGCCCCCTTTCAATCCTCCACCTTCACTCCAAGTTAACACAGAACTGATGGTATCCATGGATTTGCAAACTGAGGGGCACCTTCCCCCAGTTCTGACTTGATCGAATCGTCCCCCACTCGTGGCAAAAAATACTCCGCTCGCCAACCATCCGCCAAGGTTTACCCACCGCCTCATGGTGTCTCTGCCGCGCTGGGGACTCAAAGTGTAGGCCTCACCAACTGGAAAACAACCGGGGCCCCACAACCCCAAGTAAGAGCCCTGGTTTTGGGAGGCTTCCGGGCAGTCCTGCACCGCCAAAAGGATGGGTTGAAACCCTGCAAATAACGGGACGAACCACCTATCACCTGGCGCAGAATTTCGCAACCAGCCACAAAAAAACATTACCTGACTTCCGTCTCATAGCGTTGTGTCCAGCTGGTGGATACTGGTTGGGGATGGGCAACATCATCTCATGATTCAACTGTTTCAGCTTTACGGTGGCCCCCAAAGAAAAACAAAATTCATCCTCCGCTAATCAAACGTGGCTTGCTGGAAAATCTCCCATTTATAGTTAGAGGATATTCCCAGCTATAAACCTCCGTTTAGTTTTGAGTTTTTCCTAAGAACCCTCCCCCAAATTCATCTTGTTGGACAGGTGCCAATTCGTCTGAGATCCACCGGGAGCCGGGGCCAATCAATGGGTGCTCATCAAACCACCAAATTGGTTGATTTAGCTAAGGACACCCCCAGGGATACAATTTGCTGGACCTATTGATTTAGCCTATATCGTATATGATAATGCTACCTTGTTGTATATTGGACCCATGTCACTATATATTGGTTGGTGGTTTCAACCCCTCTGAAAAATATGAAAGTCACTATCATCATCATCCCAACTATTGGGGAAAATAAAAGTCATGTTCCAAACCACCAACCAGTATATTATCATATATTCGCTATAGTAACTGTAGTCATACCCAAGATCTACCAAGGTCCAAATCCTCAAATCACATGGTCTGAAAACATGGTATATCCGAAAATCCACGGGTTAATTTAATCTTCATCATATTCCCCAGTAAAATTGCCATATATTGACGGTATACCCATGTATACCCTATTTTCAGCTTGCAAAAGAGTTCAGCCCTTCAAGTGATGCTCAGTGGTATGAGTGGGCAGAACCGCCTACAGTTAGTATCCAATGTCCATTATTCATTGGCCAACGCCCCAATTTTCGATACTTCACAAGTTAGCACCATGTTTGATTACAGTATAGATTATGTATAGTTCGTATTTTTCTTGGTTAAACGCAACATATTCCCTCCGCCTGGAGCCATGACCGCCAGGGCTTTCTCAGTGCCTGCTGGTAGTAACTCCTGAAGTTGGGGGAATGGAATTGGGTTCTCCGTACCGGGTGAAAAACCATGGTTTAACTCTCCAAAATTCAGATACGACTTGGGATTGTGCTGCACTGGAGTGATGATTGATTCGCACAAGGGGCATTTACAGGCCAATGATATGGGATTTTATGGATTTTAGTGTCGATACAGGTCTTAACCTATTTCAAAAAGGTGAGTCAATGCCGGTCCGGTGTTCCAAGTGACCTTAGCTGCAGTACGGTTGGACCCGTGTCTCCCTTCCCTGCCGGTGTACCAACCCAAGACTTGAAGTCTCCTACATATTTTGGAACGCAACCTTAAACAATAGATTGACTACCCTCTGGTAATTTAACGTAGCTATTGAAAATGGCCATTAATAGCGGATTTTCCCATTAAAAATGGTGATTTTCGATAGCTATATTAAATTACCAGAGGGTAATTCCACTAAATTCCTAACTTGGGCAATTTGTTACGATGTGTTACGATCTTCCTTTTCCATGTTGCTTTTTTCCATGAGGTTTCCAGTCGATTTCTGGAGGCAAAAAAAAATCGTCGTTGCTTCACCACGTCCAAAAAACCCATCCGCTCCCCGTAGGTCAGCAATTCCGTGCCGCCAATCCTGGCTGCATTTTTCAAGTGAAGTACAGCCGCTGTTTGTAAACCATGACTCAAGACTTTGACAAAATCGTATATGCTACAAATATGTTTCTTAAGATGTGTCAATAGAGTTCACCCAACTTTGTCCAAAAGCTGCGCGACACTTTGCATGTTTTGACTCTTGACCTAGGTCGCTTTTGCCGGTGAAACAGATCTATGGCTGCAAATCAGCGGCACATCTCGACTTCAAATCTCTAAAGGGCTAACCTGCTATCAGAACCGCCATTGAAACACTTTGAAACTTGATCCATCTTGATCCCCTTTGAAAAATCTGTGGAGTTTCCTCGGCTTCACAGTGGGAGCTTCGTGATGATCTCCTTCAGGTCGTCACCGCGGTCGCCGTCACTGTGCAGGTCGCTGATCGCACCGGCAGCGGGGCTGCCGTGCGGGGAGCCGCCCGAACGATGGGAACGCGCCGATCGGTGTGAGGTCTGAGAACGGCTTGAGGGACTTTGGGGGCGAAGTGACTGAACAACCTGAAGACCATGCAAACCATAACCATGGCCAGCATGTGAATGTTGAATTGGCAAGCTATGCAAAGTTTTGAGGTTTGACTCGGTCAAGTTGGCATGGTCCCTATCTGGAGTATGAGGGGTAAGATGAATGACCATGGTTCCAATCCAGGATTCCAGAACCGCGTCGTGTTCGATGGTCACAAATGCTTTCGCCTCACTGATCCCCAACAGGTTGAAGGTCACAGTTGCCAGATCGTTGTTGGGATCTTGTGGATCCTTTGGATGTGTGGCTTGCGATTCATCGAAAGCATGTGAAGCAAAGCAATTCCCCAAGCGCTGCAGCTGTTGGTTGAGCCATGGTCGCGAGTCGTGGCTTGCAAGCTCCGAAATGCAATCGACTGTGTCGCCCAAGTATGCTTGGCACAGTCGCCTCATTGCGCTATTCATCATGTGAAGGTCAAATGTGTACACGTCATACATCACAATAAGATTCTCGCCTTCAGACATTGGATAGGCAATCGAGGCAGAGGGGGTCACTCCGGTACGTTCCAAGGGTTCCAAGTCCTGCATCTCTCGGAGGCCCACGAGAAAGCACCTCTCATTGGCCAAATTCTTGAACTGCGCACAGAAGAGCTCCACTTTCACACGATTGAAATCGGAGTCCAACATGTCGGCATTCAATGCCACTGAGACGTTCTCGGAACCTGAACTGAAAACTTGCTCAGAAATTCGTTGTTTGTCTTCTTCGGCAAAGAAGTCGAGCAAGGATTTCCCTGACAAACCACCAGCTTTTGGTGCGGTTTGCAGAAGCATTGATGCGAGTTGGCCTGAATCCTGAGTGAGACTCAAGGTGTGATCTACCTCTATCACCGCATCATAACATGCAGTCAGGAGAGAGGAGACCGCGCCAAGTTCCACCGTCCTCTTTTGCAAGTCCACCCTGAGAACCACATTCTCACGCACCAGCCGTCTCACTGCAATGATGCAAACAAACATCATCAGAAACATGGGAATGAGATTATGGGCACCATAAAGTATTCCTGGAGGATCTTCTTGTGACCTGGAGATTTGAATTGCTTGGAGCAAGTGGACTAGGACGCAAAACACCACACAGCCAATCCGTTTGGCCAGCACTGCGTACAAGATTCGTCCTGCGAACGCGAAGGGGACCACATCTCGGACATCTACTTCTGGTACTTGGACCAAAATGGAGGCATCCAAGCTCAACATCACTGCCACGTACCAAACATCTTGGTTGCTTGGATTGATGAGGCGAGGGAATGAAAAGAAGAACAGCCCAAGAGTGGCCATCACAAGATTAGTGAGATTGTACGGGTGCGATGCACCGGCCTCATGCAGGATCAGGCGAAGCATGGCGAAGACAAAGATGACGGTCATCAGCCTTCGAGCCCACAGGCATCGCATCTCATCGAGTTCTGCGCTGGCGCTATCTCTGCCCTGGCGCCTCCACCAGCTTTGGATCTGCTTGTGGTACTTGGAGATCCAAGCACCCAGGGTCCCGGAGCAAAAGGAGCGGAGGGACGCCGACCGAAGGAAGGAGACCAACAGAAAGATGAGCTTCAAAAGAGTGGCCGCTTGGAGTGTCAAGGTGCCATAGCGCAACACGGAAGGATCCATGGCATCCATGGGGACTTAGTAAAAATTAAAACGGCTGTGAGCCCTTGAGCCCAACAAAATTGGGGTCGATCCACGAGGTACCCCCAAAAATTGCATCGGACACGGGACACTGAAACATGGCAAAGGGTTTGTGGTAGTTGTAGCAACCCCCAAGAAGATGGAATAAGATAAGATCCTACTATAATGGTGATCATATTCCCTTTTCTTTGAGTGAGGAATATATGTGATAATATGTGAATCGTTATATAAAAAAATATTATATATTATAATATACAGTAGGTCTAAAGATTCAAAAGTTTTGACCCACAACTGCAGTGTTTCACCACAGTGAACTCGTTGAAGTCGTGCCAGCAGGGACCAAGCAGCTTTTGCCGCGTCGACCAAGCCAGACCAGGCAAACCTCGGCGTCGCTGGTGGCTGGTTCTGTCCCAAAAAGGACCCCAGGATCCATGTATGCTATATATGGTAACATTTACCATCAATATACCCCCAATGTTAGCATATAAACCATACATGGATCCTATGGGTTATCTGAAACTGTTATTGACAATAATTGATTTCTACTGAGTTCTACTTCTATCATGTGGTTAGGAAATTGATGGACTTCCGCGGAGCCCTGAAAGAACAAAAACATATATGGATGACATGCAACTGTCGCTTCTTGGCTCCCTCCAAACGAGTGTTCAAGACTTAGGTGACCACCCAGTCACTGTTGACTTCACTAGAGAACTAATCTTTCTTGGTCGCCTGGGCAACATGTTGATATACATTGATAATATTTGATAGTTCTACATTGTATGGGCATGGCTCAAAACCATGGAATCTGCTGACGAAACAACAAACAACAATGGTCCATGTTTTGATGTTCCTCAGATATTCCATGGCCATTGACCCAAAAACAACAAATTGTCCAAAAACAAAACAATGGGTCAATACCCAAAAACAAAACCCACATTTTTTGCTTCTGGGTATTGAAATTGACCCAGTTTACAGGGCTACCCAAAACAGGCCTCCCCCGACGCCAGGCGGCTTGGATGTCTGCGCGCTGCGAAGGCACGCCGGGTCCTTTTTCATGGAGCTGTGGGGCAGCGATGTTCGGATGGCAATCTGAAGCTCCTTTAAACGATAATCAAGCAAATAGTATTTGAACAACAAATAGCTCCTTTATATCTATAATATTCTATAATTATCTATATGATATATGTTCAAATTTTATGTTTGATGTTTGATAATACACATACGAACATAACATATAATATCAAACATAATAAAGCAACTATAATGTACTATAATGTAATGATTAATGCTGGCAAAACAAGAACTAACCATCCTCAATTTCCCCATAAATAGCTGGGATGGTTACCATTCCCAGTCATGGGTGGTTTATGACATTGTTTTACCCCCATTACTAACTATACCTACAAAACATACTAAAACTGAAATCTCAAATTGAGCCGTGCACTTGATCAACTTGATCAACATTTCCCATCGCGTGGCAGGTCCTCATCGCACGCCTCTGAGCGATCATGGGAGCCATAAATTCGTTGGGCTTGTCTGAAATGGATTGAAATGGGGTATATACCCCTGAACTTCCCAGTTCTCGTTTAACTGACACTTTTGCAAAGTACTCGTTTCCCAAGGCCTTTTCACATATATAGTGCTTTCAAACCTGGTTAATCTTGCCTCCATTCCCTGTGCATCATTAAATGGCTAAGTTGGGAAGGCTCGAGATGCTCTATATTGATCACTTAGAACATATTTTTATTAATCGACATATCGAACCATGCACCCATGATCACACAATTCTTTTGTGAGCATCATCAGCGATTGTTGTCACACTTCAATGAGAATCAAATGGTGTCAACAAGAAATGCGTAAAACGTGCGTGAAACACCTGAAAGTGAGCGAAAAAGCCGTGATTTTAGGGTCACCTGGAATGCGTGAAAACCGTAAGATTTCCTCATGCAACTGGAAGCCCATCCGCTCATAGCTGTCTAGTCTCACACCCCTTGTAACGGTAACAAAAACATGTGGTTGAAGAGTCCCTTGCATATAGACCCCTTGCTGAAGTGGAAAAGGAGGTCAATGGCAGGGTTCTTGCTGATTATCTACAGAGCTATGAAGTAATTTGGGTTAAGTCACGATGGCACTTTACAGCATATAACGCCGGCACTTTGTTCGAAAGTACTCGTTTCCCAAGTACAAAACGGAAGTTATGGAAGTACAGTGCCCCCGATTTTAGGCCATTCAAATCGGTTCATGATTCACTGGTCGATTTAAAATTTAGAGGTAACCTATTTTCAGACAAAACCCGGCTGGACCTGGGCTCACTGTTTCATCCTTGGACTTAGTGAAGCCGCCTGCCCATAATCCGAAAAAAAACTCCTTAGGAGCCTTAGGAATGGATTTGAGTTGGAACATCGCCAATCTTGGGACACAAATATGGTTGCTATATGTTGCTGTAATACAGTAGAATTTCCCATTGATGACCATTGATTGCAAAAAAAAGAAAACCTAATCATTCATCTACCAAACAAAGGTTGCCAAAAATTGAGCCATGAAAGAAGAACATGCAGAAATTTACACATGTCCCATCCCATTTTACTGGTTGATTAATGGACCACTATAAATTACTTGTGGGTCATAATAATCCCCAATAAACCAGGTAGTATACCACCCTATGATAACCAATCAATAAGGTAACAAAAGGCCCGCGCCTGCGCCAATCTGTCCAGGATTGCTTGAGGTACCTCCAGGCAGGATGGTAGCATCACAACCGTCGCATAGCATGACTTAAAAACAAATTGGATCTCAGACACCTATGCAAAAAACTCACGGATCATAGTGAAATGTAGTACTTGGGAGCTTGAAAGAGTTTTTGTTTCAACATGTTTTTGCTAAAACATACTCGGCCAGAGAGGCTTCTGTTGCCCGTTTTCCATTCGGCGATCTCCAGGGCCTCCCAATCAACCTTCTCGTGTCGGATCCTAACGCGATCACTGGCGGGGAAACCAAAGGTTGTTACTGTAAGGTCATACGACAACCAAATCATGTGGAACAAAAACTCTGAAATGATATGTATGTACATATATATAATATACATATGTCAAGTGGCTAACAACTATATATAGACATTTTTTAAAAAAGCGACACTCCATGGACAATCAATCAGAAGAGCTGCAGCTACTTCCCATCAACATGGCGAATGCTGGAGACCTGCTGAAATAGCTTCATTTCTAGCTGGGCATGAAATCAGATTCTTCCTATTTGAATGTAGCAACAACAATTCCCTACCCAACTAAATTAATAGTTAATGTTATTCAATAAACCACTACGACATCAACCCATCATTTTAACCACAAAACCATGGTTCACCTCTTCAGCAGGTTTACCCAGCAACGCTCCCCGTTTTGCATCCTGGGTTGTGCAAAGGCCGGAAAATCCATGGGTCTCGGTGCCGGGGCAGATCCGGTGCCTGACAATCTCCCAAGTCGCGATGGGTCAAAACCTATGAAATTACCATATTTTGGAGATTTTTGGAGAATAAACATACATTATCATACATTAACCAGCTATTTTGAGGTACCATCCGGGTGCGTTTTGACGAAATCACCAAACGTTCAAAGAGAGTGACAAACAGTGGATAGGAGAACTGGCGGAGAACGAGAATTGGCAAGTTTTTGTACTGACAGTATCTCTGACATTGACAATCATACTCAAATAATATCAAATAATCAGAGCAATCACTAACCGCAAAAACATGTTAAGAATGTTAAGATAATCATCACCGCCTACGGAAACCGCCTGGCGACTCCAAGGCCTGGATCGCTTCCAAACGCCTACGGAAAGCGCAACCCGGGGCCACCGCCACAGTTCGCCGTTTCTGGGAGATTTGTTGGGTGAGTTTTAGAGGAAACACTGACTTCCGGGTGATGTTGGCCAATTTTGGAGGAACAATGGATGATTTTGGCAATGTGTTCCCTTCTTGAAAAGGGATTTTGCAAGCGCTTCCTCTGTTTTTTGCCCCGTTTTTTCAGTGTTGGAAACAGGGTTTTCAATTTGTTTGCACCGAAGATAGGGGTCTCCACGGGTTCTGCAGATGATTTCGAAGTTTTTCCCGCTGCTTTTTCTTTGTGGATCTGGGTGCTTAAAAGAAATAATGTGAGAAGAAAATACTATCATGATGTTATGTCCCCTACAAGCGTGGCAATAGCCAATCCACCATGTTGTTATATCAGTACACGTCAAAATGCCAACAATTTAGCATGCTCTACAGTAAAATGACCAAACTTATACAAAATCAGCACCAGCCTCATGGAGTAACTTCCACCCAGCAAAAATGAAAGTCATTGTGGTTCATGATCTCATTCAGAATGTAATTGTCATTTACATCCTTCAGGAAATCAATCAGTTTAGATCATTTCATATCATTTCGGATTGTCATTTCAAATGCTGAGGATAGGAAATGAACACCTGTGGAAACACTCCACAGAATTCTAACCCATGCTTGCTGGTTTCTCACCCGCAAATGTTGGTGGCTCATCCCACCATTAAAGAAAAAACGCATCGGATATATTGTACGTTCCCTCAATTACTGTTGCTTCTAACCCACTATATTCACATCTTACACCCGTATTAAATCAATACACTCATCCTCCAATCACATTTAAAAAAACTTTGTTTGACATATATATTCTGACAGTCTATCTGGCATTCTTTCTGGCATGTATTCTGACATTCTTTCTGACATTCTATCCGGCATTCTCTTTGGCATGTGTTCGGGTCCAGGTGTGGCCTACTGCAGGCGTGGCCCGCTGCATCCCTGACGATGGGGAAAACAAAAACGGTTGTTGTTGGGCGAACCCCCATCGCTGGTTGCCTTGAAACCTCCATCTCCCGATCTTTCAAGATCTCCTGGCCAGGAGCAGCAGCGGCTGCGGATTACAAGTGAGGCATGTCTGTGATAAGAATGTGTTGGACATAAGAGTCATATACAATGATTATATCAGAACATATCAGAAGAATGTTTCAGTTACCTTCATCTTTTGGATATATGTAGGAAACTTGTATACTATATATCAAGAAGATGAGATACAAGTAAGAACACAATTTGACACTTGGACATATGTAGAACACTTGTATACATAATTCTACATCTATGGAAAGAAGTGATACAAGTAAGAAGACGCGATATGACACAAAGAGCACAATCTTAAATCTTAAATCTTGAACTAAAACTTCAGATTGCAAGTCGTTTCAAACAGATTCAACTTTAAGCCCAATTGGAATGCACTAGTCATCAAGGAAACTCCTCCTTCGATTCACAGGCCGCAGTTTGGCCGCCATTTTCAGCAGCTTCTGCAATCCTCCTGGAATTTTGTCGCGAGAGGTCCTCTTTTGGCATTTCCAAATCCGTGGGTTTCAGCTGAGACAGACCCAAATCAAGAATCACCTGGCGGATTTAGCATGGACCGTGAATCTTAGAGACTCAATATTTTGGAATGACTTCATAGTTTTCAAGGACAACATTCAGAAGTCTTCCATCCTGTGATGGACTTGGATATCAACCACCCAGCAATCTAGCCTGAACCGTGTCCTCATTTTAACTCATGTTTGTCCATGTTTGTTTTTCCAACTGATATGTCAAGGCATTCTGGCAAAATCATGCCAAGCTGGCGTGCTGCGTCGAACTAGGAATTGCCACTTAAATGGTCATCCAAGCAGTCTTCATTCTATAATGCGTATTTTCATGTAACATATGTAGGCTAGGTATAGTATGTGTTGGGTGAATACCAATAATTAGCATATATAAATACCATATATACCATCGAGTAAACCCCAGTGTTTGACCACATCCAATCTAGCTTCAACGCTGCCAGTGCCAGCCCAACGTCCTTGGTGGAGCAAACACGATGCCGGCATCCGCATCATCATCCGCCATCGCATGGCTCAGCTGGGCTTCCAACCCGCCATTCGAATGCTGAGACTTGGCAAAATGCTTACGCTTGCCTGGTTGGCGGTTTCAAGCCACCTGAGGAGTATCTATATGTTAGTCCAGAATTGGAGATCATCGTCCCTGGCAGGAAAAAATGATACAGCAACACAAGTGATGCTGATAGGATCTGCAAGGAACGCAACGGCCCATGACTGCTAAAGCATACGGCGGATTCTATCATGGATCTCAATCTATGGCTGGCCGTTCAGTAGTTCTCATGGTCAAGAACTGCAGGTCTGAGCCAGAAGGCACAGCCATGGCTTCGCCAGTGACGTATTTTTAGAAGTGCTTCGGCTGGAAGATCCTTTGAACCTGGTTGCAGCCTCCGGTAGGTCTGATGTCCGAATGAGAATTGGTTCCTGACACCCAAGACACACTGTACCGACTGGACTAGCTACAAAATCTACAAAAAACCAAGAGGCGCAAGGTGGCGCAAGGCCTGGAATTTCAACATGTCCAGATTGTCCAGATTGTCCAGATTGTCCAGATTGTCCAACCCCAAGATGATGACATCCACAATGCAACAGGGTTTCTAGGGATGCTCCTCAAATGTCCGGGAAACGCCTCACCATCATCCCCCAAGAGATACTTCATGTCTCGCGGCTGCAAACGTGCCTCAAAAATGCACGGCACTTGGCTCACTTGGGAAGTGACCAAAGGTAATTATATAAGGGATCGCAGTTGAGATTAACTACTATCACTGTATACTATAGTCCGATGTCAACCAGTAGAAAAAGGATAGGAAACACTTTCGGCACTTCCTCCAAAAATACAACCACGTTGCACGAATGTAAGGAGTGAGGAGGGGACATTTCATGAAATTACATGTAATTACCTAAATTGGACATATCTGTCTGTGTAAGTTTTCTTAGATCATTGAGTAGATGGCTTCCTCCATTCATAGCTTGTAGCTTTGCCATTCACCTTTAAACCAACCTTTGAACCATTGACCATCCATTAAACAATCATCCATTAAACCATTCACCACCCATTCACCACGGTCTGCCAACACGGAAGAACTACTGCAGCAAACGACCCACCTTCCGCACGATCTTCGCCGCCATCTCCTGTTTTTTGTGCAGAGATCACGATCACGAGAGTCGCGTGAGACATTCTTTTTTTTTCTGGTTCATCAGAACATTTTTCTGCATTTGATGGGAATTTCTTGGGTTTGATGGGGAACATTCATGATAGAACCAACAAAATTGTGGGGATGTGATGGCGGCCTGATGGCGATACAATGGGATTGTGATACAGTGGATCATAGTGGATAATGATGATATAAGATGGGATTTAACTGGTTGGTGATTGAGACACCAATCCCAAAAAATGTGCTTGTCATCTCAAACAATCATCCCTTTGTGTGTTTGAAAAACAATCAATATTTGAAACCCCCGAGCAGTTTTGATCGCTATGTTGACCTAAGATCCTCTTCTGATGATCAGGAGCATCCATGGCTTGGTAACTTTTCTGATCCTCCCCTATCAACATAGCATCTTTGCATAGCCCCAACAGAGGCGACTGTTAAAGATCCGATCTCTTACACCAGACAGTGACAGTGACTGGGACGCTGTCCAGTGGCTTCAACTTGAAGAACAGTGCCATTGACATTTATATAGTCGGTTTGAATGACATTCAATGTTATTAGACGGCAACAAAACGCAACTATCATAGGGGAATGAGCAATGAAGCAACACTGTTGTTTCAACAATGTGCCGATATCCTGAAAATATTGCAAACAACATTTCCAGTGCAACATGATCTAAGGTTGCAATGTGTCGTCCTTATCTTCCCGAATCACTTTGGAAGACTTTGGCGTGCACCTGCGCAGTGCAATGAGTTGGTGCAGTGATCCAACCCGCAGCCTGAATCCCAGCTTGAACCATACTCGATCATTCTTGGGGCGACCAAAGCTGGACACTTTGTGAAACTCGTCATGTTCCGGCGCCTCCAGACTAAACCGAAGGTTCCTTCGCCCAATGGGCCATTTCCCACCAATGCATACCTATGCATCGGAAGCCGGGTGGCTTCACGACAGTGTAGGCTGCTCTGAATTTCGATATGATACCCCGAAAAATGAATGACAGTACCCATAGGATCCATGTATGCTATATATGGTAACATTTACCATCAATATACCAGCACCATGGATATATGGGGTAAAGATGTCATCTGTTTTCCATGTGACACACGTGGTGTTTTCCAACGGACCATCCCCGGTAGTGCGACCAAGGTGCTTGTCTTCGAATTCCGACTTGTCTGGCCTCAGGTTGGCTCACTTAAATGGTGATTATTATAGGAAAATAGTGATTTACCAGTTTTCCTATGTAGGAAAATCATTGAAGTAACAGTATCTATATAATTTTATTCATACATATATTATAAATTATATTAACATATGTAAAGGCCATCTATACCAGAAACTATGTTGAATTACCAGAGGGATACTCAATTACCGGAGAGGGTACCCGGGCACCCCAAATTTGATGGATGATTTTGTCTGCGAACCATGGATGATGTTGATGTGGTTCCGGATATCACCTTCATTCATAAAAGAGATTACTTGACGGCTCGTCTTCAATAAAACAATTCAGTTGATGTTTGAAACATGCAACATTTAGAAACCCTTAAACAAATATCTTGACAGATATGCATTTACCTTCCAACAAGTTCCAAAGAATCTGATGTGTATTTATCAAGTCGTTCAGCCTCGATCAAAGAGCCAGCCAGGCACTTTTTAAATCTTTTTAACGTGGTGAATAGTGTGTGTCGACACATGATTCAAAAAAACAACAACTTGGAATCTTGGAATCCCACTGAGTCACTGATTCCAATATTCCAAAAAAAATGGTTGGAATCTCTTGGAATCTTGGAATCCCACTGAGTCACTGATTCCAATATTCCAACAAAAAAAAAGGTTGGAATTTCTTGGAATCTTGGAATCCCACTGAGTCACTGATTCCAATATTCCAAAAAAAAAAAGGTTGGAATTTCTTGGAATCTTGGAATCCCACTGAGTCACTGATTCCAATATTCCAAAAAAAAAAGGTTGGAATTTCTTGGAATCTTGGAATCCCACTGAGTCACTGATTCCAATATTCAAAAAAAAAAAAGGTTGGAATTTCTTGGAATCTTGGAATCCCACTGGGGGCCCAAGATGAACTTCCCCCTTTCTTGGCCCAAGAAACTGTGTGTCCTCGGGTTGGATGATCTCATCGAAGAGGTTGGAACAACTTTCCTGAGTCCCGGAGATCATCGTCCGGGTGAAGCGAAAAACCGATGTTTTAAACACCACCAGCCAGCTTCACTCTGGGAGGAATATCTGGATGACTGTTGAATAATGTTGAATAAAAGGAAAAGCCTGGTACTCTGAGTTTCTCATACCAATAGTTTTCTGGAAGGCAAACTGCTTGTCTTCATAAATCGTGCCTATAGTGGTCATGATGATCAGAATGATCACCATGATGCTTTCTGTCAGGAGGATACGTATCATGATGATAGTGAGGATGATGAGGAACACGATGAACATAACGTATGATTTTGTCTGAGAAGTTTGCGTACTCCATTCCATCCACTGGTTTATCATGTCATTTTCCATCAACATGTATCAACATTGCCACTTGGGGGATACAACCTGTCAGACACACTGGAATATTTAGACATGTTGGTTCTACAATGTTATACATCCCATATCATCCCATTCAATCCCATATATTGGTTGATCTGTTTCCAATCAAATCCTATGCCTTGCAGTGCCCCGGTGCCCGCCTCTCGTACCATGCCGGTGTCTCCTGGAGTCACCATGGGGACCCTGCGACTGTTACGTGTGTAGCACGGGTATTTGATGGGTATTTCATGTGGATACACAGATATACACAGTACATGTTATGGGATATGACCAAGCAACTTGATATACCTTGATATGGTATCTGGTTGATGGTTGACCTACCCCTCTGAAAAATATGAAAATCAGTTGGGATGATTATTCCCAGTATTTATATGGAAAAATAACCCAACTGTTCCAAACCACCAACCAGGTATTTCAGTTTAAGAGTGGAAATGTGTTGCAGTCACCCTAATTTACGGCAATTTAACCGGGACTATGATGATGAACCAGCGGATGGCGGCTGGGGCTTTCCCAAAGCCATCTGTGAAAACCCCAATGGACTCACAGCTATCCCCCATATAATTAAAGGGTAGACAATGGAAGATTTACAGTATAAAATAGATCTAAAATCAGTACCATTGTTTTTTTTAGACCATGGTACAGTATACCGTTGATACAATGGTGATCTAACATCTAAAATATCACCCCATGGAAGCTCTGGCGTCGCCGGGGGCCGCTCCTGCAATGCTTGAATTGTGAGGCGTTGGATCCTTGGTTCCCCCAGAGTTCCATCGGAACTGTCGCAAAATCCACCACCAAATGAGGATGGATTTTTCACTGGTTGGTGGTTGGTATGGAAAGTCATAAGAGCCATGTTCCAAACCACCAAGCAGTTCATGTTTTTTCATCCGAAATCATAGGATGTCAAAAAACCACCTATCAACTGAAGCACCATGGCATGAGGCATCTGAGCCCATGGCATGAGGCTCGACAATTTCTGGGGCATCTGGCACGCTTTGGGCAGCACCAATGGACCCAAAGGCTGGCTGTTTTGAGTATGAAACCATCGGTGCTGGAAGAGTTCATATACTTTTAAGCGATACCCAAACTGCCCGAAAGCAATGGGCCGACGGATTCTTGGCAAACACACATTCGGGAACAGTACTGAACTGAATCACACACAATGCTATTTTGACCATGGATTTGGACCATAATCCAACAAAAAAATAGAATCCGACTATATACTTATTTCCCACAAACGTGTGGATCTACAACTAACATTCATGTTCTCCAAAATGACCACCTGCCGGTTTCTGGCCCCATTTCATGATCAGCTATACCATGAGCCCAGTATGACTCCATTACCACCCAATCATGTGCTTCGCTTCGAGTTCTAAGTCGATTATTTCATCCCAGTCAGGGTAAATAACATTAAATAACCCTATAGCCTATAGCTATTACATACTTATCAACCCCTTTATACGCGTTCAATCCCATCGCCCCGTGAGTTAAACGCCGTAAACTTGAGGCCCGAAAGGGGTGGGGCAATCCACCGGATTTTCTATTGCCATGTGTAACTACTGGAGGGTACAGTCAAATCCCAAAGGGTTGATGAAATGCCAAGTTTTTTCATCCCAATTTTGGTGCTCCTGGGTCCTAAGTCGCTGGTTCACTCCCAAGTTTAGCGGGTTTTTCGAGCCACTTCTATGGGTTTTTCTACTGATTTTCGATTGGATGTTCTACTGGATTTTCACTACCCTCTGGTTATTTAACAGTTCGCCATGGAAAATCATCATGCTATTAAGTTCGCTAAACCATCTATTTCTATGGGCCATCCAGACCATTCTATACCATGGCTATGTAACAAATAACCAGATGGTAAATCTCTTGGTTTTTCGGGTGATTTTTTTGGCACCTCCGTCCGCTTTGATGTCCCCCAGGATGGCCGAATCCCGGCGATAGCCGCCCTGGCTGGATGATGTTTTAGGGGTACCCCCTAAATCTAGGACACCGAAAAACCGAAAAAAAAAACATAGTTTTTGAGACATAGATGCTGTATTATATGAACATAAAATATCGTAAAATATGTGAACATAAATCATTGATAATCATTGATTATCATTACTTATACGGCTAAGTAGGTCCTAGCAGGTGGAATATGGCTGGTGGAACAAGTTCTCAGCAACTCAGGAAGTGGAACACATTTTTAATTTTCTCTGATGGAACCTGTCTTGGGTTTTGATGTGTTGCAATGTGACTGAATTTGTTCCGCATGGAGGAAACATGTACGGTGCCAGGTTATCCAATTGGCATCAACTGGCCATGTCATTGTAACTCTGGTGGGTGTTGCACGGAATGAATCACACCACATAGAATTCACCTTTTATGGGAACCTGAAAAGGCTTAAACCGGGGGGGGTCACATGGTGGGAGTATCTTCATATCTAGCTGAGTTGTAATCATTAGTCATTCACCCACTGAAATCAGGTCATCATCTGAGGCTTATAACTCATCCAAATCCTATGGTGTTCCCAGTTCCCTTCATTCCCAGGATTACTGTAACTGCTAGATCTTCAAAGTTGCCATGTGGACTTGGGCTTCCGTTTGGAATCTTCGGGTTCTCGTCTTTGCTGTGACGGCCAAATGTTGTTCAGCAAGAAACATCACATGCGGGTATCAACGGACCCACAAACAGTTAGGCATTGTCCAGTTGGCTAAGCAATTTGAGAGAGCCATAGCCATAGCCCTTTAGCAATTTCCAAATATATCAGCACCCTCCAGTAAACTAAGAAAAAACATGGAAAATCCATGAAAATCCACCATTTGTAGATCATTTCCATCGCTTTTTCTATGACCAGAGGCTATACCAGGCTGGCTAAGGCTCTGACCATCACGTCCACGCCTATCTTGGATGGCCTCAGAGATATTCTCATCCATTATTGCTATTGCTATTATGGATCACTATTGGATAGAAACAGTATATGATATTACATCACGTATAAAGTAATATCATGTAATATCTTATATGTGTTTTGATGTATGACGATCCGCATCAGTTTGAATCATTTTGTGGATGATGATGGCGACGACCATCACACGGGCGTGTTTGTGGTTGATAGCTATCCTGGTCATCATTCTGGTTTCTTATGCGAAAAAATAATAGATCATAAACCAGCGAGTCATTGCCAACAGCTAATTTGCAAGGTAACCATATGGACATATTCAATCATATTCAACTTGACCATTTGGATCTATTTGGATCCATAGCTGGCGAATCTTCTAAACCAAGATGATATGATGATATCCCATAAATATATCCCATTGAGTTTATCCATTTAGTCTACCACTGACAGACTGATATCTCATAAATCTCCCAGTTTTTAACATCTGAATGTTGACCCCTCGGCCCGCCACCCCAGTGGCGCTTTCCGCACAGCACTGGGGCGTTCCGACTTCCTCTCGCGGATGGTGGGTGCCAGTAGGTCAGACAGGGACCCGGAGTTGATCATGCCGCCTGGCGAGATCATGGGAGATCAGCAACACAAAAAAAGGAAGATCACTGGTGGATAGGATGACTTACTATGATTCAATATGAGTTAATATGGGTCAAGATGGGCTTGTATGGTTTCAGATGAGTTTCAAGCTGACTAGAACATAGGAAAAAACCAACACAACTTGGGACTTGAAGCTGGATTCACATGGGTTTCATCGTTTTTCATCCTAGAAAATGATCATCAAAGACATTCAAACACAGCAGAATTGGGATGTCGATCTTAGCACCTCCGAAAGTGATGTTTGGGTGCTCCCAGTCATGGGTGGTAACAATGACATTGTTTTAACCACATTAATCATCATTCCATAGATATTCCATAGGTATTCCATAGATATTCCATAGATATTGCAGTATAACCACATTACCATTCCCATTAACATTCCCATTTTCCTCATCCAAACTGGCCATCACCTGACCTTGCACGCTGGGACGTTGGCCTCCATACCCGCCGCTGTGCTCGTGCATGATCTGACTTCCCTGCCTGCTACTGGTAGATCGGATGCAAATTCCGCCAAACATATGGTAGTTTAAGGATCAACATTGGAAGTTCATCAACCAAAAAATGTGATTTTATGGGATTTGATCATCAAAAATTGGATTTTAATGGGATTTAACCAACCAAACTGGTTACTTAGCCAATGAAGAAGGGATATGGATTCGTGATATATTTTTTTGTGGTATGTAACCATAACATTGGTATTCATGATTGGTAACATGATGAAACCATGGATTTGGGGGTAGCTATTTTCAGATAAACCCACATAGTGACAACCCCTCAATGAATGTTAACCTTGGCTGATGAATTTGGTCTGAAATAATGGAATCATCTTCAGCAAACCAGGGTTTACTCATCCCGGATCCCTCAGTTGACAAGTGGTTCGTACTTCTACATTGCACATGAACTCACATATCTATCTATACATCATATGTTAGTGCCAAGACACACACAATTGAAAACCATTAGGCACCACTTAATTTTCAACATGTCGGGTGGTTTTCGAGCTTTGGGACAGAAGTGCCAGCTGATGCACGTACATCTGGGATTTGCCTGGTTTTTTCAAGCCACCAGAAATACATGATCTGTCAGATCCATCAAATCACCATGTATAAAAATTAATATAATGATTGGATTGAACGACATTAATTAAATCAATATAATATGAATAGTTGGATGTAATATGATGTAATATGATGTAATATGATGCAATATGATGTAATATAATGTATTAATTTTATAATGGGATGTATATAATATAATTAATTGTTTTCATTGGATAATATGATGTAATGACATATAAATGAGTCTTGTTCAAATCGATCAAAACTGATCCAGGAAAGCACCTGGATTGAAGTCTGGAGGAGGAGGAACGCACTCGATCCTCGGAGTCCATGATGTCATCAGGTTTCTTTTAAGAAAGCAAACGACAACACATTTGGTTTATTCTTGGCAGATCAGCATCTATCTAGTCCTTGGACCAATGATTCACCAAATGATATGAATATGGGTTGTGTCATTGCATATCCCAAATTCAGATCCGAAGAGAGACCAGGCATTTATCTGCTCTGAGTCAAACTTCGCCGACAACAATTAAAATTATACTGACACATGTATACAGTGTATCATAGAATAGACATATATATATGTATAATTATATAATTATATATATATACACAGTACAATACAATGATGTGGATTTGCGTGGTTCATGTTGATTGCACTATATTGCGCTGTTGTACAGTACTCCGTCATTTTATTTTATTGCTTGATTTACCAGGTTTTAGGATTGATGTACTCATTTTGGGCTTAAAACAAAATTTGGGTATCCACTTATCCACTATTTTCAGACTTCAACCCATATCCATATGATTGATTGCTGAACACCCTATTAGTATGTTTGTTGGTGAAATCCCATCATATAGAAATCCAATGTTAAGATCCAATCTTCTATGTTTAAATCCCATTAAATCATATTAAATCACCATTTTTGATACTTAAATCATCTTAAATCTCATAAAAATCATCGTGGTGGTTGCTGAACATCTACATTTTTCCTACCAAAAAAAAAACACGCCATTGCCATCAAGCCATTGACAGCTGAGGCCATCGACCAAGCCGCCCCGTGCCCTGTGCGGATCAACCATCCACTGGCAAGAAGGATATATGATATACAATGATATATCATATATATATATGTATGTATATAAATATATGTATATATAAATATATATGATATTATATATATGATATATCATATATATATACATGATATATTATATATGTGATATATCATATATATATATATATGATATATTATATATATGGTGTGTATATATAGACATATATATATAAAGGGGGGGTTCCATAAATGGGGTACCCAAAATAGATGGTTGACAGGGGAAAATCTTACTAATTAACATGGATGATTTGGGGGTACCCCTATTTTAGGATACTGTGGATGGTTGCGAAATCCTGCACCACCAAACGGATGGTTGAAACCCTATAAATAATGGGATGCTTACCATCCATCAATTGGTGCAGGATTTCGCAACCATCCACAGTATCATTCGGGTAAAATCTATGATGTTATTTTTTTAGTCGTGGTGGTTGATACAGAATATCTAACATGTCATATGGATAATGAACATATATTGTATATATATAATATACACAATATGATACACACATATACACAATATCTGAATCAATATCTGTGAATGTATACTTAAGTAAATGATATATATATAATATAAAATCAATGTAATATCAGTTACATGATATGTACCCATAATATCTATGTGATTACACACTCAGCGATATAAAAACACTGCGGCACCCCTCAAAAAAAACACTGTGTTTGACTGTGTTCAACAGATTCTGTGGATTCATAACTGACTCACCACACGTAACATCCGCTCCATTGACCATTGATGATTTTGTATCAAACCATACACTTTGCGCCATGGTTTGGCACTTCACCCATCTTACATAAACCCATCTTACATGCCCTCAGCCCTGCCCCACCATTGCACCATCCCATCGTTTCCACAGCCTGAATCGCATCTCATCGCAGTCATACGCCACAAAGTTCTGCCGGTGAAGCTGAACCCCGAAACACTGTGAGAACTTTGTGGATTTGGATCGGAAAATCGGGCAATTGTGAGATGCTCGGAACCCTTCACAAAAAATCCCCTTGGAAGAGGTGGATACAACGGATTCCTGCACGGGGATCCCTCTTCGACATAGCAAGGCATTGCCAACAGACAGGTCGGTAGGGGATCATCCAAAGGGGGAATTTAGTTGCGTGCCGCCTCATAACGAAGAGGAAAAACAACTAGGTCCACACTAATTACCAACAACTAGTACAAAACTTCTGTCAATTATTTTTGGCAAATGGTCATATGTTTTTCTGGCCAACACATTCATCATGTATAGAACCATTTCCAGTCACCCAAACAGTACCCCGGGCCCATGTCCACTGCCGCGAACGCGCCTCTGTAATTGCAATCCAACCGTTCGGAGGAACCATCTCTCTTTCAACTCAGCATGCGGAGGTGAGGTGCCGAGAGGTTTTTGGAAGGCCAGTGGGGCCGAGCATGCCGAGCTTCTAGGAAATCCACCAGATTCTCATGATCAAAGGTTTGAAATTTAAGGGAAATTCACGGGGAACCATGTTTTTTTCACAAATGTCTTACTCGAAATATGGGTTTCAACGTGCAGTGAAAATCGTCCCTTACACCAACTGTTGGACACGAAAAAGCCAAGCAAGGATGAACTCTTGGGGCTGGCGGTTGCTGGTTGCTGGTTTCAACATGGGTGTGCCTGAAAATTGCAGTTTTACTAGGGATAATTATTAACTATAGTGGATTTTAGGAGGCCACATGTCATTTATATAAGAATTTGGCAGATTGACAATTTCAGGTGAAGATCAATTATGGTAAAATCATGGTTTCAGCAAAAATCACCAGGAATCACTTCTAGTTATTACCTTCAAATGTAGATTGTCCTCAAACCAGTACTGCGAAGACTGGTTGGCGTCAACACATGCTTTAAAAGTAGAAATGAATTGGGTTTCACCCAGAACAAAGATGTATAGCCCCAGGGCCTGTGCGACCAAATCATCTCCAGGGACTTCCTGGAATATCTTTACTGGGATGAAAATGGTTGATTCACCATCACAACCCGTCACAACCCCAATTTGTGATGGCTAAATCAGCTGCACATGTTCCTAATAAAAAAAACAGCCCTAAATGGTTCCAAATAGGCACAAATCACCTACTGAAACATGGTTTTTGGTGCTTGTTTGGTATGAACGTGCGTAGTTTTGGGCTTCGGAAATCCACTGTGTGTTTAATCAGTTCTATCCCATCTGATCCGATTATTCACCCTTGTCACAATGTGAAGGATGGTCATTCATAATGTCTAGTTTCCTCTTTAAACCCCGATTGATACTCAACATCCATCATAATGGGTTAATACTTATCATTATTTTCCATTATAGTTTTCGCTAAATCCCCATGATATCACCATCATATCCACATTATATCACAACATATCACCACTATGGTTTGTTTTTATGCCATATATTCCCCATTAAATCAAAAAAAACACATTAAATCCCAGAAAATCAAATTTGTTGATGATTAAACGTCCACAAAACCTGAGCTCCACAAACAACAAATCCAAGCCAAGGGACCCAGGTCTGCAATATGCAGAGTGCGGTTGGCACGTTCCTCCCATCGCACCTCGCGTGCGGAGATCATCCCACATGATCCCTACGATCTATGGGATATAGTGAAGAATAGTTATTGATTATCACTATAATGGGATTATATGGGTTATGATAATGGTTATACTGCAATATCTATGGAATATCTATGGAGTATCTATGGAATATCTACGGAATATCTATGGAATGATGATTGATGTGGGTAAAACAATGTCATTGTTACCACCCATTTTCCTGGGAATGGTAAGTTTATACATTTTTATACCATCTGTAAAAATGCTGATGACTGGGGCATGGTGCAAATGGCATTGTTTTACCCGCATTGTACCTCCTATTTATCAAAATATTAAAACGGGTCAATCATTAATGATGGGATAAGAACAACCACTGTGATATTATATATATAATATCGATAGAATGGGAGTTTGAAACCATCATATTCATCCCTGAAAATCATTGAACATGTATGGTTAATGGATGAAACCAGGGCTGTCATGGGGACAATTTCCGTGGCTTCGATGGGTTATGGTCATCTCATAGTAGGAATCCTTAACCAATGGCTTATTTTTTTACATCAATGGGTGGATGACAATCCCCTATGGGAACGGAAAAAAACACCTTTACCATTTGAGGCTTAAAAAAGGAAACCTTCAAAACAATTGGTCTACTGAGTCTACTGGTGAGGTGACCATAAGCCGACAAGGAACATCAAGCAACAACAAATGGAGACACGAAACGATACTTGGAACTGATGACAAAACTAGTAACAGAGATATGCATGGGCCGCAAGTTCAGATCAAGGAGACGACAGCCGTGATTTTCCGTCCGTAAACTCTCCAAGTCAATGAGGGCCCGTTTTTGACCCATGCCATATGGGATAGGATTGGACAACAGTGACGTAAACAACGGGATGGTTGAAGACGGAACAGAATGACAAAACTGGCACCGGAACAACCAAACAAATGGAAAGGATGGAACGATATTTTTGACCGATAATTAAAGGCCGACACTTTTTAAAGGATGGTTGCAAAAATGCTTCGGATTTTCCGATTTCAGTCCCTGCGAGACATCCCAATTCCAATGTCTATTTTCATTCACATGTGACATCATGTGACATTGAACATTTTCCACCAGCAACAAAAACACCAACAAAACCAGATCCACCACACTAAAACATCACAAACTGCCGTGCCCCATGGATGATGGGCTCGCTTCGTGAATCTCTTCCGTTCCTGAGATCCCCGGCACCGGCGCCATTGTTGTCGCAAATGACATATTTGTACTCCACGACTTTGCCCTCACCGGGTCACCCAGGTCACCGGTGACAAAATGGGTAGCGACAAATACGCAGCCTGTAAGCGTTACTAGAGGATTTACCACTATTGAAGTAATGTGGTCATTATAACCTCCAAAAAATTCTAGTAAAATATGATTACAACCAAAGATTGATCAAAGAATTTCACCTGGGCAAATGAAGGAATCGTTCTTGAATTCTACGCCCATGTTGAGACGGTTTCCCTTCTCAACCATCATCTAGGTCGTTCTGAGGTCGCGCCTTAGCAGCTGGTTGACAGTTCCAATCACCAGCTTGGCCACACAGAGGCTACCAATTTGAGACTGATCATCTTCTCCGAAACAACCCTTTTTTCAGTGCATATGAAAATGAAGATAAACCACCACAGCGGCTTTAGCGCAAACCCTTTTTCAAGCAAACCCAAATAATCACAGAACAGATCGAATACACTTACCTTTCAATTTCTAGACAGCTTTCCTGTTTGGAGGGTGCAATTTCAAATTCCATATACCCAGTGTGGCGATATATCTGAAGACATGTCCTCCCAAATCGCATAATTCATCATAATTCATCTTCAAACAAAGCAAATATCTTGGGCGCATGAAACGGATCCTTTCGCAATCTTATTTGTCATCATTTGTGGGGATAGCTAAACTTAGAAACCCTGCAAACAAGTTATTAAAGTATATAATCAATTTTCAACTGCTTGGTCTACGGCAAGACAAACATAACCAACCCATTTCTTATAACAACCAACAACCTCCCAAATACTAAGCTTGACGCTGAAATGAAAAGGGGTTCCTCCTTGAACAGGGTACTTCTTTGGGAAGTAAATAGAGGGATCAAACTACCACCTGATCCACCCATTGACCGTGGCTATCCGCCCCCCAGCCGTAGCTTTCGACCTCCTCAAGTGGAGTGGGTTCCGTCTGCTTCCAATTGGGAAAATCGCTGGCCGAGGTATTGAGCACAAGGCCTAGGCTCGGCTGGGAGGAAGCTGCTTTGATGTCTTTTTTTAAGAAGGTTGGGCAAACCGGGTTAAGGTTTGTTAAGGTGATGATTCAGTTTTCTTGGAAGTTTGGGACGACGTTCTCCTTTCAAAAAACTCTTCTGCTAGTAGAAACTCCATGTTTTTTTGAGGGACATATTAGGACATATGTGAAATTGTTGTATGTTTCCATTTCCGAGTTTGATGACCCAACAAAAGCTTACCACGGAACTTGGAGAATCATCGAGCCCAAACCAATTCTTGATGGGTTCCCTGGTAGTCTCAAGGGTGGTAATTCTGTTGGCATCAGTCATAAGTATCAAAGCCATGGCAGCCATGTTGAAACCTTCATGAACCTCTGGGCGACGCCTGCTTGAAGTCTATATACTGCAAAAGTGTAATCATAACACCTGAGAATTTCATCAACTTGTATTGGATACACTGTTCAAATTTATCCAAACAGATGGAGGCTTCCGAACAATATTTCAATACTACAATGATCTCATGACTTGGCTGATTTGTTTGGACTCCTATTTTAGGAAACCCGCATATAGAGCATATATAGAGCCGCTATATACAGTTCAAACTCAGACTTTCGACCATCGCTTCCGACGTTCCTCGCCTTTTTGTGGATCCCATTCACCCAATGCGGCCACACTGCCTCAGGGGGTCCATGGAACCAATGCCCCCGTTGATCGAACTGGAACCATGCGGAAGTACGGCAACAAAAATGAAAAAAATAAGGCAAGCATCATGTGTAAAGTCCTTGGAACAAAAATGACTGTTTACTAACTTCCTTTTTTGGGGGTGTCTATATACTTGATGTAACAAAATGGATAGATAACGATACATATGAGTAGCGGACAAAATTATTTGCTAATTTTTAGGGTCGTGCCCTATCGGTTATGAAGGTTTCCTGCAGCCTCAGAAAGGCCAAGGCGAAGCAAGACTAAATTAGTATTACAATAATTTTGTCGGTTACTCATATGGGGGGTTCCACATAAATGGGGAATCCCCATAATGGTTGGTTTATAATGGAAAATCCCACTAAAATGGATGATTTGGGGGAATCAATTTCAGGAAACCTCCATATTGAATTATGGGCATCTAATTCCAATAGGCAAACCTCCAATGATGGCTAGTTGTACTCTGAGTGAGGTCACGAATCATACGAATGCAGCGAATGGCCTCACGAGTTGTGTTTGGGTAATTAACTGAACTTACAATATCTGATGTCATCTGGCATATCTGGCATATCTGGCATATCTGGCATATCTGGCATATCTGGCTTACAATCATTCACCAATTCCATATGAACGATTTGGTGATGATATGTGATGATGTCCGACCAACCAGAAAGGATTATAACCAACCAAATCACCAACAATAATCCAACCATAATCCATTCAGCGTCCAATTCTCATACCCCCAGAGGGGCCCCCGCCTACCACACGCACATGCAGGCCCACGCGCGTGTCGGCGCACTTCACGGAAAAGGAGACCTGGACGCTTCCCTGGGGGGTTTTCCCTGGGGGATCCCCAAAAAATGGATAGTTTATAATGGAACATCACATCAAAAAGGATGATTTGAGGGTACCTCTAGGAAACCCCCAAATATGGATTTGGCATAGACAGCATATTTGACACCACCAACCATTATTTCATGTTGACCTGTCTCTCAAGAAAAACAACGACGCCTAATACCAAAGTTGCTGTACACGAAACCTGTGGTTGAGTTTGTATCAACTTCGACTCAAAATTAAATGAACTCAAATCGTTCGAAGAATCACCATAGTCTGACGTGCCCTGAACCTTAATTTCATATAGCATTCCATGATTTTCCATCTGGCATGATTACAATTGTCCCCCAATGCATAATTTTCCATGTTTATCTATATATACATCATATGTTTATTGTCTAGCACGTCTCACTTATCACTTGTTTATTGGGTGTCATTACAACATTATCCCGTATTGTTTCCAAATGTTTCCAGACATTCATTAATATCTCCATTGTATCCCCTTCTATGGATACCCCAAATTGATGGCCAATCACGGGAAACATATCAAAAACCATCTTGGTTTTTGGGGTGTTTTCCCCAGAATTTTCAGACATACCGATATTATGCCATTATTATCCCAATAATATTTTATACATATGGAATATTTGATCCCAAAATATTATCCCACATATCATCCCCAATATATATATATAATACAAACTCTAATATAAAAACATATAACATGTAAAATATATAATATAATATATAAAAACAAATAAAATAACATATCAACAAATACATATTATGTATATATATACACTACATAATACATGATACGAAATATATAGTGTATATATATATATAAACCAATATAATCCAATATATATATATACATATATATATATACACATATAATGATATATATATATATATAATATATAAAATAAAACCTAATAAACATATTAAACAATCTGATCTTGCATATCTATATATATATGAAAGTTTTAATGTATATAATATAAGAAACTATAATATGATAACGTATAAATGTGTATATATATATAACAGTCATATGTATTATACATTATGTGTAATATACATAACATATATATATATAATACATGATATCTAATAGTATACAGAATATATAATATAGATGATAATATGCATCATATACAATATACATAATATATAAAGTATATATATATATTATCATTATCATGATCGTTATTATTTTGTTGATATAACTTTATATATTATCATACTATAATTATCTAACAAACATACATAACAATATGTATATATATACTATATAATAGTATCATATAATATAAAAATATTAGATATATATAGCCCGATAAAAATCAAGATATATAATTCTCAAAATTATATTATGATATATTATTATCCCAATACTATCGTTGGTTTTCTCTATCAAATGCTTCGGTTTTTCACGGCCTGGCGCGGCATCTGGCTGCTCTCAGACCTCGATTTTCGCGCAACGAAGGGTGGGAACTGAGGGCCCCGTTGTGGGTACATTATTACTATTTGTTATTATTAGTTAATTACTAATAATTACTATACATTATTTACACTAGAATAATTTGAGGTTTTCCAAACATGAGGTTTGGGTAGAATAATACACCAATGAGGTTTTGGGCACATTGTTTACATTATTTAACACATTTGAGACAGCAAATAAATATAACACTGGTAAATCATGGCTTTGAGTGTAATTTCAGAAGGGACCTTTAGCAACCTAAGCCTTTCAGAAACAAGAATAAGAATCCGACAATTGACATTTTGCCAGTTGTCATTTGCCATTCCCATTTGGTCCACTGGTGATTCATTACTGGTTGGTGGTTTCAACCCCTCTGAAACATATTAGTCACTTGGGATGATTGTTCCCAATATATGGAAAAATAAAAAATGTTCCAAACCACCAACCAGATTATTATTCTGAAAAATTGTGGGTCCCAAGGTCCCCATAGCCCAATACAGTTCCACTCCCTGTGCGCCAAGCGCACCTGGTGCACCGTTGCGGGCCGCGGGAACAAAAAGTAGTGACCCCCGCGATGATCTTGACCTTTCAATCCTTATGGCATGCACTATCCATTCTGAAAGAAAAACTCTAAGCCCTGTGGATTTTTTGGTTGTGGATCAGAAAAAACTGGATCTATGGGGTCACCCTTGATACCCTCATCGGTTCGCTGAGCTGTCCAGAAATCGATGTCTTGAACCGCGAGCGGCAAAGGGGTGTGGACATATGCCATGCCAAAAAGAGAACTTGAAGACAGGTGAATTGCCAACATGCAGATCAATCTTGCTAACGACCTAGTCTTTGCCACCAAAGGTAGATATATATATATACATATTACATATATTCAATATATATATATATATACAATATATATATATATATACAATATATATATATACAATATATATATACAATATATATTTATTCATATTAAAATAATACATATATATATATATATACGTATATGTATGAAATTAGATGAATATGGAATATACACACAGTATGCTGTATATGTGGGTGCGCCCATACAACCGCTTGTGGGTGAGGAAGGTACAGGTCTACAGCACCAGCAGTTGGCTCAGCGCGGTCGTTGTACGCCGATAGGCCGTTACGCCGATCGATGTGGTGACGGTGCCCTATAATCAACCCTAAACCCAAACTATCCTCAAATAAACCCTAACTCTAGACAAACCGTAAAGAAACCCTAACCACCCCTAAAAAAACTCTAAGCAGCCCCAAATAAACCCGAAACAATCCATGAACCAACTCCAAACGAACCCTGAACAAACCCTAAACCCTAAACAAACGGCAATCGACGTATCAGTGTATCGCTGTATCAGTGTATCGTATCCGTGCGCGCGTGGTGAATCGGTGTATTCAGTGCGAAAAACGGTGAAACACGTTTAGCGGACCCTAATCCCAAACGCTAAGCTATTTTCCAAAGATATATATATATTATTTTAAAACTAACATCTCCATGTTAAATGATTCATACCCCACAACCATCAACTACCGGGGGATTTGGGGGCTTGCTCATCTGCCTCCCGGTTTTAGCACATCTTGTTTTGCTTTTTGGCGACATGTCGAGAGTACTCCCGGACGGCCAGCTACTCACTCTCCTCCTGACAGTAGAAGAATCACATGGTATATGGTTTATGATGTTTATGGTCATCCATGCCATAATGGAAATCCCTATTACTGGAGGAAGAGAAATTGCTCAATGGTATTAAGCATTCCTTTAATCTTTCTTGAGGATGAAAGGTACACATCATTCGAAACACTCTTCAGCCAATGGTTGGACCCAAACCATGCCAAAACACCTTCAAAGACAAACAAAATCATCAACAAATAAACATCCCAAATTTATTCCATAAATTTCAACAGCATTCCGGAAAGTTCCACAACATGTCGAGAAAACACATTGAACCAAACACAGAGTCTAGTAAAAAAACATCCAGAGAGTGTCCCTCTAATGAGTATCCTAGTAAACATAAACTTTTCGCCATTGTAAAGTACTAATATAGATCTAAACATCACCAATTTGCAGACTGTGTGCCCAATTTTTGAGCCATAATCTCGGATCATTGATCATCACCCCAGGGATAAAAATAACAAACATGTTAGAACATGTTTAAAGCACAATATTTTGATGAATGGCCTCCCAATCAGATTCTGCCCAGAAGTCTCCGGCGGAATCAGGATAATACAGGCACCTTATCTCTGATGAACGATGAAAAAAAAACGTATCCGATCCCGTTGTACTGTTTGCTAAATTGGTATCCCCATTATGGATTGTAAGAACCACCAATAAGCTACTTAGTATTTAGTATAACTGCTTAAATCAACACCAAACGCCGTATTTTGAGTGGCTCTCGTGGAACAATTCGGTTCACTTACCGAACTTCACCCCAAAACAGGCAGCGAAACAGCCTTGACCAGAGGACTCTTGGTACAAACCAAGGAATATGTCGTGCCGAAGTGTGACCGTTGCTCCTGTCGGGTGCAAAAAGTGCTCCAAGAAAATGCGTTGGGCCACCATGGGCGTGAAATTTGAGCATATTCCAACGTTACTATAAGGTGGTACCCCATACTTTTCGAATTTGGTTTAAAACTATATATATAATAGTATCGCTAGGATATAGGGTAGCTATAGCCAATTGGGTTTATAAACCAACTTATAACAGTGCGGGCACAGCATTGTACGGTAGTTCAACTGTGGTGCATAATAATCCGCACTTGTATATGAGCAGGAGTTAACTATCAATTTAAAGATGGCGTGTGATTCCCACAGTTTGGACTCATCCTATCTATGCCCCTGAAATATCCTGGAATTCTTTGTGAAATACATCAAGTTGTTGATAAAACAAACGGACTCTGGGTGCAATTGCCTGGCCACCATTTCACATAGTCCTATCGTGTCCTATCGAAGTTTCGTAACTTTCAGGAGGTCTTTCACACTGAAATCCATTGTCCATGATTTTCACCCCACCATCTTCTTGGGAATTTCTTTGGCAGCAGCCGGTAAAATACAAAAACAGGCGACGGAGATGGGCGTGTCTGCAAATGGGGTATACAATAGTATACAATACCGCATACCGTATACCCTGACCCCAATCTATGGCTATCAAAGTTTCGGAGTGTCATGATTCCCCGTGTCGCCAGCCCTTGGATCAAGGCGCCAAAGCGATATGAAGTCCAGCTTCACGTACCAGCTTGCAAATGTCACGATTGGCATAGCACCTTCGTGCTGGGCGCAGGAAAAGGGCACCACGCCACCCAATCAAAAGAGCCGCACGAATAGTAGTCGATTGAAAAATGCAAGCCAACATTCAAGCAAAGATTCTAGCATCACTGTTGACTCTACTGGTCCATCTGCAAAATTTGTTATGCTTACTATCTAAATCCCCCTGATTCCAGACCATTTTAGGACAGTTTTCCTTATATACTACTTACATGTGCTTGCCAGTGTGTGTAAACATCATACCAAAGTTATCTCAGTTCTATATCATATTACATAGTCATATATTCATATATATATATACATACATACATATGTGGTATCCATCATAGTATCCCAGCAAAGTAATGCAAAATGATGGGCTTTTGTCAGCTCCCTAAGTGGGTCCTGTACCCCGTGGCAAAGGAACCCATACTTCTCCACATGGCGATGGATGCCACGGTTCAGCATGCTCTGCACAAACTCCCTCGGTGGGGGATCTCATGGCACTTTGGGCCACTTGGGGATCAAAATAAATGGTTATATGTTAGTGATTTGTGAAACTACTAATTAATGGTTATTATGGTTGATATTTGGGGATCTAATGATAGTGATATTTTATGATATGTTTCTTTTGATAGATGGTACTGTACCCCCCAAGTAAAGATAATAAAGGAATCTATTAATCCTGGGTATTACTCATTCACCATTCCATCTGGCGGAAACGCCAACCACTTCTTGATGGCTTGATGCATGAAAAACCCACTGCAAGGCTGCAAGGCTGCCGAAATCTACACATTCAAATTGGAGAAGAAAGATGGTCTGGAAACACATCCCGGCATTACCAGTGAACGGTATCAACCAGTGCTGCTGTGTCTTGGGAGCATGCCACCCTCGATCCGTTTCTTTTCTTGTTGCTCTGAGCAGTCACATCTGAGATGGAAGAGTCTCATGCGGCGGTCGCAATGACAAGACTCTCATTTTTGCCGGGAATGGATGCATAAATATTAATAAATAAAGTGCATCTTTGAAAATCATGATCTAGTCTACACATCTTGTTTTGTAGCTTTAAGAGCGACGCACAAAAACAGTTGGCTACAGATGGACGTATCATTAATTACTTATTATATCATATTATATCGTACTATTCATGCAGGATGTTCGCACTACGAAAGCAACTAGGGCAGTAGCCTTTCTTTACTGCAGAATAGATCTTGCGAGGTTTCCAAGAGACTGGGTAGGCTGTAGATTGCTAGCCTGACACGTCCCTAGAAGTTGGGTTCATATCGATCCACTTGTAAGACACTACAAGCTGGTTTGTCTGAAAATGAAATACCCCTAAATCATCCCAAATCCAATAGCTTATCACCATTTCAGTTATTAGAGATGGACAGTTTGAGGGTATACCATGGTATACCATGGTATACCGTATACATCCGTATACCCCATTTTCAGACAGACCGCAGGAGCCATGTAGCGATTGAGACCGCAGCACAACCGGCCTTAAGTGCACTCCTTCCAGACCTGAGATCCCGCTGATCCTGAGATCCTGGGACCATGTTTCTCCAAACACTTTTTGGAGATGTCTTGAGCACTTGACCTTTCAACCTCCAAAAAGAAGTACGTATAATTAGTTTCCTCAGTTACAGCCATGTACTTCGAAATCCGGCTTGTTGAGGTCATCTATGAACACTCAGGTCTTCAGGGCGAAATTCTGCCACTTCAAACCCGCAAAACACGTGGCATCTCGAGGCCCGGCGGAATTTTTCTTCCCACCCGAGCAGTCGGCGGCGTCGGCAGCACGAAGAAACACGGAGGTCTCGCCGATGAACGAGATCTCCGCACTGTAGTGATCCCACATGTCAACAAACACAGCTTTTTACCATAAAAAATGTCCCCCTGTTGGATCCATCCCTGTTGATGAACGATTTACGCAGCAACCAAAGGATGAATTTTCCAACATGGACGCAAGCAGAATCCAACATGCACGTGGACGTTCTTTGCGTCCCAGCGAGCCACCTAAAAGCATTAGAATTGTCGGAAAACTGCTGGAGATATGCTTGGAACAGTTGTCACTTTGTAGACTCCATGCGTGGAAAAGTAGCAAACCACAATTTGTACGATTTAGATCAATTTATGTATATATATAGATATATAGATATGGATTTCAATATAGACTCCTAAGTATGGTGAATCCAACATGAGTTTCTTGACCCCATGGGCATAGCCATACAGCTCATCTCTGTGCTGTTTCCCAATAGCCCAATGCGTTGAAAATTTAGCGGCTTGCTGTGTAAATACCCCTCTTCCAAGGAGTCTGGGCAGTCTGGGGTGGAACTTTGCCACGCTGTTGACTGGAGAAGTGAAGGTCACTTCCAGCTGTTGATTTCGATGTTTGGCCAGTGAATCTTCAAAGATCTCCAATCTTGGAAGGCCAAAGGACTTTGAAACATACCACAGCATGCCACAGCCAGTTGGACCTGGAGGTCTTTCATGATCTTTCTACGGACCAACAAAGAAATCTGGCATTGGAAACTCCCCAATCTTCCATGAATTCCCTGCTGGATCCGTGCTGGATCCCAGCAGATCTGCCTCAGGCAGGTGCCAAAACATCCATGGGATATCATGGGAAAACACTGGATGCGTTATGTCTTTGGTATTTTCCTACATTGAGCTACACCCCCAACATCACTTAAAGGGTTCATGGGAAATGCACCACGGATGGATGGTTGGGGTCATGCTGAGTCCAAAAGCAGCTATCTGCTGGGAAACAACACAATCCTAGTACTCAGCGTACACGATGCCATCATGCCATATGTGCTGTACGTCCATGCCATGGCTTCTGTCAGGGAGTAACATATTTCAAGATATCGCAAGCAGTTTGACACCAGAAATAACTTAGAGTTACCCATAATCTCTTCCCACACGTATCAAATTCCCCCAGCGTGGCGCATGCAAAGAAACGGAAGTTTACCCAGTCCACCAGCATCCCGTTTTGGGAAGACCACCTGAACATACCTGAACCCTGGGCCTCATAGTTGACATCGGTAACAAAGACCTTTGCCTCGCGCTTTGACAGTGATCAGCAGTGAAGCTAATAAGCGAAGTGTAGATTTCAGCTAATTCAGCTGCAAAAACATACATAGAGTAATATGATGTAATTACCAGTAATATGATCTTGCCAGTAGGATGAGTCAGGTGCTTTCTGGATCTTGGACACTACAGAAAATCAAGGTACAACATGCAACAAAATGTAACAGGGACTGACAGTAACTGCCCGTGATAAGGGCACTGAAAAGGGTTGCATAAATCGATGCGTTCTCACTGGGTTGGTTTTCAGGGGTTGTGAATGTTCCCTTCAACCCTTCAACCAATTCTGGTATATGCAATAGTGATATATATATATATATATATATGTATATAACGTGCAGTGGGTAAAACAAGAATAAACCACCCCAAATCAGCATAATATAAGTAGGTGGTACAAACCATTCCCAGTCATGGGTGGTTTATGATCTATGACATTGTTTTACCCGGACCCACACTATATCGCAATCCCAGCAGATTCACCAGGGGGCCCCCAACCAGCCTGGATGAAAGCAGAACCCCCGCAGGCAGTGTCTGGTCGTCTGAATGCCGTAGTTCCGTCAATCCATAGCCACGGCTATGTATGTTTTCTTATACTGTTCAGTAAATTGACATAGATATAGAAAATCCATGTTTGCAGGGAACATATCTATGACTGGTGGATTTTCAGTATCTACAGCAACATTTGCCGGAGGCTACAACCATTCTTTTTCATTGGGCATATCCCATTCTCCCATGATATCCCAATTATATTCGATTATATAAATCATAATATATCCCAATATATATATATATCATTATCCCATGAATTATCTCCGGTTATATCATTTCATATCATATTCCATCACATTATATCCCAAACATACCCCTTTAACTAAATCATAAGATCTCTCAATATATCTCATAACTGCCACAAATGCTACGTAGAAATGGTGCTTCCCCTGCCATCTCCAGCCTCGCACTGTTGCACCCTCTGAGTCCAGGGTCATCAGCCTACACAGGTGGTGTTGGAGGTCCAATAATTAAAGGACCGGATGACCCCACAAGTCAACTTCTTCCAAATTCCAGAAACAGTGGTTGAAGCGGTACCGAGAAAGCAGGAAAAACATGGAAAAACCTCAATCTAGTTGGATTTTACCCTTAAACAATGGTCAGTTCTGAATGGTATTGTATGTACAAGCCCGAAAAATCCCTAAAGTTTCATGCTACATATGATTGATCTCCAAGGCAAGACCCCCTATGGCCCTATGATTTGTCCAGTGCTCTTGGGCCTTGTCAACAGTTGGAATCTGAGGCTTTGACATAACCCTGCCACTGTGACCCCTGGCACTTGGAACAAATTGGTGATTGCAATCTACCTGCAGACAGACAAGCCAACTAGGAATCATCCGGTCTAGGGGAAGCTCACCAAAATCAGACATATTAAAGTCGCCAACGAGGTGCTTTCTTTAAGATTTTCAGGGTATACCGTATACCCCGTAATATAGAAACTAATATCAAACCAATCATGTTAGAACCATTCATACTCATCTCATAGCCTTCTTTACCGGCCAAGAATTGGTTACCAACACGTTCAGACAGAAACTGCTATGTTTGGGGTACCAATGGGCCATCTCTTGCCCAACCCCCCTTCCCCTGCCCAGGCCCTGTTGCTGGTAACGAGTCCACAGGCACCGCTTCCGGTGGCTCTGGCCGTGGCTCTGGCGGCTCCTGTGTAGTCCCATGTAACATATACATATAAGATGATCTAAGGTATCCCAAGCCTGGCCATGAACATATGATTACAATACATCCCAAAGTTGATTTGAAGTCATTCTTGATGGTAAAACATGTGCGGTGCCCGGCTCTGAGGTCGCTTGTACGTGATGCATGGCAAAGTTGAAGTGCAGTCTGCTGGATTCAAAATGGTCATAAAGAAGATCAGGGGACCTTGGCCAAGCATGGCCTACAGTTTTCAGGAGACTCTTGTACAGTTTTGGGATGAGTTTCATCCATTCTTCCATGGAATTTCGCTCAACTCCAGCTTGAGCTGTTGTGCTCCGGTGAACCAACATGGCGGGCTGGAAGAATCCCAATCAATCTGTTTGGATCATTTACTAGTCCCAGATCATCTATGCGATGCCCCAAATTTTCCTATATTTATAAACATATACACTACACATTCAAAAAAACTCCTCCATTATACATTTTCCCAACATCTTTCAATTTACAAATCCATATAGAAATCCCCCTACTTTCAAAAAATCCCAAAGTTGACCTAACCACCGTGGTTCGGTCGTGGCTCGGTCGCGGCTCGGTCGCTCGGAAAAAACCGCTCTCCTTATTGGCCTTCGCCTCGCTCTTCTTGCCACTCTCCAAAAGGGTCGGCCTGGTGCGTCTGGGGGAAACCCCAACTTGGATAGGATGAGCTCACCAAGAAATTCCGGGAGAAAACATGGAAAAATAAACTAAACATAAATGCACATAGAACGGATCAATCAGTAGATGCGAGTGTTCGTCCTTTTTTTTTTGGGCTTTTATTGGGTATCATGGGAAATGTGGTCAATCCACTACCATAAACGAACCATTCGGGGATGATGATCGAACTAGCTGATTACCCCATCAAAATATCCCACTCCCATAACTATCCCTTTCTGATTTATGTCCCATAACTATCCCAATTTTTCTACTCGACGATGTCCCGCGCCGGAAATCGACGCCTCCGTGCACCTCCGGACAGCTCTTTGAGACACTCTCGGATGGCGTAGCCTCAATGCCGGGGGAACATTCTGGAGACCCCAAATTTGCTGAACAAATAAACATGTTATATATATGGGATTATATGGGTATGGATCAATACCTATTAATACCATTTTTAGTGGGATGAACATCCATTTACCAGCTATTTTGATGTTCACCAGGGGTACAAGGTTTTGACACACTGCCATATGATATAAAATGTTTCCCACCATGCAATCATATGGCTAATCTCAGAAATACATGGAAATAATCTGCAAAAAGATGCAACGAAAAGTCTTTAGTCCGGGGTCAAGTACTAGCCGGGGATCACATATTCCACCATCTTAGAATCTTCAGCAACCACTCAACGGATGAACCTGCCCAACCAAGGTTTACCTAGTCAATTGGGCGTTCAAGACAATCTTGTGACTTGTGACCCAATTTCTGACTTTTAAACAAATCAACAAGCTGGGATAATGCACACAAGTTTGGTGGAACTCGCTTAGCTTGGGGTGGCATTTGGTTTAAATCTCCCGACATTTTCAGGCCGAACAGTTTTGTGCGACTTACCAGAATGCACCGGCAGAGCACAACCCCTCAACCCACCCAAAAATGGCAGATTTACGTTGTTGCCGCATGTTGGAATGATTCAAACCACTCCAAACTTTTAGAATGATTTGTCATGAGGCCCCCTTGCGGCTCCCTACCAAACTCGCCTTGCCCACAGGAGAAGAGCAGGGCCGCACGAAAGGCAATCTGCGCAATTCGTGGCATGTTGGCTGTCCCGAGCAAGTCATCCCCTTCCCTTTGTTGGTGATATCCTAATGTTTACCTGTGAAAAGTCCCTTATCTTCGGATCTGCGGGCTTTGAACCCCCTTTCGATTCGGAGCACCCAAGAGTTCTAGGTCCTTTTAAGGTAGAGGTTTTAGGTCCATAATAGTTAAACCATCTTAAACCGAAAACCATCGGTCGCACTTCCCAAATGACTTTGCCTCGTCGCGATCCCAGCGTCGCAAACGCTGGATAAGGCGTGGGTCGATCGCTGAAAGGCCTTGGGGATCCCCATTTAGCGACTGGTTCAGGGCGGTTCACAAGTTGAAAGCTGCAGGATGGGACCCCCGTTGGATAGCGTTCAGTTGCCTTACAAGCGGTTTAAGTATGGTTTATGGTAGATATAACATGATATAACTATAGTTAATGGGGTTTATAATGTTTAATGTTTAATGGTTTATAAACCAACTTATAACTGGGGTCACCATCCTGTACTAATACTGGTAACGCTAGTCGATCCACAGTTCTTGCATTAGATCAACTGGGTGCTTTTCTCAGACAACCTGGAGGTGCAAAAACTCCTCTTCTCCAAGTTATATCCAGAATAGCCATCTGGATTGGGGCAAACACCACAATCGTGGACCATGGACCCCTCTTACTTTTATATTTTGATTGGTACCGGAATCTATCCCCATAAAGTATCCTCTGGTTATTTAACATGTTCTATGGAAAATGGCGCATTTATAGATGATAAACATGATGATTTACCTAAGAAAAGTTGTGATTTTCCATAGCAAACTGTTGCCATTGCCCAGCGGATGTCGGAACTCAGAACCATACGTCGCGCCATCTGAGTTGTCCCACCATAGAATGCCCCAGCCATCTGGCCACAAATCGCCCCTGCCATGGCTCAGTGTTTCTGCCAACAAAGAAACTTTTTGTCGAAAAAAACTGAAATCAACATACAGAAACCTACCAGTTTTGGATGGCTAAAACGTGTTAAACATTAAAAACTGCGCCTGTGGAGTCAGCGTCGCCCAGAAAATTCACACAACATGTCATGGCCTGGCGGCGAATTGGTTCTGCAAGGTGAAGGAAGTGCCTGATGTTTTATGGAGATCAGTCGTATTATAATTCGACAAAGAACTTTGATAGATCAAAATACATACATATATATATATAAAGATTCGGCCAACTTCTTTTCTCAGCACAGCAAGGACTTGTTTGTCAAAAATATAAAAAGATCAGAACACATGCCCCCATAAAAAAATCATTGTTAAGAAACTTCCGTAGGGGATCCCCCC
>Ga0126342_10000602_pt1 | contig 41411 bp, 36 predicted proteins | sample Cyp1metagenome_FD_92528 | JGI IMG/M metagenome (GOLD analysis project Ga0126342, IMG submission 92528) | Coral microbial communities from Lord Howe Island, Old Settlement Bay, Australia - Cyphastrea 1 metagenome | ecosystem: Host-associated > Invertebrates > Cnidaria > Coral ...
GCGGAAACACACGTGATTCAGGCGTAAATGGCCGTAACGATTTTTTTGAGAACACAAAGATAATTTTTTGGCTAAAGTGGGTTCGGGCGGAATTTGGAGCCTTAGGCGGAATCCTCAGATTCGGGCAGATTTCCTGACTGAATGCATTCAGACTGAAATTACTGACTGCACGAAGATCTAGGTATATGTGTGTGTTGCACATAAATATGTGCCATTACAATATCTATATATATATATACATATGTATATATATATATAGATATATAGATGGTTTGTAAAAAATATATATATGACTTGAAACATGAGAGCAAGGTTGAGTCCCTTCAGGTCGTGGTCTCATCCGTCACGTCCGCACCATGGCCAGGTGCACCGGCGCGCCATCGCCCCCGGCGCGCCACTGCAGCAGGGAGCGTTCCTGCAGCAGCTGCCACCAGCGGCTGCTGGCGCTGCGGAAAAGCTCCCGCGCCTGACCACGCCATCTGTCACCAAGGGAAGATTACATTTGGGGGTTTCCTAAAATTGGGGATCCCCAATTATATCAATTATGTAGGTTTCAATACTCAATGGGAATTGGAATTACTATTGGGAATTCCAGGATCTTAAATTGGAGGTACTGTACCATTTTTCAGGCCATTTTTTTGGGGGATATTCCCTAAAAAATAGGCCTAAAAAAAAAGCCTTATATGGCCTTATATATGGTAGGTACCTCCAATTTAGGATCCTGGAATGGCCATTGATTTGGGGGTTTCCGAAAATTGGGGATCCCCAATACCGTAGGTCTCAATACTAAACTGACTTAATTTTGGATGATTTGGGGCCATTTGGGGTACCCCTATTGAAGGAAACCACAATTTATGGTAATAATGGGATATAACAAACAATAATGGGTGAAGAATGTGTTGTATGATTGTTGAAGCTATAGAAATTCCAACATATATCCCACATAATCCAACAGGTGGCCTAGTTATGCTTATCAACAGAAATCATCAGAAATCTACCTGTCGTATGTTGATTGCTAAAAATGTTGGGAGGCATATCACCCTTCGGTAACCAAACATGATCAAACATGGCAAGCCGGAAATCCCCGCACTAAATGGAGCTTTGGATGGGGAACTCAACTTTAAATGGTGAATTTCCCATGCATTATCGTATGTGCTAAGCGTAGAATATTATACATCCTGATTCATCTATTTTCCATCATTTATTCTGCACTATTCATCCATCATCATGATTACCAATAGATATCATCTTCTTCCCAAAATTACACCTGGAATGGCATAATTAAATTTAATTAACATGTATTCCTAATGATACAACAATTATTCCCCATGTTTGAGCCATAGGTAAATTCTCAACCATAGATATCATGAAATGGATACTCATGATTAACAGGAATACATTCATTCTTCATGAAATCATTTTCCGTTGCTCGCCCATTATCATTCATGGAATATATCCGAAGATATTTGTATATTATCAATATTGCCATAGATAACCATAATTCTGTAAGTATACCCTGCAGTAAATTAACATAGACCCTGCCAGATAGGGGTTGGAAGACTAGTTTCCACTAAACAATTGGTGATTTTCTGGGTCGAACTGTGAATTTACCAGAGGCTACTTATTATCAATAAATAATTATGCTAATTATATATCCCTAGGTATAATCAATGTTCTTAATCATACATATTCTCCATAGATATTTCATCAATATCTATGCCATAAAATATCATAATATATACATATCTATATCTATAATCCCTAAAAAATACCTTCTGGTTATTTAACATAGCCATGGTATAGATGGCCCATAGAAATAGATGGTTTACCTATTAAAAATGTTGATTTTCCATGATTTTCCATGGCTATATTAAATAACCAGATGGTAACTATATAACCATATTTTTCATTCTCCATACCCTCTGGTAAACTAACATAACTATGGAAAATCACCATTTTCAATGGGAAAATCCACTACAAATCACCCTTTTCAATAGCTATGTTAATTTACCAGATGGTATATCCCACTAATATTCCCATGATTTTCCCATATAAAACCATATAAAACCTCCATTTCTGGTGGATCAACCTCCATTTTCATTCTCCATAGATCTCATCTTCCCTGTTTTCCCGATCTTCTCGCCTGGAACGCCAGGCTGTGCCAAGGCGATAGCCACGTCAAGGCCACCTGCAGCAGCGCGACTCTCCATGCCTGGCCGGAGCAACGTTGTGGTCCCGGTAAGGGGCCTAAACCTATCCCCAAAATGGGGAAATCACCAGCAGAATCTCGATTCAAGATGATATAAGATGGTTTGAGCTGGTTTAACTTGCATGTAAAATGGGCAAAAAGGGTCAAAAAGGCTGGACTCCAGTACCAAAACTTCGGGATTTCAGTGGCAAAATATAGGGCTTTCCCCACCTGAAGGCTGAACTCGCCGTCGTCCACCAAATCTAACCACCCAAAGCGGAAGATGGGAGACAACGATGAGGACAAGGCCACCTGAGGGAGCTGCCAGGATGGCATTGATGGTCCTAGGTCCATCAATGAGTCCAAAAAAAAATGAAACGTCCATCTTAGATAACCCCATTATAATATTGTTTGTGAAATCTCTGAATGTGGTAATCCCATAAAAAAAACAACTAAAATTTAGGTGTCATTTTACATCCAATAAAGATGGTAATCACCCAATGCCTTAAAACCTACCACTCTCTCTCTCTCTCTCTCTATCACCTTCAGGCAGATGTCTGCCCCAGTCCCTTGTTGGGATAGTTCATTATTGGGTTTACCACACGAATCGAATATTGTAAATAGCCACAAATAGCCTATGTTAAGTTGCATCCCACGTGTATTTCCATTGATTTTACGTATGGATTTCTTAATCCCATAGTGTCATTTCCATACAGGTTTCCCATGTATAATTTCCACTTGGATTTCCATCTTATCGAACTATTTCCATAGTTGCCTCCCGTTGATTTTTTCAATTTTCCATTGTACCATCTGGTTATTTAACATAGCCATGGAAAATCATGGAAAATCACCATTTTTAATAGGTAAACCATCTATAAATGGGCCATCTATACCATGGCTATGTTAAATAACCAGAGGGTATATTTATAGGGATTATAGATATAGATATGTATATATTATGATATTTTATTTAACATAGCCATGGAAAATCATGGAAAATCACCATTTTTAATAGGTAATCCATCTATTTCTATGGGCCATCGAAAAACCATGGCTATGTTAGTCATAACCAGAGGGTATATTTATAGGGATTATAGATATAGATATGTATATATTATGATATTTTATTTAACATAGCCATGGTTAAAATCATGGAAAATCACAATTTTTCCCACATCTTCCCACAGTTCATGATCCCAAAGCGTCTCCCCTTTTGGAGTCGCTGAAATGCACCTCAGCTGCCCGCATGAACGGATCACAGGCTGGCGACGTCGCGCAGTCCATGGCGGACTCGGTCGCCTCGCCATGTGGCGGCCATGGGAGCGCCGTGGTGGGATGGTGGCATGGTGGGAAAAGATGAGGGAACTATTCAATGGGAGATCTCCAGGATCCTAAAATGGAGGTACGTTAGTACCATTTTTCAGGCCATATTTTGTGATATTCCCTAAAAAATAGGCCTAAAAAATCGGCCTTATATATGGAATCGGTACCTCCATTTTAGGATCCTGAAATTCCCATTGAACTATGGGGACAATGATGGGGGAACTATAGGATAGCTATGGATAGCTTACGTGTGGTAAGCTAAATGGGAGATTTTGGGGTGATGATCGGTATGGTTCTGGACTGGGTAAAGGGGTGTTTTTGATTTTCTGTGATCGTTGTGGTTGCGGTTATCATTCAAAGGCAGTTTCACCCATCATTTTCGTGGAAAACATGGCTGATGCTAGCTGGATAAACCCCCAATACCTGGATATTTACATATTCATCTGTAAATATGATTTTTCCATTGCCATGCTTGATTACCGGAGAGTATGATATTGGATTACACTGAGTACTTGATTTCTTTAATAATGGCCAAATCTGATGACTGTGCGTCTTCATTTTTTGTTGGTTATGGTCCTGGTTTGTGAAAAACATAAGAAATCGATTATGGTTGTGTCTGTGTTCCTTCTAATACATTGGAATATGTTTTTGAACTCACCCATAGTAAACTCTCTCCAGCAACGTCAACCCCAGGTTCATAAATCCTGATGAATTACGGGCGTTCCCCCCAATAGAGCTAATTAATATACTTTGCCACTTAAATTGTTTGTGCCCCTCCAATTAAACAGCCTAGGGATGCCTAGGGGGTTGCTAATCCGGCAATAACATGAACCATTCATGTGTGGATCATCTTACGTTACCCCAGGTCATCCCAAATGGGGGTATATCATCCAACAACTAACTTTTTCGTCTGGGTCTTTTATCATCAAATAACGATTCATATACGTTTCCCTGCGTGTCCTTGCGCTCTTCGGTGTTTTTATCATGTTCTACTAACTAGACAAGTTTTGTATTTAATAAGGGGTTGCCGGGGGCATGTTGCTCAAGGAAGTATTTGATGGTTTCAGTGTTCCACTCCGCTCTGCAATTTCAGCTCATCGTCGCAACCTCAGCAAGGAAGATAAGAATACTTCACGGGAAACGATTCCCGTGATGGGGGTGTTCATGCGAGGCAAAATTTTGGCGGAATCAAAGACATACAAGATTATTCCCATGACAGGAAAAGGAAATTCACTTTGGGCGTCCTCACTCGTTCTTCTTGGATGTGGCCCAAAGCTATCGAGCTGTAAAAATGTTACTTCCAGACTTCCAGAGTCTTGTAGTGATGCCTGTCCAACATGGCAAAACGACCTAAAGAGAAACTTGCGCTTACCTTGCGCTAGACTTGCGTTCAAAACAGGCTTTGCAGAGAAACAAATCTGATAATTAAAACGATTCATCTCCCTCGGAAAAACCCGTGACAATTAAAGACAGGACTGGCTCCTTTTTGGCTCGGGGGGACCGTTTGGGAATCAAACTTCTATTTAGCTACTACACTCTCCTTCTACCATACCTCTTGAAATTTGATTCGCGTGGGGCTCCTTTTTGGCTCGGGGAGGTGGGTTTTGGGACCCAAACTTCTATGTAAGCTACTACACTCTCCTTCTACCATACCTCTTGCAATTTGATTCGCGTGGGGCTCCTTTTTGGCTCGGGGGGGCGGGTTTGGAAATCAAACTTCTATGTAAGCTACTACACTCTCCTTCTACCATACTTCTTGAAATTTGATTCGCGTGGGGCTCCTTTTTGGCTCCGGGAGATGGGTTTTGGGAATCAAGCTTCTATGACACTCTCCTTCTACCATACCTCTTGAAATTTGATTCGCGTAAGCCTCCTTTCAGGCTCGAAAAGGTGGGTTTTGGGAATCAAACTTCTATGACACTCTCCTTCTACCATACCTCTTGAATTGTTATTCCCGCGGGGCCAGGCTTCTGCTGAAGGACACCATTCGGGAATCAATCAAATTTAATCAATGCTTGTCCAGGACCTCAGCACCTGGTTTCCAAGAAATTGAATCGATGCTAAACGCGCTCAATACGTTTCAAAACCACATATATACCACATATCCTAATTTAAAACAAAAATCCTACTGTATCTTGCGCCCGCCATTGGGTTTGATTGCGTGCCTGAAGCCACACACGCACCACAAAATGGCAACAACATAACCCACAGGGCCACCTCCACGATGCGCAGTAGCTCCTGGACTGCTGCTTCAATGCCCTGCTGCAGTTCTTCCTCAAGGCCAGCCCAGTTGGAGCTTCAACATGGGTACCCTCTGGTTATGTCAAAATAGCTATTGAAAATGGCCATTTATAGTGGGTTTTCCCATTAAAAATTGTGATTTTCCATAGCTATGTTAAATTACCAGAGGGTAATGCCCCGAACTACATGGAGGTCTTGTGTTGAAATATAGTGGGAATAGGATGGAAATATCATGGGGATAACGGAATATCATAACCTAGGTGACGTTTATGGATTGTAGGAACGTTAGAGTAATCCCCAGAAAGTGGGGAAATGGAATATACTGTTATGAACAAAACCGATCGAATTGTTTCCATACAAACTGGTTGAGTGTGGCAGTTTCGGCCCTACCTCTCGGGTTGTCAGGGTGCCATGCAATGTGGCAAACCCACATTGTCACATTACACAAACCATTGTTTCAGAAGCTAGGGGCTTAAGATCCCCCAAATGATAAGTGGTGGTAAATCGAAAATGGATGAACATGGTCCACTCAGATTACAACAATATTGGGCTTACCACATTGCCTCCAGTACTCTCTCTGGTAACTACCCTGGAAGCGGATCTGCCTCAACATGACGATCATTCCTGGAACATCATGGGTAAATCCTCGGTAAACATGAACGTGGAAAGTCGTTTTGGCAATGGTCATTGTACCTTAACTTTACCGTAAGCTACATCTACAGCAACTACCTCATCACGCCCTCATCATTATCAATGCGTGGGTCGTTGTCATTTGGGTATGGGTCATGAACCCCAGCAGCCGGGCGTGGCATGTAACCAGCGAAAGAAAAGAGCAAACCGTCACAGACGACTACGATCACCAAATCAAACCTGGTGGCATTTTGACACAGTACCGTATACGGTAGTGATACCCGCCTTGATTGAGGGGTAGGAACCCTTACCCCACCATTCCATCAAAATCTGGTTTATGTAATGGTTGGGTGCGGGTATTTCTTTTAGAATGGATACTTTTTTGGGTTTATATACAATGGAAGACCACTATTGTACTACCTAGATCTACCTAGCAGGCCGGATGTCCCAAAAAAATTGTTTCCCACTAAGAGACTATGTTGTGGAAATGACGTAACAGTTACATGTTGAAACAATGTAAACTTGATTTATATGTTATGGAACGGGCCGCATCTTGAAGGGATCATTTTAAGATATCTTAAGATGGAAGGCGGCCAAATCCTGGAAGGCCAAATCCTGGACGCAGAAAAACATTGACCAAATTTTAGCGTTTCTCCATCCAACCTTCCAACTTTTATATCATGGTAGCCATTTTGCAGACACATTTCCATTATGGAAGCACCGATTTTGGGCCTAATGAAACCAAGGGATAATGCAATTTTATATAATGGATTGGCACCCCCTTTTTATGAAATGGATGGTGCGGAGTACCAAGATTCAAAAGTATTTTGCTTATTTTGCCCACATGTACCTGGGTTTCCATTTTATACGGTGCATGGGTTGTTCCATTCCATGGGGCTTCAACCAAGGGGGTGTAATGATAAGAAAGAAAGAAAGAAAGAAAGAAAAAAAGAAAGAAAGAAAGAAAGAAGGGAAACAGGAAGGAAAGAAGAAAACCAAACAAAAAGGAAAAAAAAACATGCAAAATACCCATATACATCATATACTGTAAACACATATTAAAAAAAAAAACGCATCAACAGCATCCCACAGCCATGCCACCCACTGCGGGGAGCTGCGCTGGATGCTCGCCAAATGCCCGCAGCAGGCCTGGCGCAGCGGCACCATGGCAGGCACGGCGCATTCGGCCAGCTGCACCGGCTCGCTACAACAGGCCGCCTGGCTGAAACGCTTAGCGTCGTTGGGGCCGGTGTCACCGGTGGAGACGCGTTTTCCCATTGGTTTTTTTCCGTCAAGGCCTCCATGGGGAGGATTTCTGATTGCCACGTTTGATTGCCACGTTTGGTAGAGTTTTTGAGAGATAGTTTGTTATTAGTACTATATCATGTACCCATGTATGTCCCATAAAGAACAGTAAACAAAGTTGTGCCTGCCAACTTAGATATCTTAGATATGCCATCCCCCCCTTCACACTGAACACCCCCAAGAAGTCATGGTGGATGATGGGGATGAAACCACATATTTGGGACCAAATAATGGGGATGTTTAATATTGGGATGATGGGATTAGGAATGCCAATGGGGTATCAATGGGTATCACCTTCATTTACAGTAGATCTAAAGATATGCGTGTGTGTTTGCATGTATTTATGTATATGTATGAATGTACATGTGCATATATGTATTTATACATATGTATGTACAAGTATACACGCATGTGCATATATATATATATATATTATTTATTTACTTATTTATTTATGTACATGCATATGTATGTATATATATATATATATGTGTGTGTGCGCATGTAAGAATATGCATATATATATATATATATATATATATGTGTGTGTGCATGTAAGAATATGCAAATATATATTTATATATATGTATATGTATATGTATATATATATGTACGTGTATATATAAATAATACATATATATACATATATATATATATATATATATATGCACATACATATGTATGTATATATATATATATACATACATATGTATGTATATATATATGTGTGTGTATGTGTGTGCGCTTCAGTAAGCCAAATTCTGACGATGCCAAGGTGTGTTTGGCTGTCCAAAAAGAGTGGATACTCCCAAATATATGGCTGGATGTCGAGAAGTACGGTCTCTGACCCACACAAAACAACTCCACACCAAGATCTTCAATTATCGCCATTTCTTCTCCCATGTCTCCCGCCAAAATGTTAGCAAAATAGATTTTCAAAAGAAATACAAAAAAAACATAAACAAACATTACCCTCTGGTAAACTAACATAGCTATGGAAAATCACCATTTTCAATCGGAAAATCCATTATAAATCACCATTTTCAACAGCTATGTTAAATTACCAGAGGGTACACCAAAACGTTCAGCATGCTGTCCTTATGCCAACTCTTCGACGCCAAAACTTCGACGGCCGCACCTGGATCTCGGCACCTTCACCTCAAAGATTGACACGGCGGAGTTCGTCAATGGCTTCTCTCTTTCTGGGGAAATATCACTTGACACAACATTTGAAGGGTTTGATTGGGAATGCAAATGACACACTTATATATATATTATAGGAAATATCTAGCATAGGCATCAGCAATTTCGGCCCTGAAAGCCTACATTTGAACTGACCAACCATGGAAGCCACAAAAAATAGATATTGAAATAACTACTTACCAGGCAGTTTAGCTTTAAATCATCTTGCAAAGTTTAAGGCTTGTTGGGTAGAGGGTTGATCTGACAAATTCTGTGACCCACCGGGGCTAGTGGTGATAGCCAAAGCTTTCGGTGACGCGATATTCCAGCCACAAAAAAAGGAATTCTGCATCCTTTAGGTGTACATTGCATATAATATGGATAATTATCACAAATGCAAGTACATGTGCACCATATATATTATTCAGAATAAACTACCCAAATTCACAAACCTGATAGTTAGCCTTACTTACCTATATATATATATACTTACATAATCTTACTAATCTTACATACATATATAATAATTATCGCACATTGCCCCGGTCATTGGCGGCCTATCCCATGCCCTGGCGCCTATGGAGTTCCAACACTTGGGCACAGGTGCCAAATTGACGTTGTCCGCGGACCATGGCACCATGGCACCATGACCGCCCGGGCCCAGGAGATGACACGATGGAAACCAGGTGGAATTCAATGGATTTGTTGGAAAATCCTGCAGGAAACCATGGGTTCTTACCCCAAATGTAGACATATAGAAGTTTCCTCCAAAATTTCCAATCATCCAATTCTAAGCTCGACTGGGAACTTAGGGAATCCAATGGCTTTCCAACGCTAAGACTACATGTAAGGATTGCTGAGGTTTTATCTCAAAGAAATAGCAGTGTAATGTGATGTATCATTTGGTGTGGTTTGTTGCTGGGGGTTGTCAGAAGAATAATGTCCATTGAGGAAACCATCCAGTCAAACCCGCCATACGTAGCCTCCAGACGTCCCACCAGCAATTGCCACCTTTGAGTCGTGTGAAAGTGCGCTTTAAGCCATCCAATAAGTGGTAGGTATGTGGCCCCAGCATCCTTGGTACATAGTGCTGCATCAACGTCCTACAGGATCTGTGGGCCCCTTTGGACCAAAATGCTCCTTGTCCATGATCCGCAAGACAATCCTACCGAATCCTACCCCTTGATGTAATTAAAATATATTTAAATAGGTTACAGTAAATGTGCCCAACGGGCCCGGGGCCCCGAAATGACTAGATCCAAGACTAAACCAGGGTTTCATTTGGATGGTTAACGGCGGATTACAGAATGTATTGGTAACTTGTATATATTTGGCACTGTTCCACTGTCGAGTTCCAAAGTTCTTGGCAAGGGGGCCTCTCTTGCCTAACTTCTCTCTCCCTGAGGATGTGTTTGGGTGGAGCCAAATCTGCTCCAACCAAAGCCACTGCACAGCCGCTGATAGAATCATGGGTGCGCAGGCAGTTTTGTATCTGGAGGGCTCCTGCGAATCTGTTCTCTGCACAAACTGGCTACACAATCTATTTAAATTTAAAATTCAGCTGCAGCACACGTGTCAACCAACAGGGCAAGTACTCACAGGAGTACAGGGGGCACTGTGCAGAAATCTCACCTCTAGCATGACTAGCGCAAGGACTTTAGCAACCTCTGGGTGGTCTGCGATTTCATCACAGATGCTCCTGCTTTACCCACACGCTTGGCCTTGCGGTCCAAGAGCTCCGACAAGTCTCGTGGGAGGCCCGGCAAACGGCGGTGCTGCTGCAAGTCACCTGCCAATCCAACGACTGCGATGCCATCGTTCATCTTTTGGAGGAGCTCGCTATCGATTTGAACTTCAATCATCTTCAACGTCCTATACTCGCACGAGTCTGTGTCCAAAGCCTCACGCACTGCATGGGGCCAGTTGGCTGCCGCAGCTGCCAAGAACAGGAACGTGAGTGCCACTTGAAGTTTCATGACTTCACGGCTTCTTGAGCCAGAGTTTGTGGAAAGTGAAAAAAGGAAGGCTGGATCAAAGCTAAAAGATGTTTGATTAACTGATTCCAGCACCCGGTAATAAATGGAAATTTCTGCTGACCGCGGCCGACCGCAAGGGGGAGGGCGTGAGGGCAGAGATGTTGTGAAGAAGAAGAAGAAGAACAACAACACCATCACTTTGTTTTTCTTCTACCAGTCCAAGGGTTTCAGAAGCAACGTTGGGCAGCTTTCCCGTTTATAAACAATTCTGAACCTGGGAATGCTTCTTTCGCTATGTTTTGGGAACAAAATTAGGTTGTTGTTTTGCCGCTACGCAGGCGCCACGCAGGCATAAAGGCATATTTGCTTGTGCTTGGCGGGTTCGCTGGCTGCAAGATGTGGCAAGCAGCAAGGAAAAAGTGAAAACTGACAGTTTTAATAGCGTTTCAGAAGGGGCGTTAGGAAGTTTTGGGGGCTTCCATTGCTCTCTGTTTTGTGAGCGAAATTATAATTAGATGGTGGAGGCGCCCCAACGGCATGTAGCTTGTGCTCGGCGGGCCCCACTGCCTCCTAGATGAAACAGCTATAACAGCTGGAAAAAAACTGAAAGCTTACAATTTTAGTCGCATTATTGGTGCTTCTTTTGCTACGTATTGGGAACAAAATTAGGTGGAGTTTCGGTGCCCCAACCACATGTAGCTTCTGCTTGGCAGGCTCGCTGGCTGCCAGATGTAGCAAACAGCTGGAAAAACTGAAAACTGACAGTTTTAGTAGCGTTTCAGAAGGGCATTAAAAAGTTTTTGGGGTTTCTTTTGCTACATTTTGGGGCTCCGTTTTGGCAACAAAATTATTTTATTGTTTTGCCGATTCGGAGATACCATAATGATGTATTTGTGTTTGAGGGGCTTGCTGGCTGCAAGATATTGCAAACACCTTGAAAAAGCTGAAAGCTGAAAGTTTTAGTAGGGTTTCAGAAGGGACGTTACGTAGTTTTTTGATTTTTTTGCTACATTTTAAGAACGAAATTACGTTGTGTTTTGTGTAGCATGTGCTTGGCGGGCTCCACTGCCTGCTGGATGTGGCAAACAGCTGGAAAAACTGAAAACTTACAGGTTTAGTAGCATTTCAGAAGGGGCATTTAAGAGTTTCTGCGGCTTCTTTTGCTACGTTTTGGGAACGAAATTAGGTGGTACTTTAATGTTTCGCAAGCGCCCCTACGGCATGTAGATTGTGCTCGGCGGGCTCCATTGCCTCCTATCTGAAGCAGCTGGAAAAAGCTGAAAACCGTCAGTTTTTGTAGGGTTTCAAAAGGGACGTGAGGGAGTTTTCGGGGCTTCTATTGCTACGTTTTTGGGAACACCATTAAAGGTGGTGCTTTGATGTTTCGCAGGAACCCCAACGGCATGTAACTTGTGATTGGTTTGAGGATAGGTTTCTGAAAGAAAGCGGGTGAATCTGCAAAAAAAAAACCTGGGAAAATTACATAGCCCACAGCGGGCGACATTCTGGGCAACAACAGCAACCCTTGAGGCATCGCCGGTGTGCGAAGCCTTACAATATGCTCTTAAATTCTTGATGATTCTCACTGCCGGCAAAATCAATCGTATCCAACAGCGGCTCTTTGTCTTCCGCAGCAAAATGCCAAACACATCCCGGCTCTGACCAACAAGGGTGGCTTGAGAATCAGCACGAAGTCCATGGGCATCTGCTTGTGCTTCTCCCTAGGCGCCCGGTGCAGTAGAAAAATTTGTTGAGATGCAAATGCATCCAATATGCATAAGACTCATGAGATGCATGGATTTCCTGAAGCTCTTCAAACCAAACGATCCAATGTTTTTTTGACAACTTTGTTCCCCTTTGTTCCCCTTTGTTCCCTGCATCCAGCTCTTCGGGCCTGAGTGATCCATTGCAAGGTCTTGTCTTCACAAGCCACTCGTCCATCCAGACTTGTCGCAATCTTCAGGACCACAAATGGCCTCTGCTGAGTGTTGCTGAAATGCTTCGGCTTGGATGGGCTATGTGGGCAGTTTGTAGGCTGCCAGCTGAGAGGTTTTCGACTTTGTTATCAAGACAACATGCGTAAACTGTCACCATGATTCCAGGCACAACAGAGCAACAGCAAAGCATCAGGCTCGGGCCTCTGCAACTCCCACATCCACCTGGCGAAGTTCCAAACTTAGATTGGGATTGGCACATCGCACAAATGTTGGTCCGGCAATGGCAGTCCAGTGATGGCAGTCCAGGGCAGTCCAGCGCACAGTCTTGGCGTCTTCGCATGTCGTCTCCGAGCTGCGGAGCTCAGTCGGTGAAACGCAGTTCGTCGGCTCGGTGCTCCAGCTCCTCCACCACATCCTGACGCAGTCACTGCCATGGCCAGTTGGAAAAATTCTGCAGTATCAATATGTATCAATATTGTTTATATTTTAAGTTATAACATGTTATAACCTTATATAACTTATTAACATTTACACACAGGATGCGCATATGTAGTCTATAATTAAGAACAGTAACTGTTTTTCTATCGAAAACATAACAATACATAACGATACGGGTACGGTATATGCGGGTACCATTTGTTCAACCTTGGTCCGCTTGATTGCATTTTGAACCATTACAGTTTTTGCCCTCCTTTGCGCTCTCGATAGCTTGCACCGCCGAACTCCTGGCACGGCTACATCCCTGGCGGCCCTTGAACCAGGATGAATCAGGATATGTTTTCTGACATAATCAAAAATCATCCAATGAAATTCTAATCGCTTCCACCACTGCAATTTTGATCACAAACGCCATTCCCTTTCCCTATCTTCCCTTGAAAGTCTGAAGATCCATCCATCTCACTTTCCCCACATCCTTCGGTGAAGTATAAAGAAATGCTGCAGAGCCGCTGTCGTAACAGGTCCTTGGCATGTGGAACAGGCAGAAGGCAAACAAAAGATCTCCAATCAAATCCAACCAACATCAATAAGTCAATAAATTGTATGGCATATGTATATATAGAGTTTCCATTTTGATAGCCTGCTGCCAATCCTGCCATCTAAACATCTATCCGAATCATGAATTCAGGATTCAAACTCATGAAAATCAAGCAGAACATAGATTTCAAAATTTGACATAGATTCTGACATAGATGAAAATAGCACAAACCTTTACCCAGTGGGCCACTCCTTTCTTCAGTTCCACCGAGATCCACCAAGTTTCACGAAAAAAACACATCGCATTTTTGGGCCAAAGTGCTACCTTCGAGGAGCTCTCGTAGGCAATGGACAAAGCGCCAGCAGGTCTGTTGGGTGCTGGGGAAGAAGCGAGCGAACCTGGTCGTTTTGGCTGTTGGGATTCATTCAATTCACCAAAATGCATTCAAGAAAAGGCTAAAGGCAATGAATGGAATTAGCAAAATTTAGCAAACTTGGTAAACTTCACTTACTCCGACATGCCCAAACAGTCTTTCTGTCTGTTCTGCTCCCCGATCCCAAACAAGACCTTCGTCAAATATGATATCCCAACATTCCCAACATTCGCTCTCACTATGAGCAAGTTTCAGCCACGTGACATTCCAGCAATCTGATGATCAGTGGCATGGGAAAATTCTATGTGCAAATCGGCTCGGCCATTGCGAATCAACGCGGGATTCAGCCGATCACGGTGGTTGGTCGTGAGGACGAAAATTTGGCCTGCACAGGAGAAAGGTTCAAAGGGGTGAGCCTCTTGTGTGGTATACCGGTATACCTTTTCAATGTGATTCAATGCGAAACCAACAACAATTCAGAATCCAGAATTCTGGGACCCTATGGAAATCTATGGAAACCTATGGAATTCTCAGCCAATTCTGCCAAGTTCATCCATGGTTTTCCGCTTTACCAAACTTCGGGCGTTCGCACACCGGACACCTTCAGCTTTGCCGACGCCGTCCAAGGCGTTCAGGAGGCCTGGCAGCGGCGTGCCCACGGTTCTAGGCAGCATTGGATAGACCTATTACGAAAGTATATCTATATATATATATAATATACCCATATGCTCCATGGTGCTGGAATATTTACCAACATTTGCCATAAAAATCACCCAAATTAGGTAAATATAAATATAATTAAATATAACATACATGGAGCATATGGGATAGACATTGTCAAGTTTCTCATCATTATGGTATGTATATGCAATTGTATACTTTATTATCCTTCCAAGCCTCCGGTTCTTTTGATTCGCTATGAGCATCAGAGTCTGTCTGCAGATTTGTTCGAACTCCCAAATTGAGGAGACGTCAGAGACCTCCAACAGTTGGAACGGTACAAAACCGATTGTCCCAATATCCCTTCCATCGCCTGAAAATGTGAGGACGGAGTCAGTGAGAAGTTTCTCACGATCCTTCCCGAAAATGGCATCAATGTCTTCGAACACTAGTAACCTCGGTATATCAAGGTATGGCTCAGTGTGCTTTCATATCTGCTCCTAGTATCTCTTAGTTGCGCTTCAATGTAGCAGTAGTGACGTAGTGTGTGTGTGTGCATCCACAAGTCTCAAAAACAACTGACTCGACTGACTGCTGGCAAACCGGTACCCTCTGGTGAACTAACATAGCAATGGAAAATTGCCATTTATAGTGTATTTTCCCATGAAAAATGGTGATTTTCCATTGCTATGTTAGTTCACCAGAAGGTAAATCCCGCAAGAAAATCATCCAGCCCACTTTCATAGCAAACCAATGCAAATCGTGCATACAGTATCTACAGCGTATCTGCGAAGAATATCGATAAATCATGATACAGATACAGCATGATACAGCAAATCGTTAACATATTCTAACAGTCTTTGTTCGAGGGACGAATGGCGTGGTGCCTGGTTCACGGCAGCTCTCAGAGATTCATCCGTCAGATTTGGATGCGTCAAATGCAAATGGCCTCGGGCGATGGATTTGGGTATCAAAAATGGGCTGTCAATAGATGCGCAAAACTGCCCATTCTTGGTATGAAAATGTATATGAAACCATCCGTTTTTGTGGGGCAGCATTGTTTCTCGCACTTTTGAGAAATCTCGGGGCTCAGGCACAGGTTGTGCTTGAAATGGCCAGCGATTGCCTGTATGAGCCTGACACGACAAGCACTTTGAGCCGAACTTCGAATAATTAGAAACGACATCTATATATTGACTGACATATACAAGTAGAAATCTTCAGCAGAGTCTGGCAGTCCCAGTTGCGACGTCTTGCCAGATCCAGGAACTCCGTAGAAAAGGTAGCCCCTCTTGTGCTGAATGCCGTGCTCCTGGTGGAGTCCAAACGACTGCCAAGACATGCCAGGACCAGAAGCACCGTTTTGAGCAGGTCTTGAATCTCCCTCGAAGGCCTCACATGTCAGTGAGTATCAGTGAGTAATGTGAGTAACGTCTTGACAGGTTCTCGTCGGATCTCCTTGTACCACCGTCGGGTGTCTTCTCCAAGGAACTCCTCAATGTCACCCAACAGCCTCTCCTTGACTCCTCACAGTGCTGGAAGGGTGGTGCCAACGTGCCGATAATATCAACAACTCAAGAGATTCATCATGGCTCGTCATGACTCATCTGCCCCTCGGAAGCGCAAAACTGGACCAGGATGACTCAGGACTCAGCACCGCACTGATGACATGATATTGTGTGGCACATTGTGATACTATGATTTTGTCAGTCAGGAACATATTTTTTCCATCTGTTAATTTAAAAGAATACAATGAATACAAGAAATCAATGTGTCCATAGGGCCAAAAAAAGCCAATCAATGCTCCTTAGAAAAATGAAAACTTGCCCCTGGAGTCCTTCATCCAAGACCACGCTCTCGATCCGCCGTGCAGGGCAGACCACGCGCGCTTGCCAGAACTGCTGCGTCGGGTGCCATTCAAAGACGTTCACGAAACCCGCCTGAAACCACAGCTGCCCGTTGAAGTTAAATGTCTGCGGGTGTCTGCTTTTTGTTGACTTTCACAACTCCCAACTCCGCACTGTTCTAATGGATTTAGCTTCTAAAACTGACGAAATTCCGTGAAATCACTGAGTTGTTCATGTTTTTCGCGCAAAAACTTGGCGAACTTCATTGAGAAGGCTCCCAATGTGACTCGTCAAATCCCTTTCCTGAGTGCGCTCGCTTTCCTGCACGAGCTCCTGACAGAATTGCGCCAAGACCTGCTCAGGAAAGATCTTCACAGATTTTCATGCTTTTCCCATTTGAGACATCGTGATGACAGATCATGGCATATCAATACATATCATGTAAATTCGTGGTATCTCGAAATTTTAAGCACAAAACAATGCTGCTGTTCAAAGATGTCCAAAGGCTTTTCATAGTTCTTGCGACTCGATCTTGGAACGCCCACCTGAGATGTTTCTCGCTTGGTGAAGAGCACCTGGGGAAAAAAACAGCTGAATCAGCCACCCTCCCTGGAGCCTCCATCCTTGTATGAATGAAGGATGTGTATTTTGCAGAAGTTTAAAAAGGACAATAGCCACCGACCACCGAAACGCACTATAGTTTGTGTCTGCATTGCAAGAGATAGACTATTACGAGTCATTATATAACTATTATGTACATTAGTACTGTCAATTGTTGTTACTATTAACATCATCATCATCATCATCATTATTATTACTGCTACTAGTATTGCGACATCATTGTTATTATGTCTTTAACACAGTGTCTATCTATCACAACACGCACAAAGTCATAGCCCTGCTGAGGGACCAAGTTTGTGTAGAGCTCTGCTGCGTTGCTCACTCCCACTGGCTCACCCAACGTCTGGTGCAATGCGCTGAGACGATGGTTTCGCCACTCAAATTCAAAGAAGCCAAGGCCGATGGTGGTCCTGAGGGAAAACTGTTCAAAATTGTTCAATTTTGTAATCACAACTTGAATCCATAGACAGATCATGACAATTGAAGCAAGTAAACCGGCAAGCATCGGGCAAGGCGTTTCCGAAACATGCTCACCGTCCACCAAATCTCCAGACAGCAGCTCTGGGCTGTATCTGAAAGATTGAACCTTGGCAGTACATGGCAGTACATGGCAACAGCATTTTCCAGACTCGAGGACGGCTTTATCAGATTCAGCTCCTTCCTTTCATTCCTTACGCTGTTGCTACAAATTGCTGCAACACCCTGAGATGTATACGGACTTTTGTCGGGCAATGTAGCCGCATGCCAAGGAGTAAATTCGTGACTTCTGCCGCAGTTCCAGGTAGGCATTTTGCTTCAGGTCCTCGAAACACACGGGATTTTCAAATTTTCTCACGCCATCAAAATCAGAACAACCAGGCAACCAGGATACAAAAGCAACAATCAAATCGCACCATTGTGAGGCACTTCACCCAAAGCCTTTCTATGGGAAGAGTCTGAAACCAATTTGATCTGAACACTGAACTGGAATCCCGCAGTATGGTATGCCTCGCGGGACTCAAGCCATCGACTCAATTCTGCTCCGGAATGCCCAAAATCAACAGCGACTGAGGCTCCAAATAGCCTTCCAAGGCCGACGCATCGAAGGGCGCAAGTTGATTCTGCAAGGTTTGCAGCCGAGCAAACGCCCGGTGTGCCATGGCGCGGCGGGGCCACTTGAGAATGCGATTTCTGATGATTTTCATTCGAGGCTTGTCCGTTGATCTGTACATTTCACGGATATGGATTTTTTGGGGCTCTGTGGCAAGAATGTAGCAACACTGAGAAGTCTGACTGCAACAAAGATTGGCAGGAGAATCTGGATTAAGAAACACCACGCATCAGATCGTTCATGGGTATCTAGATGTATCTAGGAACCGCATGGAACCACTCTAGCCCCATTAAAGTTCGTCTTTTCACATTGGCAATAACAATTCACCATATAATTCGCTGTGGTATGACCATCTCCTACTCCAACTTTGGACCATGGACGCACCCGGCGCAGGCCCACGGCCCACGGCCTGAATCGACATGGCCAATGGCCTCAATGAACAAAGTGGATTGGCGGACACAACGAGTTGTAACATGTTGTAACGGATGTGGGAGGACTGGTGGAGGATGGATAACAATGACAAATACCCTCTGGTTATTTAACATAGCCATGGTATAGATGGCCCATAGAAATAGATGGTTTACCTATTAAAAATTGTGATTTTCCATGGCTATGTTAAAAAACCAGATGGTATATACAAATATGGCAATGGATAAGACTCGACACAAAGTTTTGAGATCTCAATATTTTTCCCATGGTTCCATGTGTGCCATGGTCAAATAAATCCCCATTGATCCACAACCATCCCTCAATAGTGGCAATTTACGTCTTGACCATGGCACCTATGACTCATGTCCCAAAATTCTCTTTGAAAAATCCATTGCCGCCTAGGCCTTGTTGTGGATATCTGTGGATATGTCACTGTTTGCCATGTTTGTCTTTGTGTCACCAAAAGGCATGCCTCCGGAATCCCTGCGGCTCCGACACAACGCTTGACCTTTTTCGCCACCACCAGGACCACCAGCTCATCACAGGGTGGTGTCCGGCCTCTGGGGGGGGGCACTTCCCTTAAGGCAACGCCCGGAACTTCCAAACTGATGAAGTCACCATGAGTCGCGACCGTGAAGTCACCATGAATATTGAGACTAGCTACTGATTCACAGCCAGTTGCTACTGAGTTACTGTCCACATCTGTCCACAAAGATCATGAGACATGTTCTGTTTGCTCAAGTTGGAACGCTTTCGGAATAAGAGAAAATCCTTCCTGGGCATCTTTGAAGGCTTCGGCTTCTGCATGCGGGGAACCTGGACCCCTGGCACGAACGCTCAGGTTTTACCAAGACAGCTCTGGAATGCTCTGAAGATGTTTTGACAAGTCTTTTAGACACAAACCTCAGATATTGTTGGACCTTTTCCCAAACCAGTTCAATTTACTTATGACGGGTTCTGTGCAAGCCCACAAGCCCAAGAGCCACCCAAACTAGAGACAAATCTCTGTTTCTCCCGGGGGCCCCTTGCCGGGAACATCCAGCATCACCTTCATCTTGTTGGTTTGTGGCTCCTTCCTGCGGCGCTCCCTGAGTGGAGGCAGCGCTCACAAAGGTCCCAAACACATACCGTGGTTCGGAGCCCGCCCCCTTTTCGGGAACGCGGCCCCTATACATAGGAAACGCCCGTCTGTTGCACCTCTGTGCTGTTTTTTGGCGTCCGCATTGCCTTTTCTTTCCTTCTTCTCTGATGGAGAGGGCCTCCTTGCGGTCCCCGCACAGTGGCATCCCCCGATCAAAGAAGAAGCAAAGTTAAGGCAACAGGGACGCCAAAAAGCAGCACAGGGGTGCACCGCACCCACGGATTCGGTGATCTTAGCTCGACAGCCGACAGCTGTCAATCGAGGCCAAACTCCAATGGACTTCAGAAGTCTTCAGAAGTCCCCCCGAGTCCCCTACCCTTCGACCAAGCTCACCGTGCGCCAGCCTGGGTCAGTGCTCAGACAAGAGCTGATCACATGAAGATCATGTCATGAAGATGTTGCAAAACCTCAGGTGAAGCGTGATTCTAAGCAGGAGGTGTTGAAAAATCTCAGCTTGAAAAGTGTTGGAGATGGCAACGCGCATCACAAGTGACACGAAATCCGGCTCTGCAGCACGCAGCTCTTTTTTCAGACATCCTGCCGTTTGGCAGTTGTCGTGCTTTGCCAATGCGATTGAAAAATCTGTGTATCACATGCATCAGAGTGAAACCACATTTATAACATATCTATAATTACCATCATCAAAGTTCATTTGTAAAAGGTGAAGCTTTCACCTTGAATTCCTGGAAATCGCAGAGGTTTTGAAAGTTCCGATTGATTGCTGTTCCCTTGAAGCTTCCTTTGAAGCTGCGAAGGGAAGAAGGCAAGTTCTCCTGCAGTTGAGAAATACCTGGGCTGTGAAGTCGAACGCAGCCAGCGAAGTGGAGCTCCAACTCAACGAGGTTCGACTTGTGAAGCGCAGTGGCCAACAAGCGAAGCCCTGCAGCGATCAACCCAGAGTGCTTCGTAAATGGGCCAGTGGTCCACAGCATGTAACCGTTATAACCCACTGAAATGCAATGCCTTTGAGGTGCTTCGAAGTGTGTCAATGAGTGCCCGATATCAATAATAAAATAATATATATATATCAATCAATATAACTGTGACATACTGTGACATCTCAGCTAACACATGTCACAAAGCTATACAAAGCCCATAACCCAGAGTAAATCGGTTGGCATTCTCCTTCGAATGGATCCCCAGTGGATCCCCGAGTCCCATCCCAGAGACCTGCATCAGTCAGGTTCTTGCAACCAACGAAGTCCAGATGTAGGTGCTTCAGCTTCAACTGCACCAGTCGTGCCGTCAACGCTTGGAGAGATACATCTGTGATCCGAACACAACCTTCGAAACTCAGCTTCAAATTCACCAAGCACGGTGGCAAAGACTCCGCCAGTGCTTTCACTACAGAATCTGAGCACGACTCGTCGAAGTGTGCCAAACTGAGATCCAAGGATTCTCGGGAAGTGTCTTTCAATAAAGCATCGCAGACGTTCAACTTGCCGGACTGTAAACCTTTGGCATGCTTCGGCAAGAGGTTCTTGTGCACGGCTTGAGGCCATGCCAGGATTGCCAGAGTCGAATGCAAAGTCTGATTTGCACGATCTAAATTCCGATGCAATCTTTCTTGCCCTTCTGCTGACTCCAACTCTTTGCTTTGGGCAATGGCCTGGAAGATGTTGGTCCTGTCACGCTCCTGGGTCGTGTTGCCTGGACGAAGCGACTTCCACTCTTGGCACTTCACTACACTCAAAACATCTCAAAGCTGCCAAATCATTGCAAAGTGGGAATGCTTCAAATTCGAACAAACACGCAACCAGAGTCTTTGGAGATCAAGAAACATCAGTTGTGTTGCGAAATGCCAAGAAATCCAGCAGAAACACACAAAACCGCCTCTCCGAAACTGCCCAAACTCCTGGCCTTTCTCCAAACAGACTTCCAGGCCTCGATCCAGCAGAAAGATGGGGAAGTCCTGTTCCCTGGCAGATTTCGCCACGGCCGACTCCCCTGGAACCAAATTTTTGGTGATGATCTTGGCTTCCTGTCGTCCATGCATGAGGCTTACTGCGAGATCCAGCTCCATGTTGGGGTTCATGACAGCCGAATAGAGCTCGTAATCGCACCAAATCCTGGTGGTTTCAGGACGCGGCAAAACTTATAGGCATACTCATACCATCTTATCTGGTTGCTGGTTGACCTACCCCTCTGAAAAAATATTAGTCTGTTGGGATCATTATTCCCAATATATGGAAAAATAAAAAAATGTTCCAGACCACCAACCAGTTATAGAATCTTTTACAATCTTATGCAGAAGTACCAACAGTTTTCACATGACTTGCATGGCAAATATGGCAATGCAGGGGTGAAGGAAGTTCTGGTCACAGGTCCTGGAGAAAGGCGTAGCATCCTCATCCAGGATGAGCAACAGACCTCTTGATACCTTAAGGGCTGAGAAGAAGGACGTCTGGATCACATCCTTGGCCAGGGATGACGTCGGATGTCCCGTATACCTTTTCCGTGACATACCCAATGTTCCCATCTTTCAAGGGGAATCCCTAGAGGGAAACCATGAGAGAACACTGGAATTTGAACAGATTGAAAGAAAATTGAACAAACCATGGCTGGCACATGTGGGCACCCTACAAAGTCCTCTGCGATCTCCAGGTCAAGTTCGTGTTGACGATTGGCATACCCACCTGAATCAACAAGAGATCTTCGCGATGGGAATGCTCACACTCCTCTGGTTGTATCATTCATTGATCTTGTGTGAATATAATGGATGAAAATCTTTAAACATCGGCCAACAAAAAGAGGCCTCAAGGAAGAAAAATATCAAAACGGAAGAGAAGAAGGCAGGGCTGATTTAAAATGAGTCGAAAGAGAAAAAGCCTAGCAAAATCCAAAAAATATAGTGGAGACTATTGAAAATGATATACCGGTGTCAACTTAGTAGAGAAAGTGCGCCGAAAACAATGGTTCAGTTTGATGATCGGTGAAAATGTTGAAAGAATAATCATTTACATATATGATAGTATATGTTGGCATGTGCACGTAAAATATAAACAAACAGTCCTCACAAAAAGTTCCAACACTTGCAATTTGTAAGACATCAACAAAGAGTTCCATGACAAAAACATCCAACGCGATTGTAGGCTCCAGAGGACAAACAACCAATGTGCCACAACAAAACAACAGCGCAACGTGATGTGAATCTATGATAATCTGCGTACATATTTAATATAATTCCAACATCAATACAAACCCATAAACACTGACCACAAGTGCTGTTCAGCCACAGACCCAATAGGAACCCAGGTCTCCCAGTCGTCTCAGAATGGCATGTTGTTGGCAGCAGTCCACGAAGGAACGAATCGGTTCGCCCCACCAATGGCTGCAGTACCACACTGGAAGACACGCCTCTGGCGAAAGCAGCTCCTGGTGACCCGGAAGTTGCGGGCAACTGCAACAAAAACGTCAGAGTTTTTCGAAGAAAACATGGTCTTTGCATAACACTTTGGAGTCTTTGGCTGTAGCATGACCTAGCCAAAGTGGTCGCTTTGTATCATGTGGTGAAGGGTTGTTTGATCAATTTGAGCTTTTTTCATTTTGGGCCCTTGTCCTTGTAGCTTATGGAATTTCGGGCTGTCACAGTCATCTCTCGTGCTGAGAGTTCAAACTCGCCCATCGACACGACTTCTTCGATGTTTCTGCTGAATTGTCCTGGCTTGAGAGATCCAGGGTATGGCTCGAAACGGACTTCTCAAGTGGATGGATTAAAAAAAACCATAGGATCCATGGTGCTGCCATATATGGTGACATTATGTAACATTTACCATCAATATACCCCAAATGTTAGCATATATACCTGCACCATGGATCCTATGTCCATTGATACCCGAATTTTGACACAACCTGAAGAGTTTGTGCATGGCTTGGTGACTGGGCACGTTGGGGTGAAGCATTGAGAAGTCACAACACGTTCAATCACTTCAATCGACTGAAAAATTGTGATTTTATGGGATTCAACTGGGAAAAATGGTGATTTAATGAGATTAATGGTATTTAATGAGATCTTATAAATACATACTCATGGTTATATGAGACAAAACTAAAACGACAATCCGCAAAACAAGAATCACAAAAATCCCAAGAGCCAAACACATCCAAACCCTATGGCCCTATGGCCCTATGGCCCTATGGCCCTATGGCCCTATGGCCCTATGGACTGGTCCTTGAACCAATCGAACACATAGAGTTAGCGTGTCCATTCCGTTCTCACTGTCCCTTTCGCTGATGACTTGGATGACTTTGCCACTGGCCCTTGGAAGCTTCATCTGGGGGCATCTTTGAAACACTGTCGAGCCGATCGCTGGCACGTCCTTCACCAGCGAAGCCGGCCACTGAAGCAGCACGCCCTCTGGTGGAGCTGTTTGGGACAGGACATGGTGATAGTTGAACTGATAGAGGTTCAACGTGGCTACTGAAATCGCGGCACCTGTAAAGGCATCCGTCCATCCCCGACACCATCGATCTAACTCCTGGTCAATGATCTTCAGCTGTTCGAGGGTCATTGCTCGTTCGAATGTCTTTAGATTTGTGCGTTCATAGGTATGAATCGGCTCATCGCTGGATGATGAAACCGAGCTCTGCTTGGATTCTTGTCGTCTGCCTTGAGTGCCTTGACGAGCAATGGCAGAGGCCTGGCGATTGAAATTACTTTGCTGTGCAAAGCGGCTGTCGCTCTCACCCCAAAGGCTCTTCCTCTCCACTGTCTGTTGCACAGTTGCCAAGTCGCCAATGGCTCTATGCATCAAGGTTTTCATCTGTAGAAGTGCACTATGCATCCATTCCTGTTTCATTGGAACCCCTGAAATGATGTGGGCAAAATGGCCGGGTAGATACGATAAATGTCTGGAAAAAGGTGCAAGATTACAATGTTAATGGGTTTGCCTAGGAAAAGCACCGAGGTTAGAACATATTTTGCAGACTATACCCTCAGAGTGGAGTTTGTGATTGGGTCTACCACAAAACTGGATAGATTCCGGCGTTCAATCAGTCCGCCTGCTCCATTTGCATTCGCACCATGTCAACCGCAGTGGCCCCACCGCGCAAACGCAAACAGCCCAACAAAAAGTCAGACTCTTCGATTGCACCCGTCTTTTCCGATGCCAAAATCTGGAAAACTTTCACTGCATCCGACATATCCAGTTCTAAGGCATTGAGGAACGCATGCATTCTCTCATCATCCAAGGCTAGCTGGAACTCGGCCCAGGAAATTGCACCATTGCCGTTCTGATCAAAGTCCTTGAAAATCGTGTACAACTGGCGAACTAAACGCTCGTTGTAATCGATTTCGTTGTCGATCAAAACATCTCGTTCCCTCTTGCTGACTGTGCTTTGCAGGCTGCAAATGAAGCTGGTGATGGTGTTCACCAACCTGGAACGCCATAAAATGACGACTTAGCGGATCGAAACCAACAGCGAACGGGGAAAGTTGTGGCACAAGGTACTGTACCCCAAATTGGTGGCCGAGTATGGGGAATATTTGATATACTGTATTTGGGGCTGTTTCAGTGCAGCACCACTCACCCACAACACGGTTTTCGTAAAGAAACTCCTTCATTGCGGGTTAAAAGAAACAATATGGACAAAAAGATACAAAAAGAACATGTACTAAACTGTACTAACATCGATTCCAGGAACACCATGAGCGCAAATACAACATATGACAAGAAAACGATCCGGACGTACCACGCCATTTCTTGCAGTTCATCCCAAAGCTCACCCCACAGCAGTCCGCTGTAAATGATTTGATACAAGGTCATTTGGGAGGAGAGCAAGTCACCAAATTTCCTACACACCAGTGGCGTTTGGTCATTTGGGCAACTGTCCCAAATACTTTCCGTCAAAACCAAACCATAGACATAGATGAAGATGAGCACCAGTAGCACGAGCCATACCATGACCTTGAAGCTTTCAGCCATGGACGTGAGCAAGACACGTAGCTGTCGAAGTTGTGTCCATCTGGCCAAGGCGCTTCTGAAAGTCCACAAGCACCTTCAATTCACCAAAGTGACGAAAGTGACTTTGGTAAAATGCCAATATTCAACCAGCCACACAGAACTATGAAACATGTCAAGCGTCAAGTCATAATCAAAATATGTTGAAATGTTGCATCCTTATGTGTCATTATGTGTCCCAAGATTCCTGGTTTAGAAGCTTCAAAACTTGTAGGCAGAAAGTCAAAGATTCTTCATGTCAGCACGTGTTTTTTTGCTTTCAACAAAGTTCCATTCATCAACGGAGCCCTTCTCGAAATTCTCGCCTGGCAAGTCGCATGATCCGTCCAACACGTATCATGGCCGAAAGATTGCCAAGAGATCTGGAGCCTTCCAGCAAGGCCGCCAAGAGCATTGACAATGAAAGTGAGTCCACGAGGTTCCACCAACGACGGCTTCCTGCCGAGAAAACTGGCAAAGAAAGGTCATCTCTCAAGATTTTATTTGCATAAACAGATGATGACATATGATGACATATGATGACATATGCATATACACATACAAGAATCATACAAGCATGTCGTAGAGTATGCACACATACACGTATTCGTATACATATGTAAATGCTAAATGCATGCTTGTGTGTGTGTATCGCATGTATGCGTGTACTTCACATCTGCTTGTTGGAGTTTAAGACCTTGCCTAACACCGGACCAAACCAAAGAAAACCCCATGCAGCATCAAAACCTTGAGGATCCTGGAGGCATGCTTTAATCAGGATTGACTGACCCAATTCATACACATATATAACTTATGTATAACTTGTATAAGATCTATATTGAATCTAATGACACTGTCTTGGCCGAAAAAAAGACCCAGATCCTGTGAAAAATCGTTTGCGCTCCATGCAGATGCGAATCAGCAAATCCACTGAGAAGAATGCGCAAAATGCGGTCTCCAAGGTCCACGCCCATGTTGGCTCTGAACGACTCATGCTGGTGTGATGAATTTCCACACCCAAGCAGACAGCATAGATCACAACCAGCAAATCAACCGCATATTCGTAGAGTCCAAGGCTTTGCTCTAAGGCCTGTTTCCACTTTCCACTTTCCCATAAGGGTAACGCACTCACAAATGAAGCCTGTGGATGATTGAAGATGTTCTTCTCATTGTCGGCCTTCACCCGATCTATGAGTTGGAGCAAATGAGGGGCTACACCAGCCCTGAGGCCCAACTGATCATCTGGCGAAGGGCCCGAGCCCACATTTTGAAAGGTGGAAGCTCTCGGAGGTTTCGCTTCCGGTTCTCGTTGCGAATGTTCCGAGTGTTCCAACAATCTCATCAGCTGCTCCATCCGATGATCGAAATGATTCTTGATGCGCATCTCTTGCTCCAACAGCAAAGGTCTCAAAGCATTCAATTGAAAGGGGTCCAAATCGACATCTCCCCGCGACTCGGTGAAAAACATCCGAGGTTTTGTGGACATGGCACCGACAAAAACCAGACGTTTTAAAGTGCCGGGCCTTGAAAAACCAACCTATCTGGACCTATCTGCAATACTGATCTCGAGATTTTGAACCAGACCGCCCAAGAACAGTTGATTGACTGTACTTCGGCATGGTAGCCATGGCACACACCCATGAACACCTCCAGCCTACTCATTTTTTTTCGAATGTGGTGTCAAACTACCAAAAGACCTTGGGATACTGGGGTCCCTGACGCTTGCAAAAGGAATTGCTCGTCCTGGCCACAGAGGCATGGCTGGTGCAAGAAAGAGCTGCGAATCTTTTTTGGGGGCCCAGAAGGCGCTGATGGGAATAATATGAAATGATATTATGAAGGCTTCACCGAATTGGATCATGTTGGATCATGGCCATCATGCCCTCAGTCCATCTGCAACATAAACAGTTTTGAAAAAAAAAGCCATGCAAACGCAAGCTCAAGCCCGTGCCTCTGGGATACGAACCTGGCGAAGCTTTCAGCTTTCCATGTCTCAACTTGTCCAAAAAAAAACGTGTCTTCCAGTTGGCAAGGCCATACACCTCAAAAATTAATCACGTGACGGGTATTGACCGGTTTTTGAAAAACACTGCTGAGGTTTATGACCTTGCTGGTCCCACCGCTCCACTTCCCCCCAGCAAGTTGAGAGCCTCAAAGGGCTGACAGCAATGATGAGAAGTTCGCCTTTGACACAGATTGGAAAACAAACCACCCCGCCGAAAGCTGAGGCTGCTCGTTTAGGATGCCTAATTGCCAAGCAAGCAAATGTACATGAGGAAGGTAAGACATGCAAAAGTCAAGGGTTTTCGCTGTGAGATCCCTGCATCCGGTGATTCTTGACATCATTTGACATTCCAGAACAAGCACAATGGCTGGCCCTGATTTAGGTTTCTGCCATAGCTTCCATGACTTGCAAAGAGATCTCTTCCACGCGTTAATCTGGGTGTCATGCGGAGACCAAGGCAGGCCCGATTTCGTCGCTACTGCCAAGGCACAAAAAAATCAGATCATTGCTTGGATCAATTCACAGCCGAAACACAGAGAGAGAGAGAGAGAGATGGTAAAAATTTCCGAGAAATGAGTGTCATTCAACATGTTGCTAGTCAACACGTTTGAATATTACCCAAATCCGGGAGTTGGTTTGGGTTGCGAACATCGCCTATTTGCAAGCTGCATCCTTCTTGCATTACAAAATTCAAAGCTGCTCAATTCAGGTGATCCAGCTCCAGTATGTTCTGGCTCGACCAACAATGATCGTGCCATGAAAGGGTGTCGCCTGAATAGTCACCCGGGCGCTGCAGAAAGCTTCAGCGAAGGCCAGATTGACTCAGGATCAACTTGATATGCAGCGCCTTGTTAGAGCGGGTCGAACCCAAGAGAAAGCAATATAGGGGCCACTATAAACAAGTGAAAAATGAATGAACTTCATGAACATGTCGGGCAAACTTGACTGCTTGAAAACCCTTCTGCTGAGTTGCATTGGTGTCGTTCCATCATAGCTGTCAGCAATAGCCGCACATCAGCCCACAGGCAGCGGCCAACCCATAAAGCTATCACAGTTTTAACAAAAACATAGAAAAACAAGCAAATTGCAATACCCTCTGGTAATTTAACAGTTTGCTATTGAACATGGCCATTGAAATAGTGGATGTTTTCCCATGAAATTCATGGTGGTTTTCTATTGATCTTTCCCATCAGTTTTTTGTAAACGTTGACCGGGCACTTTGCAATCCCCACTGCAGCTGCCAGAGTCTGGACCCACAAAAAATTACCCGCCTGAGACTGAGAAAAATACTGCAGGGACGGTGATGTGATATGACTGGTACATATACTGGTATACATATATATATATATATACGGTAATAGTAATCATAAATATTAAAGGTGACAACAACAACAACAACAACAGCAGAGCAAGCGGGCGACATTCTGGGCAACAACAGCAACCCTTGGGGCATCGCCAGGATGCGAAGCCCTACAATAATTGATGCTATAGTGAAAAAATGTGAAAAAGATGTTAGTGTGGCAATTCCGGTTGATGGGTGACACAGTGAAGGGGAAAAAAGATGGTTCCATGATGATATGTGGGAAATACTTATTAAGCTATGGTGATGGGTGTGATGAAAATTTGATGACGAAAAAGGAAAGCGCTACAGCTACAACATGCTACAACTATCATAACATATCACGACTACTGGCAGAGTCTGTCAGACTGTCAGTTCCCGGTGTGTTCAAATGTTTCAGAACCCTTGCTTCCATGTTTGTATAATTATTCATATACTATAGACATCTATAGATCTATATAGAGAATCGGTATAAACACCTCCTTATTTGCCTGTTCATGCCTGTTCAATTCCACATTTCTGCCAGGTCTCCAGGGCTGCTTCAAATCCCTTCCCAGATGTCTTTTGCAGCGCCAACTGCTGGAGCCAAACCACGGACTGTGACCGTGCCACCGTGCCACCGTGCCACCGTGCCATGGGTCGCCTTCAAGCGAATCCCACAGGAAGTTCATGGAAATTCCAACACCTGAGGTACCAGTCTCAGCATGTCTCAGCTATTCATGTGCTATGCCTGCTATGCACTGCTATGCATTCATTTTCACAGACTGTCTGGAGGGATGCCAAAAAATGGAACATCTGCCAAGGCTCCATCCCTTTCCTCTGACAGAACCTTTCAGATCTCAGCCCTCAGAAAAGTGGAATGGTACCCAGGTGCCGCCTAAGCCTCAAAACTTCTCTGTACAGAACGTGAGGCCAGAAGGCCCGGATCTCGTGATGTCAAGGGGCTCTTGGACACGAGACCCGCGTCTCATTCGCAGAGCCAACGGCGCTGTTGACCCCGGGCGGAGTTTCTGGGGAAGGCTATTTTCGCTCTGCCAAGCCCTTCATCTTAGCCAAAACATGAGATCATTTTCCCCCAGGACTCCAGCTTCAAGGAGCTGAACACCGATATATCGTTGGGATTCGTTGGGCCGACATTGTCAACATCAGATTAGTAAACCTCTGGGCCTCTGGGATGTGTATTTGGGGGAGGCTCATTTTAGTAGCAAATGATCGCTCTTGGAGGATCACACCCCCAATCAACCAGGGTTTATTGGAGAATCCGGTGGCTTTACATGACTATCCAACCTCTGGGACACACAGCGTCCGTTTCAGAAATGCAATGCCTCACTCTGCTGGTGAGGATTTCAAATTCATACCCAGCTCTGGGTGCCAGGTGATCCAACCCCCGTCCTGAAATTTAAGCATCCTTTTCGTGAACTTGGAGCGTCCCCAACTTTGGATTCCACCTCTTTTTGGACGTCACATGACGTCGGTGGCTGGTACCTGCTGGCTGGGTCCATATTCAAATCCTGGGACCCCTTCAGGGGTGGCATATCACGCCCTGAACTGGAACTGGCGGACGACCCGATTCGAGGGAAATTCATGTAGACATTCATGCCACGAAGAAGCTCAGTGTATTCATTTGTATTCAGTGAGAAATGCCCTACTTCTGTTCTCAACACCTCATGTCTTTCAATTTGTGCTGACTCAATGACTTCTAAGAATTCATGAGAAACCGCTGCGACTCTGCTGCATTCCCAGGCTCTAAGTCGTTTTTTTTTTCATTCGAGACATTTGGAAGAAACATGCTGAAACATGCTGAAGCATGTTGAAACCACAAACGTATCAAATGCATCCACCAAAATGCACAACTCTAGTGTAGTCCCAGCGAACCAAAGCTGCAATCCTGTTCCAATCTAAAATTCAAACGGTAAACTGTCGCAGAGGAATCTGCATAAATTATAATAATTCACCGACCTGAAATAAGGTTATTTTAGGATAGTTACCCCTTACCAATTAATCATCGTGCCCTAATTTACCAACGGGTTGCCCTCGGAGAACCCGTGATTTTGGATGTTCCAGTTCCAGCATGTGGCGCCATGGCGTCACTGTATGTCACTGTCACAGTCATGTCTCACAGCAACGAGGCTCCAGGATGTCCAGTGCCGGCACTGGACATCGCGAGGCGTCACGGCGACCATATCCCTACGAAAAAAAAAATATTGATATTCATGGATATTCAGACATTCACCCCCTAATGTTGCTGGCTCCTCATATCGTGACTATCCTGACTCTTCCTGCCCTGTTCAGCTATCCAGCCCAATGTGTGGATGAATTGCCTCTAGCTGTTGCTTGCTAGACTCCCGCTTCGTGCTGACTGCATCTCGAATTTCCAGTCAAAACCTTCCAGCAAATTTGGCAGATACGTGATCAATTCATGCTGCTCCCACAACGACCCAGCTTTAGTCATCCTCAAATACATCAAACGCTCTTCGTAGATGTCCCATTCGTTTGTTCTCTTTGATGTTCCAGTTTAATCCGAAGCACCTGCCCAAATAAATCATATACCAGCTACGATCATAATATGTACATCCATCATCATCTATCCATAGTGAGACACACCATGTCACAACCTTCATCCCCATAGGGCTCCTGAGTTGACATGAGGAAAATATCCGTATTCCATCCCATTCTTCATAGCTATTCCGGTATTCCTATGTCAGTTTCTACGTTCAAAAAATTATAGAGAGCGTAACCAAATAGGGGATATACTAAAGTGAGCACAGAAAACAATCCTCGAGAAGTATATCGTAAATATACGGTAACTACATTTAAATATACAGATTTTTAAATATACGAACTGGATTTTAGACTACCTCCGGGAAAGTTTTCCGTAGCTCGCCTGGCCACTTGAAGATATAGGTTTTATGGAAGATTTATAGAGGATTTATGGAAGATTTTTACAGGATTCATGGAAGACTTATGGAGGATTTATGGAGGATTTGTGGAGGATGTATGGAGGATTTGGAGGATTTGTGGAGGATTTATGGAGGATTAGGTATGCCGAATACTAAACTAACACTATATAAGAGTTTGTAAAATCCTCACTATGTGATGGGATGTGTACACTTTAATTAAGGACTAACCCCTTACTAAACATCAGGACCCACCCACTCACAATCCCCATATTTTACCACCTACAGCCTATAGCCTATAGTACTTTACGAACTCCAGGGTAGGCTGAAAATTTCTTTGGAGGTCCTTAGCTAATGGTTCAACTGTGCTTGAATCGACATTTAGATATGCGGAACGGGCCCAGCCATTTAAACATACGGATGGAACTGGTGTTTCATACTACCTCCGGGGCCTCGCAGTCTGGCCCGCCCTCCACATATTTAAATGTCGTTACTATTCCGGTATTCCTATGTCAGCTTCTACTTTCCCCAAAAAAATCACCGAACCCATCCTCAAAAAATTATAGAGAGCGTAACCAAATAGGGGACATACTAAAGTGAGCCCCGAAAACAATCCTCAAGAAGTATATTGTAAATATAGAGGAAACATCTGTTTTGCGCCTAAATGGTGCCCCTAATTATATGACCCAACCTTCAGAAGGCGATTTCACCTAGTTTTTGCACATGGTTTCTCTTCAGAAACCAGGTCCCGGCCATGCCATGCCATGCCGAAATTGCCGGAAAGTCCCAGGTTCGTCCTAAACGACAGCTGCATTTTAAGCGCCGCCTCAGAGTTTGGAACACCAGTCCATCTGAACCACTTCACCTAAGGGAAGTGAAACGAACTGGGCGTGGCCAGGGTGAAATACCAACATTGCTAAATATAATTGATGATAATAAAAGTAATAATTAAAATAATAATGATAATAGTAATATATATATATATATATATGCACATTATAGACATGTAAATGCATATGTATATATAATACCATATAAATTATATATACAGTATCTCTGTGTGTTTGATTGTCTGTGTATATCTAATATGAATTGGTTGGACCCCATGTTCTCATAAACCCACCGAGCCACTCATGATTTGCAAAAATTCGATGAAGCCCGCCGTCGGTGGCAAAGAATGGTGCCCCGTGCCGAAAATCGCGTGGTGGAAGATCGTCCGCAACTGATCCATGTGGGTATCCTGAGTGCCCACTCGCCTGGCTATGTCTCAAAATCCCTGTAGTTGTGTTCACATCTCACATCAAAACTGCATCTCGTGTTTTTTCTTGGGAAAAACATAATCATATGATCTTTGCGGTATTTTCACTTCACAGCTAAGTGTTATTGATCGTATTTCTGGATAGCGGCGTTGAGCGGAAAGCTCTTGCAGAGCATCTGGCGGATCTGGTCCAAGGTTAATCGCTGTGTGTTCTCCTGCGCCCGTGATCCCAGACGTGGTGAGGATTGGGCAGCACAAAAAAAAGCACAGGCATAATCCCATCACCCTAATATTCAACACCCCAATTGCATGGTCCAAATTATGTGGAAATTCATGGAAATTCCCTACTAAGCCATGGTTTCGTTAAAGGGGTGTTTAATATTAGGGGGAAAGGATTAGTTAAAAGATGTTAAAAGATGTTAAAAGCTATAGTTTTTTTAGGACTGATGTTTAAGGTCATCTAATGGATGCGTTCCACATAGATTGCATGAGCATAATGTACTGTGGTTCAATCGTCCAAATCAAGTCAACTAGATCAAGTATGATCAAGTCAAGCCAATTGAAACCCAAGAAATGCTGATACGGTTTTATAATGTTTTATATGATTCAACGAGGATTTTTACAGAGGGATAATCATGTGTCCTGTTGTTTTTTTCGGGATAATAATCCATATATTTACACGATGAATTACATGCTGGTCATGTGTAATGTCAACCCTGGATTAATAAAACCCTAGGCTGTTTAATTGGGGGGGGCACCATTTAAGTATTGGATTATGACTATTGGAGGAGTACCCCCCCCAAAAAAAAATAAACCATGGTTTAGTCTCATCCGGGGTTGACATTACCCTCTGGTTATGTCAAAATAGCTATTGAAAATGGCCATAGAAATAGTGAGTTTTCCCATGTTTTCCCATTAACAATGGTGATTTTCCATAGCTATGTTAGTTTACCAGAGGGTAAATCACTTTGCGATTGAAAAAAAAACCAAAACCGTCGAACCCTTGGCCGATCCCCAAGGGATCATCAAAGATCCAGCGCTCGGGCCAGCTGTCAATTCTCCCGTGAAAACCATGGGGAAAACATCCGAGTCATCGTTGGGAAAGTCCCAGAAATCTGGATTTGATGGTGAAATCTCCAGATGTTTGATGGTGAAAAAAAAACTCAAAAAAAAACACCAACATCTCCACGAATATCTCGTGAAACCATTAAAAAAATGCCCATGTTTGATAGTCAAATTAAGTCAAATTCCCCAAATCCACATCTTGGTGATAAGTTGTATCCCTAACTGATGGTGGCAAAGCATGCCATATGGTTCAACCGCAGGGGTCCAGTTAAGCACCTTGAAATTTGCAAAAGTGAATATTAACCAAAGGCATCCAAAGGCCTGTTGTCTGCTTAGCCCTCTTCAACCATGTCCAATCCCCTCGTGAGTTACATCAATAGTTGATTTTCCAGCTTCAAAGCTCCATTTCTTTCAGATGAAATTAAGCTATAGATGCTATAAAGATGCGATGCACAGTGGTCACATTCCATCACCATAGGATCCATGTATGCTATATATGGTAACATTTATCATCAATATACCCCCTATGTTAGCATATATACCATACATGGATCCTATGGGATCACCATCACCCAGTTGGGCTCTCCTTGTCCGCCAAGATGAAGAGCTCGCGGAACTGGTTCGCCTCGGATGGCGAGAAGCCCAAGCGCTCGATGGCCAGGCGCTGTCGCACGAACCTCGGCGGCACAGTCTGGGCCCTGGGGGCCCTGGGGGCCCTGGACCGACCCCCTAAACCTGCCGGGAAAATGCTTGGAAAACCCAGGATTTATATGGTTTAAGATGGTTTAATGCTGTTTAATAAGGTTTAATAGGGTTTAATATTGCACCCAAATATTGAACCACCCAAAACCTGCCCTCACTGCCCTACGTGACCACGAAATGCCAGGACCTCACTTCAACTGCTGCAGCGTTGCTCGATCTGCTCTTGCTGATCCACGATCTTTCCTGGGCAGGGTTTCTGGCTGGTATTTAATCCCCATCTCTTGCGTGAATCCATGGTGATTAGTTGAACCGAATGCCAGGATGCCTCAATGTGGGGTTGGCATTCATGGTAATTATACAGGTTGCATCCCTAGCGAAATGATTAGCACGGCTATCCTTCAATAAAAAAGAAACGCCTCTGTAAAACAATGTCTTGTAGGTCTTTTAGGATAGTATGCATGCATTGCATTGCATTGTATATGCATAGGTGGAACAGGAATGTACTTCCCCTTGTGTCATACTCTCAGGTCTTGTCGTGCGCTGAAAGTGGCACAAATTGTGCGCTGAGCATAGCATGATCACCAAGAATTCGCTAAAGCCAAGTGAAAGCTCCTGGCAACTGGCGCTGACACTGAAACTCCAGCACGCACTCACCCAAATAAAACTGTTTCTGTTTCAAGATCATTTATTTTACTTCATTTTATATGTTTTTAAAAGAATACGTCATTCTCTCCGTTTATTTCCACTGAGCATTGCCGTCTTGGTCTCTTCCTTCGGAGTGCGTGGTATGGGCGCCTTGCACACACGACACCAACGAGCCCGTCCCCGTCCTCGTCGGATTGGAGGATTTGCACCAGAAAGGGCCGAAATTCTCGACAACGCGCCTCTTGGGGGAACCTCAGTGCACCATGTCCACCATGTCCACCAGTCCCCGAGTTCTGTAGAGCCTTGTCCCATGCCCAAATTATCCTAAGTCAGTGGGGCATGGAATTTTGGCGTTTCGGGGTGTGGACAAAGCCACATGCCAAAACTTCATGTCCAATGTCTCAGAGATTTATCCCAGGATAGTTACTGAAACTAGGTGGAAACCTCGTTTTCGATGCTTGACCCCTCTACTATCCTCTACAGTATATCTCTCTATCGGGGGAATGGAGCCAACCAGATGGTCACCATCCACCAGCCAGCCGTCTAGTTCAAAATGATTTCCCCCAATCCTAACCATTCAGATCTCATCATCCGCATCCCCGGACCTTATTCAGAGTTCCGAACATTTCTTGACCCCACCCAAGCCCTATTTACATATAGGGTTTTAATTTTTTCACCGATCCACCCCTAGCCCTAGTGGGGTTTTTTCGTTGCCACTTTGCCCCCCAAATCAGACATGGTGCAAGACTTCAATGACCTGCACCAGTTCTGGTTTCCAAATCCTCCAATCCTGGTCCCGGTCGAAGCGCCGGAAGAGTTGCTGCAGCTCCTCCACTTCGTGGAAAGCGAAGCCCTACGACGGTGACGGTCAAGGAACGTCAAGGACACGGGGCGCGCAACGGGGAATGGGATGGGCAATTGGGGGTGTATAATGGTGTATATAGTCTTGACTAAGCAAAGGGACAAATATGGGACAAATGTGTAGGTCTTTTTGTTACAGGGTTTTTTCCCTAGATTTACGAATACGAGTAAACTGAGTAAACCATGCAAATCCGTTGTTTTGAATTCTGCGAGGATTGAATGAAATGGAAGAAAAACTATGAAGAATTTGGGGTTCGAGGAGCTGGAGGAACTTTGGGGGATATTGGAGGTGTATCAGGGGGCTGTTATGATGTTTTGTTCAAAAAATATGCGTGTATATTCTCATTCACTTACACCGTAGTACTAAGACAAAGTTCTTTAACATGGTTTGGGTATACAAACAAAGTTCCTTCTTTTAAGGGCACAAGCGAACTTCAAAAAAAAAAGAGAGAAACGACAGCAAAGTTCTACACCAAGAGAAAGACTTGGGACACTCCTAGTCTGCAATTTCACAATTTTGGGCTGCCTCATCTGTGTTTTTTCGATTTCAAGCAATGTCTTCTCGCGCAATTTCACATTGCACGACTTCGACAAGTCTAAGCGACTTTGGGCAGGGTGGCAGTTGCCGACCGAGCCACGGCACAGTTTTTGATGAAGTTGAGAATCGCCCAGGAACTGACACATCCGCTCCAGAAAACATCCACATCATTGAGTCATTGAGATCATATGTAAGAATTCTTCTTTAAGAAAAATATGTGGATCTGCCAGTTCAGTTTCAAACATGTTTATGTAAACAAACAATTCAAAAGGTCAACCTTTGGGATGTGCACCTGGGAAACTCCCTAGGAGAAAGTGATTCCCCCAGCAGCCATCACCTTTGGTGTGACCGCGGTTTTGGGGAGCTGCATGGGAACGGTTGGGAGACCTGCTTGGACGAAACTGTCCCACGTTTCACCACAAAAACATGGCGGTTCTTGCCCTCTGGAGCCTCTGCCCCCCAAAAATCGCTGAGATTTACAGCTGAAAAACAACTGAAAACCCAATCTTAGTCAACCAATGAACCAATATTCTCGATCAAGAAAATGTACCAATGGGGCATCCAAGTCGGTCAATGATGCCACCCTGACCCAGCGGTAGCTCTTCCGGCGTCCTTCAGTAGAGCAATTCTGCAGACCATTCCTTGGTTTTGCAACGATCGGCCTCAAAAACGAAATCGGCCAAGTAGTTTCCCATGGATTCCTAACATATTACACACTCCGGTAATCAAACATGGCAATGAAAAATCCATGAAAATCCATGAAAATCCTCCAAAAAGGTAGAGGTTTTATTGGGAAGCTCATCTATGGGGGATTCTCCAATGCCACCATGGAGGTAAACGAAATTTGTTTCAACTCACCATCCATCTTCCGGAAATCCAGGATTCACTGTGTCCTTTTGGATGTTTGCGCCACTTGGACGACAGGCGCAAGATCCTTCCTGCCAGGTTGAAAAGCAAACATCAAAAGGAACCATGCCATCCCATCACTACCCTGAAGCCTCACTAAACCAAGCTGGATTAATATAAAGGCTCCAGGAAAATCTCGAAAAAAAGATTAAAAAGATCCACAATTTCTCCATTTCCAACATGTTCCGATTTGAACGTCTAAGTTTCCTCCAGGCCATCCCTCCATTTCCCACCTCCCCCCACCTGTGGCCATGGCGCACGCCGAGTTCCACGTGCGCCGGTGCCCGGCTGCGGGCGCCTCGCGCTTCATCTGGCGCCCGTGGACAGCGTGGAACCATTGCAGGGTGGAGCCGTCGGACAGCGACACCTTGGACGGCCAAGGTTAGGGGCAACCCTGGCTATCCTATGGTGATACGTAGGGACATCTGATATGTATAGCATATATATACATATATATATATACATAGATATATATATATATACATATACATATATATATATATATATACATATTAACATATATACATATACACCATAGCAACCCCCAAGATAGAAAGGTAAAATCACCTATTCGAAATGAGAGTGATAGATTGGACCGTTGTTGTCTTTTCGGGGCTTGCTTTTTTAGTGAGAATCGTATGGACTTTGACTTTCATGGATGTTCAGGGGGGATGCAATCAACAATATCATGCCTAATCTGAGAGGTCATGCCTGTTAGTATTTGATTTCCTCATGAGTTTTTTCCCCCTCCGCAGTCTCAGCAACGAGTCCTCATTAGTTATATGCTACTCATATATTATATATCCTCATCAGTCCCCACTGCGCCCCCAAAAAAAAACAAAGAATCAAAGGATCAAAGTAGCCATCCAAGGTTGAGCCTGACTGTCAGACTGATCTTCATCCCCAAAAACTAATGTCTCAATATATTGACCCATCGCCCTCTGAATTTTCCCCAGGCACCAGGACCTTCTGCTGATCCCCGGTGAGGCTCACAGCTGCCGCACCCTGAGGCATCGCCACCTGCGCCTCTAGGTGCCAGTCTTGGCCAAGGCCGTGCTGCATCAAGGCGTGCAGCTGCAGCTGGTCCCCCAGCAGCACGGCCGCGCGGAAGGGATGCCCCTCCGAAGCATCCAGCAGCGCCAGGGCAGTGGCCGAAGCGGCCGAGGGGATGCCTCCAAGGGGCCAAGGGATGGAGAGAGGCATGTTTTTTTTTGTATTTTTTCGTGTTCCATCTTGCATGAAGACTTGTGATAGGCCATTTTTACATGGCCATGGTTCGATGCTATTTGGCATGCGAAGTCACAAAGGCCTGATGAATCACATGGCAGACTCCGACCATGATAATGGCCCTCGTAAAACAAGAAATAACAAGGACAAGAACCGTCAAAACCCACCCCCAAATCCCACCTGGTAGCTCCAGTGCAGAGCACCGAGACTCTCGGCCGTCCCAGGGGCACGCCACCACTACCCCGGAGCCCGTGTGGCTCAGCAGCCGTTGCTGGCCCCAGCTGACACTACGCGCTAGGCCGAAATCCAGCAGGCCCTGGAAATTCACTGGGGACCAAGTGCCGAAGCCTTGCTCCTCAGCTTTTTCGTAAGGCAAGGGTAGCCAGGTGGGGCCTCGTAGCACGATAGCCAAGCTGGTTTAGTTGCTTTAGTTCCCGAGTTTGACTATGGTCTGTGGTAGATATATCGCACTAGTTCATGGGGTTTACAAGTCAAAAAGGGGAATAAAAGATTTGTGGTGGTGGTGGTGGGAGAGTCTGACTTGGTAAACACATGTACGCTCAATAATACAGCACCATTTGGGAATGACTTTCACCAGCCATTTATCGTTGACAACCTCCAAAGTTGACGGGTGGCGCTTTATTCCAATGACATTTTGACACTATGCCGATGCTCTTGACTTCCAAAAAATGTCCAGCATACCCAACACTTATATAAATTCCTCTGAGCCAGGGCACCGCGGCAGAGGCTGGTAGGAAGGCACCCATGCCTCCACGAGTCATGGCAATCGTGCCCTCAGGGCTGCAGGCCAACAACTCCGGCTCCAGGGATGGCGGGAAGTGCACAGCCGCTGGAACCACCTTGGTGACAGGAACCTGCCCAACCAGGCTCTGCGGAAAGAGTTTTGGAGTGTTAAACATCCATAAACATCCATAGACATCCATAAACCATCCATAAATCATCCATAAACATCCTTTTAGAGTGCATGTGCCTTTTCTGTAACGAGACTTGAACATGGAAAATTCAGAAAACTGGTTGCTGGTTCCGCAACTTTCACCCATTTTCACGGTCCTGGATTTAATTCCCAAATACCAAAATGCAAGAAAACGGTTCATCTTTGAATCCCCTCCAAACAAAAAATGTACACAGAACACCCTGGTGCCCTTTCCAAGCCGCCGGTCGCACCGTGGTCACCACCTCCTGAAGACGCCGGTGTCCACCGCTGTCCAACCAGCTGTGCTCCCCAGTATAGCGGCGACCGTACTGAATGACCCCTTCGAACCAGGTGTTTTTGCCGTGCCCCGCTGCACCCACCAGAGGCTCTGGGCCTTCCTTGGCATATCTGAGAATTGAACCTGGCTCGCCTAAAGAATTCGGTGATTGAAAAGTTCAGATCCTTCGTTGCTGGGTCTGTTTATCCACCGGTATATCCTCGTTGTTACACATGTGCCGTTGAAATCCCTGAGATTTGCTTGAAAAAACATCCAGACTTTGCATCCCAGCATCCGCCTCGCTCCAATGCATGTCAGCCTCAGGGTGGAAGCCGAACATATCGCTGGCCCAAAGCTCCTGCCGTCTGCAGTTGAGAAAAAAAACAACCCACCTAGGTTAACTGTGGTTTATGGTAGATATCTCTATATGGAATTTAAATATATGATGTAGTATAGAACCAACTTTTCACTGAGGGGAGCACCACCTTATAGAGTCGATTGGGCATTGGCACTTGGTGTTCAAAAAAAATTATTTGAAGACGGGGAGTGTGACCCTTGTTGTGGTGCTAATATAAAAGACAGATTAATCACTAGTACAGATTAATACACTATAGGTTCTAACCTCGTTCTGCTGAAGTCACATGGTAGGCTTCAAAAACAAATATATATATATATATACAGGGCACCCGCAGCTTGGGTAAGACATTTCGCGCTGACGCTGACGACACATTGTGACGACACATTGGCGATGCCCCCGGCCCCCCTGACGACGCATTCTGACGACACATTCCCTGACGACACGTTGCCCCCTGACGACGCATTACCCCCTGACGACGCATTGTGACGACACATTCCCTGACGACGCATTGCCCCCTGACGACACATTAACCCCTGACGAC
>Ga0126342_10000603_pt1 | contig 41382 bp, 31 predicted proteins | sample Cyp1metagenome_FD_92528 | JGI IMG/M metagenome (GOLD analysis project Ga0126342, IMG submission 92528) | Coral microbial communities from Lord Howe Island, Old Settlement Bay, Australia - Cyphastrea 1 metagenome | ecosystem: Host-associated > Invertebrates > Cnidaria > Coral ...
CTCTTGCACTTGCACACACGCGTGATGTTACGTTGTAAGATCTTCTCTTGCACTTGCACACACGCGTGATGTTACGTTGTAAGATCTTCTCTTGCACTTGCACACACGCGTGATGTTACGTTGAAAGATCTTCTCTTGCACTTGCACACACGCGTGATGTTACGTTGCAAGATCTTCTCTTGCACTTGCACACATGTCGGCGCGCGCCCACAAGGTTCCGAAACGTTGTTTAGCCTTGAACTTATAGAAACTTATAGCCATTGGGGTCAAACTTCTGATGTTTGGCATTGACATTGACAAATGGATCTTACTAGTAGTAGAGAATTCATAAATCCAGTGGTACTCATTAGCATTTACCTCAATCAAGCCGGAGAGGGCCTGCGCTCATTTGCAAGTCGGTTGAGACATTAAACTTGGGTGACCTATCCCAGAGATTGCAACTCCTTTGTAGTCAAATCCCATGTCATCCATTTTCCAAGCCACCTATACATTTGGGTAATTTGGGGGAGTAAATCTAGGAATATCATGGAATATACCCTTTGGTAAACGTTTACATAACTATGGAGAATCACCATGTTCTAGCTGGGAAAATCCACTATTTTTATGGTCATTTTCAATAGCTATTTTGACATAACCAGAGGGTACTTGGATATACCATGATATACCAGACATGGATGATCATGAGTTCGATCAGGTGGAGGACATGGAGGATGACGATGATGACATGCCCATTGGAACCTCTATGCGACGGTCCTTCAGCGATAGCCACCTTGAAACCTTGAAGGAGGCGCAATAAGTTCATGCTGGGTCCTGGAGTTTATTTTACTTGCTTGGAGCCATGTAAATACTTGCCTTATATTGAACTATAACTTAGTAACTATATCAAAATACAATATAACTATACGACAGAACATGTATCAAATTACATGTCACATGTGTATATGTATTATATATATACACACACACATGTGACTATTTATCAATACATAGATATTATATATATATATGCATACTTGTATATCATATATGCTTTCAGATTTTTCAGCTATTTACATCCAGTGCCATGGTGGAACGCCCTGCATTTTCCTCGTGAGGCGATGGAGGAGGACACGGAGCTCTAGCGAAAGGCGGGGCTGGGTACTGTGGGGATTTCCATATTTTCTTCGTTGTTTGTTGTTTAAAGGAAGAAAACACAGAAGTGTTTATTGTGTTTCTTTTTAGGACTTCATCTCTTCTTTGTTGAAGGCATTGAAGGCATTGAAGGCATTGAAGGCATTGAAGGCATTGAAGGCATTCCAGTATTATGAAACTTGACATTTGGAGATCCTGGATGTTCATAGAAAAACACAACGGTCCGGTCAGTTCTTGCGATGGGATCAGAGCCAGGCTGGAGGAGAAGTCCGACCTCAGGGGCCTGGAAGTGGCTTAGCAGCCCGGCCTGGAAGATCTCTTCGGAATCGATTCGGATTCTGTTGCCCAATTCACTGGCATCACACAGCCTTGGGAAGCGGCACTGGAAGAGACTCAAAGTCGCTCTTTCGGTGATACATGGGTATGGATCAATACCTATTAATACCATTTTTAGGGGGATGAACATCCATCTACCAGCTATTTTGATGTGAACTACAGGGGTACAAGGTTTTGATACACTGCCACATGAGTTTTTAGCCATGCGCCATTTTTTGGACTTGTGTCGGTTGATCAGCTGAGTGCCGCACCACATGTGTGATGAACCAAATCTCATTATCATTCAAATCTCTTGTGCGAGATTCGCCTAATAATACGCTTTAATTGCAGTGCTGTTGAGCCATTTAATTCTCCAATGTGTCTCCTTGGCCGCGAGCCGGGCGATGCTTGCGATGGCCCCAAGGCCAAGGGTGTTGCAAGGATACGTCAGACTCGTCAGATTTACCTATTGATTCTCAATGATTCTCAGTTGTTCACCTCAAAAATCCTCAAAATCAGAGTGATCAGAGTGAGTGTTACAGTGTTGGAGCCATTTGAAGGCATGAGTTCCACCAGTTCCACAGTAACAAATGTAACATGTCCATAAATGTCCGCCCTGTTGTCGCATCGCGGCCGGAGCACGTTCCACAGTTGGTGCACCCAGATGATTTTGTCTGGGGCACTTCGGGACTTTGTGGCCGAAGGCCTTTCTAAGGGCGTGACTCTCATCCCACAAGATATTGACCATGGATTTTACTCCAGGCAACCAACGAAAAACGGTCCATTTGTTTATTTTACAAGATATTGACCCAATGAGTTGGGGATGAATATCTATAAGTATCTATAAGTGTAATTTATATGTTAAGTTCCATATGTACTCGTATGTGTGGTTTGCCACGGATTGCAATGATGATTTAACAGGAATTCTGCTATGCGAAGCTGCTAGAAACTGTGAATCACGGATGCCTCACCTACTTGTGGGGCGTTGTCACCCGAAAATCATCCACTTAAATGGTAATTTTGATATGGGTTTGTCTGAAAATAGGGTATATTCCCAATGAAATAGCCATTTAATAGGGATAATGATCAGCAAAACCATTGGGTTTAGGGGTACACTATTTTCAGACACACCCATATTGTCATTCTTAATGGGAAAACAGTTTGAGGGTCCAATATTGAGAACCCCACAGATTAATCGGTTTCACTCACTTGGGCTATCTAAACTTGTCCATGCTATCTGATCATATTTAGGGTTTATATTGATAAAGTATTAAACCAGTGATCTAAACCCATATTAATCTACTTGTCCATATATTATCAAGACTGATCTAGTGACAGTATTTCATCAGTCACGCTGTCACTGGGAAGCGTTGCCCTTTGAGGGGACCGGCCGAGTGCCGGGCATTTTTTGGTGTTGACCCGGCAGAGGAGTTTCGACAGATGGATGGTGCCGATCAATCGTCATTTCAGCATATTTCAGCATATTTCGACCCCAAGATGTGGCATGGACAAAACTTGGCAAGTTGCCCATAAAAGGGGATGGTCATCAATCCAATGTTGATTTAGATAGCCATGATGATCGTGATGTATCCATAGGGATTTAGAATGATTTAGATACCCATGATGTTTGCATATGTTTGCATTTCCACGCTGGGATGGAAGACTACAAGCCAAAGTCACAAAGTCTTGAAAATGGCACATATGATGAGAAAGAATATGGTCTTTACGGATTTTCACGACAAACTCATCCTAATGATTTGGGTTTGTATTTTGAGAGTGACAGGTTTGAAGGCAATAGAACTAGCTCCATGCGTTGGAAGGGATACTTGATACGGTTGACACGCCATTTACATTGTTCATCAATTAGTTGACTGCATAAAATTGGATTGGATGGTTCATGGATTACTATGTGAAATATTAGGTATAACGGTATAACGTGACAAACACAGACTCACACACATCACCCCCAAATTTACAAGAAATGGTTTGTTTAAAGTATCGCGAGTTGCAGTTTTTGTTGTCGTGTTTACGCAACCGTTCAACCTCCAATTTTTGGGTATCCGAATATTGCGTAAACTGTTCATGGGTTGCTATTGCGTTTACCACGTTATGATTTTCAATGATGCTGACACTAGCTTTGTCATGGCAAGATTATCGTGTGCCGGTGGAACCGGCGCGCTGGCGGTACCCGTCCCTTTCTGAAACTCAGCTGCAGGACATTTGAAAATTGATAAAAACAAAAAGGTGCGGTGCGAGAGGATGGCCTCGTTGGGTTGGTTTGAAGGAATAATCTTAACCGGAAACCAAGGATTTTCCCATGAAGATCATGGGGGTTTCCGGTTAACATTTTCCCTTAAACCAATCCATCGAATGGTCTTATTGGATTGGTATTCAAAGCATTTTTGAATCATCAAAAATGGTGCTTCCTCAAATCAAGCCATTTACGATTGGATGTGAAGGACAGCTCACATGTACCTGCAAAATCCTGCAAATTGGGATGCTTCAAAAACCACTAATTATATATACGTAACTACATATATAACTTAAATTGAAATCGATGATGGTTCCATTCGTGCCCCCAATTTTTACGCATCCCCATTACATGGCCACCGCGCACCTCGCTTGGCTTGGAAGCTGTGTACCGCTGATCCAACGGGCGGTGGGCCAATGGAGCCACAGTTTAGAAGGCCTGGTGGCGGTGGCGCAAAGAGGTGGCGTAGAGAGTTGATTTCTGAGCTCCCAATTGAGGGAGCTTTGGCCAGAAGTTATTAAACAACATCAACCAACCACACAATGCATATATGGAAACGGGTTATATATATATATGTATACATATAATAATAACAATAATATTATATAGCAATATATATATATATTATATATATGTATATATATATATATCAATATATGTTTATATCAATATATATATATATATAGCAATATATGTATGCTTGCGTTTTGAATTTCAACTTGAGAATTCATCGTGTTGAACAATTAAACCTTCCAATATTTGTTTCCATTGCATCAAACCTCTCTATTTTGGAATCCCTCGTCATAGATCAAAATGAAGCCTAAAAGTCTATACAATCTAACGACTCATTTTACCCACCATAGTAGTGAGAATCCACAATTAAGCCGTGTAGAAAGAGTCGTCATTTTTCATGGGAAGGTGTTTGCAAAGTTGGTTGAAACCACTCCTATTCAATCGGAAAAAAATGGTAGATGTATCGAACTGCTGAAGGTTTCATAAACCGACCATAACATCATAACCAACCTATAAATCCCCAAAGATATGATCCCCCAAGAATCTGATCCAACCTGACGTGAAGGCCGCGCTTCGTCCGTCGGCTCGGTCTCTTGGCTGGCGTGCTAGCGCTGTGCACCTATGCATGGCAGGTGCGGGGCACTAGGGAAGAAATGGAGAAAATGGCGGGAAACCTCAGGGAGAACATGTTCTGGGAACTTCTGAACATTTTTTTCATCACATTTTATTTTTGAGGGGGAAATGATGGAAACGGTGATTTTTCATGCCAGTTTCCGTTTCGGGAAAACCAGAGGAAGAACCCCATCAATCCAATGTTGTTCTAATAGAGATGGAACACAAAACCTGTAACTTTTCCGTTCAACCAATTCTCGGAGTTGCAAATGGGATGATCTACTGGGATCATCTCGGGGGGAAGGATTTTCTGAAAAAAAACTGAGAGGAAATAGGCAATTCAGAGTTAGTTGGTATCAAGAAAAATCTCTCCCCGAAAGATTGCAATCTTTCTCCTCTCTTCACCAAAAACGCCGTGTTCTTGTCTGATCAGATCCTATCCATTTGTTTGACATTTGACCACTTGAAAGCAATTTCTGCAAAGTTGAAACATGATCAACCCCCCATGTCACAGGCACCAGGACAGCATTCGTCCGGTGATGCCTTCGCAGCAGCGGAGGTTGCACAGCTGAGGCGCCAAGATTTGTATTGCAATTGTATTACACATACGTACAGTAATCCCCTTAGGAAGATAGAAAAGTAGATTATCACTATATAATACTATATATAACTATTTTAGTATAGTGTAGAAATTTACTTTTCTATTTTTTTGGGGGTTGCTGCATGTGTATATATATATAATTAAATCATATTAAATACCATGTATATACAATATATATATATATATATTTATACATTTGCCCGTAATATATATATACACGTATCTATCTATCTATCTATCTATCTAATCTATCTATCTATCTAGTCTAATCTAAATCTAATCTAATCGAATCCAATCCAATCCAATCTAATCTAATCTAATCTTATCTAATCTAATCTTATCTAATCTAATCTAATCTAATCTAATCTTATCTTATCTATCTATCTATCTATCTATTTATCTATCTATCTATCTATCTATCTTTGCCCGTAAAACTGGAAGAGTTCTCATTGCCAGCCTAGATTAGGGGAGATACAGGTCATTTTTGACCCCAGAAACTGAACTGACAGGAGCAGTTGCCGTGATGCCTCTGCTGTGGTGGGGAAGCTTGAACATGGGACAGCAGTGAACCAGTCCGATGAAAAGTGATCCACACATGGTAGAAAAGGAGAAGGTGCAAACAGTATCAAACAGTAATGAAATCCAATTCTGTCGAGTTTGGAGCCAAAATTAATGTTGATAGGAAAGGCAAGTGTTCTACGAGATCTAGGAGTCAGAAGTTTCGAAGTTCGTGGCCCTGCTGAAATCACCAACAAGGCCATGCAGGGTGGCAACCGTCGACAGAACCGCCGAAACCATCCGAAAAAGCCGGAGGACCCAGCGTTTCGGCGCGAGGTGCGTTTCGGGGATAGGGATGGTCATCGAGGAGAGATCCAGAGAGAGCAGATTTTTTTTTGGGTCATTTCATGTCATTTCCAAATCAATGTCAGTGTCGGTTGTAGTTGGCACATGTTGTACCTCCATTGTGAGCTCGATGGCTCTTGGATGGCGCTTGCCCCCCACAAGCGACCACGGCATGGCGGACTGCCGAGGTGTCACCCCAAATTCCAAGAGGCTCGCTTCAAGAAGCCGGTGCCTCAGGGTGAGCATTACACGTCTGCCTGAGTGGTGGAGCCATGGCAGCCATGCGGAGCCGGAAAAACGGGACATGCGGAGCCAGGAATGCCCTAAGGATCATTCAATTTCCATTGTTTTTTCTCTTACCCTCTGGTAATTTGTTACATAGCTATTGAAAATGGCCATAGAAATAGTGGATTTACCCATTAAAAATGGTGGATCTTTCCATAGTTATGTAAACGTTTACCAGAGGGTACTTAACTTTTTGAAGGTCAACACGTGGGGCAAATGCCTCAGAAAAATCATCCAGAAACACTTGAGATGTGCCAACAATCATGGGGATACGGGATCCATTTTTATCCATTTGCGATGACAACCATCCATACTCTCAGGTTTCTTTGAGTGCATTTGAGGGAAAAAATAGAGAAATATCTATCAACAAGATTCAAGCATAATAGAATGTAATCCCTGATATCAAGACATCAAGTATGATATTACCAACCAAAAAACATGCTCTCATCCAAAAAACATAAGTTCATCAAAGTTCATCCAGATATTTCGGAATTTTCCCGATTTTTCTCAGCAATTGGATACAACAGGTGGACCTTGGATACGCCTGCCTTCGTCCAGCGGCTGTTCTTTTGCCCTGCAGGGTTGCCCTGTTTTTTTTTGGTTGGGGGGGAAATCACAGTTGTGGTTGGAAGAAGCTAAATTTTGGCTGGTATCTTGTTGAGTCTTCATGACCATAACTTGATTAACTTGGCAATCCAAAGTGACAATGGGGAAGCCGCAAAAACGATCTTCCAAATCTTTAATTTAGACACATTGAGGACTGCAATGGGGATCCTTGAGGGGATCGAGAAATTGCCACATGATGATGATCATGATGCCATTTCTTTTTAGCGATGCCAACTTTCTGGAGGCTACTTAAATGATATCATTATAAATGGGTAATATAGAAAAGTAATATAATTATTCATTATTTCAATGGGTACTTAAATGATCAGTGAAATGATCGCACACTGTGTGCTACATCTAGCGATGCCTCTAGTGTACGCCTCCCAACCATCCCCAAGCGCATCGCAAGCGCCACGTCCAGGAGGCAACCCTGGAGGATTGGTCTCACACACTGAAGCTGAACTTCCCAGAGGGTGAGGACGGATCCAGCTTGGTCAACTGGAGGATTGGTGTCGATGAGTTTTTAGAATTTTAGACCATTACTGTCGACCATAAACCATAGGACTCATAGGACTCATAGGACCATAGTCAAAGACAGTAATGGTCTACAAACTCATCTACCATCTATGAACTATCATTCATGATTATAACTCATCTATAAACCAGAGTTCATGAATGATAACTATCATGATACTCTAAAAGTCATATATAACCTATCCGCCACAGTAGTGACGATGCTCAATTAACATCATGTTAAAGTCAAAATCATTGGGATTTTCTGGGACAAGTGAAGCACCATCTTGGGGCAACGAATTCCGACGTATTCTGAATCCGACAAGGACGACGTGGTGACGGAAGAGGAGGTCATGGAGTATTTCACCACTGATGAGTACAAACCAGAGGTGCTTTCTGACACTTTCTGGACATTTCTGGAGAGGTTGAAGTTGAGTGGTGATTAGACTCTAGTGACTCTAGTGATGCTTTGTGATGGCAAGGTTGACTGTCCCCTTTGGGTCAGGCTCCTATGACTTTTCTTGCATAATATATGGAGCCAGAATTCCATGTAGATCATTTGTTTGGTTTCCGTGCATAGCTTTGTTATGCCTCTATGATAGATTTCTACACGCTGTATATTTACAAGTTGAGATAGTCACCATTGCCATATGATGGGGTGTAGAGTAGAACTCAGAGCTATAATATATTTACAGTAGATGATAGTAACTAACATTGCCTATCTACTCATCATCGTCTTGCAGATATAGGTTGGACATCGTTGGACTGAGACATGCATATAGTATAACTGGCAGTGACCTAACATCATTCCCTGTCAAATAGTGTGATTTTGCATGATTTATAATCTCCCACATTTTCGTTATGCTAACGCCACCATTGGTCAGGCAATCATTGTCGGTCATCAGATGCCGCATGAAGAAGTCAAGTGCGCACCCCTAGACCTGATGGTAGAGCTTTGGGGAAACCCACCAGCAAAAAAATAGGCCTGACGTGCCAGGATAGTCTACCGGATTCATTTTATTTTCGTGGATCTTTAGCAGGTGTTTGCATTGAAAATGACCCAGATCCATATGCCAACAGCCCCTCAAACAGAAAGATCTGCCCATTGTCAATCTTATCTGGACCCCATAAATATATCCATTAGATTCATTAGATGGTCGTCGTCATTCGTTGTTCTGTCAAGACTTGGAATTTTCAAGCCATCATGTTTAATCACTGGAGGGGTGACAGACTGAGGCACACCTACGTGCACTTCAGCTGCAACGCACATGCGAAGAAAGCTCGAAAGGAGAAGGATGGGGGTGCCATTGGCAAGGCGGCTGGGGTTCCGGTTTTGGCGACATCATTTTGGGCGACATTTAAATCATTTGAATCCATTTTAGGGGATCGTGAAAAAAATGGCATCAGTTTTGGGACTGAAGCATGAAATTTTGAGAGGTGAACTCCCGATGGACAGTGGAAGATATATATATATTGTTTGACGCATCCTGAAACTAAACAGCAGCATTCTTGAACCAGTCCACTTTACCCTTGGCCAATTAATCCAAAGATACTTTCCACTCTGAGAGGCCTCTGAAGTGAAGCTGGTCTACACGGATGAGAAGAAGTGCGGAAAGGGAAGACAAACGGAAAGGACAACTTTAGTGGGTGTAGTTTAAACATTTGAGGACGCCAGCAATCATTTGGCTATGAATCAATACCTATACATACCATTTTTAGGGGGATGAACATCCATAAATCCCAGCTATTTTGATGTGAACTACAGGGGTACAAGGTTTTGACACACTGCCATTTGATGATCTATTTTTAGGTAATTACCTCAAGTGGCAGGGGAATTTTCTATGGCACCGGAATCCCCGTGAGTCACAACTTCCACTGTTTTTCCATGGGCACCAGCATTTGGGGATCGGGATCGTGGGAGCCACCAACTTGGTCGGTGAGTTCCGATTCAAATTCGTAAAATTCATGGAACCAGCAAGTTCTGGTGATACTCATATAATATATTATATATATAAGATAATATATATAATAATATTAATAATAATAATGATATTAATAATAATAATAATAAATAATATATATATTCTTCTGAACCAATCTTCACTATTTTACTGGTACTTGTTGTAGGGAATGCAGTACAGTTACCCATATCTCGGACTGTGAGGCAACATCTATGAACAGCAAAGCAGTGCCGAGTAACCCATGAAAACTGTTAACATCTATGAACCGTCATCCTATTCCCCCATTCCCTACTAAGCACCAATAAGCCATTCAAACTCTGTTTCGGTCCCAGTTTCTTTTCATTTCTTGGGTCCCAAGCCTGGCAGATAGAAACAGTAGGTGGATTCGGCTGCGCGATGGTGTGAGCCTGGCGGGCGGCTTCTGGGGGCAACGTGCGCGGTGGATGAAGGTGGAAGCCAATGGGGTTGGCAAATGCCATGGCTCTGACTGTGATATGGAGGTTTCCTAAAAAGGAGGTACCCCAAAGCCCCAAAATCATCCATTTCTAGATGGGATATTACAAGCCCATCCATTTTTTGGGAGCCCCATGTTAGGAAAGCCCCATATGTAACATAAAGAGAACATATTGTTGGACACCTTGAACAGGCAGCCACAGATGAAATGCCGCTGAATTGACAATACCATGAGGTAAAACATGGTAAAACCAATCATGAGGTAAGGCCAAAAGAATTCGTCACCCCAATTGGGATTTCTGGAATTAGATCTACCCCCCGACTGTACTGAGATGTGGCCATGACGCCGTCATGGCCACTGGGATAGTTATGGCTATGGGATTGAGTTCGATATGACTATAACCATCAGTTATGACTAGTTATGACATATCACTGAGGTCATTCAGCATTTATAACGTTATAACATGTTATAACCGTTGGTTTCGAAGCTGTTTTATTTAGGTCCGTTGGAATTCCATGACATCCCACGACATGTAAAATGACATCCCATGACGCCATTTCTTGTCGGCAAGGCGTATGGCACTGAAGCCTACAAGGGCTTTAGGGGTCATGTGCCCTGGAAGCACATTATGGGTGAATGCCATAGAGAATCTATGAGGGATGGGAACAACAAAGATTGGGCTTAGACATGCTTAGAACATGAAGAGGAGCATGTACTGTACCATCTGTACCCCGCAAAAAGTTTCAAACATGGCTTCGGACCTCATTCGCGTTCCACGCAAAAACATGAAACATCATGAAACCATTAGATTTGGCAGCGCGAAGATGGGTTGCGCGATGGGTTGCGCCGAAGGCAGCTTTCACCTGGCTATAGGGTCACCTAGCATTCCAAACTTCTATCGATCTTTTTGGTCAAGAATCAAGTCAACCTCCCGCAGTTTTTGGAGAGTGCTTCAAGATTCTCAAGTAGACCTGTATGTTCCAAGAGTCCTCCCATCTATAACGACCTTTCGGTTGTGCTTTGTATTCCAATGCCAGTTCGATTGTTCACTCAGGAGGAAGCTGTGCCCACTGGGGTGCGCAACCACTGGTACTATCCGGAGGATTGAGGTCTTCCGGTGGGGCCCCTGGAATTCGATGGATTTTGGTGATTTTGGTGATTTTGGTGGTCGATTTTTACAATTTTTGACCACAAAAAACTGAGAGACGCCACAGCGTCACAGGAGGTTCGTGGAGGATCGCCAACAGGAGTTTGAGCTCCGACGTTTGGAATTCGGCTGATCCATGAGTTGAGACGAGATAAATGGATATAAATGGTACTAACAATCCGAGGACGAATGGTTTAAGCTTTGAAATATCCCATGTTCGAAAGGGTCTCGTGACATGACAGCGGTTGCGTCTGCGTTCGTTTCTTTCAAACCATGGCTTGGATGCTCAGGTGAACGTTCTCGCGGTCTGAAGCTGCTGCAAAAGTCGAGTGATCCAAAATGCGATTCAAAAGAGCAGAAGTTCTCGCGGCTTGTACTTGGTGAACGCAGTCATGTTTCCAACTAGCTATCAAATGTTGCTTTTTTTTTCACTCTTGTTTGGAAATGTTGTTTCTCGATTATTTAATGATTATTTGACGTTCACCATTTCTATCTGGAACATCTTTGATTAGAAGTGAGAAGTTTTCCGGAGGTAGGCTGTCAAAAACAACACCACTGGTCAACACATACACCGCCGCAAATGATGAGCTTAGATTTTTGTTGAACAATTGCTAATTTTATCTAGTTTTCAGTGTCCTGCTTTTAGCTACTTTGGCGATCTTTTCTAATTTTCGTTCAAATTCTTTCCACCAGATATTTCTTGAAAGGAACCTTCCTTCAGCCTCCTCTGTTTTCACCGTTTCAGCGGTTCGTAGCAGCTCTGAGAGGACGCGACAACAAAAGATTCGCAGCAATGAGGTGAGGTTGCAATCACTTCCACAAAACGTCCTTTGAGCCAGCAGTCTGTATAGTTCTTATGTCGAAACTAGGACAGTTGAGCTCCCATTTTTATCCATTTTTGGAGTCTGTGAGATTGGATCAGAGGTGCGATAGTCCGCTCACAGCCTTTCCCGGCCATGTTCTTCCCGTTGCCGCTTTTGTTTCCAGTGCCCGGGACTGCTTGGCCAGTGTGAAGGTGATATTTCCAACTTTCTGATGGCGAGGCAAATGCCCTTCTCACCACCGAAGTGTCTTTGTCCTTGAAGATCAGGTCCGTGACATCACCTGTCTTGTGAGCGGCTGGGATCAGGGTCTCAATCTCAGGCAAGTCCTTCTCAACCAGGGCCGTCTGGAAGCGGCGCGAATTCATTGGAACCCTTGATGAAAAGCCTCAAATCCTCCTTGGACTCTTCTTGCTTGGCCTTTTTCTGTGAGCTCCAAAGTGGAGGCCCTGGGCAAGCGCTTCGTTTCCTGGGACAGGCTTTGCACGCACAGCTTCTCTGCGAAGGTTCGAGGAGCCTCATTGGGCAGCGGAAGATGGAGCTTTGAAGATGACAGGATTTGCGAACAAGAGCTGAAGACGTGCTGAGGCCAGATGAGGCCAGGTCTGCAGAAGTGGAGCTACGAGTTCCCTTTTGAATTCGCGAGACCTGGCTTTTTTTGTTTTGGAAATCGACGGCTTCAGATTCGTTTAGTTTAATGTAAAGCCGTCATTTAATGACAGATAAAAAAAGGGCTGCATCAGATCCACGGGCTCAACATCGCCAACAGTTGGTCCAACCAGAAAACATATCCAAGGGAAACCATCAAAGCTGAGCACCGAAAGGAAACTGTTGGTGGGTTCAAACATTTGCTCGGTTTCCATCCCTACACATGAAATATCATGAATTTCTGGTCCCAAACAACTTTCATGTTTTCAGAGGGCTTCAAAGCATGAACCTGGTACAAGCCAAGTTGGGTCTTCATACATTCGTCACTGCTCCAATTTGTTGATTATGATTTGTTAATCATTTCAGCCAGCTTGATACCCTCATCTGGCACCCGGAGCTTAGCTTTGGCTTGGGAGGTCCAGTAGCCTACATGATCTGCATGGGGATTCAAAACCACGATTTGTTGCAGCACCAACAGCACTACAGGATATTACAGGCACAGATGCAAGAATGGCTGGGGGCCACAAGTTCCACTCTCCTCTGAACCGCACGTGAAACAACGCAAAAACAAAAGGTACCAAGCAGCTTCGAAACGACTCCGCAAAGAAATCGGGGTCCAAGGACACCAACTTGGCAATGTCGATGGGGAAAACGTTATTTTACACCAGTGGGCTTTGGGTACCAAATTTATCCAAATTTGCGACCTGATGAAATACACGGTCAAAGCATGTCAAAGCAACATCAGTCTCATCCAACCCACAACCTTTAAACTGAGACTCCTGTGTCCATGGTGGCTCCGCCCTTCCCTTTAGAAGGTGCTGGAACCGGTGCCTGTAGTGTTCCTAAAAGCACCAGCCTGGCTTTGTCCCAAAAAAATGTATACCCCCAGACTGGCTATTTTCAATGGGAAAGGTGATGATTCATCCATTGGATTTGGAGGTTGCTTTGCATTTTTCAGAAATTCACCGTTTCTCCAGGGATCCAGTGATTCATTTCTTGGAAATCCGACATGGAAATCCAGAAACACCAAGAGGCGTTTCTCCAGGGATCCTCTGTGGTTTTGCGGGGCTGAAATCACCAGTGCTAAATCAAGGTGCAGATGATCAATTTGATTGATGAGATTGGGAAAGATTGGGTATGAATTTAGTATGAATCCCCATGTTACATCAGTATGGCTGATACATGTCAGGCCATGGGAAGTGCCAGTTCTGTCTGTGGAGAGCTCTTGGAGCAGATGGGCTGGAAGGAGCCACTAAATCGACCTAGAGGAGGTTGATGCAACGGCCAGGTAGACAAAAAATAGAAACGTAAAATATGGTAAAAACATATCCTGTATCCCATAAATGACTTTTTTTTATACGTACTGTTCTTGGGGGGCTACTATATATAGTTATCAACGGGTAGCTAATTCTATTTAATTCCCCGACATGATATTGACCACCACTCAGAAACCCTGGTTTAGTGCTGGATCTAGTAATTTTGGGGTCCTGTGTTAGAGGTTTTTGCTTGAGGTGACCCCAATGTTGCTTTAACAGATTTACTGTATCACACTGTATCACACTGTATCACACTGTATCCATGTACATATTATATAGATGCTGCAGGAGTTTCCTAGCAAATACAGTATGAGGGGCTGGTGAGTGGCCGAGTTGATTTAGGTCCTGGATTGTGGGAGGGAAGACCAAAAAAGGGAGTGGATGGCGTGGAGACTTGGAACTCTGCAAAAATTGGAGCTGCAGTTTTTTTTTCATGACATGTGGCATCATTCTTAGCTCCAAAAACTATATATATACACATATCACATATCAATCAATCTTAAAGAACTCAGATTTCCGGCTGAAACCGCGAGGATCCGCCCTTGGGTAATGATTTTCATCATCCTGGGCTGGTGAACTATCTGAGCCACACGTTGCTGGAGGTGGTGTCTCGGTTTTGATGCCGGCCTATTTCCAACATCTTTGGGGATGTCTATGAGTGGTAGTACTACACATTAAATATACGTATTTATAGACAGCGTACATGTGTATTAATATATATATACATATAGATGAAGGTTGTGGCTCAGGCTGCACTCCCAGCTTTGTGCTGTTGCCCTGACCCGACCTTAGCGGTATTGCCATAACCGCGGGCGCCTACGCTCTTGAGCTCTGGGGGTCTTGTGCTGGCCCTCACCTCCTTAGCTGGTGCCTTCTGCGTTGGTCCTGGACTTTGACATTGAGCTCGGGCTCTGGCATTTGGATCTTCGCGGCTTCTGGCTTCTGAAGTGTGCCTAACACTTTTATTTACAGGATTGCATTAGCTGTACTTCACTGGACCTACTGCATTTCCTTTTCTTTGGCATTGGTACAATATTTCTTTTCCTCTTCCTGCTTGGGCCTGCTATTTGGTTGAATTTCCCATCTCGCTCCCCTTGCCTGGATTTTTGGAATTTGATTACATCTCAATTGCCACAACTTCATTGCTAGCTGTACCGTGAGGAGGCTAGTTTTATTGTTGATGCGCATTTTCACTTGGGTCCTTTTCCTTTTCGTTGCTCAAGACGACACTTCTTTCGGATTCCAAGAGGCGTCGCCTACGCAGAAGGCGTGCACTTGCCAGGACTCTCTGGCATCAGCATCGAACTGGACTTATCAAGCTCTCCACGACCCAGAGAGCAAGAATTGCGGCAGTTTTGAGACATCATCACTCACAAGATCCTACATTTATTGCAGTGATCACCGCAGAGATGGACTCATACCCGTGGCATTGCAGCTGTGGACGATTGAACGGAAAGAGGCATACACATTGTGTTCTCTGCCACGCCCATTGGAGTGCTGGCGTTCCTCACAGCAATGCCCCAAAAAGTCCCCGTGCCCGACAGTATGCAGGGGATCAGTATACTACATGGAATTGGTCACAAGACCGTCCCCCTTCGAGAAGAGGGAAGAAAAACCAAAATCAGAGTTCTCAGTATCGAGAAGACAGTCAGAGAAGAAGCTCCAAGGGAGGTGGCAAAGGCAAACCTGGACAAGGAACCCAAGTTTCCCCATTTGCTGGCCAGATGGCCAACACATCGATACCTCCTTGGCCTTCTCCGGAAACATCCACTACGATGTCACAAGCCCCAGTGGCACCATCACTGACGGCGGCATCACACGCAGAGCTCCTCAATGCAGTGAGAAAGCAGTTTCCAGATCTTTCACAAGCCCCGGAAGACATCCAGAAGGCTGTGGAGAAAGCCGACAAGGCCACCACCAAGGTCCTGACCACGGACTTGAACAAGGCCTCGAAGCAGGTCGGCAAGGCTGCGAGACAACTGGCTACAGTGAAGGATGCTCGTACAGTTCATCGGCAGAACTGGCTCAAACATCTCAGAGATTCTGTTGTAAGCTGGCAAAAGCAATTGCAATTGTTCAAAGACCAACAGAAGGAGTACAGCAGCCAACTGGAAAAAGCCCAGCAAGAGCTTACCAGTGCGCGCAGACACCTCCAGAACTTGAACAAGCAAGCTGCTGCTATTGGCGCACCGATCTCCTCAGAGACAGGAGAAACCAATGTCGAGCCCAACGATGTGGACAGCTCAGCGTTCGAGGCCGAAGCCCAAGCATTGGTTTTACAGGTGCAAGAAAGCCTTCAGCAAAGCATTGCTGCAGCTTCACATGTCGAACCCCAAGAAGTGACCTCGGACGAGGAGATGGACCGCAAATACAAGAGACCAAGGTCCATGGAACCCTTCGGAGGTCCTTCAGTGCCTGCAGGTGGTTTAGGAGATGCGGTGGCCTCCTCGCCTGCTACCTGATCAGTGGCAGCGCAGATCTATGTCCGTTTGATTGGAATGGACTACGTGAGCCAATTGACCATCAAGAGGCGACCGAGTTTGCTGATGCCTATCACCTTCACAGAGATTGTGGTGCAGCATGCAATCCGGACCTTGCCCAGGATTCCCTGGTTTACATGATTAGATGTCACAGTATTCACTGGGAGCCATCTTTCCTTGGTGAATCCTCAGCATTGGCTAAGGCCACTATCCTACGAAATGAAATCCTCGGCTGGGGTCTTGTTTCTCCATTGAGGACATCCAAATATTCCAAACCTCATGACTTACACCCGATTTTGCGACGAGAAGCTGCCACATTTGAACATTGTCACAGGAAAGTTATTTTTCAAAATTTTGCAGAAGTTTTTGATGATTGCTTTCCGCCCATCCTGAAGCCTCACTCTGACTCGTTTGGGATTGAAGCAGGTGAATCACGAGCTTTGATAGACCCTGTTGAGGATTATGACTTTGTTTCATTGATGGCTAGAGCTCCGCAAGCTGCTCGATCTCGCAGCTCCAGCTCTTTTGTTGACTCTGATCTCGAGACACACATGCCGACCTCACCGAGTTCGTTTGATGAACAACATGTATGGGTTTCTGCACAAGTGTATGATCTGAAGTCAAATCATGCTCATGGAAGGGTGCGAATTTTACCGAGGGAGGCCAATTTCGCAGAACTGCGCAGACTTTTGGGTTATACTCACCACTCTGTAGCAGACATTTTCTGCATTCAACCGCCACCCTCTGATTTGCAGAATGCCAACATTTCACCATTCCTCATCTTGGCGCATGATGATCTTCTTCATGGAGATCACAGGAAAGCTGTTCTCATTGATGTTGAATTGCATGGAGCTTCCATTGAGTCGACCATTGAGATCGATAGGTATACTACCTTGCTTCCCTCGCCAATTCACAGATCGCTTCTTTTGCGAATTGCTGGTGTTTCCAAATACTGTGCAATGAGGAAAAACCGGTGTCTGGTATGGCACAGAGGAACTTTGATCCCAATGCAACAGGCAAACACCATTGATTTGCAGCATGGTGATTATTTGCGAATTGCAGTGCCCCCATTTGAGCCTGAGCATATTTCAACTTATTATGCCATTCGAGCGTGTCAACATGGCCTCACCCAACGGCAGATTGTTCACAGCCATCAGCGCAATCCTGATGCGGACGATCTTTTCTCTGAGGTCGAGGCAGCACAGAGAGATCCAGACGAACGACATGACCATGACTCGACTGCGCTTCTCCAATTGTATCAAAACCCTTTGCTGCCCAGCGAATTGAGCACCATTGAATTTCACAAATCTGGAGATTGTGCAGCACCTCACTTCACGGCCCAAGCGCCAGACACCTTTCAGCCACGAGAAGTCCCTCAACCTGATGATGAAAACTGGCCATCATGGTACAGTTCTTTGCATAGGAGTTTTCAGGATCGAGCGGCCACAGCTTGTGAAGAAGAAGGCCCCATTGCCTTCATCACCACATGGTTTCTACGTGGACCAGGTGAATCTGTAAGTGAAGAAAGTCGTGTGCTACGCCTTGATCAATATCATGACCTTTGGCGACAAGACCTTATTGAGCTTTGGAATGACAAGATCAATCGGGCCGAAGCTTTACACATTGACTTTGTGCACCCAGATCCTCCGCGACATGACACAAGCTGGACCATAGGACATGTCATCCTTCATCAAGGCGTTGACAGACCCTTTGTCCCTGTGCTTCTCGCCATCAATTTCATCACCAACAGTAGAACTGGCATCAACCACGCTGCAGCGGCGTTGCTCAGTCCCACCAATGCCTTTCGAGTGAGAGATCTTTGTCGACTTGGCAGAGTTTGCATTGATAGGCATTTTGAACTACGAGCTCAGGATCAAGTATTCCTGCAAGATGACCCAGTTCATCCCAGATCTGGACAATGTTTGATATTCTGCATTCACCCACCAGTCATTGTCCATCATATTGGTGATGATCAAGTCGTCACACCACAGTGGTTCACTATGAGCTCTCAAGCAAACCCTGCAGTATTGGAAGCCCAGCCTATTCTCACTGACCAGTCTGAGTTCACTCAGGAGCTCTTCGAACACTGGGAAGTCCATGCTAGGGTTGGACCTGGAAACCTTGAGCGACTTCTTCATGTGTCAACTTGGTGCCTCCATGCAGACAGACTCCGCATGAATGATGAAGTGCGCCAAGCCACGTTTGGCGATGATTTTCACCTCTGGGAAACCCAATTACAGCGCATCTGGCAGGACCTTCTCGAGCCAATGGTTCCTGTTGATTTTGCGATTGCTTGGCATCCCCCCGAAAGTGATTTTGATGCATCACGTATTCATGTCATTGTGCACCAACGCCTGCAACCCAATGAAAGGGCGAATCTTGTGACAATGTATGATGACACGGTGCTCAATAATATCCCATACTCTACGGCTGTGATCTTGCCAAACCCTGTGAGCCAGACTGCTTTGCTGCAAGCTGTTCATCGAGTCAATGATTGCCCACCAGTAAATCCTTACACGGTGTGCACCACGTGGCAAAGAGGCATCCAATTCAATGATGTGAGGCAATTACGCTGCCTTCATGGAATGACCTTTATGCTGATCATCAATTGGAATCAGCACGCCACTTGGACTTGGGATGAACAAGATGATCCCCCATCAATCGATGCGACCTCATCTATCAGCATGCTTCAAATCAAAAGCCAGCTCGTCAATGACAGGCGCCAAACAGCTGGGCAGGTAGCTCATACCCAGCGGCCTGCCACAGAGCTTTGTCTTGATGCCCTTGTTGAACCTCCTCAGACGGTGAAGATTGATTTTTCAGAAGTTCTTCGCCTTGCTGATGAATTCCGATACCTTGCTCACCACTTCAATCAGGCTTGGCCTTGCGACTTGGAGATCCCGACAGTGACTGTTGAGGCTTTCACTGCGTTGATACCCTTGCCAGCTCTGCCACCAATTGCGTATCACTTTTACACTGACGGCTCCAAAAATGCCAATGGAAATGTCGGGTCAGGCATAGTCATGCTGATTCAAACGGTGCAAGGTTGGCACTATGGAGGTTGCCTTTCTCGCACGATCGAATCTGAAAGAACCTCGATTTATGGTGAGCATGGAGCTATCATATGGGCTTTGATCTGGGCGCATCACATCAGTGACACCCATTGGCAAAATTTTGGCACTGCAGACATTGACTTTTCTTTCAACTTTGATGCAATTGTCTCTGGTTACTCAGCTGCTGGTTATTGGCGTACACCACATGCCCTACCTTGGAGAACCTTGATGCGAAGTATTGCTCAAGTCCTGCAAATGCGTCATGGCTTCCATCGCCTAGCATGGAACCACATCAAGGCTCATTGTGGGCACCCTTGGAATGAATGCGCTGACGCACTTGCCAAATATGCTGCTGAACATCCCGAACATGCTGGCAGCAGTATCTTTTGGGAAGACATGTTGCACAACCCAACGAAACTTTGCGCTGTTCAATGGCTTTGGTACGAAGAGCTGCTTGATGTTGGCGACCCAAGAGTACCTTTCCTGGAAAATGGGCATGTTGTTTGCATCGTGCCCACTATCTCTGAGAACGGCCAACCCAAGCAGTTTGAACATCAAGCTGATGTCACTTCTCCAACCATGATTCAGATGAACATCACCTTGGCCACAGCGAATATTATGACAATGGATCAGACTGATAAAACCTCTTCCATTTCGAGACAAATGATTCTGATGCAGCAGTTTCATTCCGCTGGATGCCACATCGTGGGAGTTCAGGAGACTAGACATCGCCACATCACTGGAGCCAGCAATGAATTCTATCACATTTTTGGCCATCCAGCTGACGCCAGAGGTCAGGATGGCATTCAGCTATGGATCTCCAAAACATTGCCGGTTGGATCTGAATGTGGACCATTTCAGCGCCAACATGTAAGAATTGTGGCGTCTGCTCCCAATTTGATTGTCGCAAAGCTCAGAACCAACTCTTGGTCCTGCATTGTGATTTCCTGCCGAGCTCCGCACTCTGGTCGACCCAGATCTGAAGCAGTTGCCTTTTGGTCCAACATCAATGGTATTTTGCAGCGTTTTGCAAACCGATTACCAGTTTTCTTCTGTGGAGATGCGAATGCGCACTTGGGTGAGGTGCCGTCCCCTGCAGTTGGACAATTTTTTGCGACCAATGAGAATCAAGCTGGCCAGATTTTTCATGAGTGGATGCTTTGTCATGAACTTTTTGCCCCTTCCACTTTTGAAGAATGGCATCAGAAGACTGCATCAGCCACTCATGTTTCGCCAAATGGACATGAAGTACGAATCGACTATGTGGCTTTACCCAGAATGCTTCACTTCAAGTCGATCAAATCATGGGTAAGTGACGACATCGACTTATCCATCACGAGATTTGACCATCATGCAGTTTTGTGCCAGATTGAATTTGAACATGTGATCACTCTGGCTCGTAAGCCTCGGAAACGTTTTCAGCCAGATGTTCAGGATCTAGCCAACAATCTGCAGTATGATGAATGTCTTCACTATCTCCATTCAGCAATTTACACATCACCATGGTGTGTTGACCCACACACCAGTGCTACTCAGTTGGCCTCTACAGCATTTGATGCCACCAGGCATCTTGCGCAACCAAGAAGTCGATGGAGAAGGAAGTCGCACATCTCAGAGGCAACATGGGAGCTAGTTGAGCGCAAGAAGCACCTGTTCAAACAAATCAAATCCCTGAAACGCACTCTTAGATTTACAATTGTGCAGGCCTGCTTCAGTGGATGGAAACAACAGAAGCATCAGCAGGGTGTTTTTGACCATATTGTCTGCGACTTGCCTCGGTGGCTTATCCTGCATGATCATGCCACTGCCATTACACAATTTCATTTGCAGACTGTCACTGACCAAGCGAGAGCAGCCATCCGCAATGAGGACACCAAGTTCTACCAATCGATTGCTGATCAGACCAACCGTGTTTACACTGCAGAAGGTCTGACCATGCTTTGGAAACAATTGCGGGCTTTGTTACCGAAGCACAGAAACAAGTCACATCAAGTTCATAGAGATATCGATGAGGATCTTCAGAGGCATTTTGAACGTTTGGAAGCAGGTAGCTTTGTTGACAAAGACCAACTGCGCTCTTCGTGTCTGGTGCGTAATCAGAGTGAACTGGAGCAGCAAGTGCTCTGTCAATACCTTCGCCTTGAAGAACTGCCGACTCTTGTTGAAGTTGAAAATCTTTGCCTGAAGCAGCGACCCAGGAAGGCGCCAGGACCTGACTGTGTCCCTGCCGACCTGTGTAGACATGGCGCCACGGCAGTCGCGCCGCATTTGCACTCCGTTCTGTGCAAGTCTCTGGTATATGGCATCGAACCCTTTGACTTCAAAGGTGGCAGGCTCTGCGCAATCTTCAAAGGAAAGGGAGATCCAGATGACCCGGCTGGCTATAGGGGTATTCTCCTCTCCAATACGTTTGCGAAGATTGGCCACGCATGGGCGCGCCAAAAACTTCTCCCAACGTTACTTCAAAGGAAAACGTTGGGACAGTTGGGGGGGCTCCCATCACAACAAACGATCACAGGAGTCCAAGCTATAAGGTTACACGGCAATGTAGCACAACAGAAGCACCTGTCGAGTGCAGTCATTTTCCTTGACTTGAAAGCAGCGTTCCACCACATGCTGCGAGAATTGATTTTCTCGACCCGCAACGAGCTTGCGGTCCATGTGCTCACTGCGTTTCTGGATGAGAATGAATTTGACCTGCATCAAATTGCCTCGGATTTAGATCGATTGTGTGAGACTGACATCCATGACATCCCGAGTGGACTTCGTCGCCTCTTGCATGATATACACCAGCACACATGGTTTGTCATCTCACAGAGCCCTGACTGTGATGCCCCTAAGTGCACTCACACCAAAAGAGGAACACGACCAGGTTCGCCTCTGGCCGACATTGGATTCAACCTGATGATGACCCCACTCTTGGAAGAAGTGCATCAAGCTCTGATGGCATCTGAAGAATTTGTTGATGGTGCGAACGCTCTGGGAACTTTCACACCGCCCATTGTCTGGATGGATGATATCGCCATTTCGTTGGCCACTCTAACGGCACCACAACTTGTGCCGTTGATCCAGTACACTTTGGACGCTGTTCACAATGCTTTTCGATGCCGTGGTCTGACCATCAATTTGGAGAAAGGCAAATCAGAAATCATTGTCATGTTCCGAGGCCCAGGAGCGGTGCAGTGTAGAACCCAGATGTTTGACATTGACCATGCGCCAACCATCACGGTCACAACTGCCACGCACATCTTGAATGTGAAAGTCACCACAAATTACAAACACCTTGGCGTTCGTTTTGCTATGAATTTGGACTACGAACAAGAGGTTCTTGCGAGAATAGGAGCGGCCAGACAGGCCTTTGAGCAGATGAGGAAAGCGATTTTTCTGAATGATGCCATTCCTGTTGCAGGTCGTATCCAATTGTTTCAGAGTCTTGTGCTCTCCCGCCTTTTCTACGGATGTGCGGTTTGGTCTCAGCTGTCCTCAACGACATACAAAAAACTTGACGCAGTAGTTATTGCTTACTACAGACGGATTTTCAATGTTGGATTCTGGTCTGCAGAGCATGTTCAGGATGCTGAGTTTTTGAGTCGCAATCGCCTTGTCTCCTTTCGAATTTTCTGGGCACGACATCGGCTTTGCTATCTTCACCACCTTGCACACCATGGCTTGACTTTCCATAAGTCGCTTTTGCTGATGGAATTTCAAACTGGAAAAGGGTGGCTTTCTGAAGTGATTGAGGATTTGCAGTGGATGGCCCAGTTTCATGCATTGCCTTTTGAGATCCCCGTTTCTCGAGCTGGATGGTTTGATGCATGGGAAGCACTGCGAAAGGCAAGACCTTGGAAGCGATGGGTTAGCACTGCCGTGCGCAAGCATTTGGAGCAGGAGAAGATCGCACATGAAATTCGAAATTACCACCAGAATATTCGCCTGGAAATGGAAAGGTTTGGAATGGAGCTGATGGTACCGCTGGACTCAGAATTGTCAGGGAAACCGCAAGTTTTTGCGTGCCCCTGCTGCCCTGCCACGTTTACCAGCGCGCAGCAATTGGCAGTTCATTCTTTCAGAGTGCACCAAGTGCGAGCAGATGAAAGCTACTATGTGCAGTCAGAAGTTTGTCCTGGTTGCCTGAAGAATTTCCATACCACCTTTAGAGTAGTACAACACATTCGATACAGAAAGAACCTTTGTTGGGACCGCATTTATGGTGTACGCCCACCTGATGCACCAGGACTGGTCACTTTGCCAGCTCATCTTTCTGGCGTGCACCGCCTTCCTGCAGTACGGCGACATCATGGGCCTTTGCGACCCACCTCCAAGCAGCGTGATTGCCTACGTATTAGACAGGAGATCAACAGCCTGCTAACGGAAGGCATGCCAGATTTTGCTTGGTGGGACCCTGAGAGCCAGCCTGAGCTCACAGACAGATGCATTGATGCCCTGAATGCTGTGCTGCAACAATGGTTTCAGGATGTTTCAGCGACGAATGAAGGTTTCCATAATGCCTTTTTTCAATGCTTGTTTTCCCTCGGCATCCCGGAGTTTCAGGCTGCAAGGATCTTCATTTATTGGGTTGAGAAGATTTTGCCTGACTTTGTTCCGCCAGATGACTTCGTTCACAATATGGAGATCCTGGATGCGGCTTATATGTCGATGCTGGATGACTTGCATATTTGGCATATGCGCAATCGCTATCATCAATTGACACAACAGCTTGAGCGTCTTTCTGATGATGATGCTGCCACCCAGCCTGCTAAGCGCTCCTCTGTTCGCAGTCGACCTGCACGTAGCCACCCTATTGAAGTGCGCTACAACGAGATGACCAAGGAGGAGCTCCAGCGGAGGAACTGGCGCATGCAATCCCGCCCTCTACGTGGACCGACCCCTGAGCAGGGTCCTTATTACGTCATCCACATGTACGCTGGAAGGCGCCGGGACTTTGACTTCCAGTACCACATGGATCGGCTTGTGCGCGGTTGCGACGCTGAATGGGCTTCGTCCATCATTGTCATTTCTATCGATACGGCGATTGATGAGCGGATGAATGTTCATTCTGAAGCGGTTTGGAGTTGGCTGCTACGAAGTGCAAGAGCCGGCCGCATCTTGGGACTACTTTTGGGGCCCCCGTGTGAGACTTGGAGCAGTGCTCGGCATGAAGTTCAGATTGGTGCTGATGGTCTTCCTGATCGTGGTCCCAGACCCTTGCGCCTTGCTGATGCTTGCTGGGGACTACAGGGCTTAGCCCTTCGAGAGCTTCACCAGCTGTCCATTGGAAGCTGTCTGCTCCTTCGTGGCCTCTGGCTTTGCATCCCGGTGGCTCTCTATGGCGGAGCGGTCTTGCTGGAGCACCCTGCCCCACCGTATCAAGAGGACAGAGCTTCAATCTTTAGGACAGGATTGGTGCTTTTGCTGCTTCGCGATGGGTGGCTTTTTAGAAGGCACACATTTCAACAATGGCGGCATGGCTCAGGTGGCATCAAGCCGACCTTGCTCCTCTACGCGAACAATAGCATCCCTGCAGTTCTGGATAGTCTTGCTCTTCAAGGCTTAACCCTTAACCAAGCCACAGACTGCTCTCATCGGCAGAGATGAGAATGGATGCTACAAAACGGCGATTGCAAAAGAATATCCCAGCAATCTCTGTGCATGTTTCGCTCAAGCCATTTGGAACAGGATTGTCCTGCTTCCGCTGAAGAGCGGCGGCCAAGCACCTGATCCTTTGGCATCAGAATTCGCTGCATTATCTGCTAGGGTTGATCCCAGTAGGATGATGCGGCCTGACTTCCAGCCTGAAGCTACTGGCTGAAGTCGAGTTTTGCAGGATCGCCGCGAGATATCTCAAAGGGCCGATAAAAAAAACATATAGATGATTATAAACATTATATATATATATGTATATATATATATATATATTATATTTATTATGTCGATATAGAGGAGGCATGATGTATGATCATCATATACCCTCTGGTAAACTAACATAACTATGGAAAATCACCATGTTTAATGGGAAAACTCACTATAAATTGCCATTTTCAATAGCAAACTGTTGACATAACCAGAGGGTAATCGATATATCGCAGTGAACGACTTTCATCTCCCAAGGTTCTTCCAGTCCACGCTCCGCAGAATGACATCTCCAGTGAATCCAAGCCTCGAGAGTCGGGGCTCCCGGGGCTCCCAGATGCCGCCATAGTGGCCACCGGGCCACCGGCCACCGGCTGGGGAAGCAATGGAGCCACAAACGTTGGTCCAACGTGGTGTGAAATTGGGAGGACATATGGCTATGGATCCATACCTATATAAATACCATTTTTAGGGGGATGAACATCCATAAATCCCAGCTATTTTGATGTGAACTACAGGGGTACAAGGTATTGACACACTAGATGGTATGAATAATCAGCCGTCTTGAATCTGTCAAAGAGTTTTGATCCATAGTCACTTGAAAGGGACTCAGGATTAAAGGCACTTGCTTTTAAACAAGTCTGTGAGAATGATTGAGGGAAAGGTTTAGGAGCTCACGAATTTGAACAACGATACTTGGTGATTTTTCCAGTGGTGACGTGAACGTATCAGATTGATACGCTGAGGTATCCGCGGCCCAATTTTTGTTGGGAGGCTTACAAGATGCACCTGGCGATGATTGGTCCAAGCTCCACCTGCAAGAAACAATTTCTGGACCGCTGGGACGTGGCTGGCAGAAAAGGCTTGATATGATCGCTGCTTGATGATATAGATATTGAATTTATGCTACTGATATCGTTCGATATCAATTGAAAGGCCAGGAATATGCGGTACATGCAGCAAATATATGGTAGCTCTCTAGCAATCTGATTTTATGGCGATTGGAGATCCCAATTTCTCAATGTTTTTGGTACCGAAATTGGCGAGGATTGACGATATTCAACCAATGTATCGAAGAGCAATGAGTTTTGTTTTCGTCCAGGGACCTTTTCGTGTGCTTACAGATCAGAATAGCATGGAATTTGTTACTTTCATCATCTTTCATCCCAGGTAGTAGTTTCGCAGATATTCATAGCATTCATAGATGTTGTGACGCCCAAGTGCTGCCCGCCTTATTGGTCTCCAATCGATCCAGGAGTTTATGCCTCGCATCGCGCACATTTTCAAAGGCACCTCCACGAAGCTGGCCCCGGGCCGCGAGGCGAAAAGTGTCGTCAGGGGATGGAGATCCATTCTTTCCATGGAAACCAAATCCATATTGATAGTATTGATTGATTATAGTTAATTATATTATAGTTAATTATATTTAATTATATAAAATTATATTTAATTATCGCATTCCCCTACTGTAGATTAACATAGACCCTGCCTGTTGGAAGAGTACTTCCAACTGAAAAGAGTTACTAATACTGCAAGTAAATGTCAATTTTCAGGGTCTATAGTATTTTGAAGGGGAAATACGATGAACTCACAATATCCATTTTTTTCATGGGAGTATCAAGCCACGTATCAATTCATTTCCTTTCCTGTATTAATGTATCATTTTGGAAGTCTCAGCTGAGGGAGCTCAGGAGGGCAGCTCTTAAAACGAAAACTGCTGTCAGGCTGTGCCGTACCACTTCTTGGACAGTGACCTGCACAGGCAAGTTGGCATTTGTCAGGATTGGTGGTTGAAACCAACCTACAGGTTTCGAGGCCCAGATAAAACGCCAGACAGCACTTGAACAGCTTCTAGGTCGGCAACCTACAGTCTATTTGATTGCCGTTTCAGGGGCTGATGGATGCTCGATAGCCAATATCCTCCTTGTTGTAAAGCCTTGTTGCCAACTGGCAGAATAGCCCTGGAATTTTCGGAGGATTTTGAGGCAGCCGCCTTAAGCTCTCAACCCTTTGTCACATTTTACCATCCTGTTTGAAGCTGAGTTTGTTTGCGTCCCAGGGTGGTTCTGTGGGACTTACCAGAGATCAAGTTCAAGCAGAATGCCGAGGAGCTGAGCCGTGGTACACCCACCAAAAACAAACAGATTTTGGCTGGTTCATCTGATCATAATATTATGATAAGGATAGTATATATCCTATGTTGATCTATTGTATATTTTTTTTGTCAGCAAACTCGGGTAAGCTCTGCCATGCTCTGCCACTTTTCCCTCGTGATGATTGCTGATTGCCATCATCGCGCAGGACTACGTCCGTGAGTTGGGATTGCTGTACATTGACTGCGCAGGAAGCTCAAGTTGGTACGGAGCAATGCCACAGACTCGAGTGCGAGTTGAGCAGAATGGAACACACAGCAAAACACAGCTGCATCCGATTCTGTTTTCTCAGATCTTTCGATCTTTGCCAATCTTTTCTTGGTACAGTCAGGTTTGTCTGAAAAGTGGTGGGAGAAAAAACATGTTGGTTTATGGTCTTCCCTTTGGAGCAGGGAAAGCCGCGTGTATGGACATCACCCTTTGGAACGGTGTTGTTTCAATGCTTCCCTGCAGTCTTGGAATATGTTTGCCACTGCCACTCAAAAAGATTTGACCCTTAGTGACTTAGTGTCCTTTTACTCAAAAAGTTCGGGAAAACCATGGTCAAACTCTGGAGGTCTTCATGCTTTTCTCTGAGAAGTATGTGCTCACAGACATCTACTGCAAGTCGCTGCCTCAGTGGTGCCAGCAGACGAGGAAGCCAATGGTACAGTGGTAGGTCATGTCATCATGTTACCTGTAAGGGTACCCCCAAGATTGGATTGGGACCTTGATATTTGAGGTTGACAGGTTGACGACCTTTCCCATTGTGCAAAGCAACGACACTGCTGTATTGGCACGCGCCCTTTTCTTGGGGTCTACCAATCACAGGTAATCCGTGCCCTGCCATCTGTTTCACTGTTCAGGCTCTGCGTAGCGTTGGGGCACCAAGCGCTGCTATGTAGAAGAGTTGTTGGGGGAAGCTTCTCAAAGCACCTTTGCGCACCATTTCAACAGGGAAACCAATGGTTTGGAACCCTTTCACCGTTTTTTGGCAGGTGGCGCCAGTTCGCAGCGTGTGCCAAGGATGGCCTTGCATGGCATTCCCTTCTTCGTCCTCTGCACTCAGAGCGAGGATGGTATGGATGAAAAAGCCGTAAGAAGGTGGGAGCAGCGACCTGTCGTGCCACCTTCCTGGGAGCCTCTGCCTTCTTCTGGGAGATGCTTGAAACTGTTGGAACCGTTTCATTGCAATGCTGACCAACCTGGCAAGAACAGACAGGTGTAATTACTTGTATATGGCTATGGGTCAATACCTATAGATACATTTTTAGTGGGATGCACATCCATTTAGCAGCTATTTTGGGGTTCACCAGGGGTACAAGGTTTTGACACACTGCCATATGAGTACCCCAAACATCCAATGGTTCCTGCCAGGAGTTTTTGCTTTTGTTTTCTTAGTTTTCACCAAGTTTTTTTGGCAGCTCTGTGGTTTTCACGGCGAGGCTTCAAAGTTCTTTCCAGGCCCAATCTGTGCAAGTCCGAATGCAGGGGACCTCAACAGTGGGCAGCTTGGGAAGTCGGAAAGAAGTTCTATGGCTTTGTCTGAAAAGAGGGTAAACGGATGTAAACGGCTAAACCCGAAATCCATTGCTTCATCATCATTTTGGCAATCAAACATGCAATTTTTTGGGGGTAAACCTAATATTCTGCCGCACCCTCTTTTTGTCTTAGTGATGTCTTGTGGCCTCACAACAGCGTTTCCCCTTTCTATCTGGGGATCAATCTACCCGACAAAAGTTTCAGCAACCTGCTTGGCCAAGCATAGTCCAGATGCGGTAGGCTGCCGAACCGGGTCAAACCAGTCCTTGGGATCGGCCAACAGCAATTCCAGCCCAACCTAGCAGTTTTTTTAAGTCCTGACTTATCTGGGTATGGATCAATACCTATAAGGATACCATTTTTAGTGGGTTATTCACATCCATAAATCCCAGCTATTTTGATGTGAACAAAAAAGGGGTACCAGGGTTTTGACACACTGCCATCTGACTTGAATTTGTTGGGTGTTGGTCATGTGTTGATGGCCAGGTTCAATCCGGCCAAGCCACACGAAACCTTGGAGCCGTTGATCAATGACTTCTTCAAAGAGGCCAGCCGCATGCAGCCGCTCTGATGACCATCCACAGCCAGATTCTTTAGACGTTGCTTACATGCAGTTTGACTGCTCATAATACCTCATAACTGGTGTTTTGCATGGGAATTGATTACAGATCTTACTAGGGTTGACTACATGATCTTAGTGGAAGGATAACATCAGACAACAAAACAGTGACTTAACATAACAATACATAACATTACATAACAAAACATAGCAATCACTTGACACAACATAATGATACATAATGAGAATTGATTGGGACTCCGGGACAATCAAGAGGGACATTGGTACCGTTGGATCATGATCGCCTCCAGGTCTCTTGGAACAGGAGCAAGGGCGCCAACAGTGACCGCGTGAAAAATGCCAGTACCACGGGCCCAGAGATTCGGTCGTATCTATTTGGAGGAAAAAACGGGAACAAAAACCATACTTAAAACCAACAAAGAGTGGGCTTGGCGGCACTCAATCATGGAGATTGAAGCAACAATACTGGGATGGGTTCACAGCAACCAACAAAATGCATCAAAATGCTATATATATATATACACAGTATATATATATATATATTATATATTTGTGTATATATATATATACACATACATATACCAACAAGTATATCGTTCGGGGTAGAGTTCAAAAAGAAATATATCGGAGACTATCGGATATGGTTACTTTGGGGAGCCGTTTGACAATAAGTAACCACACCCAAGAGTGTTAAGAGCCAGCCTGCAGGTGAGGCAGTGCTGGGTCAGACGGTGCGCATCAAAAATCTGGAGAAAAAGGCGGAGTTGAACGGCAGGTGCACTGGGGCTGTGGAGCTGGAAATCTTGGACAGGTGGCAACTGTGCTGAGACCTGGAAATGAGAAAGATGGCTGGATAGATGATTCCCTGTGTTTTTGATAGATGTTATTGGTCAATTTTATTTGGTAAACTTTATTGTGGATCTAGTTTTATCTTTGGAAACACTACGTAAAAAGATGTAAGACCTGTGTACAATGTACACAAAGCAAACTCCAACTCTATCTTGCGCGGGATGATTTCTACAATTTGCCGTAGAAGTAGAGGATGCTGGTGCATTTGCAAGCCCCACAGCAATTAGTTTAGGGTACTGATAGCACTTGGAAATTGTTTGAAGGCTCCCATGATCTTCCATGAAGGTTAAAGACGATTGTGATAATTTCACCAGGATTCGCACGGAAAGAGACTTGAAACCCACAGATGCACAGTAGAGGAAACAAACCTAGAACTTGGGAATCCACATTTTGCAGAGGAAATCTATCGGATTAGACTCAAGATAGGTGAGATTTTCCACTTCTAGGCCAGTTACACCCTGCTGACCCGGCAGGTGTGGTGTATGCATCGGTTTTGAGAAGGACCAGGATCGCTACATCGTTCGTCTCATCACTGGTGGAGTCGAAAGTGATGTTGCGCTGAGGCGCTGTCCCAGCGACAGCGAGGGACGGTGAGGGATTCGTCATTTTTTTGGGCCAGGAACATGTGTTCACAGCATTTCACACGCAGAGTGAAGCAACATATGTCTTCAGCTTCCGGGGAATCGCCAATGACCTTTTGAGCCAAGCGACTTCATGAAAAAAACGCATGGATAGCAAATGGGTTTGTCTGAAAATGGGGTATCCCCCCCAAAAAATAGCCATTTAGTAGGGATAATGATCAGCAAAACCATTGGGTAAATGGGGTACACAACATTTTCAGACAAACCCATATCCCCATATGCCAAGAGTTGTTTGGTGTCAGTGAAAATTAACATCGGTGCAGGTCTGCAGGTGATATTCAACCAAAACCCGCCTGCAGGGATCAGAACTTCAGCATCTTGAAGCCAAAGCTTCGGGGCGCCTTGGTGCAAGTGCAGGGGCTGGGAACCTCAGCTGCCTGCTTGGACACTTAGCCAGTTCTCAACTGGCTAGTATAGTTGTAGTCACAGTTGTACATATTTGCACAAGGAAATTTCTCGAGTCAATCCTCCAACTCCAAGTGGAACCCCCTTGAGTAGCTGGGGCTTGATCCATCCCTCAAAGGGGGATTATTTGGATCGTTGGATGATGTTGGATGCATGGCACACGATGGCTATAACATGGCTATAACCTCATCTACAGTCTATCATATTGTTGGACTATGACTATGCTATCTATCTATATATATAATATCTTCTGTCCTCATAATGACTTCCCACATCAACCTCATTGAGGCTTCAGTCCAAGCCAGAGCTCAATGGTGGGGGGCTGAGGATACTCCATGTTCACTAGAAGGACGTCATTCTCAGTTTCAACTAGGTCTGAATAGTGAAGATGGTTGAAGTAAAAAAAACACACACCGTTTTGTATACGTGGGTATGTCTGAGGAAATCATCCCAGAGCTGTTTTGGTCACCCATGGTTGCTATGGTCCCCACTTTAGAAAAATGTGCAGGATCGTCAATAGATGGTGATTGGATGGTTGGGGGATATTTCATCAATATTTTCCATATTCATTTCCACACATATTCCATATTTCCACATATTTCCAACATATTTCCAACAATCCATCAATCATTTACCATCCACATTCACCATCCATATTTCAACTGATCCTCGCATCCAAAAAACGCTTGGTTACCCTCTGGTAAACTAACATAGCTATTGAAAATGGCCATTTATAGTGGATTTTCCCATTCAAAATGGTGATTTTCCATAGCTACGTTAAATTACCAGAGGGTAGCGGGTACCGTGAAAAGAACCACAGGCCGTTACGGCTTTGTGGATGAGTTCCTGCGCGAGAACGAGCGCTACCGCGTCTTTCTTCCTGCCGGAAATCCCGGAGAACATCCGTTGGAACATCTGGAACTATGTTATTTATATGTTTAAAGTTAACACAAATAGATTAATGTATACATATATATATAAATATATATATATATATATATATATGTAGAATCATAACTAATTACAGCCCGTTTTTACGTTGTGGTGGAATTTTCAGAGTCAGAATTGGGGTGGTTTTGGGAGCCATTGCGTTCCACAAATGTGTCACTTCACAAGAAGTTCTGGGTCGTTGTTGTTATTGTCTTATCCACCCATGTGCATAATTCTGCATAATAATAACTTATCATAATGATTTCATAATTTGGCTAGCTGCTTTGTGAGAATCAGTCATGAAACATGTGCGCTGCAACCCTGACGTTGCCCCGCGTCTGACTTCAGGTGGCTATGAAGATAAAGTTGATGTTATTACCCCAATCAACATATTGTTCATAGGGGGTGGCGATTTTTGATCCCTTATGAAGATAAAGTTGATGTTATTACCCCAATCAACATATTGTTCATAGGGGGTGACGAATTTTAATGTGATGATGATCATGATGTGATGAGTTGATTATGATGATGATGATGATGATCATGACGGTTGTAAGTGTGGAGCAACGTCCGGGTTGGGGCGAACACGTGCAAACAACTGCGTTGCATGTCCAAGATATGCAATGAATGGTTAGAGCGTCAGGTGAATGTTTGCAATTGGTTGAAATGCCATTCCGCCCCTGGTACTTAAACCTGGCCATGAAAAAACACAACAAATGACTAAACTTATGATTTTTCATTGCTAGGTCTTCTTTGGAAGGCATATGGGTATAACTAACTAGTTAAATCATCTTAAATCAATAGAAATCCTCAGGTTTTTCATCAAGTCCGCGTCAATTCAATGAATGATGAACTTTTCTTGTTCCCATTCTGTTGAAAGCCCAGGATAGACCTGGGACTGCTTTGACGATGGCTTTGAAGTCCGAAAACCTGGAGAAGGCGCAAAAGCCAGATGGCCATGGGGCATTGGGTACCCCAACATGGATGGTTTACCATGTGGGGGTTTCTTCAAATGGTGGATCCCCCAAATCCCATGGGAAATCCCATGGGTTTCAATATGTTTCAATCCTGAAAAATCGTCGAATTTTATGCCCTTAGGAAACTTCGCTCCACATACATGGACATACATGGACATACATGGACCGGAATCTGTGGTGTTCTAGGCTTACATTTTCACTGGTACCCACCCTTTTCCTATAATATCTATAATATCCGGACAGAAAGAGGTCTTCAAGAGATTCTGATCTTATATCATATATCTACATGTTCACGAACCAACACCCTTGGTCCTCCAACATGGCTATGGAAAATCCCACAGGTAGTTTTGCAATGAGATTTTTGGATCTCCCGCTAGGTTCATTTCGCTTGCAATCAGGTGACCTCAACAAATGCCAAGCCCATAGCTGGGGCCTGAGATGAACATCATGCGGAACAACTCCCAAAATAACTAACACTAACATAAATAACCCCAGAAACCATCTGTTTCTCCGAGGATTTTGCAACAGTTTTGCTGGTCCTTCCATTTTGTGTGTGTATATTCCTATGGGTTTGATCCTATGTGTATGTATATTACAGTATTGTAGTAGGCATTAGACGTTCATTTAAATATTATTGATTACCCCATCCACAAAGGGGCGCAAGCACCCATGGGTTACTAAGGCGGCGAACGGCACGGTGGAGGCCAGCAAGAGCTTCAGCCCAGCAGCGCGAGCAGCTCCAAAGGTCTGGGTGTTGAAACCTAGGGATACCCTCTGGTAAACTAACATAGCTATGGAAAATCACCATTTTCAATGGGAAAATCCACTATAAATGGTCATTTTCAATAGCTATGTTAAATTACCAGAGGGTATCTAGAGATGCTTCTTGATTTTTTTCTTGATGGCTCTTGGCCCGAGTCCAAATGGCATTTGTTGACCTTTGGGAATTGGCAGCCAATGGCCATTCCAATGTTACACCATAGGCCTCATCCACTTTTGACAGTCCAAAGATGGTGATCATGGCAGAGGGATACTAAATTTCATGTTTTGTCTATTTCTGATGCTTGGTTTGTCGCAACTGCAGCCGCTGCGACTTCAGAATCACGAAATTCTTGGACTCCCTTGGATGCCAATATTTTTGGTTGGAATATCGCCATTGGTAGCAGGTGATCAATTGCTTCCAGTTTTGCTTTCGTGCTGATTGACATTCCCCGAGATGTGGCTATGACCTCTGGACAGCATGGAGTTTCGCAGGCAGCAAACAATGGCACAACATCGAGCAATGGTACATCAGCAAGCAACGGCGCGACGAGGCTGGTAAGCCCAGGAATATTTGTTGCCAAACCAAGTTTTCGGGCAAAGCATGGCTGATAGTGTTTGGAACTAGCCGGACAAAAGGTCAGATAGGACCAGTTGAAGTATGTCCCAAACGGATATATCCTGCAATCGCAGAACATGAGTTTGGGAGACTCTTCATGCTAGAAGTGGCATTGTTAAGTTCCAGCCATCAGACTTCAGTTTTTTTAATATCATTCAGCCCCTGATCGATGGCTTTTTTGTCATGCTATATCCCTGTATTCACAAGGTGTTTGGGTCAGAGTTTGCCAGGGATATTGCTTTTCATGCACTCTGGACCGTCTGGACCTTCTGGCATTGGGATTTGTGGAATTATCTAAGTATATCTACCCTTTGGTAAACTAACATAACTATGGAAATCACCATGTTCAATGGGAAAATCCACTATAAATGGCCATTTTCAATAGCAATGTAACAAATTACCAGAGGGTACCAACCCCTCATTTCTTGAATCCACCAGCGCTGAGGTCTGCTCCGAAGGAGCCCAAAGAGGCTCCTAAGGCTAAAGCGCCAGCGCCGGCCACGGTACCATCCACAGCGGCCACAGCGCCGGCCGCGGCACCGGAGAAGACGAAGGAAGATGAGGCCCCTGGGGGTTGCGGTTCGAGATGTTTCTTGACATTTTAGTAGATATTTTAATCTATTTTAAATAGATATTTTTAGGTACTGATGCACTGATGGGTATGGATCATGTTTTGTTTGATCGCCCAGACCACAATTCTTGAGTCTGTTGATTCGTTACTTTTCAGTACAGGCCAAAAGTCAATTTACGGTGGAAACATGTCAATCTTTGGCCCTGCCAGGACGTGTCCGCGTTTTTGCCCAAGGTGCGCTTCGGCTTTGCAGCGCTGGGGCTGAATGCTTTAAGGACTTCTTCAAGACGCTGAGGATTCTGAGGATAAGATTATTATCATTTCATCAGTATGAGTACTTACTAGTACCTCTATTAGTATCACTGTTTTATACATTTTTTTATTGTTATTGCCCTTATCACTATCACTAATATCATGAAACAACTTTATAGGAGGATACAAGTGATGATCAATGATTGGTGTCATTGATTATACTAATTATTCACTATTACTAGTATCAATAGTTCAATGGGAATTTCAGGATCCTAAAGTGGAGGTACTGTACCATATAAGGCCATATTTTGGGGGAATATTCCCTTACATAGGCCTTACATAGGCCTTATATATGGTAGGTACCTCCAATTTAGGTCCCTGAAATGGCCATTGAATAGTATTGGTATCACTATGGTATTATTGATGCCCCAGGTGGGCGCTGCGGACGACGAAGGCAAGCTGTTGGCATTTTTGGGGCCATGGTGCCATGGGACGCACATTTTTGGGGCCAAAAACCAGCTATTTTGGTGTGAAAAGAAAGACACTTGCAAGGAGACCTCTTGGATTTTCAGATTTTTTTGATGGACTCAAACTGAGGGCTCATGAGGGGTGTGCTTTCACCTTCTGCCCCTGGGATTTAAGTATGAAGACTAGGCGTGAAAGACAAGATTAAGCCAGGGTTTCGATCTGGTTACATCCCTATATTGGAAATCAAAGCCAAGTCACCTATTTAGTCCCTTCAACTAGGATTCGGCTGGTTTGTGCCCCAGTTTGAAGATGTTTGAAGCATGTGATCCACGTAGGCCTCAATATTGCGGTATAGTTCCCCCATGTTCCCCCAAGAGATGGAATAACAAAGAATATACCTCATTATTGTAGTAACAGGAATTGACTTTCTGCTACCCAGAGATGCTGATGAAACAACCCCCATCTCAGCCACTGGGAAGGCCACGATGTGGCTTGCCAGGCAGCGATGACCTCATGTCCCGCATCTTCGCGGCAGAGGCAGAGGCAGAGGCAGGGCAACGGACGGCTGGGGATGTCTGGGGATGTAAGCAATGAACGTGAGATGTGAATCACGTGAGAAACAAGATGAACGTGAAGTGGAATGAAATCCAACAAGATGTCCCAGAAAATCCCAGAAATCTTCGAGCTATTTGACCATATCTGACCTATCTGACATCTTTGGCCTCTTGCTGTGGGTTGCTATGGGGAATGGTCAGGGATACCTGGAACCTTTGCCTGGGAGCTGGAGGACTTGCTTGAATCCCAAGAGAATCACAAAGGTTTGTACCCAAAATATCCCAAAATCAGAAAACAATAGTTCTGGATACCTCTCTAAATACACATCTAATAGATGTATAGTAGAAAACCGACAATTCTGTTGATTTTTCAAGATGATCGGTATGGATTCGCGAACCTTGGAGACTTTTCCACGATAGATACTGCACAGTGTGTTTTTCATTTAGCTTCGGTAGGATTGAGGTTTCATCTGCTTCAATTAAAGATTTCGTTTGAGACTTCTGGAGTTCCGGATTTTCATGCAGGCTTTGACTCTGGGGGAGCAATCACGGATTTTCATGGATTTTTCATGGATTTTTCATGGATTTTCATAGTTTCTTCATGTTTCTTCTGCTGATTTCAAGCGTGGATGGATGTTGAAAAAATCGACACCAGGCAGCTGCAGATCCGCCGCGGAAAGCTTCGGCGGCTTCAACGGCGCCGGCACCTGCACCTGAGAAGACACGCGTGCGCAGGCGTGGCTCATCCACAAAAGCAACGATTTTGCTGTGAAAACCAGGGTGCCGTGGTGGAAATTATGATTATCATCAATAGTAACAATAGTAATTGGCAAAACTGTGGATGGAAGCAAGGATTCCTTGGCATCGAAGATGAGAATCAACAAAGGCAATATGGGGATTCTGGCGATTCTTGGGGCTCCCAAGGGTTTAGGGGTACGTGGCCATTTTTTATGCCATGACTAGTACAAACAAAACCAACAGACTTACCCTCTGGTAATTTAACGTAGCTATGGAAAATCACCATGATTAATGGGAAAATCCACTATAAATGGTCATTTTCAATAGCTATCTTAAATTACCAGAGGGTATTTGCACAGTTTCCTCATTTTGGGAGTGGCCGTTTACTCACTGGAGGGGATGGCAAACAATCCCAAACAAAGGTTGGACGACCCATCGCACTTTTTTCGTGTATATTGTAAGTAGATGTCAGTAGTGATTCTTGTCAGTGACTGTCAATGTTGATACCTGTGAGTGGGATCAACATTTGTTACATTCCGGTCTCCAGAGCTTCTGAAAAATGGGAAACCCATGGAACCCCCTATAATTAACCATTGGTTTCCCCATTGAACATGAGAATTTTTGGATGATTTTTGCATCCCACATTTTCAAGAAACCCTTCACAAGTAAATCCCCAGCGGGATTTCACCACTGGCTTCGCCAGGCTTCAGCTCTCTCTTCCGGGGCTCCTGGGACTGCGTGTTTGGGCGGCGTGGCGGCTCAGAAATCCAGACTGCACCGGCTCCGGTTTGCTGAACATGCTGGTTTTTTATATAAATCAGGATAGAATGATAATATGTGAATATATGTGATAGATATTGATAGGTTGCAATAATATCTGACTGACTTTTGTGGCAGTTGTCTGGCTATGAAACCCTTGACAAGCGTGAAGCCTGAGTGCTCAAGCAGATCCAAGCAATTACCGGGAAAAGCCTTGGATTTCCGTGCCTTCACTCCATGTCGAGCTTCGGCCTTGATGACAAGAAGGATACGTTCGAGAAAGCCAGCGTGACCAGCACCCAGCTTGAGAGCTATGGGCAAGAAATCGGAAAGGTTGCCAGCTTTGGTAGGGTGACCAGCACCCAGCTTGAGAGCTATGGGCGAGAAATCGGAAAGGTTGACAGCTTTGGAAGGGGGACAAGCGCCCAGCTTGAGAGCTATGGGCGAGAAATCGGAACGGCTTCGCGCTGAGCTCTGATCCCCAGCGCAGAGACTAAGCCTGAGATTTGAGTTCTAGTCAAGGCCTGATACTTTGAATTTGTGAAGTGAGGTATGCTGCTGGTTTTTGTTATGTTTGATGATTTTTATTGTTTTCTGGTACAGTATGTCCGAGTCGGGCCTTGGTATGAATTCAGCATTTGCTCAGATGCTTTCTGCCAGCCACACTTGTACAGCACAGTGGCGTATGCTTCTTCGCGCTTGCAGACCATTTCCCGCACGCTTTGGCCAACACGGCAGGGAGATTCTTGCAAGCAACTGGACAACTCATGTGCTCTTGAATCAAATTGGTAGGAATTCTTTGGTTATGGAAACGAGATGAAACGAGTCTTTTTGTGCTCAAACAGCAGGAAGAACGGTGAACTCTTGTGGTTCCACCTACTATATCTTTGGTTTTCGTTGTCCCATTTGGGTGTGTCTGAAAATAGTGTACCCCTAAACCCAATGGTTAATGATCATTATCCCTATTTAAATGGCTATAATTGGGAATATACCCTATTTTCAGACAAACCCATTTGCTATCCATGCGTTTTTTTCATGAAGTCGCTTGGCTCAAAAGGTCATTGGCGATTCCCCGGAAGCTGAAGACATCAGCGACCACCTCATGGATTGGGAAACCTGGTGATTTTGTGCGAGTGGCAGACGTGGTGCATTTGATGTGATGATCCATGAAGTTTAAACTAATTCCTCGGTGTATATCAGAAATTGGATGCAAGTGATGTAAATGTTCCTTTTTGGGTTGGGATTCAAGAATTGAAACAACATCAACATCTGTTTTGGTTGTTGAAGGAGATCCTCCCAATGGTCGTGTGCTGCTTAATTTTCACCACACTGGAACAGCCCCATGTTACGAAAGCTAGCTTGTGCTAGCTGAAGTTGCTCTTGCCTTAGCAAGGAATAGGCAGGCACCAGGACCGTTGGAAACCCTGAAACTTTCCAGTCAGACCCCCCCCCTCCCCCCCGGGCCGGCCCGGGTTCAATCCCCCCCCCTGGTCCCCTGGACCACCCCTCGACCCTTCTTAGATGCCCCTTCTTAGATGCCCCTTGCACTTGCCCCCTGGACCATGGGTTGTCATCATCTCAATAATTCATTTGCAGCATTTCATCGTCAGCATCTGCATCACCATCATCAGGTGGTTTTGGGGCAGGTACAGGTTTCTTTGTCTTTATCTTCGCCTTCTGCATTTTCATCTTCCTCTCGAGCATTGTCATCATCATTGTTGTCGTCGTCATCGTCGTCGTCATCATCATAATTTCATCATCAGCATTATCATCAAATTCATTCCTACCCACCATCATCGTCATCAATTCATCAGTTTACTCTTGGAGCTGAGCAGTCTCCAGTACAACATGAGAAGCGTCCTGCTAGCTTTCGTACCTCCCCCCCCTGGCCTCAAGTAGTTCCCTGCAAGCGCAGGAGTGCGGCAAGACCGTCTTCGATGTTAGCTCCACGGGCACTTTTGCCTCCACAGTTCGAACCCCAATGCTGAGAAAAAGAAGGGTGCAGTAACAGTGCAGTAGTGTCCGGCAAGAAAAGGTTCTTTGGCAGACATGAATTGTTTTGGGTGTGTCGTAGAATGTCGGAAAAACGAAGCATCCGTTTTTTTTGCGCCAGTTTGGTGTGCAAGGCGGAGTTGGGCAAAGATCCAAATCTGCCAAAAACAGAGGCGCTCTGGGATCCCCCAAAAATGGTTTCTGCTGATATTGAAGTAGTGAACAGAGCACGCCTTGAAACCTAAGGTTTTGACAGTTTTGATGAACATTGATGAACCAATGGATCAAACAAAAAACGAGACCGTCCCCTGCACTGGCTTATGGTTTAAGAACACTTATTGTTAGTGGGGCTTATTCTTTTGCACAGTCAGACTCATAGTCAAAACTCAACATCCCGAGATCGCTGTTCACATCAGAACAACTGAGCTATCCCAAACGTAGTCATGTTATGCCATGTTTCATCGATTTTTACATTCCAAAATGCTCAAAAACACTACTAGAAGTGGGCAGCCACTAGCCCACCATGGCTCCGGGTTAATCTAGGCAGTGGAAACATCCCTATACAAATTATACTATAGGGATCTTTTTGGGGTTTTCCGATTCAAATTCCCTTTTTCAGAGATTTCCTGGCAGGTCCTGGCGTTTGTCGATCAGGAGGGCATGTTTTTGCCACCAGAAAAATCATGGAATGCAGGAAGAATGGAGAAAACGGATCTAAGATTTCAAAAACAACAAAAAAAAGATATAGCCAACAAATTTCAGAGAAATACCAACATCAACATGACAAGGTTTGTTTCTTTATTTTTCTTCGAACGTAGCTGGCCGGGGCGCCAGTAGACCATGAGGGGTTGGCCATATCAGAGGCCTTGGGATCCGGCAAAACGGCTCAGTTCAGCACTGTGCTGTTTAGAAATGGGTCACAACTTCAAGCCCACAAAACCAAATGATGTATGATATATTATATATAAATATTATATATATACATACACACATATACATATGTATATATATATACACGTATAGTGTCAAAGGGAACACAATGAGACGACATGTGTAACACACATGATGAACGCTCGGGACGCCATTATGGCTCAAGACCCATTGCGTGACCAAAAGAACGCGCTCCGCTGTTGCATGGATTGACTGCTCCGACTATCAGCTCACAGGGAACTCCAACTGAAAGGTATCCGAGAACAAGGATCAAATTGTTCACA
>Ga0126342_10000604_pt1 | contig 41371 bp, 43 predicted proteins | sample Cyp1metagenome_FD_92528 | JGI IMG/M metagenome (GOLD analysis project Ga0126342, IMG submission 92528) | Coral microbial communities from Lord Howe Island, Old Settlement Bay, Australia - Cyphastrea 1 metagenome | ecosystem: Host-associated > Invertebrates > Cnidaria > Coral ...
ATCATTACTATATCTATAACCTTGGGTCAAAGGATCATTATCATAATTGGATATTGATGATATCTATAGATATTGATAATGATCCATAACCTGTTAGATATAGATATGATGATATACTAATGGCTATTACTATATCTATTAGTACATCATTATCATAACCTGTTAGATATAGATATGATGATATACTCATGGGTATTACTATATCTATATTCACTAATAAAATGTTCACCTTTTTTGGAACTGTTAGAGTAGTATTCTGGTAATCAAACGTAGCAATGGAAAATAATCTATAAATGCAGGTTTGAATGGAAAAAATATGAGGTTTCCAGAAATGGTGATCTATATGAACCAATTTGGGAATGGTAACCATCCCACCTATAAAAATGGTGACTTGGGGGATGGTTTATGGCATTGTTTTACCCACATTAGATGTGATGATAGAAATGGGGGTTTCCATAAATGGGGGATCCCCAATAGCTGGATGGTTTGTAATGGAAAAGCCTATTAAAATGGATGATTTGGGAGTACCCCCAAATAATATGGGTAAAACAATGCCATAAACCACCCATTTGGGAATGGTAAACATACCACCTATTGATGGTGATTTGGGGGATGGTTTATTATTGTTTATGATGATAGAAATGGTGGTTTCCATAAATGGGGGATTCCCCAATAGATGGATGGTTTGTAATGGAAAAGCCTATTAAACTGGATGATTTGGGAGTACCCCCCACTTTAGGACACCAAATGGGTGAATAGAAATGTGTGAAAATTGCCGACAATTCCCACGACTTCGGATGTCCCACTTCCAAAATTGTGGGATGCGAATTCCGAAGACTTTTCAACGGTAACAATTATGGAAGATGATGAGAAGAATATTCCATCATTGCCATAAATTGCCATAAATTTGGAATTTGTGATGGAAGATGTCCCAAGTCCGAAAAATTATGTTTCATTACGGGATTATTACTTAAAAGTTGCGAAAACTGTTCGATATGAATCATATGGATTCAGCATATCATTTTAGGGGTATTAGGTCCATCATATGCTTCTAATAGATGACATATAATCATATATGATGGTAAATTACTTGCCATCTATGTTCCTTTGGCAAAACACGTTCTATCGATACAAAACATCATTGTCGTAAAATAAATGGCATCAGAGCCATTGAAATGCTTGAACTGGGCTGCTGGGCTGTGAACTCATGCAACATTCCCGTTTCATGGGGTGTATGCCGTCAATGTTCAGAGATAGTGATTTCTTCATCGAGATCATTTGGGTTTCTTCAAGATGTGTGAAATGGTTATTGTTTGACCCTCAAAAGTGAAATTCAGGACTAGTCGGACTAGCTCATTTTTGGGGAAAGCCTAACATCCATTGAATCCATTGGTCCAAAGCCTATGTTTATTTATCCAAATCCCTTATGTTTCAGCATTGTTGCTGGTGAAATCTCCATTTCTGATGGTTAGATCCCTAGATTCTCTAAATCCTTCACCGCAGTCGATGGTTCAATCCCTCTAAAAATCCCTATGTTTCACCATTGTTGATGTTTAAATCCCCGATATTTCACCATCTTTGGGGGCAAATTAAAAAATAATTCCACTGATCCGAAAAAAGCTATTTTGGGATATTTTGGGATAGTTAACCTTACATTTCCCATCATTAGTGAGGGAGAACAGGCTTCGGTCGAAAAAAAATGGCTCAGTTTTGGTGGTGAAATCCTGCCAGGGATCCCCAAGGTCGACCTGCGCAACACCGTCGCCAGGTCCCCAAACAACTCGAGTGGAGTCACGCGCTCCATGCAGCGGTGCACCTGGGGAACACCATCCAAAATGGGGATTTTTCAAGCACCGTGAAGATCCACAGGAACTTACAATAGTCTACCAGGTTTACCACTAAAAATAAGATGGAAGTTAAATTTTAGTGGTTTGACTCCGTCAAAAATGGGGTTCCAACCAACAATGGGGCTTTAACGAACAGTTGTTTATTGGGGGGTGTGCGTTGTTGTTTGACCATATTGAAAGATACCCAATGAAACTGTCACTGCAGTGATTTGGCACGGAAAATCTATAGAAAGTGCAGTGGCGTTGACCCTCCAATAATGCGGTGCTGTAGATCTTCTCTGAAACCAACTCTAGGGGATTGCGAGGGAAACAAGGACGTGTTGCTTCCTTCTTCTGATTGTATCATGTGGTAAAAATCAATACTAAACCGACCATCTTGGGGATCATTTATAAGTTTGAAATTATTGTTTACCATCAAATTGTGGATTATCATTTATTTACCATGTGGTAAACCATTATTGTGGATGATTTATCATTGTGTTTACCACTTGGTAATCTTACCGACCTAGGTGCCAGGCTCTCTACTTGCGACGTACTGAGGGTTGTTGAGATCTGTTTCGTGCACTGCAATTCCAATGAACTACGTGGATATTTCATGATATTTCATGGTTATAGGGTTTAAGTTTATATCCCAACTTATAGGGCTTAAAGAAGCGTTATATGTAACCATGTTTACACCGTGGTTACACCCTCAACTGCACCCCTTACCGCATGGTCATTATGGATACAAACAATCCACGGATGATGAACCTGGAAGATCTTGGAAGGCCATGAAAAGCCAACATAATTTAAGGATCCAATAATGTTCAATAAACCCTGGACAAAGATTGATGGTGATCAATGCTCCCACGACCCCCCTTTTACTTTCGAAGATGGCGAAGCTGGCCATGCTGGGAGAACAACTACTCCACATAGATGGATGTTGGGTATGGCCCGGTATGGCTCAAAATTCCATGTGTACCCTCAAATTAGATCGCTTAATCAAGGAACCACAGGAAAACATGACCAAAAAACCTAGCCCTCCAAGAAAATCTCAAACTGCGACCAATAACAAGATTGGTTCTTCCAAGAACAAACAATTCAGGCATGGCTCGTTCACTGCAGATGATCTAAACTGGAGCCTTGACACTGACATCTGTTGACCCTGGCTCCAGTCGGTGCACCTGTGGGATGACGCACATCTGTCTGGGTCGGGATGGACATATCATCGTCCGCTGTGCTATGTGCAAACCTCGGCGGGGCCAGGGCCCCAGGGCCCCAGGGCGGACCCCGAGATGTGGCCATAAATTGCTGCCCAAAATGGTAAACGTTTACATAGCTATCGAAAATCACCATTTTGAATAGGTAAATCAACGAACTAAATGTGATATGTTCAATAGCTATGTAAAAAAAATTACCAGAGGGTAGAACTGATGATCAACCGTAGGGGTTTGAGAAATGTTGAGAATCCCATTGCTGAGACATAATCATATCCTATTGCTGAGATTTGTTGAGGCTGTTGGCCGCCGTCCTCTGATCTTCTACCCAAACCGTCCTGTTCTTTGGACAGAACCACATTTTGATCCATGCCCAAATTGGGAGGTGTGTTCCCATGTGCAAGCCAAATCCATCGTTGCTGGTATCGCCATGTTCTGCCGGTTCCATTTCCAAATGACTCGACGGAAATCCACTTGTGTATGGCAATCATTTGGTGGGCCCTAAAAACGAGAGGCTTCGCCATCATGAAGACTGACCAGCCAATGGTTGAAACTAGGCTAACAATTTTGATAGCTATTGTCGCTAGTTGATATCCCCGTTTTGTGTTGGTTGTGCGTAGAAACCAATTGCCATATTCTTGCGGGTAACATAAGCCAGACTTTCTGTGGCCAATCTGTGATACCAAGAGTTCAGCAGGTCAGCAGGTCCGCAACCCATATCCAGCGGACACGCTGTGAACATCCCGGGCTTCCTACGGGACCCACGGCTTCGCAACCTGAGTTCACGATTTGGAACCAACAAAAAGTGGATCTGAACCAGCAAACACTTCGGGAATGGGGATTACCCTCTGGAAAACTAACATAGCTATTGAAAATGGCCATACTCATAAAAAATGGTCATTTTCCATAGTCATGTTAGTTTACCAGAGGGTAATTAGTTTACCAGAGGGTAAAACTTGAGAGGTCTTTCAAAATCGAAAGTCAAATGAGCAGTGTCAAAAAAAATGACAATTTCCCCAAAACAATGGTTGGAATCTCTCTATTTACAGGTGACAAAAGCCTTGTTGTTTATTCTGGTGAAACTCCGTAGGGTTCACGCCTGTGGTGTAGACTGCGGTGAAGGAAAGCCCCTGGCGATGCGGTCACATCTGGTCTGGCAACATGAAATCCCAAACCAAACGGGGAAATCCCGGGAATTCGAATGGGAAAATCATCGAGCGAAATGGGGAAGTGTGAAAAATGTCCATGTTTGATGATCAAAATGGACATTTCTGGTGCGAAAACCATGCTTCAAACAATTCCAAAGCCAATGAAAAAGGGGGATTCAGAAGTAACTTTTCAGGGCTCCGAATCCCCATCTCAAGCAACATCTCCACCTTGGAAATGTGGGTCAGTTCACCTTGGGACCCTTCTGTTCACCCCTTTTGGACATGTTCCTGCCCCAATATGATATCTCATAGGTTTTGAACCCCCATTTGATGTGTTTCTGTTGAAATGCGTTTCTCTTGCCATGTTGGTGTGCTTGTGTGCAAAAAAAAGAAAATAAAGATCCATCTTTCTCCACAATTCTCTCACCTGGATGTGGGTAAAAAACCCTGCACCCCCAGTGAACCTCGAGGTTGATGGTCATCCCTTATACCACATGATTAGTAGGTTTTGACCCATACCCACCTTTCCTTTGCCGAGTTTGAAAATTACATGCCAACAGCCACAAGCGCAGCGGCTCGCCGCATGCTTGAGGGCCCTGTTTACCTTGGTCCAGCGTTGCGATCGAAGAGTGGTGCTAATGTACAGCCAACCATATAGTAACCATAGTAACCATAGATAACCATAGTATGATACGAGGGGTTTGTCGGAAAGAATGAGTGGCTGATTCGCCTGATCACGGAAACCCCCCATTTTGTGGCAAGTTTCATGGCAAAAATTGGTGGAACGACCATGGACCAGCGACTTTTTGGGTGTGGCTCGTGAATCTTCAGACAACCTCCTTTGGGAAAGGTGTTCCAATTTAGATTTCCAAATGGTGCCGATTCGGCATGGGCTTAGAAAACTGCGCCCAGGTGCAGTTCCAGTTCTCAGCGGTGATTCCTGAATTACTTCGGTTGATCTGGGTTCAAGTTAGCCCAAAAAAGGCCATCCTTCAATGACCACGAACACCCACGAACTGAGAATCCCCAGGTCGCCGCAGCATCTCGTTTCTTGCTGATGGAACTCCTAGTGCCAAGTCGCTCGATTCACACACCTGCCATTCGGAGGCGTCCACCTGCGGCTCTGAGGCAGCCATCCAAAGATCAGGCAGCTGCCAGGTTATGTTGTCACACTGCTTGGCAAAGAAAAATGTTACACTAAAATGGCAAAGTGTGACTTTTCAAAGTAACCCTGGTATAAATTCACAGTTCTATGGCCAGAGTTGCTTTTGAATCATCCTGAAGATTTACCGGACATGGGGTTTTTGTACGTTTTTGTCATGTGCGTTGGGACTACCCCCTGCCATCTCCAAGAGCCAGACATCGATGACTTCTTCCTCCTCGGGTGGCTCCCTGCAGATTTTTCGCAGATTTTGGATGGGTTTGGATGATGATCCGAATCTACCCTAGCATAGCCATGGAAAATCACCATTTTTAATAGGTAAACCCAGGTAAACCATCTATAAATGGGCCATGTTCCATGGCTATGTTAAATAACCAGAGGGTAAATAGTGTTACCCTCTAGCAAACATGGCTTAAGCTGGAAAATCCCCCAGGAATACTTCGAGGATTTTCCGATTCAACCATCCAAAAATCTTCTTTGGATAGTTCAGGGATGTCCAATGGTCCAATTACCACGTTTGATTGCCGAAATATCATATATATATATAGTGACTATAGTGGTTTTAAGCCAATGCCATACACCGGAAAACTTGCCATAGCTGGTACACACCACATCAAAATTTTCAACGGAATGACCCAAAAAAATCTTCTCACAGATTCCAGAACTCGTACGCGAACGCGTACGCGTACGCGTACCGGCCTGTAGATACACTCCGGCAGGCTGCTCAAAACCTGCGGAGACGAGCCATGGAATTTTCAAGCCTCAGAATCCCAATTTGGGGGGGTGAAAATGGTGAAAATTGTGAAAATCTTCATTCTGACCAATTTGACCGAAAATGGTAAGCAGCTGGTAACCAGCGGCATAGGAAAATCACCCAGCATTACTTCGATGATTTTCGCTGGTTGCTCCTGGTTGCCGCAACTGATGGCCCTTTTCCAGAAAATATTTATGTTTCAAATCTCGGGCTGTTCCAAGCTAGATTCCAGGGCAGCAAATCCAGAAAAAATATGAAACATATGAAACGAATAGATTCTTCACATGGTTCTAAGCGAGTACAGCTAGGTTTCTGTAGAGTAAAGTAATCATGAGTAAATCCCTCCAAAAAATAGGGCGACAGCCCCTGTTCAGCACCTCCTCCAGCAAGATGTCGACAATGTCTGAGATCCTGATCGACTTGAAAACCCGGTGAGTCCGCCATTCGACCCCTAAGGATCACCTTCAGAAAATGAGTCAACCAGTGATCAACGATGTTTTTCACATGCTTTGCATCTGTTTTTTGGGTGAAATATGGTGAAATATAAGGACCCGCTGCGGACCCGGACTCAACAGGTTGGTGGCTTAGGCTTTCTTGATCAGTAGCACACGGTCATGGCTTCACCATGGCCGGTGGTTGATGAATCTCTTTCCGTTGGAATGGGGATATTGGCTGTGGATCATGGGGATATAGGCATTACAATGCTGATATTAAATGTCAAAGACCCCCCAATTTTGGGGCTCCCAAAAATGAATATATCCAATACTAAACCATGCTTTCTAGATGTTTCTGGGGTGGTAGTTAAGATGACTACACCATGACTACACCATGACTCCATGTTTTCTAGAGGTGGTATTTAACATGACTGCATGGGCAAGTCCCATAGACTCACTTCAACGTTTTGCACCTTGCCCGCCATACACCTTTGTACCTGCTCAACTTTGAATTTATGCAGATCTGCACTGAGATGTACTGCACTCTGAAACCGTTCTTGCTGGAATACACTCAAAAGTAGCGCATGTTTGCAGGTATCAATCATCTGTAGATGGTGCTCAAAAACTACTGATCCCCAAAAAAATTGGTTGGTTGATCAATGAAAACAACCAAATTTGGTGACCCCTTGGTACCCCATGTTTGGCTCGCCATACCCTGTTGGCATTGCTCCTGCTGTGATCTCGCAAGAGAAGCTGCCAAGAGTTCCGTGTCACCTGCGGGTGCAACGTTGGCCACCCGAAACCGTAGAGCTCAACCTGAGATTCCAGTATAAAACCATCGAACAATCCAGTTTTCGGCTCCTTTAATTCTTGAGGTTGTAATGGAACAATAGAATACCAATGGTTCTTAAGGTATTGGTCGTGGTGCTTTGGTTAATGTACCCTCCGGTAATGGATGATTTTCCCAGCGCCAGCCTCCAGTTGGGAAATGTCCCACTGCCATGTTTGATTGCCAGAGGGCCACTATGGTTTATGATGGTTTATGATGGTTTATGTGTATTATAACTACATTTTTCCCAAGAGCAAACCATAGTTCGCCACAGCCGCGAAAAATTTCTACCACTCTTCCAGTTTCCACAGAATCTCCACGGGGTGACCAGGAATCTCCGCCTGATGATTGCCGTTTGGGTCCACCTGGTGCGGTGCTCAGTTGGTACCGGGATCTGGGGCACCGGTGCCCCAGATCCCAATCGCAGATCGGGGGAAAAATCTCAACATGGCTGTCAGTTTATAGTGGTTTAATAGTGGTTAATAGCTGATACCACTATTATAGTACCCACTATGGTTGGAGCTGATTAACCAAAACAGTTTTTTTTCCGCTCAGAGGCATGGCTGTGGATAACCGACAATGACGGAAGAAAACCTGACAGAAATTGGTCTGTATTCACCAACCTGATGGATGACAAGATAACCCGTCAAGGAAGGAGAGAAATCCAACTATACTTGGCAAGCAGACGAAACAAAGTCAGGAAAAAGAAACACTGCAAATCCTACTTCAGTTTGAATATTCAGTTGTCTTTTTGAGGATACCAGTGGTACCATAACATCAATATAGCTACAAACATGCAATGGTATAAATACATGTAGAATTGTCCAAATCTAGAAATGTCATAAAGTATCATGAAATGTAGATATAAAATGATACAGATGACTAGATGACCGAAAATCATCGATTCACAGCAAATCTGGCCAGAAAACCCTGGCAAATCATTCTATTGTCTCCAGATTGTCCTCATTGAATCCCCACTATATCCGATTAACCCCCCATTGTATCCCCATTTTTGACGGTGAGGTCATTATTTGGTGGATATCATTGATATCTTTATCATATTACTCCAGATATATATATATACATATATATATACATATATATATACATACATATATATATACAGATAAATACCATGACTCATTGTACACCAACGATCATTTTGCTGTCACAATGAGCAATTGTATAATACGTACTTATTTCTATTTGTGATATTGATATCATCTTGCAAGTATTTGATACTGGAGTTTTGATTCAAACATTTGTTCATTTACATCATTGATAAAGTAATTTGCATAGAATAAGCTAGTCCAGCGATCGGATCATGATACAACAACACCTAGGTGCAAATATATATATATATATTAGATGGTTTCTAATCGAAAATCCATCTATAAGTGGATGATAAATGGGGTATCCTCATTTTAAGAAACCTCCATATATATATACGTATATATATATCATATACAGTATCCAGGTCCCAATCAGTCCATTTCGGCACGGCCGCGGAAGTCCGGCGCCACACCTTGGCACGCAACTGCCGTACCAGGTCATTGGGGCATCGCCCCACATAGAAATTCTCGAAGGCCTGGAATCGGACACCGGGACCCGGTCCCAATCATCAACCCGAGGGGTAGATGGCCGGGGTAGATGGCTGCAAAAACTGGGATCAATGGGTAAACCCCCGGTTATCTGCAGCTTCTCAGAAGATACGCAACCACGCGTGGTTGCGTCTGTGTGCTCGCAAACAGCTTCCATAGTTTCCATCGTTGCCCACGCCTCCACAAAATCCGGCCATGCTATCTTGAAGAGGTGACAAAAGCTGCTATCCCAAAATTTGACGCCCAGCTTTCCCTCAGTGCGATGCTGCGATGGTAGGGACTGCGGGAGGGGGGTCATCCATCGTCATGACATACAGGGCTCATTGGCATCATGATCTTCAACAACCTTCAAAAAGGTGATCTTGACAATGCAGGGTGAAGGGGACTGCAAGCAACATGTTTCACAAGCCATAGGAATGTGTGGGTATCTTCTTTTGCATCTCAGAAATATGGTTTCAATCAACCTTCCAAAATCATCCAACTGTTTGGTAAACTCTTTGAACATCGTTAAAAAATATACCATCCGGATCAAACGTGGTTTGCAGGGAAATCCCCCAACTAAATGATGGCGGTTTAGTTCGCTGGGAAAATCATCGAACTCAATGGGGACTCCTCAAGCCACGTTTGATGACACCGGAGGATCCACAGGTTTGTCAATGGGGTACACTTAAATTTCATGGTTTATCATCATTTTCCCTCTTCCAATGGCGGCCATTGGAGGGTACAGCTGCGGTAGTACAGCGGCAACAGCTGGGTACTTGACAGACTCTGGGCGCGACGCCTCCTGGCAGCGTTCCAGCAGGGGCTCATTTTTGGTGGGCGAAATCATTGAGAACTATGGGAATGGGTCAATTTTTTTTGGCCAAGGGGGCCGCAAAGTCTGATCTATTCTTAAAATTAAGATCCAATTGGATCGGGGGATCTAATATTGACCCATGTTTCGCACACAAAACACAAAAATATCGCTTAAAGTCTGAGGGGTTTTTATCATGATTGAAGCCGCAAATCTTGGCAGATCAACAAAAACTGGAGATTGAAAGAATGCATTGGGCAGTTGACCAGCAAAAATGGTGATTCAATCGGCAAAAATGGTGATTCAACCAGCAAAAGATGGTGATTCAACCAGCAAAAATGGTGATTCAACCGGCAAGAGATGGGGCTGTAATCAATTGAAATGGGTCTATCATGGTCTATCACCGTCGACAGTGGGCATGCAAGAATGGTTGGTTTCGAAATAATCCCTTCCCCCTAATATTAAACACCCCCCTAGGAAAACTTGGTTTAGTAGGGAATTTCCACATTTTTTGGGACCATTTATGGTGTGTTTAATGTTAGGGTGATGGGATTAATGTCAACCATGCTGTGGGCTGTTGAACTGCACCCTTTCACTGACCGGTGGCCGACTTCGTTCAACACTGATACCTAACAACAGCAAGAAAATCACTGAGATTTTGACTCTGCATCACTCTGCTAATTTAACATCATGGCAAATCACCATGTTCATCTAGTTCAACAGGCAATTCATCAAACTAAATGGATCTAAATGGGCCATCAAAAAACCACGTTTTCCATAGCAAACTGTTGGTTTGCCAGAGGGTACCCCCCTCGGAACCCCGCTACGCGATCCGAGAGTGGCTCCTGCCATTCGCGATTCCACTGCTGTAAGGCCCTCTCATGAAGCCTCGAAACAGCGCGATTCCCCAGTCCGGTACAATGGGAGGATGAAGAATTGATAGGTACATAGATCCCCATTTAGACAATGTCTAATGAGGTTATTGTCTATTGATTGTACATGTGTCTAATAATTTCTAATAAGATTCCCCAAAATGATCTTTTTGATAGAAGTGTCTGTTTACAAATCTTATTAGACGCATTTAGACACTCAAAAAGATCATTTTGGGCTAGGTATGGCTAGTCTATGTACCCTGCCATAAACCATCCCCAAGTCATCACCATGGCCAAGGTTGTCAGGAGTCACCACAACTTGAGGAACTTTGGGGTCGCTTCTTGAGCCAGCTGTGATGTGTGGCTGCTTTTTTTAATGTGGCTAAATCCCTATGTTTGATGATCAAATCTGTAATGTTGATAGTTCAATCTCTATCTTTTGCGAAAATCCCCCATGTTGCACCAGTTGTTTTCTGCCTCTGCAGCATCCGCAGCTGCTTCCGTCGCGCCATTGCCTCGTAAATTTCGGGGTGTCGGCATTCAACTTGGCAATGGTAGATAGAAATTATGGGAATAGCTGAATGGGAAATATGATGGAAAATATGATGGGCCTTGTTTTAACTATGTGGGAAAATAATGGGACAATTATGAAAAAGATGGGTGGATTCTTGTGGGAATTCCTGGTTTTTTATGAAAAAAAATGGGAATTGACATGAAGCCAACAGGAAAACATTGGAATGGGTTGGGAATGCGATAGTTACCGTAAATCTACTACCATTGGAAAGGATTGGAAATCGGATGATTCATGGGATTTGGATCCTCGGTCAATGAATTGCTTCGCATGGTTTGTTGATTTTTTTTTACAGGAACCAGGATTTGTACCCCCAAATATAGGGTATTTACTTTTTTTTCATTTGAAGCAATTCTGGGATAGAGCCAGTTCGTGGTTCTAGACGCGCTGAGAAATAATAGTGAATTGGGAACATCCAACAAAAATGTGAATAAAATCAGCTACAAGACCCAATACCATTGCTGGTTGATATCCATATACATATCTACAGTAACTCCAAAGAGAAAAAAGTGAAAAACGCTTTCTGAAATCGTGTTTTATTTGGAACATCATTTTTCCAGCGTTTTTATCTTGCTGGTAACCCAATTTGTTTCCATGGCTTACCGTTTCCATATGGCTTACCGTCAGGTCTCCATCAAGCCATGGCTATCCGCTTTCACGGCCTGAAGTGCCTCTTCAGCCCAGGGCCTCGGCCATCCCGAACTCCATTGATGAATCGATTTCAGATGATTTATCATCATCCATTGATTTACCCCCTGGTAAATTAACTTGTTGACCCTGAAAAAAAAGACTAGTTTTTTATGGAAACTAGTCTTCAACCCCTATCTGCCAGGGTCTATGTTAATTTACCAGAGGGTAAGATATGTTAAGATTCAAGATTATTTATATATTGATTTTATCGCTTTATCATCACTTTGCCATTGATTTATATATTTATTTATGGAATTTATTGATTTATCATCAGTGTGCCATTAAAGTGTGATTTTAGATGTTGTTTTTTTCAACTGATTTATCATCACTTTGCCATTAAAGTGTGATTTTGGATGTTTGCCCCAGTTTCAGACACACCAAAAAAAACACACCTGAGCAGTGGGTGATAAATGGCATGCCAGAAGGGTCTGTGGTTTTCATGTCAACAATGACGATATACTCCCAGGCTGCTTTCAAGGCGAGTCCACTACGGAAAATCCTTAATTTGATCATAAAAGTATTGATATTCCGATATTCCCAACAACGCTGTTGGACAAAATGAAGATCTTGAGTGTGTCCGAACACTAGACTCACTAGACCCTGGAATAATCCTGCTACTGCAGTGAATGGGGTGCTCAATAGTAAGGGAGGCCATTCTTGGCCAATGGCGAATTGGTGTGCTTCCCATACGGCTATTTTCGTCAAAAGCCTGGTACCCTACCCTTTTTCGCTGGTGAATGGATGCTTATTCCTCCAAAAATATGCTAAATTCACATCACCATATTTTGGAGATTCCATCATGGCGGGCCTCCAGGGCCTTGAAATTCTGACTGGAAGCCGCATGTTCCCCCCACCTCTGTTTTTGAGGCCATCAATCTCCGTAAAATCCAGATAGATCCACGTAAATCCTACATGCAACCTGATGTTTCCTGCAACGTGAGTTTTTTCTCTTTGTGTCGTTCCAGGACACAATCCGGAATGATCCGTTTACCATCGTTTACCATAAACCCACGATTTTGTTGCTGGAAACGTCATATTGGGCGTTGTCAATTGGAGATCCCGCATCAAATACCCAGCGTTGGGTCCAGCCTCGTCCTTGCAAGGCACCTCTGAATGGACCTCCGGATGGGATTCAATGCGCAAAGCAGAGAGCTGAATTGAGGGATACAATGGGGATGTAACATGATATAATATGATATAAGTTATATAAACCAATGTAATGGATATCAACCAATTCTGTAATGGATATCAACCAATTCTGTAATGTAATGGATATTCAACTCATATAACATGATAACATTATGTCATGGATATCAACCACTTCTGGCACAAAAAAATAAAAATCACCATCAACTGAGGCCCCGACGCTAAAGGCAACTGCAGAGCGGCACTGAGCCAGCGAAAGAGTTGCTCCAAGAGTACCTTGTCTCCCTTGACATCCAGGAAAACAGCGTAGAAATGCAGCTCAAAGACCTCAAAGGCGCGCTCCAAACTTGATTCGTTGTGTATGTGTATACATATAATATATATATATATACATAATATATAATATATATATATATATACATATAAAAAGCCCCATTGATGTTTGTTAGATATGTCAATGTCTACCACAAAATCCAGTCGTTAACCGGCTCTGACTTGGCTGGGAATCATCTTTGTGATCATGCTGATGGGAAAAACTGGTCCAAGAATCACTAGGTAGAATAATGATGATATCAGAATTGCTGTTGATACCTTCCAGAATTCGTTGGTGACCTATAAAATTAGGCGAAAAACTCAAGAATGACTCACCCCAACTACTTGAAACAGAGATCGAAAACTCAAAAAAAAACAATGAAGTGAAGTGAAATGATCTCTGATATTCAATCCTTCAAACATGGCACCAATTAATTCTCCCAGCAATTCTCCCCATTGATCCCCGCCGTGGCGCGCCTCGCGGCACTTTTGTCGCAGACCTTCCAGCGCTTTCGGCCAGCGCCTGCTGCTCCAGTTGTTAGGACTTTTCACGGGAAAAGCGTAGGAAAATATGGGAAAACACGGGAAAATATTGGGAAAGATGGGAATCCAGGATAAATTTACTATGGAGGTTTGTGCAGACATCTCCTTAGGCTATTTTCTGGAGGTTACCGGCTAAACTTATAAGTTCTAAGCCACGCAAACTGGGAACCACATGTTTAAGCTTTTGGATTTGAATCATCCATCGATTTTGCCTACTTCCGCATTGAGCCGTGCCTATGGAGGATCATTATGGAATATTTCATAAAGTGTCCAACAACTGGTGACACATAGCCAGACTCTGTTTCAACAGCTAAACCCCAACTATTTTGACCAGAAAAGGCAAATGCCCACACCTCCGAATGGGAATCAGAATTCAATACCTAATCACTGGTTGATTCATGGATTCATGTGAACCAGATATATTGTAATATTGCTGGTTGAAGAAGGGTAGGTTTGGGAACCCACTCACTTCACATAAGTCTCCATGTCAATCATAAAAAAGAAGACATCACCGCACATCAGAAAATCCATTTAAGTTGATATGATGATCTAAATCTTGGTCTATTTCTTAATGATTCTCAAACTCGGCTGCTAAAAACCCATATTTAAAAAAGTGCCGCAGGCTGAGCTCGCTGCTGCAGCTCGGCCTCCTGAAGCTCGCTGTGAAAACATGGTGAAAGCTCAGGTTGATGTGTGGAACTTTGGCCATAAACAACTACCATTTGGAGATGGTTAATATATATATATAATTATATATATGGTTAATGTTTGAAACTATGGTTTATGGCTACTGTAATATAACTATAGTATACTATATTTACCCTCTGGTAATGGCTAACAGTTTGCTATTGATTTTATGGCCCATAGAAATAGTTGATTTACTGAACTTAAAGATGGTGATTTTCCAGTTCGCTATGTAAACGTTTACCAGAGGGTACCATTTGGGGATGGTTCACGAACAAAAACAAATGGTGATGGAATGGGGATGGTTTATGGTTTATCATTGTTTTTTTCACATTGGAAAACCATGTGGGCAAAAGAATGGTAATGGCTGGTAAGAATGGTTGGAAAGAATGGTCTGTGGTTATACCTTCAATTTTTGAGAATTTTTAATAAACATCCAAAAATAGTCATGCCTGCTGAGTCTCCCAGCCATGAATATGTTACAGAAAATCAACTACTCAACCCATGTTGAAGGCCAGATTTTGCTTTGGGATCCTCGATCTTGAGGAGAACTCCCAAATGGCAGGACCAAATGGATCGGTTTACAGGATCAAAATATCTGCCAGCTCAGTCACATTTGCATGTATAATATACATATATACAATATATACAATATACATTAATGTATCACTAATATACACTGCCTTGATTACATACATATTTATCATTAATGTACTCATGTGTTTATTTGTCAATTTCCCAGGTCAACCGTTCCCAGCGCTCGGTTTTTTGGACCCACCTCGGTGAGTCCGGCCGACTGACACGCCACCAAGGCCCTCTTCATTGAAGCTGCACAGTTTTCCATCTTCTCCTGAGGACGGGGATGGAATGGGGATATCATGTGATTCCCATGGGGATGGCTTTTTTATGGGGATATCATGTGATAGAAAAATACTGCATGGGGATATACCCACCAATCAATGATAGAGAATATCATGGAATATTTAGATGCACAGGAGTAGATCGCAGCCACTGCTCAACTTGGGAAGAGATGGGTTTGGTTTCACCAGTTCGAAAAGTTGCTGGGAAAGTTGGGAGTCTTCACTGTTTCTTCAAAATCTGCTTGGTTTGGGTTCCAATCATGTACTCACCTGTAGATAGAAGTGTGGTAAACCCGGTGCCATAAACCATCACCAACCATGACTAGGGGTCATTAAAAACATATTAAAACATCATCCCCTTGCCAGGGTGAATCCCAGATCTGCCTTTTGATCCTGGTTTTGTCGAGATGTCCCAGTTCATGGACTATGCCTCAATATACAAAGGCTATATAACCAATGGATTAAGCCCTCGAACTCATCAACCAGCAAGTAGATCGCAGCTGCGCAGCTGCTGTTAAGAGCTGGGTCTGGTTTTTTTCAGTTGTGGAAGTTGGGAGTCTTCACTTTAAAAATAAAAGTCCTAAAGCCACACCGGAAACCACGAAGTTCGGAAAAATGGAAGTTGGGGGAACCCCCAGGGTCGTCCAAAACTTTCAAGCCGAGGTGATCGGATAACACGGCTGGAACCCTGGAAGTGACGGCTGGATGAACCGCCGCGAAGATATCATTCTTGAACTTTGAGCCAATCCTAGATTCCATCCACTTGCTATTTTGGATTTCTAATCCAATCCTCCACCAAAAAAATGAGATATATACATTCGTGGAAGTCCAAAGTTCGGAAGTCCGACCCAGTTTTGCTTCGACCTTGTTGACTACCCACTGGTTGGAAGATAACCCCTGTTTTCATAGGAAAATCATCGATATCTCTGGTGAAAAAACAAAAAACTGCCCTTGCTTTCCGCTTTCCAACGCCTTGTGTGTGTGGGAAGAGAGGAGGAACTCCAGAGTCCTCGCGAAAAAAAAAAACGGGTTCAGATTGGAGAACATATTGAGTCCTGCGACCTGTTGTTTAAAAAAAATGGGATGGGTGAGGCAACATGGGGATACAAAAGTAGATATGATTAAACTAAAATGGCTTAAAATTAGATGGGTGAACCGACACCAATCCTGATTTAGCCAAGAAAACTGTTTGGACATACCAAAAAAATGTTCTTGAATTTGATTCAAAAAAAAATATTTACATATGTATACAATGTACATATATATATGTGTGTGTGTGTGATTTAATATGTTGATTATATAATTGCTTTTAACCATTTGTTGGATGTTATTTAAGCAAAATATTCATCCAACAAGATTTCATCCAACATCTCCGGATATTCTCATACCTCAACTCAGCTAGACATTCAGAAAGACACATCTTTCAGTAGATTATACAATGTGGTTAAAACTGTAAGATGTGTCATACCTCATAGATTATACACATTCAGAAAGACCCCATTAGCCAAATTTAGTCCCATGTAATGTGGTCAAAAACAATGTTATAAACTAGCCATGACTGGGAATGGTAACCTTACTCATACCACCCATAAAAATGGTGATGACTGGGGATGGTTTATGGCATTGTTTTTACCACATTGTACAATATATTGATCCGTCGCAAAAAGAAAAAATTGCTGAATCAGCTGAAACCTAAATTGGTATCGAGGGGATATGCTATGCATCTACTTTGTTTATCAAGAGAATCTTGGTAGATGTAACATAGATAGACGTTCTAGCTGGGCAATCTCAGGTACTTTCAAAAAAAAAAAGTTGTTATATCATATCATACTTGAACATTTAACTATCCGTGACAAGGTGATGTTACTTCGTAGTACTTTAAGATACTACCCTGCAGAAAATCTCCGGGCAATCAGTGACTGCACCGCTCCTCTCTTCCTCTGTGTAGGGCTTCAGAAATGCCACTGCTGCCCTTGCAGCCTCGCAAGAGAGTTGGATATTCAAAAATATATCAGTATTTATTCCCCTATCCTTCGGACATCATGGTATAATGGTATATGATGATATTGTAAAATGGGATTCTTGTAAGCAACAATGCCAATACGATATGGATGTGTCAAAAAAGTAGGACTTACATACACTCATTTTTTGGTGGCCATTCTAATGGAGAAAATAGTTATCTGACAGATTATGGGATTTGGAGGGCCTCCAAATTTTTGGTGGCCAAGCCGCAAGCCTAACTGTACTAGGCAAGTTGGAAAGACCAGGAATGTTCGCCGGTGGCGGTGAGGTTTGCCTGGGAAGCATCCCTGGGACGCCTATGGGAAAGTTTCACATAGGAAAGGAATCTATTTTAAAGGAATAACTATTGACCACGACCAGTCACAAGGCATAATGCTTGTATAGAACATCTACCCTCCAGTAAATTGACATAGACCCAAGGACCCTGGCAGTCTTGGGGGTTGGAAAATTAGTTTCCAGTAAGAATGGCGGATCTCCAGGGTCGAACTGTTAATTTACCAGAGGCTATCTGGTTGAATTGAAATTCACCAGATCTGGACAGCATCCCACACGAGACAACCACGGCCTGAAATGCTGCCTCTGGTGCCGTCCAAACGTGAAGCACCTGCTGACTGGGAGAAGTGTCGGGATATTGATCTAACAGCAACCGGCAAAAAATGGAAGATTAAGCCACTTGACTGGGGATTGGATCATGATGTTTGACTTATTGGAAAGTTCACATGCAAATATGTGGATATGTCTCCCTTCTCATGGCTTGAGTTGAGCTCTCCCATAGCAGATTGTGGATGGGTCGTGCCAGGTACACTTGAAATGCTGGATGGTCCGTGTTGAAATAGCAGCTCGCATAACTGATAGTACTGGATGATATGTTTTCTCAGACTTGCTTCACCACCCTATGACTGATGTGGATACTACAAATGAACAGATGTCAATTGGTACTGTACCTCATATACACCATAACCATCATTCACCTGATGGTTATGCCCCCTTCAGGTCCTTAAATATCTTAGATCCGCCCAGCCACCTCCCAGCCCGACGTCGTCACCTGATTGAGCGCTTGAAGCACCGGTATGAACTCTTGCACTAGCGGACGTCCTTCAAGGTCCTGACGGAGATTCCACAACTGGGATATCTAACTGGGACCCCCAGTTGGTACCCCCAGTTGGTACCTGTTGTCTTGTTTCAAACACTTAAAAAAGGAATACCGTTGGCTTTTCTCAAGGAAAACCGATCAGTGGATCGGTTCATAGTGTACCATCCCCAAAATTGTACGACTGGTGGACAGTCCTACTGATCAGTGGGGACTTACTCTCCGACCCGTTTTTTTCTTTGGTAACCTTCTACAACTCTACAATAAATTCCTTTGAACTGGGAATTGGTCAACAATGGTAAACTGTAGGGTCACCGGTCATTCAAGAACGCCATCAACTTCCAATGGTTCATCCCACCCTGAAGACTAGTGATCAACTGGGATCTTGCAGTACTAAAGGTAGTAGGTGGCAGGAACCTCATGGTTTTTGTTGGTTGAATAGGGCCATTCTTGTTGCAAAAACGAGACACAATCGAAGTGGTTTGTTGGAAACTTTAGAAGCACACGGATAAAACTCTATACTCTTTGTATTTGGATTGACAAAACATGACAAAACCATGGTCTGTTGTGGATTTTTCAGGGGCATGATGTTCGTGAAACCCTGTTAAACTGGTCGGTGACATGCCGACGAACTTCTCTCTTTGTTTCAACTTCCCATGTTTTTCTGGGTTCAGAAATGGGGGTTTCCGTTTCGTCATGGGGGTACCCCCATTTCATCATCCATTTACAGATGGATTTTCCCATGGAAATCAACCGAATCCAGCGACAGTATTGGGGATTCCAAGGGATTCCCCCATGACTTTTTGGAAACCTCCAGTCACAGTGAAACATCAGTTATAAAAATGTTTGGGGATACCTCCAATATCAATGGATAAACATGGAGGTTTCACTATCAATGGATGGCTGGGGATACCCCCATGACTTAGGAAACCATGACTTTGGATGATCTTCCCGTGTCGAAAATTGGGAGAACGACTGCGACTCGCGGTGCCTTGCAAAGTGTGGCGAGCTGATGCTGAGCCTGGTCGATCGGAGCTCTGACACATGGCGTGGGAAAATCCCCGTTTTGGAAATGGAGGTTTGTAGCTGGGAAAATCAGCTATAAATGGTGGATTAATGGGAAAATCCTCTATAAATGGAGGTTTACTATGGTTTACTATGGTTTAATATACTTTAATATACTTATAATAGCCATAAACCATAGTTACCCTCTGGTCATGAAACGTGGCTCGCTGGGAAATACCGAACTAAATGGAGGTGTGTTGCTGGGAAAATCGGCTAGAAATGAGGGATTTTCCAGCAAGCCATGTTTGCTTTTGGCCAAAGGTACCCTATAAAATTAAGGGCCCACCCCACAAGACTGAGGAATTACACGAGAAAAAATATGAGGATGTTCTAAAAAAAGGATCCTTGATTTAAGCTGAAAATGAGGACTTGACATGATTTAACACTGCGAAAATGGTGGATACAACCCACAGGAACAGTCTTGAGCAACAAAGGTGATATAACGAACAAGAACTGGCTTGGATCTTAGCAACACCAATGATATAGTTTTCTGCGGACACTGGGTAGGTTAAACCAGTCAAACCTCTATAAATAATGTTTAAGAAAACCATAATCAACCATCCAGTTGGTTTTTACAACTCCCATGAAAATGCCATTATTATCATCTATTATCCCCATGTTGGTTATATTATAATACATATATATATATATTACCCTCTGGCTATTTAACATAGCCATGGTATAGATGGCCCATAGAAATAGATGGTTTACCTATTAAAAATGGTGCTTTCCGTAGCTATGTTAGTCATAACCAGAGGGTATATCCCATCCAAATGCCGCTGTTTTTGTCATTGCGATCCGATCATTCCGATCATTCCGATCCTCAGAGTCAGAGCTACAACGTCGAGGGCGGGCAGCGCCACCTGCCAAGAAAACATGGGCGCCGTATGGAACCGTATGGAACCGTATGAAACCTCACCATACTTCAACCATTTTTTGGGAGTTTTATGGCTGTTTCGTGTACTTTGCGACCATTTCTTGATGTGAACAAACATTACGGAAAATCACCATGTCACCAACGTGTTTCTTGATCTTCAACCAATTTCAGGGCTATATGGAGTTTTTTTTGGGAGAAATCGACTTGATCGGCAGAAACACGGAGGCGAACCTCCATTCCATCCAAAGAAATTGATCATCCTCCTGTGCGTTGGTGAGCCATCCAGGCCCCTGAAGGTTAGCATGGCTTCGTGATGGGTCGTGGCCACGATAGCTTCATGAAAACATATGAAATGTATCCAAAAAGTGATTCAGGAACCAAACACCGGGCGTTCTTTCCGCAGTTCCCATGAAACTGGAAAGGATCGAGCGACTTTGAAACCAGCATTCTGCACCATTGGGACAGTGCGGGAACCTTTGGGAGATCGTGGCTATTTGGCTGTGGATCACCCTGAAACCCTTCTGTTCACATCAAAATAGCTCGGATTTCTGGATCTTCATCCCCCTAAAAATGGTATTTACAGGAATTGATCCACCACCATACGAACCATATGAGGGATTCCTCAGAATAAGACTCAATCGTTTCAAATTGTGAAATTGAATAGACAACTATGATTGAGTTTTATGATTCCATCAGATTTTGGTCACCACCGCCCAAAAAAGGACCCCGAGCCCACTCCTGCGGGCGGCTCCCCTAGAGCTGAAAGGCTCACTGCATTGCCCGGGCTGGGCCCGGAACCCAGCGGTTAAGTCGGTTTTTTGCGATGTTCCTCAAAATCGGTCTGGGGAGTTCAGTGCATCAAATCGATTTTGTCATATCTTGGGATTCGCAGAATCATCAATCATCCAAAACTGTCGGCAATGTCTGGAAGTCTTTATTGTGGTCTATTGTCGACCTGGGTCAAGAGAGCAAAAAAAAACTCCAATGGCCGCCCATGGTCGGATTCGGAGTCCCTAAAAAGCTGCGAAAAATGCAACGACAAGCGCAGGATCATGCCTTTCGCGGAATGCAGGTTCAATTGATGTCGCAAATTGATGAGACTTGAAAATCTGTGGAATATCTCGAAACGGGCAACGTGAATGGGGGAACATCAGGATATAAACACCGCAGGATTTGGGGGTTTGTCAAATTTGGGTTTCCAAGCCCAAATGGAAAACATCACCACCACCACCACCATCATCAGCAGCAGCACCTCTTTGGAGTAGTCATACTCTGTGTATTAACCATACTAACCATGGACCTGAGGTAGTGTTGATTTGGAGCCATACCCCATCTGGGTTTTTTAAGCAAGTGGAGTATTGTTGGATAGTGTTTGATATCACCTTAGTATCTGGCATTGCTATTCATCCATTTCTTGAGGATATGGGGGGTTCCTAAGTCATGGGGGTACCCCAATAGCTGGATGGTTTATAATGGAAAAATCTATCAAAATGGATGATTTAGGGGTACCCCCATGACTTAGGAAACCTCCATATCGATTTCGAGCCAGACCCTGGCTCCAATGTGCAGAAACGCGATTTTCAACGTGGAGCTGCAAAAGGGGAAAAGCTCCACTGTCTACCGAAGATCCCCTGCGAGCGGCGCTGTGACCTAGCGCAGAAAGCTGGAAGCTCCCATTGGATCTTGGCAAGATCCCAACAAGTTGAATGCCAATAGTCTGTTTCTAATTGGTGGTTTCAACCCACCTGAAAAATATGAAAGTCAGATTGGATCATCATCCCAACTATTGGGAAAAATAAAAAAATGTTCCAAACCACCAACCAGATTTGTTATAGTCAACAAAAAATCACATTGATGACAATTGTATAATTCATTGTAGATTTTGGATCACAACTGCTTTCCTACAAAAATCGACATTGATGATAATTCTAGACCTTGGATCGCCCCTGTTTTGTTGAGAAAATACTGACTAAATATCCTTCGGTGCTGGTTGGAAATCCCTGTTCATAGAAAATCCTTGCCCAGAAGTGTGAGTTGAACTATCCTGTGTCTTCGCAAGCCAATCTTGAGTCTCCCCTACGCTTTCTGACAGCTACCATGGCCACTCTTCAACTAAGATTCAGCAGGAGCTGTCGCGATCGATCTCACTGGACAACACTTGCAGTTGGTCAAGTCGTCAGATGGACGACAACGCATCGATACGACAGAAATATGTGGCTTGATGAGTTATGATATCTATGATTTTCCGATACCCAAGAGGATCACATCCGGAAAACTGTCGTGAGATCAGTACAGTTTTCCGGATCGCGCTGACAGCAAGCTGCTGAAACGGTGATCTACAAATCATTACAAATCCAGAGATCGCTGGATGATGGTACAATGGGGGTACCGCATCTGTGACGTCTGCGACTTCACGGGGGAAGTCTGGAATTTTCCATGGACCCACCACTACTGGACGCATCAATTTTTCGGGCTACGATTCCCACTGGATATAGCACCCCCGGAAACAAAGGTCGATGCGCCGAAAATACCTCGGAAACCTGGAGAACTCTTGTGGGGAGAAACATCATACTTCACATTTGCGTCCTGGAAATACTGGCAATTGACATCTGTTTGGAACTATCATTGATTACAAAATCTTACAAACCTCATTCGTTTGGACACAAATATCTCCGTATATCTCCGTCAATCTCGGTCACGTTTTCCACACCAGTAACCATCACCAGTCGATAACCATTGGCAACAATGAAAGCCTGTAAACAATGGGCTGGTAAGGGGATAAACTATGATAAACCATCAGTTCTTGGTGATATCAGATTTGTTGCTAAAGATATCCCCATGGCAGCTGACTCCGACATTGTCCAGGTGACATCCCTGCCGAAGGCCAAGTAGTTGGTTGCATTGCTAGTCTTAGATACCGTGCCTCATCAAAACAGAGATAGCAATCAAAATTGCCTGGGTTAGTACGTATCCATGGCAAACAATTAAGACATGTTGAGCCTAGTCCAAGGCTTTCCCAGGTTTTCTCCCAAAAAACTATACATGGTCGGTCAGACGACCCGGGCGGCCCCAGAAATCACTGTCGCCGCTGTCCAGGACCTGCCGGATGCGGTAGAAAAAACATCGATTCACAGGGTTTTTGGGGAGGCGGCTTCGATTTCAAGGGAAAGTTCGAAGAAAAGAATGTGGATATGGATCAAACCGAAAAAAAAAACTCCTGTAGATTTGTCCTTTCCCGGGTTGATTCTGACGGAAATCTACAGAAAAGATGGGAGTAAGCAGCCAGATAAGGTCCACCAAAAGAATTCTTGGACCCATGCAACAAACACTGCGGCCTTTGCCCAAGGCGATGTGTACACTTACCCAAGTTTGTAATCTCCAGTTTTTGCCCCATATTTCGAACCTTGCTGGGCCCCTAGTGTACATGCGTACATCTCATATGTATGGCGGAACACTCGCCAAATGCAATGTGCCATTGAATATGAGTATTGCCCACAGAGAATCTCAAGGAAATCTAGCATGAAAGCTATAGTTGTTGCCATCTATTGGCTGGAATGTCCTTTCTTGCTGGTTTGCATCCCCATTCTTGTGGACTAAAATACCCACGTTTGCACTTAAGATAATGAAAAGCCCCGTTGTGTTGTCGGTTTTGTACAGTAAATCCCCATGTTTGGTTGGCTCAATCCGCATTTTCGTTGGTCAAATCCCAAAATTCCATTTTTTTGGGTCTAATCGCTGTTTGTATTGCTAAAAATCCACCATCTTGTATAGATAAAATCCCGATGTTGTTGGTAGAAAAAAACACTATTGGTTCATGTTTGCGGCATTTTTTTGAATATGGAGCCACAACGTTATGATGTTTTTTTGATGCATGTCCTATATTTTCCTATGGGATATGGCCACAAAATGTGGCTCCATGTTCATAAATTTAGGGTGTACTTGGTGGTTCCGAACCAACTACATGTATAGCTGGGCAAACTCGAAATGAGGGATTTACCAGAGGGTTAACCCACCAATTGGTGCGTTTCCCCCACAGGGCCTCAGGGGTTGCCATAGCGAGGCTCGCTGGCCTCGCCGTGCAAAAAGAGTCTGGTCATCCAATGTCATACCAAATTACGATCTATGAATCCTGATCACGGGTGATCAAAAAATCCCATGAATCCCTATGAAACCCCATGAATTCATGACCATCAAAAAAAAAATAGAGAATACCTTACCCAAGCTTTGACCGTGGCACACATAGTTGTTGGATACGCCGTGGCGTCGAAAGAAAATGCCATGACCTAACCCACGCCTGACCATCTGCTTTGGAGATCCAGTCATCCAAGCTGTCGCTATGAAGCCCCTGCGAAAAGATGTCAGAAAAAGGTGAAGATGCAAAGGTTGGAAGATGTTGGAAGACATTGGGGACAAGAAATAACTGAAACAATCCGACTTCAAAATTTGAATGACCACCCTTGTGGCCCGCAAATCCCGGGCAAAATGTGAATTGTTGATTTATGTTGACCCACTCCTTGTGGGAAAAAAATGTAGAAATTCAATGCCGAACCACCAGGTATATACCCATCAATAACCACCCTGTTTGATGGGCAAACCCCCGTAATCGAACAAACCCAAATCCATTCTGGTGAACCCAATAAGAAACCGTTGGGGGAAGGTTTACCTATGTCTGGTAAAGTTGGCCGTGGATAAAACAACCTTCTCAACCTGGCTACATCCCCATGTTTCCCATTCTTGACGCATCAATTCCACTGTTTCACCCATTTCTGATGGTTAAATCATGGTGGAAAAATCCCTTGTTTTTCTCGTGCTAAAAAAAAATGCTGAAAAAACCCTAGTTTTCATGGTGAAATCCATGAAATCCCAATGCTTCCACCATGGAAACGCGGCAATTCATCCCGGATCACCCCCCACCTTGGCCACCATGGACAGATCGTCCCCTGGATGTAACAAGACCAACTCAGCGCAGTCGCGGCCCCGAAGGCGGCCATGGTAGAGATACTCCTGGAGACGTGACGAGTCGCGCGAGGGCGCTTGGGGGTCCTGTTGGGTATAGGCTATGTATACCCAATGTATGGTAAACGTTTACACTTTGCGAACTTGAAAATGGCCATGTAGAAATCGTGGATTTACCGAACTTAAAGATGGTGGTTTTCCATAGTTATGTAAACGTTTACCAGAGGGTAGGCTATGGGGATAACAATGGTGATTTTATATTTAATCACTCATATCACTATGGGAAAAAATGGTATGTAAAGATGTTGGGTATAGATTAGTATAGCTGTGGATATTATCACATCATGACGTATGACCAGGAACTATGGGAAGTAACCATTATAAGGTATAGACTATGGGGGAAAAAATGGTGATTAATATATGGAAAAAATTGGGAAAGATCCAAGATTTTAAATGGTGATTTCACAATGAACTGATCACCAAAGGCTTCAACTTGTACCATGAAACTATAGGGATATAAGTGAATATAGCTCATAAATAATTGTTGATGAATCCTTATAGTGATTATAATGGGGATTTAAGAATTATAGGGTTTCATAGGGTTTCATAGGGTTTCAACCATGAAACATAATACTCCTGGCGAAGTTTGGCCAGAAAAAAAAGGATGTGGGTCAAAATTGGAGGCCTGGTCCACAGAGTTTAGATGATGTTAGTCTAAATTTTACTATTCACCATCTTAAATTGGATACCCAATTTTGACCCATACCATTTTTTTGTAAGCTCTCGTTTTGTCGATTCAGCATGTTGATTTCTCATCAGAATCATCAGAATATGTATGATTATAAATAATATATATATATACATATTATCATATATATATAATACATACTCACTTCATGGGGGTGCAGCCAGCCGACGGACGGAAAAAAAAAAAACAGGCCTTCCCCATGATTTTCTGGTGCCACTCAATGAGCATCCGCATCATGGTGGTGGGAGTCTGCATTCCCACATCCCTCAGGACAGAGATGCAAGAATGGTGGTCAGGCTGGCTGCAGCCATGGGTTTTTGTGATGGTTTGACTACAGCATCAGCAATGGATTTTGATGCTTTTAATGGTTTTTTCCATGGGTTTCCGTAAGTTTTCCCATTCCATGACGGCTTGGCGTTTTTTTCTCACAGTTGTTGCTTCAAAAACATCGTTTTCTCTGGTTATTGGGATGCTCACACACTTGATATGCTACGCTTTCTGCTGACAGATTTGATGATTGATTCACAGTGGGGATTGGGTGGGGCGTAGCAACATGGGCGAGCGAGTCTAATGACCCAAAATGTTTAGGAATATGGAACATGTACGCAAGAATAATAGGTAATGTTTCACAAAATCAAAAAAAATACTATACATCATATATCCATACAACTATGGAAAATAGAAAACTGCAAATATATGGAAAATTGCTTTCTGTAAATTGTCGTAATCGCCTAACATCTTCCCCAAACTTCCCCCGATTTGTCATCCCAAGTGCTCGAGACGCTCTGCGATTGACACAAGGACCTGAGGTATCGACGATGCTAAACGTCGGGAATGGATGGGAATGTAATGATTGGATTGTTAGTAGTTATAGGTATAGTTGTAGTTATAGATGATTCTTAATTGGGGAATGGGAGGATTGTTGATAGTTATGGAAGTTATGGATTGGATGAAACCCCATTTGCTAGGTTTAGCACCAGAAAGTTTCAACAGAAACAGGAAGAGTTTCACCCATGTCACGCAGCTCACGTGAGTACTGCATGGCCATTTCCAGCAACTCATCAAACGATAATGAAGTTGACCCACAGTTGACTTTGAATTTTACTTTACCTGACTACAGTTGGGAGTATATATTGGTTCCACAAGCACTGGTGGTCCTTTTTGGTACCTCATCTTCACAAATCCAGACATTGATGCTAATGTTTGTGGGTGAAATTCCTTCGAAATGCTGCGATGTCACAATTTTTAGGCCCACCTTACGATCTCCATTCGCCCTTACAGTAAGGCAAAATATGGAACCCAATCTCATGGTTTATATGTACCCTATGATCATTTTCTCTTAAAAAATGATACATGTGTTACATATATATATATATACACACATACAGTATATATATATACACTAATATATGTATGTATGTATGTATGTATGTATATATAGAATATCGAACCATATCGTTATTTTCCCTCTCCCTCGCTGTTTTTTTGTCGAAACACCGCCCCGCGTTGAGACAAACCCACATGGATGTTCTTCCCTCCATCAAACTATGCAATGGCTGCTTAGATGTGCATCCCAGGAAGCGCAAGTGCTGAAAATAACCCATATTGTATTATACATAGATACATAAATATACAGACATATATATATATATACTGTATATATATATACTGTGTATATATATATGTCTGTATATATATATATATATACTGTAGAAACAATACCAAGGAAATCGTATATATAATACATACTTACATACATTAAATATTATGAAATCGTATATGTAATATGTGTGTACATGACCAAAATAGGGCTAAACTCATCCCATCGTCAAGCCACTGCTCTGTTTCTGGGTCGCCGGACACAGAGACCCCATCCGATGTCATCTGTGACGACCCGATGACTGGGGTGAGGCATGACACCCTGTATGCTACGCAGCACTGGGGTCCTGCAAGTGGGATGCTTCAGCTGTAGTCACCCAATCTTGCTGGTTCCAAAAAAGTAGGGAATGAGGGAATGAGATGGTGAAAAAGTGGTTTATTGGATCATGAAACCCCATAAACCCTAAGTTAAGCACCAGTGGTGCCATAAACCGACCATTTGGGGAGTGTTTTTCTCATTTCTGGGAATATTGTGGGAGTGTTTGTTATTGGTTTTCACCCCATTACCTGAATTCGAGGTACTGATCTATTTTCAAGGTTTATGTGATGCCTATGTGTGAGATGTAAGAGAATATCTCCATGGAATATGGCCTGATATGGTACAGGTACCTCTAGTTTAGGGACCGGAAATTCCCATTGAAGTCACCTGAAAACTTTGTGCTTGATATGTCGTCAAGATCGTGGTAATATATGGTGGATGGAGTCAGCTCAGTATATTGGATTAACCAAAACAGCAGCCGCACTCATCACCTGGCAATCCTTAGGCGATTGTTTGGAATGGGTCGGTCAAATTTATTGAAATTGTTCCATTACAGTCTATCCTCATGAATAATCCAGTGATATCCCCATTATATTCCATCATGAATAAAATCCCATCCCCCGTTCATGTTGAACAGCCTCATTCTGTGGTCCCAAATATGTTGTTTATCCCCTCAGTACTAAACTATGGTTTGTAAGGGACCTGTCATATGAACCTGGGATGGGATAATCGGGATATATTCTGTAATGGGATCATTCATGGATAATCAATGGATAATTAATGGATAATGAAGGTAAACCAAATAGATCCCAATAGCTTCTAATACCTCCTGAGAAACCATCATCATGTCCCATTCATGTCCACTTGATATCCAGTAATATCCCATTACTACTTGGTGGCTCATCCCAGAAATCGTAAGTGGGCTAGTTCACCCCAGTTAGAAGAGTTAATCCACTTATAACTTATATATAACCATTTGCTACTGGGGATCACAGTTATGCGGATTATATAATTCTACTTATCCCATGCAAATAACTGGGGTTTTCACTAACTGAACTAACCCACAGTTCCACGGCTCCTGGGAGCCAGTATCCAAGTAACTGGGAGCCACCAGACAAAATCCCCCCATGGTGGTCTCACTACACTCCTCGCCATGGAGTAGGCCTTGTTGGTGCCTACCATCTTTGCCATGGTGGACCTCGTGACTGTTCATGGGGAAACGGATGAATAAACTCATGTTTAATAGGGATACGGCCCATATGGCTGCGTTTAATAGGGAAAATCATGATTGATGATCAATGATGATGATCTGTAGGATTTAAAACTACCCTCTTGTTGTTTAACGTAGCTATGGACAATTCCCGAAATACATGATGATTTGAATGGGGAAAATGATCTATTTCTATGGGCCATTGACCAGAGGGTAAGGGGTGCCATATAAAATGTGGATTTGGGCGTTTCTCTAAATTGGGGGAGCCGCCAACTTAAGCAGATTGCGAATCCCCAAAATCACGATCTCTGGTGGTTGCTGGGGGCCCCAATGTTGGAGACGTGGGAGCAGCCTCTGGCAATCAACGGTACTCTCTGATAACCTTTGATAGGAAAATTGTCCGAATCAATGGACATGCTTATGGTGGATTTTGCCATTGGAGGGTAGATCAATACATCAAATGACTTTGCAAATACACAAGGATTGGACTTTGAAAAATAGATCCATCCAAACAAGTAGCCTTCAAGGTATATAGTTTTGTTGTGGGGTCATTGTTGCTCATTGTTGCGCAGGAAATACCTCTGACCTTTGCTAAACTGATTCACCGGTCAGTTTGCCCAGTCTGTGCTGGCAGAGATATCTCACATCCCAGAACTTTTGAGGCAAATGACCATGCTTAGTATGCCAACATCTGGAACAAAATCCCATAAATTCTCTCTCTTCAAATACATCTATCCCAGTTGCGATCAGAAATTGCGATCAGAAATCGGGAAACGATTTGGCTTACTTCAAATATATTCAAATCTCTTCACCCATTGGAAACATCCATAGACTGCATCTATCCATTGGAAACCCCTATGGCTTACCAGTTGCGGGTCCCGGATTTTCTGGGTGCCGCGCTTGTCGCTGATCTGGTCGCCGTACTGCTCCAAAAGCCGGGTGGCCAAGGGTATCACATGATTGCCTTGGCGGCCGCTGTGTTATGGAGGAAAAATGCAGGAAAATGAACGGAGAAAAATGGAAATATATGGAAATACCCTACAACAAAATGGATGAAATTGAAACTGCGTTGCTATGTAGCGGACAAACACAATGAAATAAGCTATCCATCTTTTGAATCGTTCAGCAAAAATCGCCGCACTTGCCTGTGTTCTTTTGAGATCAGTCATTGGGGAGAAAGACAGATGGAAGACAAAATTGGAAAACAAAGATCACTGGAATTGTTTAAGGGAAAATCCTAACCGGAAACCATGATAATTGAAATATGGGTGGTTCCTGTAAATTTTCCCTTAAACCAATCCATTGAAAAGATTATTTCGAGCCATGGGCTATGATACCCTTGCTGTGGGTGATGCTACCCTGAGACTGGCTACAGTTGGTTGAATGCCAGCTGTGCCTAGACCCTGAGTTCGCACCAATATAAGTTGGTAAAGGTGATTAAAGCTGCCAAAATAAAGAAGGGTAGTATGCCATGCTTTATTGAGCCTTAAGTAATTCTGTTTTTTTTTGGCATGTTTTTGCTTCCCATCAAACATTAAGGCCAAAATCTAAGGAGTGAAACCTCGAATTCTGAGGCGAGTTGGTCCTACACCTAGATGATCCAGTTGCTGCAAAATTGATGGCATAGGCAGATTGGCCTTTTCCGAACTGATGTGTAGAGGATAAATATCAACCTCTGGAGAACCAACATAACTATGGGAAATCAACATTCAAATAATAGGTAAGTCATCTATTGTGCTAGTATACTCCAGGCTAAACATTGGCCATATGTATTTTGGTCCCTTCGTTCATATGAAACATCCCCATTGTACGGTCCCAGTCATATGTGATTTCATCCCCTACATCCACCATAGTTTCTGATGGCTGTTTGAATGGGATTATTCAATGGCCATTTCAGGTACCTAAATTGGAGGTGCCTGCCAAAGGCAAGGCCTATGTCAGGCCTATGTGAGGGATATGCCCCAAAAAAATATGGCTTTTATATGGTACAGTCCCTCCGTTTTACGGCCCTGAAATTTGCATTGAATGGTGGCTTGGTGGCTCGCGGGAAAATCCTCCGCATTGAGTGGATTTCCCAGTAACAAACCTTCATTCATCGGTGATTCTCAATTGCTATGTTTGATGACACCGGTACCGGGTACCATTTGGCCCATGGACAATGGCGTCAGGTTGGCGTGACGGAACTTGCATATGTATCCCACGACATCCCACATATTCCAGACATATATAGATCATCATAAAATGATGTATTGATCCACTATTGTCCTTCTAGGAAAACTAGAGGGGCCGGTTTGGTATATCATGTTGTATCATTCACCAATAAAGGTGGTTCAATGGGCGGAACCCTTTTGTTTCATCAACCAAGCAGTGGGAAAACCGGTATCATTTACCAACTTGCTGACTTCTCACATGACATCCCATAAATGCCAACTGTGTATCTAGAATATATATATATATATATGTATGTATATGTATATGTATATGTATATGTATATGTATATGTATATGTATATGTATATGTATATGTATATGTATATATAGTATCACCGTAAAATATCACCATAAAATCCACAGCATCCCCCCAAGATTTTTCTTTCACTCCCATAGATCCTCCAAGGCACACCCTTGGGCACCAGTGGCGCGGAAGTACGCATTCTTCAAGGCTTGCAGCTCCTGTTTTTGGGAAAAAAACATGTATTAACATCACTGGATTGGTTTAAGGGAAGAACGACAGGAAACCATAGATTTTCCCATTGAATCTGGGGATTTCCTGTAAATTGTCCCTTAAACCAATCCATTGATAACATGGATTAACCAGATCTAAGAAAGATAAGAAAGAATAACTGGATTTTCTGCCACCATTTACACGGGACTCACTGATTAAAGGGACCTGTACCAGTTGCAGCTGCTTCCCCTTACCGTCCCGTAGATGGTTAAGTTTCCTAATCTTGCTGATTTCTGAAGCTAATATTCTTGCTTCAGATTTACCCCCTGGTAAACTAACAGTTTGCTACTGAAAATGGCCATAGAAATAGTTGATTTACCTATTAGTTAACAATTGTGATTTTTCATAGTTGTGTTAGTTTCCCAGAGGGTAACACTCCCTGGGGCCCTGACCCCCAATCCTACTTCCAGTGGAGTCAGCTAGCTACATCTAGCTACTGCCGGGGCCTCATTCAGGCTTGGGATATGGAAAGGATTTACCCCAAAAACGGTCATTGTTTTCGCACGGAAATGGGAAGTGTTCTGAAAATCAAATGTCGCCATTCACTCCAAAATGTGGTCAAAAATATGTGTTTGCGACCAAAATTAGACATTGGTTGTTGCGTCAATCCTTTTTTAAAGCCCCAAGCAATGTCATCATTTACCCGATTTACATGTTTCAACATGCTGTAACCACGGAATGAAATAACAAAATATCCCAACAATGGATGGTTTCACCTAAAAATCGCAACGCATTTTGCACTGTCCATCCCTGGTATTGACCGTCTTGACCCAAAGATGCCCCCAAGGACTTGACACTACCAACTCCTCATCCAAGACGACCAGCACCTGCCCAGCAGTCTCATCCTGGCTTGAGATGTTTCATGAATGGCTATATTGGCTATATGATATGCACATATCCTTGAGATTCCTCGAGTTCTGTGTTTGTGTGTGTGCGCGCTTTTAATAAATTTGGATACAGTCGATACATGTCGATACAGTCCTTTGCCGTGTAAATACACACCCAGAAACCCTTGTTCCGCACGTGATGTCTGTTCGTTTTGGGGTCCTACAAAATCGCCGTGTTATCAGTAGGCAGAAGCAGATCACCCAGAGATTGCCCAAAGAGTTGTTGAAGATCCGACACTACAAACGGAAGCATCCTTACCTGGGAATACCTTCCGACAAAAAATCCACTGTTGTCGTTGCATCCATTGACTATGCTCCGGTACTCACACATTGTTTGCTGAAAAAAAGCTAGGGAATGGGGGTTGTTTCATGATCCGATAATCCATAACTTCCATAACTATCAACAATCAATTCCCCAATCAACAATCATCTATGACTACAATCCAATCATATTAACTATCCAATGATCCCATTGCCCCATCCATTTCCCATTCATTCCCACCAAGGCGGGGCGGGGCGGAAGCGGTCCATATCTCGGTACAGCCACTCCGGCGGTTCCGCCTCTTTGGGCAGCGGCCTAAGAGGGTGTCGTGTTATGGCTGGGAAATCTACGAAGGAAATGTTTGGGGATGTGTTTGGGCATAATATATTAATATTGATATTAATATCATATATATGTATATATATTCATATATCTATTGGATTGCTTTTTCATTTATTGATTTATATACTTAAATTATTTATGGATATGGTAAGATCATCGAGCTAAATTCCAGGATTTTCCAGCGGTGTTTGATTGCCAGAGTGAAGAAAGGGCTATCAACAGGGTTGCTGTGGTATCAAGTTCCCATATCAGTTGTTGACTCTTCGGTAAGAGGATTGACAATGGTTAATAGGTGGTTTGGTAGGTGGTTTTATTCAGGGATCAGTTAATTGCTAAGGCAAGTTTTTTCTGGCCTTATGGAGATCATAGCGGGGTTCACCAAGAAGTTCCAGGATTCATCGCTGAAAAATAAGAAAACTACGGATGCATGAGAATGGTATGAGGTGGTGTCCCAGCTCGTTAGCTGAGTTGGTACTGTAAACACTCCAATTTCTAGGCTTGAATGTTCATTGTAATCATGATACATATATATATATATCGAACTAATTAATGGGGGTGTAGTCAACCAACTTAAACATAATGGTGGGGCAACCAGGCACACCACCGTGTGAATTGTCCGGTTCAGTTTCTCCGAGATCAGCAGCTAGGCATCCCTGACTGGCCGCTCCAGTTTCGGAACATGGCCCAATATCTCGCCGGGTGGATGATCTGATTCGCGGGGTTGAAGACCACTGGACCTCGGAAAAAATTAGCCGTGATCAGCCACCACGATAGGGTTGCATGGAAACCCCAGTGGGGGTTAGGAGATTTACTGGGTTCACATGGAAAAAAAATCTACAAACATCAACAAACCATGGTCTTTTCCAGTCAATTTTTTAGCGGTGGTCCTGTAGATTCGCCCTTCAACCAATCCAAGGGGGCATGAAGGCTAAGGGACCCAATCTTGGCACTCGGCCATGTTCTGGCTGGTCAAGGGGGAGAAAAGCAACAAATCAGGGTAATCATGGAGGTAGAACACAGGATTGCAGAATGACTCATAGGTATTCATAAGTAGCAACCAATAGCCTATGATTCATGGTTGGTGATATCTTCTTTAAAATGTAGAGGACGTAAGCAATAGTCCAAAGCCCTATATTGCTGATAAACATCGCAAGACTACACATTTACAATCATTTACATAGTCTTGGTTGGGATATTCACTTGGCCATTTGAAGGGAGACGTGATGGTCATTTTGTCAGATTCGTTGCTGAGCGACAGAAGTCGGGCAGGACCTCCAGCACTGGTTCCCACTTCCTTAATGGAAGACACATCCAGATGGGGGAACCCATCGACATTTTAAAAAGTATGTTCCGCCAGGTTAAATGGACATGGTACTGTTTTTGCCTGGAAAATGTCGAGACTTTGAAGACCATTCTACTCAGAAAAGCTAGAAAACTCGTTTTTCTAGCTATTTGGATGCAAATTTCACTTCAAGACCAAGCCAGTGATGCAATGTTGATGCCACAAGCGGTTGACCACTCAGAGGTCCCCTGCCGTGGGGTCACCATCTGGGCACTCCGACCCACTTTTTTGCACCACGAAGAGTGGCTCCAGCTGCGTTTTGACCTTGCCATATCTTGCCATATCAATCTGGAACAAAAACGCAGCTGGCCAAAAATGGTGTGATATTTTTTGTATGGTTGCAAAATCCTGCACCAGTTAATGGTAAACAGTAAACATCCCTTTAGTTTATCCCACAAAAATTACAGTGTTGAATGTCACATCTACACTATTATGTAACATTGGTACCCCCCTATCAATAGAGTGGCGGATTATCATCCTGGGTTAAGATTATCGAACTCATACAACAAACGCCAAAGCAGAAACTTGCCAAAAATAAAACATTCCACTCCAAATCAGATGTTTCCTGAATCTGAGGATCCAAAATGAAAAATCATCCTCGGAATCCGTTGTTTTTTTTGCTGTCGTTCCGAAAAATCGTCCAACGGAATCCGTGTGTCCGGCATCGTTCCTCGGTTCCGGACCCAGGTCTCCGACAAGTTGCTGGTGGTGATCACACCGATGGAGCTCTTGGCACCAGTGATTTCGCTCTCCTCGCCTACCTGTGCCGGTCCGGTGTTGTCGGGGATCTGTTTGGTGCACAAAAACCAAACAGAACGATGCAGTTTCACCGGGAAAAAACATGAGGCTCTAAGTTTTAGCTATAATTTGAGTCTTGTTTTTTGCCCAGAATGAGGAGAAGCAACGAAGATTGGGAAAGTTCGCCCAACAAAAGAGGATTCAAAGCTAGTGTTATTATATATTGGGATGTTCATCGACCAGAAAAGCGATTTAAAGTCCATATCCATTGACCTGAGGCTGTACCAGGGTCCTATGGTGTGCCCAGACGGGCAAAAGGGCTATGACCAACAAAAGAGTGGGACCAAGACTGTTGTCTGATCAACTTTAATAAGGTTTGGGTAACCCACCTGGTGCTTTCACCCATTTTCACCCAAATGGAGAAGCAGTGGGTCTATGACCTTGGCAGTTGCTGCAAAGTCATGAGTGCCGAATCATGATATGTACATCCGAATGTAGAAAAAAATCAATGGATAAATAGATAGACACTTCAAAAAAAAACAATGAGTGAATTGAAGCCTCCGAAGCTTAACGATCGTTTGAACATCTTCGAACTGTGTCTCACGCTGCAGACTACATAACCCTCGGAGCCTTCACGACTCGACACAGCCAAGGAATGTTTCGCAGCGCGAAGAATCCTCAGCAGAGCTTCAGCTGGTATGAAACCGTCATCCTGATTGGTTCAGAATGGAGAAATCCATAGAAATCCCAATTGAGTGTGAGAATCCCGTCGTATAAAATAGTATGAACATGTATAAACCCATATAAAGACATCAGTTCCATTCTGCTTTTTTTTTATGTTTGGCAGTCACTGCTCCTATGTTTTGCACAACCGGGACATGTTGTTTTCCTGAGCCTCTTGACGTACATGTGGCCCAAATATGCGCTGTGCAGACACGTGCACAAGGCCTCCATTGCAAGACACGCAAATGGCATTTTTTCAGGAATTGCTTGCGGCAACGGAAAGAACATGTCGGAAAGAAAATCCCAAACAATTCCAAACATCCCCTCTTCATAGAAAACCCATGAAAAGCCAATGATTCAAACACCTTTCGGCCAATTGCAGTTCTATTTCCGCCGCCTTGCGCAAAAATGGTGCCGATGCAGGTGCGATTGGCATCGAAGTAGGGCTGCAGTTTTTCAAAGACTTCCTGTGGCACTCAGCGGACTTGTCCAAGAGTTTAGATCCCAAAAACATAGGATACAGTTTGGGACTTAACCAACAAAATATGGGGATTCTATGGGATTCTGGTGATTTTTCAGTAGAATCAATAAAACACAGCAGCTCGCATGGTTTTTTGCCATGTTTTTTGCCATGTTTTTTGCGTGTTGTTCAATCATTGCAGTGGGGGAGCCTTGGTGCTGGTAACAGGCCCTGTCCAGAGCACAATGTCGGAGTTGGGGATCAGCCTCGCTTCGGAGTCGTCCCAGTCGTCCCATCAGGCGAAACATGGGGGTTGATATGTGTTGATATAAGCTCTATATATGATGAAATTATATATGTATATATAACTACTAATAACTGTATATATATATACATATAATTATAATATATGTATATAACTTATATATGCATATATATATATAGCTAATTATAGCTATATATACATATATATATATATACAATCTCCAAAGAAAGTTATGGCAAACATTCATGGTTTGACCATCGCACTGCTTCGTTTCGACCAGTGACTCTGCGGGATTCTTCGAGACGCGGTGGAGAAGACCCTCCTGGACAAGAGACAAATTACGCACGTCTTCGATGTAGGAATTTGGGTCTGAAAATTTTATGGGGCGACTATGGAAAATTATAGGTCATACTATGTTATGTTATACTATACTTGTGGGAAAACCATAAGCAAACCTGACGGTTTATCATCCTTTCCCCTATGAATTTATCATAACGCGTGGGTTAATCCTCATGTTCAGATCCATTTCGACAGCAGTCAGCTCACTTTCTCAAGGCTCTCCTGCATCTGTCCATCCGGAAAGCGAACCTGCGGCCCAGACGCCGAATCAGTGGACGTTTTGGTGACCTAGTTACTGAGTGGGGGGTACAACCCCATACTGTGAATGGAAGAAATCCGGCACCAGTTGATGGTTTATCGCTAAAAAAAACCATCCAAGGTAGTGCAGGATTTCTTCCATATCTTCCATCCACAGTACGTCACTAGAGTACTTGTTCTTTTAAATACCCGACTTAAAAGAGTTCAAACTCAGCAGGATATGCATCAAAAACTCATCTAAATGGCCTAGAGATCACCAATCGACTGCCTGGCCCACCTTCGGATTGAGGTTCTTAAAGAGCTCCGGGCGGCTGGTCAGAAGTTGTACCTTCACCCTGCCTTGCCAAGACACGCAAGGTGACATGAAAATTTGAGTCGTCAATGAAACCAATCAAGTCTATATCTGTTTTGATGTATCAACTACTTTGATTTTTTTTCACATGCCAGACACATTTGGGGATGGGTCAAAACCCTGGTAAATGGATGTTCATCCCACTAAAAATGTATCTATAGGTATTGACCCATACCCATTTGGCCGGAAGTCCTTTTTCGGAACGAAGACATGTCCTATGGATAGGCCGGTCGCACCGAGGTCGCAACCATGAGTGTTGCCATCAATCAAAGCAGCACAGACATGACCTCAAAGCACTTCATGTTGCATCAAAAATCCACTGGTTTCTTGGAAAACTATAGTGGTTTTTTGATAGTTAAACATGTAAGTTAACATCTATTGTCATGTTTTTAGAAGGTGAAAAGTAGAGTTAACTGACTAATGAAGGGCAAACTGTCAAAAAATTAATGTCACTTAACTCTACTATATAAACCTGATATACCTGATGCTGAAAGCATCATCTGAAAGTTTCAATTGCCATTTTGGGCTCGGCCATGGATTGCATTTTCACAGCAGCCATCAGCCCGACACCGCTGTTGCCAGCCGCTATCAGTGTCACCACGCAACTCTCCGTGGTATCGCCTCGATCCGCCGCTACCGGGTTACACGGTTACCCCAAACTCAGATGGGGATCTGACCATCGAAATCAACAGAGAATGGATGATCCAGGTGTTCCTCAAACAAATTAGAGGCTCATGCTCTTCCTACTGCTTATTTCGATGTGTCTGAATCTTTTTCGAGAATCATGCTGAATAACCTTGTGGCACGGAAAGATGCGCCCATCCCTCCATCCCTCTACCTTGGCTGTGGCATGCAGCCGGCTTCAGATGGCTGCTTAGCTGCTTGACCCGATGCATCTCGCATCCAGCTACGCGGCAAAGCTATGGAAATTTGCACATGGCAATGAAATTCACTGAGAAATCACTCACTGTCAGGTATTTTAGATCATTTTAGATTGCCATGTCTCGGTGTTTTCTCAAAACAATTCAACACATTTGATTAATGTTTGAGGATATCGGATATCATGTTGCAATCCCGTTCTGCTTCTGTCCTGCTTCAGTCCGAAGCCGCTGGTCCAAACCTTCATGTGCCATCGTTTTTCAAGCTACATTGATCCAGTGCATCATCACAAGTTCAAGTCATTTAGAGCTACAAAGCCGTCCAAGTTGGATGAAATCATTGGATATGAATGATATGAATGATATGAATGATATGAATGATATGAATGATATGAATGGTATGAATGGATTGGATGAAAGTCACAAATTGGATATGAATGATATGAATGGTTCTGCAGTTTCAACCCTGCAGAACGACCATTTGAAGCTCACATGATGTGGCACAAAGCCATGAAGTTCCTCCAAATTTCCCCCTCGCGCCGCAACGCAATTCGCATCCCCGGTCCAGTGACACACACTGAAAAAAACAGAGCTGCGACCCCCGGTCAGTCTTCGTCCATGTCGCTGCCATCCTGCGTGGCAAGGGTTGAGGGGGCAAGGGTTGCCCCCGTTCACCGCGATATGCTCCCATCTTCCGAAAAATCAAATGCCACCGATATGGGCCCCCAATTCATGAATAGATCCAATATGATCCAACACATTCTGCCAGGGTTTCCTTTAGATGGCATTCAACACTAGGGGGAAGGGATCAATGGGATGGATGCTCTCTACAGAAAGGCCCCCCAGGGCTCCCAGTTGCAAGTTTGTAACCCCATCCAACCATGGACGATGGATGTATCATGATGTATCCACATAAATCCAAACGTTGCTGTACTTATAAATGGCCAACTTAACTATGGTTCTGGGCTTTCCTGTAGTCACTAACCATTTACTAATCTTCAGGAAGCATCCGCTACGACTCTATGGGAATCAACCAACCCTCGGGTAATCCAAAATCTTGCTCTGGAAAATGGCCCATTTCTAGATGACTGGTTTATGAAAAAGTTGGCGATTTTCCATGGCAAACTGTTAAATCACCACCGGGTACTTCATGACTTCATGCAATGCTCAAGTGCTTACCCTTCTGACTGCAAACATCCAGTTAGATTTCGCCTTGTGAGGATGTCTTGGCAGCAGAGTCGCTACGTGCAAAGGATGCTCTGAAGCCAAGCAGATGTGGTTGGAACCACTTTTCAAGAGATTGGTTCAAGGAAAATGCGATCATGTGGTAAACCAAATGCCATCGCCATCCCATAAACCAACCATGACTGGGAGTCATGATAACCATCATCCCATTGCTAGAGGTATACCCAATTTCATGAACCTCAAACTTGAGGATCTTGAGGATGGTGCTCATGGCATTGGCTTTACCCAGCATTTTTTTTTGAAACGATATTTTCACCATGAAGCCAGTGAAAAGTGCTAAGAGCTCCAGCAGATCTGCGTCTCCTCATCGTCCTCACACTGCGCATCATCGGCACCTGCAAACACCCGTGTAACATGAGTCACTGCAGTCACTGCTGTGGAAAACACGGCTGCGTCCACTTAAACTGTCCAAGACCGAGGTCGTCGATTTCTCCATAACACCAATCTTCCAATGATCATCCCAGTTCGTACACCCCCAGTGCGATATGTACTCCTTGATCGGTGGCTATCCTTCACAAAAAACGCTGTTCGGCTTCACCTAAATGGCGTCCCTAACAGCAGAATTCTTGGTCTCGCATGGCCAACATCTTGGCTTTACCTGGAGATTTCCCGGCAAAACTTGATTTGGATCCAGTGATTTGTCTTCCACATCTGGGCGATGCTGGGCGATGCTGAGCGCCCACGCCAGGCATTTCACCTCGTGCCAAGCGCCTGCGAAATGGCTGGGATGAGCCAACCCAAAATTGGAGGATTTAGCACATGATGATAGGTTTCATCCCCAACAAAAAGTGTTCACCGATAATTTTTTTCCATGCATGGCATCTATGGCTGGTCATCCCCAAAATTGGAGGTTGTAGGTGTTTGACCCATCCCCACAAAAGGTATCCAACCAGGACACCATCGTTCATCTGTGGTTCCCAGAGTCTTGCTTTTCCTCGCACAGGGTCCAAATCCTCATCAAACCCTCTTTGTTTGCTTGAAATCCATTGAAAATCCATTGAAATCCACTGAAAATCCATTGAAAATCCATTGAAATCCATTGAAATCCATTGAAATCCATTGAAATCCATTGAAATCCATTGAAAATCCATTGAAATCCATTGAAAATCCATTGAAATCCATTGAAATCCATTGAAATCCATTGAAAATCCATTGAAATCCATTGAAAATCCATTGAAAATCCATTGAAATCCATTGAAATCCATTGAAATCCATTGAAATCCATTG
>Ga0126342_10000605_pt1 | contig 41353 bp, 39 predicted proteins | sample Cyp1metagenome_FD_92528 | JGI IMG/M metagenome (GOLD analysis project Ga0126342, IMG submission 92528) | Coral microbial communities from Lord Howe Island, Old Settlement Bay, Australia - Cyphastrea 1 metagenome | ecosystem: Host-associated > Invertebrates > Cnidaria > Coral ...
AGCCTTAATAAGGGGAAATGAAAGTCATATTGGGGACTACAACCTGATTTTTTTTGTGCTTTTTTTTGTGGTATGAATTGTGGTCACTGTTAGTGTCACGAGGCAGAGCCCAATATATATATAATATAATATATAATATATAATATATATATATAATTATGCATATATATATAATTATGCATATATATATATATTAAATATACTGTATATATATATATTTAATCTACTCATAATTATATATATAATGTGTAAATATATAATTAAAACTAATTAAATATTATGTATTATTGTGTATAAAGTTCTTCGTTTTAATGCGAAAAGTTCTTCGTTTTGGCCATGGCTCATAGCGAGCTGTTCCTTGGCCGAGCCGCATCTGCAGGGTCTCCGGCTTCTTGGCACGATCCAGCCGTTCCTGGTTTTCCCATCCCACCACCCAGTTGGCAATGGTGATGACTGGGGGATGGTTCAAATGGCATTGTTTTAGCCACATTAGTTCATATTAGTTCAAATCATTTCAGATCTCTATATCTCTTTATGGTTTATCATGGTTTATCACATCTTACTTTTGGAAAATCCCCAAATAGATCTGCTTATCACCATGGTTTATCATGGTTTATCATGATAAACATCACATGTTTGTCATGGTTTATCATGCTTTATCCAAGTAGATCCCCAGCCCGGTGGAATCCACAGAGCGATTGGGCTTAGAGTCCATGGCTCCCTTCGGCCCGGTGATGATTCTAGTTGATACTAGGCCTCAATGAGGAAAAATTAACACAAAAAATACCGGGAAAAAACAATGAGAAACAAGAACTAGAATTTCTGCATCCATCATTTCCCCCATGAATCCATCATTTTCCCAATAGTTTCCATAATCTTCTCTATGGATTTTGATGGATCCCAAAAGCCTCAAGTCACCTGCCCTCCACGCCTTGTTCATGGCCTGTTCCACCTCCGTCATTTGCTCTTTGGCACGTTTCTCCATAGTCTGGAATGAGCGAGCGGAGTGGAGAAATGATGTGCAAATTAAAAAAAAATCTGATAAGCTATATATATATATTCATAATAATTCTTGGAGACATATATTGACCAGTGTACGAGTATCTATAAATATAATATAATATAATATAATATAATTTAATTTAATTTAATATAATATAATATAATATATTATAATATAATAATATATATATATATATAAATATATTATATTAATATATAATATAATATAATATAACATAATATAATATAATATAATATAATAATATAATATATATAATATAATATCATAATATATCATAATATAATATAATGTAATATATAATAGTATAATAACACATAATATATATATATAAAGATGGCAACAGCAGTTGCCCAATTTCAGGTGATGACCTCAATGTATATATTTAAATACGAATATGTATTGTTGTGTCAAATTGAGATGATTTGGTGATACGAACATCTTACAGTGATTCTGGGTCAATAATTGAGTATAGTATAAATCTATATAAACCTGCGATATCATGGGGTAAAAGCACCCGTTAGCAATCAACAACGATGGGTATACTTCATCTGTTTAACTTAGTTTTAGTAACGATCATCGTGTTCTTATTACTTTATATATTTCTACATACTATTCTCTATTATTCTATATATCATTCTACATTCTACATATTATTCTATATATTCATAAAAATTAATGAGTATTAGTATTAATATATATATTCTTATATTTCAATGAGTTTGCAACCCATGACTCGGAGTTGACCTAGATCCTAGGACTAGGCGAACAGGACCAACCTTCTGATTGATCTGCTGCTGCAAGAAATCGGCATTCTCCTGTGGCCGCACGCACCTGAAAAACTGGGGATACCCTTGGTGCCCTGGTCACCACATGAAAATAGCCATCAGCATAGTTGCCAAAATCATGGATACCATGGATATCTATATATGTATAGATGTTACATTATGTTTAGCCAATGCTTTCTATTGATTACTGATATTGGAAGTATGTTAGGAAAAAATAAGTATTGACTGTCCATGGACTAATTGATGTTACCCAGCAGTTCTTGATTCGTGGCATGAACTCCTTGTAATGAACATCTGTTTGTTGATGATTCCCATACTTAAATCCCATATTCCAATCATATTTAATTTCCATAACCTTTAGTTTTGGGGCCAAAGTCATGAAAAGATCAACTGCATTCCATCAAGGTTTCTATTGGGGTATTTAATCCTACTGCGGATGGTTCAGAAATTCTGCACCACCTTGGATGGTTGAAACCCTATAAATCATGGGATAAACAAACCACCTATCAACTGGTGATTCGGATTTCTTCCATCGTGGGGATCAGTGGGGCTAGGGGCAAGGGATTCTTCCCACCCTCAATTCACTTCGCCCCATCTCCGAGTCCTTCTCCTTCTTCTTCCGCTCGACAGCCTGGGGGGGTCGTAGCAGGGGTGAAGGTTTGAACCATTTTTTGGTGTCCAAGCATGATAAACAATGGAAAACCAGAAATGGATGGAACCAGTACCCATAGGATCCATGTATGGTATATATGCTAACATTTGGGGTATATTGATGGTAAATGTTACCATATATAATATATATATATATAGCATACATGGATCCTATGGGGTATGAAATAGTCTTTTCCAAAGACCATTTGAAAAATCGTCTCCGACCGTCAGGGTGTAGATTTGAAGCAGTGACTCCAGCCGCAGTCTGAAATGACTACGGTTACCCTGCAATAGACTAACATAAATATGGAAATCCGTGGATTTCCTTGGAAATGATCGATGGATTGAAAAAACATAAGGATTTTCCATGGTAAATCAGTTGGTTTACTTGAGGTATACGGTTGTTTCCTGAAATAAGGCTACCCTCATCTATCAACCCCATTTAATTATCATCCATTTTTGTGTCAGGGATTTTCCATGAAATATATGGTCATTTTTCACCATCCAGCGAGCAAGGTAGGGACCATCACCAAAACCTAACAGCTGGTTACCATCACCCATTTTTTCACCGCCGCAGTTTCCAGCCCCGGTGCCTTTTGTTTCTCCTCTTCGAAGGCGGCTTGCGCATCACGGTCCGAGGACTCACGGACTCGGTGCACTCGGTGCCCGAGTCACTCGCCAAATCCCAAAAAAGCGGTCCATGGCTGAAAAACCAAGTCACTAACACATGGCGAAACTTGACCATCTACCATTGGAAGATCTCATCATTCTCCATTTTTAGCATATAAAATATCTATAAATCGGGTTTTTTATCGGCTTTTTTATACCATTTTTGGACACACCCAAGAAATAAGTCGAGGGTAAGTCCCAGTAAGTCCAGCAACTTGCCATCCCCACAAGGGGTTGCAGAAACTGCAGAAACCCAGCCAGTGAGAGCGACGTGACACAAACCTGGGCTTTACCAGTTTGATGGTGTTAAATACAACACGCCACCCTTTTTGTTTCGTTAAATCCACCATTTTCATCCATTTTCACTGATTAAACATGGGTGATGAAACAAAAAAGTTGAGTGATTATTTCGTTCAAACCATGTTTGAGCATCAACAATCACCCATTTTAGCAAGTGTTGATGCTCAAACATGGTTTTTTTAATGCAATTTCTGCTGGTGATATCGACCCACCGCATTTTGAAACGACACCTCGGCCGCCCCACCGCGGCGCTGCTCCTCGCGCTCGGCGGCCTCAGGTCGCACTAGCGCTACTCCCATTGTTGGTTGATTCCTCACCACATTAGAAGCTTAATATACTCTGTTTGTATCTGGTAGCAGCAAATGAGTGGTTCTACATGGTTCTACCCTGGGCCCCATCAAGTCCTTGCCATGACAAACACCGCTGCCACGTTCACCCCAAAACCTGGGAGATCAATCTTTGGTTTCTATTCACTTCAGGCATATATCGCATACATACCGCATACATACCGTATACCAAAGATGTAAAGCATTCCCAATTGTGGGTCAAGATTTATTGGGACTATAATCCAAGATATTGCAATTAATCTTTTCCGTCATCTCTCCACTGACCAAAACCCCACGGGCGCAGCGCGCCTTCATCGTGGCTTGTTCTTGTAGCTGTCTCGAAATGAAGGCCATCTGATGGCCGTGGCTGGATGCTTTCCGGTGGTTTCAAGCTCAACCTTTTGTAACATAGGGCCGATATGGGACGATAAACATTTAGGCTTCCAAGCTTGAAGTGTCAAAACATCCGTAGAAACTCCTGGGCTGTTCTATTTGGGGGGACCATTCTGGTTGCAATGAGCACTTCTGGGGGGTGCCGTCTAATTTTCAACCAACCAGAGTTTATTGATCAGTCAATGACCAAAGATGATTCTTTAGATCCTCGAAAATTTTAACAACTATATATACTGTAATTTGAAAAATAAAAAAAACACAACTAATCTCCACTATCATCCCATTGCAGTCCATTGTCATGGATGAATCAGACGGATATTACAGCCAATCTTTCAATGGATGTCCGAATTGTTTCAGGTCGTCATCATCCCCGCAGACTCATCCAGATGCGGCGGAAGTGGCCCCTTCCATCTGCATCTGCTTCAACTTCTGCCGCCTGGCAAAGCAGAAGAATTCCATGGTTTCATCGACCCTCCGGCAAACATGATGAGCTGGGAAATCTCTGCCTTTGCATGTTGTTTTTTAATGGAAAATCAAAAATACAATATCATACAATATCTATCTATGACCATCATCCAGAATCCAGCGATGAACAAAATTTGAAACAAACTACACATTAATAATATGTTTTCTGTTTTATCATGTTTTATCGATGTGGTAGATAGCCATGCTCATTGTGAGTTTATAGTGATGTTTATCTGTCCAATTTTCGGGTGTCTCTTTTTGGCTTGTACTCACGCGTCACATCCACTAAACGAGCACCAAAATATGATCCATTTAAAATTTGGTAGATCATTTTCCTTGGGGAAACAGTTGATTTTGCATATCCATGACACGTGGACGTTATAACCCATTATAACCCACTCACTGGGGTGATCCTCCAAGTAGTTTACTGGAGGGTCCAAAAAATGCAGCCGACCCTTTTTCCCATCTCTCGTCACTGTCCATGGTTTCATCGTCGGATGGCATGCTCTGGCTCTCCATATGGCAGTCTTCCAGCTCCTGTGTCCGCACTGACCACACTGAATGCAGCATCCGCGGCAGAAGGATCGCACAGGATGCGCATGGATTTAGGATTCAGGTTATGCGTTATGCCCCTCCCACCAATGACCATGAAACTATCATATTAATATGAAACTCCCAAGTAACTTCAATTACTTTCAAAATCTATTACAATCTACTGAGTTGCATGCACTTGTGATCGCATCTGCCTTTTCCCCGACTTGAAGTCACTGCAAATGTTAAAAAACATGTATCCGTACGTGTTGCGGCAGCATTATGAATGTCCATGTCAGTCTCAAAGTTGGATGCTCCAAAGAATCCATCCTCAACAAACCCTGGAAAGGCAGGAAACTTACGGAACCGAAGCCCGTTTCGGTTTTAGAGGGTTTTAGCCCCTTGGCAAAGCACCATGGATATCATTTCAAAGCCATGGGGTCACACCTGGATGGTTCAGTTTGGAACAGATGATTAATTACTGAGCGTAGACCTGACTGTAAAAATGCCAGGACATGATGATGATATTCCCATATATGTTCCCCTTTAGTCTCAGAGCATCTCCATCTGTAGATGACAATATATGACAATGGATTATCTCCCGCAAAGTGATGCCACCTGTCACGTTTGTGAATCTACATTCAACCATTCAACATCATCTAACAAGCTAGTTGTTTCACCAGCTCAAACCCAAATTTGAGTTCGGCATAGCTGAGCTGGTTTTAAACCAACATAGTCCTACAGAATCTTACTACATCAGACTAGCATTTTCTCCTAAAGCCAGCCAGGTCATATCAACAGCCATCCTAAAAACACCACCTTCACCCAGCTCTCCTTGGTTTCCTCCCAGCTTTCCAACGCCAAAGGTCCACCCGCCGCCAACTCGCCCAACTCTTTGTCCAACTCTTTGTCCGAGACTCGGAACTGGGCCGCCCGTGTCTCTAGGGGGAAACAAATGACTAATGAATGATAGGTTTCAAGGGATTCTTAGTGGGATTTGAGTGCGATGACTGACATGGAATGACATGGACATTGAAACTCTTTTTGGGATTTTTTGCATGGTCTTTCATGGGGAATTTGGCCATCAACAATAGGGATTTCATTGGTACTTAGACGTGGCATATTTCTCAGGGATAGTGTTTTTGGGCGCGTGGTACATTTCCAGAGTTGGTACATTCATCCAATGCTGCTGTCTCAAAAGCAATCAGCTGAGTTTTCAGGTGTTGCGGACATCCCATGGATCGCAGTCAAAACACGCATCTTTTCCTGGGAATCCCATGGAGATTTTCTGAAAATGGAGTACTAAGAATCCAGTTTAATCATCATTATTCCCCATTCAAACTACCATCACTGGATCCGTTTGGCGGTATATCATGGTATAATATCCCACTTTCAGACACACCCATGTTCATCATTCATTGTAAAACTCATGTTTGATGGTTATTTTTTTTTGAATGCCACTTAAATCCTATTGAAATCCATATATATCCATATAAATCCTACTAAGGTCCCACTCAAATCCAATTGAATCCCATTAAAACCCCCTTAAATTCCCACTGGGTCGACCTCCAAATCGATGGGAGCCAGAGAGCCTCATGGGTGCTGCACTGCTGTTTTTTTTTGCCTTTGGGTATCATGGGTGTACAAAACCTGAAAACCGTTCTCTATATAGTCTTTGGGTAGAAAAAACATGTAAAAACCAGGAAAACTCTCGTTTTTTCCCAAGCAACTTTTGGTAGACCGGAATTGGCTGAATGACCAACTAAAACAGGGACATGATGACATGAAAGGGGAATTTATCGGGAATAGCGGTTGATCTTCTGGCAATCCGATCCGGCAATCTTAAAGCTCATAGAGAAGGAAACTCAAAAACCACCACAGGTTTGATTGCTAAAGGATAAGGAACAATGACAAAACAGGGAGGTATTCTTGCAAGTAGCTGTGAATTCTTGTTATTGGTAACCCAAAAAATTGGTTGCTTCGAGGCTATACCAAGGAATTGAACTGGGAAGTTCCCATGAACAGTTCATTTAGATGGTGCCCCCCTTAGCTACGTTGCGAAAAAGATGCTTCAAGACTAAGATACAGTAATTGTATTTGTAACTCGGGTTTGTGGTAGTCGTAACTTTAAGCTACTTTAAACTTTAAACCAACAAGCAAAACGGGCCAGGGGGCACCACCAAACGTACCCTCACCGCAGGCATGAAAACAACGCCCAACCCTTCCAGCTGAGCGGCGCTGTCGCTTCTTTGGCGGTTCAGCGAGCCAACTCTCCCAACACCAAGAGAGTCCTGCGAACGGAGCCAATTACCTAACATGGGAGGGCTTGCGACTAGGGCTAATGTGGGAAACCCGGTAATAAGATGTAATAAGCTTACCATTTGGGGATGGTTTATAACACCCAGTATATTGTGGCTTAGGAGATGGTTATTATTACGTAGGTTTACATAGGTTTACCACATTCTCTTGAACAGATGAAATAAGATAAACATGTCCGTCACATTTGTGGGCTGACCGAAGGTACCATTGGGGCGTCGCTGAGATCACACAACCATCTTCAGGCATTCTCAATTGGTCCTCTTGACTTATCTTCGTCGAGAAAAGCCCTGAGCATGAAGGTCCCCAATTTGACAGAATGAACCGAATCAGCTCATTACTTCTTATATCTTCTTATCTTGAAGACTTTTTGACTGAATACCTATCACTGTGTGCTTGTGATTGATATCCTTTTCAAGTTGGCACCCAGCAAAAAGTGAACTCGTGACCGAGGGTTGACGGCAGCTCATTTTAGTCCACCTGCGTAACCGTTAGACATACCAGCATCAGGGCGGATGTTGCGAAGTCTGCAGAATCAACAAATGACCTTGTCAGCCCATCATATGATGCGCCACATTGCGCCACCACAATTTCAGCCAAATTCGTGGCAGTCATGGCAGTCAGGAAGTTACCGCAACAGCTGCTCTATCTCCGTCCATTGGCAGTTGCCAAAGCTGCCCTGGAATCCTTTTCGATTCGACGGCAGGCAACAACTGCATTACCTCAACATCACCAAAGGATACCAAAGGGACATGCAACATGCAAAGGTGTGCAATTGCCAAGACTTTGCTGAAAAGTCTACTGCATGATCATGGACAAGTCCTGTCCATGCAGCAGAAATCTTCTCAGCACCAGCATCCAGCAACAGCTTCACTATTACCAACTTGCCACTACGAACTGCAAGATGTAGTGGTGTTGCACTGTCGGCTCTTGAGCTATTCTTCTCCGTGCCAGCTTTTAGCAAAAGCCATGCTATTTCCAGGTGATTGCCCACAATAGCACAATGCAACGCTGCCGATCCACCTATCGTCTTGCTGTTTGCGTCAGCACTGGCATACAAGAGCTGTCGACTCATCCTCTATCGACCTGATTTCAGAGTTAGCACCAGCATCCAACAAGAAGTCCAGCTTCCACTGCCCGCCTCTGCTGCAAGGTGTAGGGCCCGCTCAGCTGGCCAAACCTCCAGGATCACAAGCTGCAAATCCACTGGGGGACACACCTCCCGTTCATCATCAAGCTCGCCCTCTCCCTTGAGATTGCGACTTCGCCCGAAGCTGAAGTGATGCGCAGCATGAAGACTATATACGTCTACATCAACTGCTCAGAGGTTTGGACAAAAGCCTTGCAATGGAAAAAACAAATGGCAAGTACAGGAAGCGTCTTTAATATGCTTTAATCATGTTAATCCCTACCAGGAGCATGTGAGGAATCGCTCAACTCATCCATTCGGTAGTGCACGGTAATTGTCAGGCAATCTAAAATCAAAGAGTATCTTCCCCTCCACTTTTAACTGGACCTTTGCCTCGTGGAATGGACATTGGACAAGATGGTAATAACCATCCATAATGCCAAAACCTGCTTATCCAATTTTCCGTTCGCAGGGTACTTAAATTATACCACGACATAATATGACATACTAAAACATAATCCATCCATCATTTGAATTCATGTGAGTTATATTGATTTATCACGTACATATATTATCTTTCATAATTTTCAAACCCACTTGCCAACACCATCCCCATTTATTTGGGTTTGTCCAAAAATCGGATACCTCTAAAACCAGTGGACCATTACCATTTCATCCATATACATCCATATACAATAACATTTTTTGATATTTTTTTGGGGTCTGGGGTAGTATACCTCTTGTTTCAGACACATAAATTCTGACTCCTTCCCAGCCTTCCCAGGGCCGTCACAGCACTTTTCCATACTTTTCCGGGAAGACGCCGGGCGCGACCTCCTCCCCCAGTGGCAGCGCACGCACGAAGTCGTCCTAGTCGAAGCGTTTGGTGAAAGCCAAGACGGCCAGGCGCCGTTGCGTTGGCCTGGCGCCCCCGATGGGAAGATATGGGAACGAAAACCTTACTTAACGACTTACCCTCTGGTAAACATACAAAAAACTATAGAAAATCACAATTTTTAATGGGAAAACTCACTATAAATGGTGATTTTCAATAGCTATGTTAAATTACCAGAGGGTAACCATCAAAATGGACGGAGATTTCCATCAGAAATTTAGAGGCACTACATGAAGATGATAAATCATGATAAATCATGATAAATCCATGAATTTCTTTTTAGCGCACATGGGGAACAAAGGATATGGTCATGAAATGGTGTCAAAACAAGGGGATATGCAAAAGCCAGGGTCCTGATGATTTCGGGCTGTAAGCGCGGATTGTGCCCATCCTTCGTCCTGTTCCCTTGTGAGCCGCTGAAAACAATCAGCATTTCCAGCTTACACATTTGATTCATGCTACATGCATTTAATATTCATGGTTTCGATACATTACAATCTATCAAACACAAATTGGGCCATGAGAATATTCTTTACAAATTGTGGCTTTGGAACTCAAGCTTTGGTCTCCCTGGCACCCTTCAGCACCCTTCACTGGGCCTGAAGATGCAGCTACACTCAAAGGGTATGTTCTCCAAGGGCACCAAGGGCAAGTGCAAGAGCTGTTGGCCGCCCAGCGTCATTTCTCCAGTAAAGCCAGCCCAGCTGGAGGTTGAAGCGAAGTGGCTCCCCATGGATTCCTCCGAAGCCCAATGGTCCAAAGAGTCGTCCCATGGCAGCTTTGACCCAGGATACCCAGGATGGACATGGGCAGCCCTCCGATCATGGCGTTGGGAAAATAGCCCAGGAATTCGATGACTTTCCTCGAAAAAACCAGCCATTTGATCGCCACATTTGATTGCCCAATAGTTGATTAGCTATATCCAATTATCATCCCATTAAATCCCTGAAATCCCTATCAGTTGATGGTTAGTTGTCTCCATTTCGGCCATGTCAGCCCCAGTGCGGCTCCCAAGCTTCCCACAGCGCAGGCAACGCTTCTCCATGCGTCCTGTAGGGCGGCCCCTGCTGCAGCACTTCCCGCAACGTGGCGGGGCTGCTGTAGACGGCGGAGTCCAAGATCAGAGCCGATTCCTAGGGACTGGAGGACAAGCTGAGCCTTGGCTCATAAACAGCCCCCAAAATCAGCAACTTTATGGTAGTTTGGTTATTTTATGGTACTTCGGTGATTCAACATTATTTATGGCAGTGATTTATGGTTTATAAAATGGTCTGTCTAGTGAACTGGGATGGAAAATATGGTGCTGGTGTTTAAGCTGATGAATGGTGACTCTGAAGAGTGCGAGAAAACCAGGGGTCGAAACTATACTGGAGTGGACACTATGTTAGGTTATGTCTAAAGATGGTGCTGAAGGACGCAACTTCTGGAGCTGGTATACCGTATACCAATGATTCTAGCCACACAGCAGCACCTTGAAGTGTGGCTCGATCACCTTAAGTGGGAGATTTTAGCCAGATAAAAGACTTGTAATCCTGGTAAATTACTTTCACTTATAATATGGTTGGTGGTTTCAACCCTATGAAACATATTATATAGTCAGTTGGGATTATTATTCCCAATATATGGAAAAATAAAAAATGTTCCAAACCACCAACCAGTAATGTTCCATTTACATCCATTGAACATACTTAATCAAACATGGCAATGGAAAATGCCGCACTAATTCGTGATTTCCCCAAAAAACCTTCACTAGGGAAGGCCGTTCACTTGCTGGTGGCAAATCTTCCACTTTTGGACAAACCTCCGTTTCCCTCATTCACCATTCATTTGTCCATGTCCTGATTCCTCCACTGCCCAACACTGCCACTGCCACTGGAGGCTCGTAGTTTCCCGCGTCCGTGGCTTCTAAGCCCTCAATGCGGCCGCGAAAGTTCATCGCCTCGGAAGATGACCCTCCAAGGAAACCACCATCGGAACATGGTTAAAAACATCGACTTTTAGCTGCTTGGTGGTTGAGCCACCCCTCTGAAAAATATGAAAGTCAGTTGGGATGATTATTCCCAATATATGGAAAAATAACAAATGTTCCAAACCGACAAACAGTTTAGAGGTGGACACAAATCAATGGGTTTGTCTGAAAATGGGTATTTGCCTCAGATGTGGTTCATGTACTTTTGGGCACCCCATTTTCGGACTAATCCGATTGCAATATCAATCGCCATGGACCAGTATATACTGTATGTAGATGATCCAATTATAGTCATAACTTATATAACTTATAATCCCATTTGTAGTCCCATGTGCACAAATATTTTGATGGTTGAAGCACCTTGAATTCCAATTCTTTTCGGTCTCTACAAACGTGCAATCCGAATGGCCATTGTGTAGGTGCGGGCCTCCGCCATTTTGGCAAGGCCACTCACCAACACATCGTTGCTCGACACAAAGGACACCTGGCTGCCTTCTGTTGCTGCCGCCTTGGCTGCCTGCAAGCGTGGCTTGTGGTTTAGCCATCCCTTTGGCGATATGGCTACGGGTTTAAAACCAAGACCCAAAGAACCACGGATTTTGCTTTGATCAGCTTAGCATTAACATTAAACCATCCAAACTTGATAATTACATATCATGATTTCAAGGATTACATCATCCAATTTCAGAGGCAAGCAGTCTAATTGTCGAATTAGTATACTTCAACCTCTCAGCATCTCTCAACCTTATCTCAACCTGATGTCCCCGGCCCCGACTTTTTATTTTCATGGCCTTCATACGGGCGTCGTCCACGTAGAGACACACGGCCCTGGCTTTGGGGCCTCTCAGTGCATCGCGGAGCGCCTTGGCGATCAAGGTGGAGAGCATCCAGTCGTAGTCCTCGCGGCCCTGGGACCAGATTTCAGCAACGAAATGTGGCGTTGATGGTGGTGTTAAAAGGGTTCATGGCTATAATTTCTATATGGTGGCTATGTGATGGCATCAGTTATAATCTATATTTCTATAAAAAACATGTACATGAATATTAAGCCATATTGATATATATTATACAAGTTCTATATTTCTATATTATAGCTATATGGTTGCTGTATTTCTATATTATATGGCTATACTGTTGTAATTTCATGTAAGTTGTTTTCCAGCCATGGAGATTTCACCAATATGGCTGAGACAGTCACCCTAAGTGGGGCTTTTGAAGAGAAACATATACATATTATCATATCACTAATAATATATTTTATGTACAGTATATAATATTAATTAATATATATATATATATATAATATATTTTATAATATAATATAATATAATATAATATTATACTATATTATATTTATATTTATTAGATTATATGAGCTCTTATATGTATATATAATATCTTAAAATGCCAACCAGCTTTTATGGTTTTGAAACCTCAGCACACCCAAATGGCTGGGTTCACTTCCCACCTGCGCTTCGATCATCCTGGGCGATGCCTCATGCTTCCGTTGGACCTGCAAGCTGACGATCTCTGCATCTGGCGACAGCATGTTGAGCACCTGAGCGGTGATCGAATCTATCCCGAAACAGATAGCACAGTGTCATTTACCATCAATTTGGCCGGGTTTCACTTGTTTGTCAGATATCATATATTTTTATCATAAATTTTATAACATACTATAACTATTCGAACAAAAATGGTGATGCTACCAATATCACCAATAGAAAGATAGGATCAACACGGGTTCACTAAGTACGTAAGCCCCCGCCCAAGTAACAGCAGGCCTGGTAGTAGCTGGAGCCATCCACGGTGGTATGACCCATGCTGAAGATCATGGCAAAAGCATCGGACCTCCATTCTGCGGGCAGCGTAGTGCTCAAATACCCAGGGTCCCTGAAAGTGAAAACTAAGCACCACCTTGATATGGTCTACAATCGAAACCCCAAAATGCTACGGTAAGTCATTGAATATGGTTATTGTATGTTATTATTGGCTTTACCCGTTTGCCGCATTGGGGATAGACAATGAAGGAAACAAACCATGCTACCAATTAAGGTGGTAGATCTATGATTTGATATGGTACATCTTCAGGAATGTATAGTAGATTGTGGGCCTCTGCCTGTACCCGATGAGCAATAGTTTGAGCTACGATTGTAGAAAAGAACATAGATATCTATTGAAACCGCCCACAAATATCCAGCAGGCCCATTCTCTCTCCAAGTAGCTCATAGGGATCCGACACCAACGTAATACGTATCTGGAGCGCATCTTTGGCGATGGTGCCAAGCCATGCAAAACCTGGGTTCATGTGTCCCCGGACGTCCAACTATAGCGATTCTGCATCTGCAGTTTCTGGCCATTTCAAACTTTCAGATTATTCAAAATTGGACACCAGCCAAAAGCAAAAAAACATGTTCGTATGGTTTTGTCATGTATGTATCATTATGTATCTATTCAGTTCTATTTACCTTTATGATTCAAGATCTAAGATGATTCAATATGATTTAATATCTTAAAATATCTTAAAATGGGTCATCACACCTGAAACAAAAAACCATCCAACAAAAATATGTTTCTAGGATTTTCTAGGTTGTTTACATCTGGTCTTTTCACAAATTGATCTCGTCTGAGAATATAGTACATCCTCCCCAAAAAAAAGGTGGATCATCATGTCTTTCCCAATAGACATTGGCAACTATCCACATTTTCAGACAGACTCATCTCCATTCTTCATTCGTGAAATCCATTTATGATCGTGACGTAATTTCTATCTAAATCATGAAAATCGAGTTTTCATCTCCCATAACAATCTCTGTAACCAACTCCCAATTGCTTTCCCAATACTTTCATTTCATTTCTGCTTTTTCCCAAGGTTTTTTCCCATCTCCATCCATCTCCCCATGGATCCGGGACACAGGGCAGCTCCAGCATGAAGCGACAGCCCAGGCGTTGCACCACCGCGCTGGAGCCCAGGATCGCAGAGGTGATCTCTTCGTAGGTCATCGAACGATGCACCTCAGAGGGTGCCACCCAGTGGGTCCCGCAGAGGTCCTCGAAGGAACCCATTTTTCCACTGCACAATGCCCCCTAAAATCACTGCGAAAAGGATGGTAAATCCATGAAAATCCGCCAAATGACGTGTGATTGGATTTATCACTATTGGAGTAGGATTTGTGAATATCCCCTGGCATTGAGGCTAAACAGTCAAGTCATTGGGTACGTGTTTGGAGCCACAAAATCATAGTCATTTGTAAAATCTGAACACATCCATAGCTTGGGAGGTGGATCATTTTGAACTTAGTTATGATGGATGGAGCTGCCAGGAGAATGGTGAAGTAACCTTCAAACAAATTGGAATGTGATTTTTCATGTTCTTCAAACAACAATCAGAATGATGGAAGTACCAACACTTTAAACCAGAAATTCTGAAAAACCAACCACCAAACACAGGAGTTTTTGCCGGCACAGCAAATGCTGGTGATTTTCAGTAACAAACCTGAGCATGTGGAAACACCAATGGTAGAAGTCATGTCCTTCTGCCCTTTGGATCTACTGGTTGGGTGTGATATTGCAGATTCGCCTGCGTAGCATAAGCATATGACTCTGATCATAGAATCATATGTCCATATACTACCATATTTATATACATATGTATATATATATATATAGATATATGTATATATTTATACATGTGTATATATATATACTGTATGTATACAAGTATATATATATATATATATATTCCAAAGAATCCCAACCATATCAAGCAACATATCTGACTAATTATCCCCTGCACCAACATCCAAGAAAATTGTGGCGATTCACGAGCTTTCAACAAAGTTGGGCTTGTCCAATAAAAGGGGCTACCCCGGGAACCGCCAGAATCGCATGGTGTATCATCATATTGTTCAGCCAAATTGAATTTTGTTGCGCTTTCCCCCATGTTCCAAACAAACCCTTATCCATTGTTGATGGGTTAAATCATGTTAAATCCATGTCTTTGATTGCTTAATCCCTATCTCTTATGCTTAAATTTCCATTTGCTTTGATAAATTCCATTTTTAGTTACATCATGTTACATCCCAAGTTTGGCTGCTAAACTCCCAATCACCTCCACCAATATCCCAGTAGATGTCCCCATTTTTGCGTGGTGAACAATGTCTGCCGCGTCACCGTTAACCCTGCAGGATCCACATGGAGAATCTCCTCCAGGAGTTCTGCATCCTCCGTGGCATCAGAACTTGGAAAGTGCAGCTGTAAGCGTGAGGCCTGCAGAGTCAAGCGGCTTGACCATCAAAAAATCTTCAAGAACCAATAGAGATCGGATATTATTGAGATATTAACTGATCTGATCAGATAGAAAAATGATGAAAAATGGATCCCCGTTCATTCACCAAAAAATTGCCATGGAACCAACCAAAGTGAGGATTTAACCACCAAACAATTTTGACCATTGACCATCAAAACAACGGCGTTATAACCAAAGTTCGACTTTAATGGCCATGGAATACTGGAAATTGGATGTATCTGAAAAAGTCACCAAATACCAACTTTAAATGGGGAAAATTGGAAAATTATCTTCGAAACCTCTGAAATACCATCATTTTCGGTCAAACCCATTTCCGGGCGTGATTTAACCAACGGATGGATAGGGGTATGCCGGTATGCCGCATACCCCTATCCATTCTCCATTGGTCAAATCATGTGTGGTTGGTGTAAAAATTCTTGACGCCGGGATACATTTTTTGGTGCGCGAAACCCAACCCATCGTAGTCATAATATCTCATAATCATCATCACCACCACCGCCATCATCATCATCATCATCATCATCGTCTGCTATATGAGTTCTATCAGTTCCGTCCCAATTTGCAGGATTGCTCCCAACACCCCACATACAAGGGTGATTCTTGTCCTCAAATAAAAACGCAAAAAGATCTTACATATTTCACCTTGCTGACTTGCTGTCATTTATGTTCAATGGGTTGGATTCCTGTTGATTTTGTTGGTTATATAATATACAGTAACGCTTCTCCAACCAGCCACCCAATGGAAACATATGGAAACGCCCCAAACCATAACGTAGTTTATTTCATTATAATTATACCCTTCTAGTGTCGAATACCATCTTCATGTGGTATCTAAATCCAACAATAAACCAAGCGGGGGGTATAAAGTATAATCCCTAGAAAAATTGGAGGTTTTGGCATTGGAGTAATTTACCTTTACCACATTGAAACTTTTAAATGGATGTTCATCCCCCAAATATGGTATCTCTCATGGTATTTCATAGCCTTCGAACCATCCCCTACCTTTTTTTCCGATTACTCGAAAGCAACGCAGTGTTGGATTTGCCACATCCCCCCGTTTCAGCTGAATCCCCCATGTTTGATGCTTAAAAACATACATAATCCATATATTTTCACGGTTCTGAATGTTGCAGTATCACTACGAGTAGCCATCTGTTCCTACTATATGTGTTATTAGTTCGGGCTATAATTCACCATCGGTTACCCTATAAAACCACCACCCCTGCGCCTGTGCCCCGCCTCCGGCTTTCGCGCCACCCGCCCGGCCACCCAGGGATTGGCCCGCAGCACCTTCCGCAGCCGCGCGCGCAGCGTCGTCGCCGCGGCGGACACGCCGCCGGCGCCGCGGAAGAAGGTCACGGTGCTGATGCCAGCCTCCTGACCTTGAGAAAAGCAGCAAGGAACAGGGGGAAACATCACCAAAATACGGGTATCATGGGAATCTTGATGGAATATAGATCATCAACCCAAAGGATCCATGGTGCTGCTATATATGGTAACATGGATCCCACCAATATACCCCAAATGTTAGCATATATACCAGCACCATGGATCCTATGGGCAATGAATTGATGAATATACCGTATACCCGTGGGAATCAAACGTGGCTGGCCCGGAAATCCCTGAACTGAATAGAGGTTTCTAACTGGGAAAACTATCTATAAAAGGATATGGCAGTGTGTCAAAACCTTGTACCCCTGGTGAACATCAAAATAGCTGGTAAATGGATGTTCATCCCACTAAAAATGGTATTAATAGGTATTGATCCATAGCCATATTATAAACCACTAACCCACAGCCTAGGTTAGGATTTACGATCAAGCACTATGGCTATGACAAGCACCAAGTGAAAGCGGCATGGGCCTGTTTTCCTCAGTACTTGAGCCAAAGAGTAAGTCAGCAATGCCAAAATGAGAGTGAACAACATGTGCTTTAGAGGGTGGATACGCAACCATGTTATATGCGTGATCCTTCAACTATAAAAATCAATAAATAAGGGATTTCCATTGCCACGTTTGATTCCGGACCGTACCCAGAAAAAAAACACCAAATTTAATGGAAAGTGATCATCCAACCGAATCCAACCCCCCTATTAGGCAGGGTCTATGTGAATTGAAGGGGAGTGTAACCAGCAGAAATGGAGGAAGTTGAAGCACTAGAAATGGCGGAACAAACGAAGAGTTTGGCCATCAGTTGACCAACTGACATTGGAATTGAACCAGCCAAAATTGCGATGTAATATGATGTCATCCACCCAAGTTGGGATTCAAGTAGCCAAAATGCTGATGGTTACCCATCAAAAAAGTGCTTTTACCATCCAAAAAATGTTTTTTTTTTTTCGAATCAACACATGGATTCAAATGGATACAACCTGATTCAACAACGATGGGGCAATTTGCGGTTTAACCCGGAGAATTGGTGCTTCAACTAGCAGCCAAACAAAACTGCTCGCATCATGTCCGCAAATGATCTTTTTCTGGTGATGACTTTGTACTGTATTGTTCAATAAAGGATGACAAAGGGATCAACCATGGAACCACTTTATTTTGGCACCTTGCCACTGTCCCCGATCATGCCCAACTGGCAGGCAGGAAGCTAAGGGCAGCCTTGGATTCGAGGTCAAGTAGTGGTTCGACTTGGGTGAAATAGTTGTCACCTCAGTAGTTTTCGATTTACTGTACCTGCCAAATGTAATAAGTATGGGGTAAACAGTGTGTAAACCCTATATTAAATAAATATACAGATATATACGTATAATTATGGAGGCTTTAATGGGAAAATCAGCTAATGGTGGATTTTTCAAGCAACATCCCAGCATTATGTTCTGCGGATGACCTAGAGCATTTCAAGGATATTCCTAGGGGTATCCCGCAGTTCCCATAACTCGACCGTTTTTCTAAACACCGATGGAGTGCCGATGATTTAGCTCCTTCATTCGGAATATTTATCTCCTGCATATAGGGGCCGGTTTGGCATACCGTTCATACCGTTTGTCTAGGTAGAAACACCCTAAAACATAGAAACGTAATTCATCGCTATTCTAGCATAATATAGGATTTTGGAATGTTGTTTTTCTATCGTTTCGTGAGTTGCTAAGCAATTACTGCCTAACAGGCGGCGACCCTTCTGGAAAAAGGGCATCCATGAGTCCCGTGCGGTACTCGAAGGTGATACTTGGAAATGCCGTATGACACCGTTCTTGTCATGAGGTTCCCATGGGAAGATAGGGGGGTTCCATGGATTTCCCAACCTGTCATATTTAAATTTGGAACGGAGTATGACAACCCAACCATTTACTGATTGGTCGTATCAGCACTTTGCTTGGGTAAACTCCCATCTTTTTTAGGACATCCCCATGATACGCAATGAGACTCACAACTAATTGATGATAGAAATCATCAGTTGATGACAAATTGAAAATCGGATAGCCATGGATACCCTGAATCCCATGATTACCTGATTACCAGTTTTTTCGTATCAACGTACCAGCTGCCCAGTGACGCTTGAAGAGTGTCCCTTCTCTCCCGCGAGCCCAGGGCAGGGGCCACAGGGGCCACACGGCTCGCGGAAAGCAGCAAGCCATGGATGCACAGAGGGATGATGGACAAAGAAGCAATCAGAATGGGGATGTGGGGGTTTCCTGAAATAGGAACACCTCAAGATTCAAGACCATTGGTTTCAATACTAAAAGGGTCTAGCCTAATGACTTGAATGATTTTCGGGGTACCCCATCTTAGGAAACTTCCATGGGTGTCTGATGCAAAGACATTGGGATTTGGTGGGAATAAAGCCTGGCAGTGGATTCATGGTACCCTGGGGTTCTCACATCAGCTGATAGCTGAGCCCAAGGCCAGGAAGCGACTCTCGTCTGACAGTTTTTTATTTTGTCCAGATCTCCAGATACAACTGTGGGGATTTAGTCTGTTTTAATGGGCTAAACAAAGTTGAATAGAGAATAATAGAGAGTTTTAATTCAACAACAACAACAACAAAAAAAAACAACAACAAAAAAAAAACAACAACAACACCAACACCAACAGCAACAACAGCAACGACAGCAACAAAAACAACAACTTCTCCCCCACTGTGGCAATCATGATTTGTAGAGCCAATACTTGTCCGTGGTGGTGGTTGCAACCCAAACCCAGTGTGGGGTTCTATGGCATTGCTACATCTTCTGATGTACAAGAAACACTTGATGGATCTTGATGGAAACCACTTTTCTATACACATATAACATGTCAATAGCTTCTGGACACATTCTAATTCTGTGGTATATATGTCCGATCTACCCTCTGGTAAACTAACATAGCTATTGAAAATGGCCATTTATAGTGGATTTTACCATTAAAATGGGTGATTTTCCATAGCTATGTTAAATTACCAGAGGGTATGGAAACCATTTCAACATCGGAAAGCACCAAGCATGTCTTGTTTGCATCCCAACTTTCCAGCCAATTCATCCGCAGTCCAGCCATTGGCATCCCTTCAATGCCACGGCTTTCCATGGCCGGCTGGGCCCGGCTGGGCCCGGCTGCACTGATGTTGATTGACATGTTGGGAATCACCCATCTGGTTGATGTTCAGAAGGGGACTAGCTTTTAAAAGTCCTAAGGACTGCTTCCTTCCTCATTGATGTTTCTGGAAATCCGTGGACTCTTCAACTCGTGTGGCTGGAGTTCGGTTCGCTGAATTTTCTTGATCTCTGCGAATGCTTCGGTTCGCATTTGACTGGCTGTTTTACTCTTGGCTTTCGGTTGGATGATTCCAAATTTCCTTCAACAGAATTGGTGTGTGTCATCCCCACAACATGCGTAATTATAATTACATGTTTGAAGCCACCATACAAATGCCATCAAAGAAGTAGTATCATTTCGTCCTAATTTCCCACAAAGACACAGAGTGTCAAATTGTCCCCCTCCTACATATCACTATCATCCCTCACCATTCGTGACCGATCCATGGGTAGCTGTTGATTGGGAAAAGCTGCAGGAATGGATGGCTGTGATGGCAAATGTGGTGGGACATTTTGCTGGGACACCCAGGCCTGGATTGATAGAAACCCCCAAACAGAGCCGGCCACACTTCTCTTGGAAGGCTGCCTGGCAAAGTCTGGAACGTTGAGCAACAAATCAAAGCCCAGAAAAGAACCAAAAAACATCAAACGAAGAAATGGTATTTCTATGGATTGGTTAAGGGAGAATTTACAGGAAACCACCATATGTCACAGGAAAAACCATGATTTCCTGTAGATTCTCAATTAAACCAATCCAGTGAATATTGTGTTGCCAGGAGCAGCACTTGCAGAAACGATGTGAATACACTTCCAGGCACGACCACATGTCACTCATCTGGATACTTCGTGATCCAAACCTGATCTACGGCTAGGTTGAATGGTTTCCCCAACGTTCACATACCCTCTGGTAATTCAACATAGCTATGGAAAATGGCCATTTATAGTTGATTTACCCATTAAAAATGGTGATTTTCCATAGTTATGTAACAGTTTACCAGAGGGTATATGTATTGAGCAGCTCGTTTTGTTAGCGCCGCCTTGGCCGGTCATTTCCGGTCGCTATTTACACAATCGAAAAAAATCGTAGCTAGCTTTCCTTTTAGCCGACCTGACTCTATATGACTATACTTGGGGGTACTATCATAACTATCTAATACGACAAGTATATATATATATTATATATATATACATCTATAGCATAATGGTATTCATATAAGCCGACTGTCATAACATGTCACAACATGTCACAACTATCTAATCAAATACCGTCTACAACTGCTGACACCACTGCCTCGTCTCTGGCGTGCTTCTCTTCTTGGTATTTCTTGGCACGTTCCTCCTCCTCGCAGATTCTCTCCAGGATTGACGACACAACCATTGAGGCTGAGGCTGGGCAGATCGTCAGAGCCATTTTTTCTATGGGCTTATTACCCATCATTATCTATTCTTGGAGGAGATTGTTGGGTTCTTGGAGAGTCTGAAAATGGGGGGGATTTACTCCCAATATGTATATATATATATATATATCGCACTGGTTTATCTAGTTTATCTGGTTTTATGGGGAAAATGACTCCCTTCCACTTACCGTTGAGATAGGTAAGCCTTGGGTGATTTTACCATACCTGACATGATTTTGGGGTTGGCTATCAACCTGACACTTGGACAAGTGGTTATGCTAAATCATTGACATACCCTTCAGTAAACTCGGGTGTAATATAAAAATATAGATATGTGGGAAATGTACCATGAATGTCTGTATATTGTCACATTGAACCATTTCCGAACTCTAAACCATACATTTTCCACATTTTTTTGTATTACTGGAGGGTACAGTATGTCTGCCGCAGGTCTTCCATTTTCACCCACATCCCCGTTGCGCAATACGCACGTCTCTGGCAAGTCATGCGCCGATGAAGAGTTCCACGATGTTCCACTTCCGCTTCATACCGAATGCCATCAACTGGTTCCTTCACTTCCATAATCTTCACAGTTCTGGCATGTTTCACCTCCTTTTCCCGCTTCCGTGCGCGCGGGTAATTGCGTGGGTGTGCTGGGATGCCATGTTTGGTCAACTTCACTCAAGCGCAAGCATCATCAGAGTCGCTCCAGCCATTGGATGCCATCGATTCCTTGGCGATCGAGTGGTGTTCAACCAGGGCTCAGGCGATCAAACGTTGAACCCAATACTCAACCCGTAGACAGCGAACACGACTTGATTTATGTATAATATGTCTATCATTGGCAAATGAACTTTCAAATGTGAATCAGAATCAAAATAACCCATTTAATCTAATTTATCTAGTTCATCCAAATTGCTACAATGTATTCTTCAATGTAACTTATCTAATTTATCTAATCTGTAAAATCTTCTGCCAGTCACAATTTTAAATTGTCTTTTTGCCTGGAACAAATTACGAACACCATTGGTTAAGGTCCCACATTTTCCCAATTCAAGGTATATGTATATAAAACATGTTGAGACAAACCCGTACAGTGAGTATGGAATGCATATATATATCTATAATATAATAAAGATATATATATATATATAGCTAGTGATATTATTGGTTGATTGGTTGCTTAAATTGTTGATTACTGTTGTCATTGTTGAGATGAATTATCAAACAATTAATAACATATTATATCATATTATCTAACCATATCTAACCATATCTAACCATACTTTTCATGCTTGATGATAATTCCTTGATTCTGAGCCAAGCGTCACTCGTCTCATCCTCACTTTCCTCCAGATCCCAGGTATACAAGGGCGGTTTCACGCAGTTCACAATGCTGCGTCCCAGAAAGAAAAAAATCGTCAGCGTCACCAGCAGGGCCGTATAGCCTTGGGGATAGGGATTTTTGTATCAACAAACATGGGAAACATGGTGGGTTTAATGGGATTATAATGGGATTAATAATATTGGTGGTGCACCAGTGAGCTAACGTGCTAAGTTGGATTTATTGGGTGAATATAGGTGAATAATTTAATTGAATGTTTGGTAGATATGTCGAACTCGTATGAACTAGTTAATGGGTTCTTGTAAGCCAACTTGTATATATGGCTTCCACCACCTTGCACTGGAAGTATCTAATCATCACTTATATATTTGTCTTCTTTGTTAAAAAAACACTTTCAACATCTGTTCCAATGCATCATCAAGATAGAGGGCAAGATGTGGCACAATCTTTGAATCCAACTCTCCAAGGGGTGGCACCATGACCCCATCCACGACGCCAAAAAGCCGATCAGCACCAACGGATATCGCCAATCAATGAAGAAATAGAAGAAGAAATGGTACTCCTTGAAGAAGATCCAGGAGAAGATCACCTGGTTGGTGGTGCAATGTGCCCATCTTGAAAAATATGAGTCAATGGGAAGGATGACATCCCATATATATGATGGAAAATAAAAATGTTCCAAAGCACCAACCAGTCACATATGAGGCACCATAGTAGAACATGAAGGTCAGATGATAGGTGGTGATGCAAAGTCGATTTACCAAGGCCTCCACGAACCTTGGTCGATCCTGAGATCCTTCCGGAATCCCAATTCTTACTGCGAAATAATCATTGTGGAACTATCTCCTTGTTGTCCTATGCTCACTTATACAGCTGGATTATCTCCTTATGGTCCCAATTCTTAGTTTTAGGAGTTAAAACCCCATTCTGGATGCGGCAAACAATATTGCTGCTTGCATATCCCACCAGCCAAAAAGAGTCTGCTTAAACATTCCATAATGATCATATCCCCAGTTTTGCCGCATGTATGTGTATATGTTTATGATGATAGTCGTATAGTGTGTGTGTATGTATATATATATTATATATAATATGTATATTTGTGCATACCAGCATATATGCAAGCCTACATAATCATTCACATATATATATATATATATGTAAACACATATTGTATGTATGTATATATATATATACAATATACCATCTAAAAAAAACACACCATCTCTGCTTCGTCCCATCCCAGCCACATGAAGAGGAAATTCAGGTTGTGACAGAAGAGCGCGGGCCAGGTCAGAAGCCCCATGTCGCCACCGGTGGTCTGATAGGCCACTGGCAGCAACACCAACCAGACCGCCAGGAAGATCAGGAAGGACACGGGGAGCATCACCTGCGGTTGCCCCCCCTGGAAAATGTGGTCAGGCTTGGAATAAGAACTATATGGGAAAAGCCCAGAAAAATGCATAGAAAAGTATGGAACAGTTGGATTTATATGGATTGATCATGATTTATCACTAGTTTATACTGGGGGGTTGTTTCTTGTCTAACCTTTTTTTGGGGTTACTATTGGTTAAGGTAGGGTTCAGGGTGATGCAATAGCTATGGACTATAGACTATAGTGAAACGAGGATATCAAGTTATATGTCTACCATTACCATAAACTCTAGTTAACCCGCAGATAAAGCACACTATTTTTGGCACCACCCTTAGTGGTACAGTGGCAGCCGTAGAAGTTAGTGGATGGGCCGCCCAATTCTTAATCAGTGCGGAATTTCCCTAGACCATCAACAAATTTTAGAAGAAAAGGAGGTACCCTTTAGCAATTTAATATATTTATGGTATTTATGAATATTTTTAGATACGAGGAAAGTCATGGCAGCTTCAAAATTTCGATGCCCATCCAAAATGGATCAAACGGTTCATCCAAATGATGGGGTTTATCCCACTTATTCACCACCACAAGGATGGTTGAAACCCTATAAATAATGGGATAGCCTCTAGAAAAATTAACACTTCGACCCTGGCAGTAAGAGTTGGAAGATTAGTGGAAACACTAGAACATTTTGTGATTTTCAGGGTCAAACTGTTAATTTACCAGAAAAATAGTGTACCCAAGAATCCTCTGGATTATCATCAGTGTCCCAATTAAAGTAACCATCTGATCATCTGAGGATACAATATAATGCGGGTACAGTAATACAATAATAAACCACCCATTTGGGAATGGTAAACATACCACCTAGAAAATGGTGATTTGGGGGATGGTGCGTTTATATGCGTTTATGGCATTGTTTTACCCAGATACCCCCTAGTTCGCATCCATTTATAGATTGATTTTCCATGAAAGAAACCATCTGCCGTCCTCGAAGAGCAACCACACCAAACGGCACAACATCGCCGTGCAGCGGCCAGCAGAGCTGGGTTTCCAGTTACCAAAACGGGTGGCCTAAACGACAGCGTGGCGGCGTGTTTGTTTCATGGGCGGTCCATTTCAGGAGAAATAGTCCAATCCTATATATATATATATCAGTATATATAATAGTATATATAATAGTATATATATATATATTCCAAATTATTCCAATATGTTTGTTTCAGGATAAATATCACCTACCGTTCAATATCATAATGTAGCTTATAAACATGTGTGTGTGTGCGAACAACCTGTTGCTGCCCCTTCGAAGCCTTCGGGCTCCCTGAAACCGAAACCGAGCTGCTAAAGTCATGAGACCGCTCAAGAGCATGTAGAGACCGATCAAGGACCAGCTCCAAATGGTGAACGTGGCAAAGATGATCCAACCACCTGCCAGGCGCGGACCAAAGTGGTGAAGAGAAATTGGGGAGTGACCTTTTTTTTTTTCGACCATATTAGAAGGATAGGATTGATTACTAAAGGATACTAAAGGATCTATAGATTCTTTAAGGATGATGATGATGATGATGATGATGATGAATGATGATGATGATGATGATGATGGTGATGGTGATGGTGATGATGATGATGGAAGAACTGTCCAAAGGTCTGAGATTTGATGATATTGATGATCTACCTTGCTTGCATCGTTTGGTTTGATGTCTTGATGCATGGCACATGAAAAAAGGGAATATCACATAATATCACCATCACTGATTGGGAGACAACTAGCAGTGATGTGCCAAAGCAGATCAATTTCACACAGGGGAAAATGATGCTCAACTGGGCAGTTGTAAAACTCGGTTCTACTCATATCATCACCTGTATATCAAGTGTTCGTTGAATGATTCTGAAAGACTGCGATTGTATCTGGGTAGCAAAGGTACAACCTGCCCCACACAATACACCCATGAACACTATATATAATTGATTTTTGACAAAACAGACCCTTGAAAAATACTTTTCCGTTTACATCCAGGATCACGTTCCATTTCCTTTTGTTTCTTCAGATGGTTTTCTGGTCAACTTGGAGACTTGCACAGCTCGCCTCTCACCAACGTGCCCTTTGCACTAGAGTCGACAATCACCACGTCCGTCATGACCACCACTACAAAACCTGAGCTGCTCGCCAGTCGGGATGATCATCCCGTTTCTAGTGTTGAAAAAAAAACTATAGCATCTGGACATCATTCGACATATATGCTATACTACATGCTATATACCCATTATATCATATTATATCTCCATTTAAACAAAATGCCATGTGAAAACTCCAAATAATTATCTCCCCTTTTCATGATCCGAAACTGTCCCTCCTTTTTTTCAGCCGGGCAGCAGAAGAATCTCCAAAGACACAAACTTTGCGTGGAAAAGGCGGGCCGCGCGCTCTCCACGACGTGCTCCGTACGGATCTTCTCCCACTTCATGCGACCGCGCAACTCCAGGGGGATGTGGACACTGAGGAGTACGGCCAGCATCACCAGCACATAGACCACCTCTAGTCACGGCGGTTGTGTACTTGTAATAAGTAGATATGAAGTAATCCGTAGTAACCCCCATGACTTTGAACAGGTTGAACTCTGGAAAGGTTGGTTTTATATGTTTGGTCTCTGATCTTGAGGTATACACCCCATTTGTGGCCATTTAGAATGTCGGGAAAATGAAGGTAAGCTAGCGGATGAAATGGGGTATCATATATATATATATTCAAACAACACCATTTATTGTAACATATTGCAACCCCCAAACACATGTTTTTCAACGCGGGACATTTTCCTTTTTGGTGTTTGGTTCCCGGGGAAGTTACCCACCTGTTTCTGTTGGAGGTTCGCTAGAAAGAGCATGGGACCCACCGGGCCCACCTCGGCCGAACACATCAGTTGACAAGATGGTCCCATGCTAAGACATCAAACACTAGGGCTTGTAGCCCAAAGGACCAGTGATGTGATAATTATATAATGTTATGTGTTAATTCATGTATAATATCATCAGAATATATCACATATCATAATAATATATATATATATATATATATCATAGTATAACCTGATCATAATATCAACATATATCATAACACTATCAATATCATAAATATATCACATTTCAATATATATATATATATATTCACATTCAGAATATTATTTGAATGTTAATTCTGACATTGCTATATCTCATAATTGAAAAAAAACACATCGTATCCTCTGGTAAATTAAACATACCCTCTGGTAAACTAACATAGCAATTGAAAATGACCATAGAAATAGTGGATTTTCCCATTGAAAATTGTGATTTTCCATAGATTTTTGTATGTTTACCAGGCCGGGTAGGCCCTGAAAATCACATCGTATCCATGTCTGACCGTGGGAAACTGACATTTCCAAGGTCAACCCGAGGCACGGCGCTCCACTCCCACGTCACCGCATCGGGAGGATCCGTCACAGTGGGCTGGTTCATGCTGTCGTCTCTGATTTCAGACATGGCGTGGCTGTTTTAAGGGGCGGACATGGGTGATCAAGTTGAAGTTTTCATGTGTTGAATGATTAAATTTACCCTATCATATAGTAAATTAACACTATAATGTGTGTTTAAATAATTATAGCCATATACCGAATATATCCCACTGCAACCTTCCAGTTGCTTGTCAGCTAGGTAGTTAACTCGTGTCCACCAGCTGTGATATCAAAGGGATGAACATCCCACAGAACAGGCAAACACTTCGTCTGAACACGGGGGACACCCCCAAAATAGATCAAAATATGTAGTCCTTTTACTTGGGAAAATGGTGATAAACTGGATTTTGGGGTGCCATTTTTTTTAGATAAATTGATGCCTCTATACATTGCATATCATGGAATTCTTAGATCCACTAGCCGACCATAGTTGCTGTCGATATCCATATTACCCTCTGGTTATTTAACATAGCCATGGTATAGATGGCCCATTTATAGATGGTTTACCTATTGAAAATTGTGATTTTCCATGGCTATGTAACAAATAACCAGAGGGTATATCCGGTGAAATGCTTTGTGTACCATCTCCGCAGCAAGAACCACTTGAGCCAGTCATTCGCCATGCCAGAAGGTCGACAATTCAGAAGAGCGGCTTCTGATGGGCAATGACCACTGGAACATCCAGTGGCAGCCAGAGATGGTCTTCAAAATGCCCAGTTCCAACATGGGTCATTGATCAACCCGTTGGTACCCGCGGCGACGCGAAGATACGCGAAGTGGTGAGTTGGAGGACTTTCTGGACGTCTTCTGCCGGCTTTTTTTCTACCCCTTAAATCCATCGAGTCATTGGGCTATGAGTCAGACTCACGGCAAAAAGACATCAAACCCTGCCCCTGAAACATCAAAACAAAGGAACATCTTCCCGGTGCAGCCATGTCTTTGTGGATCTGCTGGGGCACACGTTATTCAGGACTGGGAACGAATGAACACTCGGAAAACACGCCACTGGATGTCTCAAAAGAAAGGTTCCACCCGAAAATAGCTGGTTGGTGGTTGAGCCACCCCTCTGAAAAATATGAAAGTCAGTTGGGATCATGACATTCCCAATATATGGAAAAATACAAATTGATGTTCCAAACCAGCAACCAGAAATAGTATGTAACATGACCAACTGTTGCTGGAACTGTTGCTGTGGTGGAACATGTTGCCATTCTTTTTGGTATCTGCTCTCTGTTGCATCCACCTTTCAATACACCTGGAACTAGACCATGATTGGTTATCATTACATAAAACATCATAATAAATCACATCAATATACATGAATAATCATTAATATATATATATATATATTATTAGATAATTAAGTCCCATTCATCCCATTGAGTGATTATTCAGGATTCAAAGTTATCACCACTGATTTGAATCAATTCAAATACACTCAGTAGCAGCATGCATTTTCTACCACTCAAATCGATGTCGATGTCGCGCCCGTCGGTCGAGGCGAAAATTGCTGGCGTCACATGGCCACTCTTCCAGTGTCACTTTTCCAGTGTCCTTCGAAGCAAAAGTCCAGTCGGTTTTCCCCAGGAAACAAACTAAACCAATTTGCTTCAAACTCTGCACACATTCATCACACTACCCTTTGATGTTGTCAAACATGGAAGATGTTGGGAAATCCCCGCAGCCATAAAAAGGTAGCTGGGAAGGTCAGATCTGACAAAGCGTCGTTGGTTGTAGCGAAGCGAACCCATCCAAATTGACACAGATTGGAAGTCTTCTTACTGGATGTTACTTATTATTATTATGTTGTTCACTCCACGTTTTCCAAGTCATTAAAGCCGAACTTTCTCCTATAATTTCCCCTTGTTACGAGTATGTTGGATGCCCGGAAGGTACATCATCGTCTGACCCCTGTCACAGGGGTCCATACAGATCCATCAAAGTGGTCAACAGTTGGTTTAAGATTACCATATGTATATAAAATTATATAAATTCAACTATCTAGAAAGTCCGTGAAACATCCGTTTTCAACATCTCCCCATTTTTATATTTTTCTTCTTCCATTCACCGCAGCTTTTCCCTTCCCTTCCGGGGCCTCGTCAGAAGCCCAGCTGCTGCACGGCGTCTTTGCCCGTGACCAGCTCCGCAGCCACGATACCCAGGATGGCCACCATAGCGAAGCGCCCGTTGTTCAGCTCCTGGTTGCGCATGTCCTGACGACCGACAGCTTTGACATGTGCAATACACATGACGACATACACACATAATACACATTTATAATATACATATATATATATACATACGTAGATATAAAGTAGATTTAAGTTGATATAAAGAAGGTATAAAGTAGTATCATCATTAATATGCATATTCAATCATATTCATCTTTATATCCTATATCAATTTCAATCATCAACATCTCCTCATCCCATCCCCCCATCTCCCTTCCGTCCTCGGTGTATTGCTTGAGCCCCAAGGGATCCCCGAAGTTCCCCGGTTCCTTCGTGGCGTAGTCTTCGCTCCACACGGTGAACTCCAAGAGACCCGCCAGCAGCGACAAAAGCACCAAGCCGAAGCTCCCTTGGGCAAAACGTGGGGAATGAAAATCATAGTTCACCATCAAAAGAAAGGAACAATCCAATGGATGTGTGTGGATTTCCGTCTATATATAATTATAAATATATATATATATATATTAGATGTGTTTAATGGATTTCTTAGACGGATTTAGAATTTAGCACGATAAAATCATCCAACCATCCGCATGAATGGTCCATGGCATGGCAAACACATCATCAAACAAGACATGGATGCATCATGATTGGAACAAGGATAACATAATTGATTATTATTAAATTAACATTGAGGGACCATTGCCTTATAACTTATATATCATGATTCAGATGATCAAGTTACCAACCATTGCGAATGAACCAACAAAAGGGGAGCATCAGCGATAATCAACATTGGCATTTTATGGGAGACATCACCCAAATTCAGAAACCTTGTCAGGAAAGATAGTTTCCTTCAATTCTGTCATTTTGTCAATGAAGCTGTTGCGTTCTGGGAATGAAGCGGGGATTACAGTAAATGGTGGTTTAACCCATGAAGAAACATAGAAAGGTAATAAGATAGTGGTAAAATCAGACAAGCACGAGGATTAATTACCCTTGGCAATCTAACTTGCGATAGGATAGGCTTCCAATCATCAAACATCGGCAATTACGAAAAAAAATCAAAAAATGGTCACAGTGTATCACAGGGTAACATCAACACGAATCCACAAGAGATTTCAAGAGATTGCTCATTCATAACTGATAAAACTTTTTAAACCGGAGATAAACCCTCTGGTATTGAACCCTTCAAGTCCACCCTGCCAGAGTTAACCCCACGACTCGTAAATGATTGGTGTGTGGCACAGTTTGTGGGGTTAGTTCATCCTTTTATAAATGGAATGACACAAGATTCTAGGACGTCTTTTCATCAGGGTTATGAACCACTAAGTGACTGGGGCGTAATTTTCCAATCATTTGGGATGGGAACGGGAACATATTCCAGTGATCAGGGCTCAAAACGCTCTGTTATTACCTTCTAGTTTTTGCTTCAGGATGGGATTTCCCAGTTATGCGATGATGATCATCATCCACCAAGAACATCAAGCAACCACAATTCATCAATGATACCACCTTGTTTTGCTGGTTGAAAACCATATGTTGCTGGAGCAACCCCCTATAATTAATCATCAACCAACCATCACGTCTTAAGTATATCCTGATATATTCAATTCTTACACCCCTTATTCTGGTTATAAGTTATATCATATTCTCATCAAGTAACAAATCAACAGGACTTTAGCAGCCACTGCTCCGCCCAACGCAATCGCCTGGGTTGTTGAAGGCTGCCATGACCCCCGACGGCATCTCTTCGCCCCATTGGGTTTTTTCGAAGCCCGGGAAGCGCAGAAAGTGCTGCCCCACCGCACCAATTGATGCCTCAGTTCAGCCATGGGATCGACCTACGACCGAAAGGCGATGATCATCACCCAAAAACTGGAAATCAAATACATAAACATACATATATAACCATATCATATATTTATGTATTTGATTGTCATATCCATAGTATACTGCAAATGGAAAATTGGAATGACATAAACCATAGCAAATCCATGTCATTCCAATCCCACATTTACATTTGTGCTGCTTCACATCCAACATTCTAAAAAAAAAACCTCTGGGTATGACTAACAGTTTGCCATGGGATTTCGATGGCCCATAGAAATAGATGGTTTTTACCTATTAATAGCATGGTGGATCTTTCCATGGCGAAGTGTTAGTCATAACCAGAGGCTAAATCCCCATGAAAAGCATCATTAACCATATAATAACCACATATTTACTGTAACCATTATTAACAGTATATATTCCAATTATTTCCAATTAACAGTGTAACCATATTTGTTGGTTCTCTCCCCCTTTGCGCGGCCAGGTGCCATCATTGCCACGCGGCCATGTTTCAATTCACAGGCGCGGTACTCGCAGAAGGTCTCCTTTCGTTGCAAGGACATTGATAGACTCTCTCTCTCTCTCTACATATATATATAATTAGATGTAATGATGCGTGTATATTGTATAATATTCAATGTGTATGTGTATATATATATGTTGTTCAGCGTTTATGTAGCATCAGCAAACACAGCAAAGTGCTACTGTATCAAAGCAGGTACAAGCACTCAAAACCATTTCAATATCCATGGAAACACTGGATATCACCAACAACGATGTGTGTACATTGTACAACTGATGATGGGAAATCCAATGCAATCCATTCAGATTCAAGCGGATATGCAACACCGTTGAAAAAAATAAGATTCCTATCGCTAAATGACGGTTACATATACTATAGTAATATACATTAATTAATATAACTTGGGATATTGGGAGAATACCTGGAGTTGGCAATCGATGCAAATCGCCCGAATATTCCCAGGTCGCGAGCTCTTTGAATTGGAACCTTTGGAAACTTTTGGAACAACGGAACCATCCCAGTTTCTTGAGGTCGTTCACTGAAAACTCCCCCGCCTTGTCTTTGGGCGCAAGGCCGATGGGGTCAAAGAATCCCACGGGCGCCGTAACACCAAGCTCCTGGTTCGCTTGGTAAATCGTGGCCTTTCTTTCGACAAAAATGGGTTTTTGGACAATTCACCAGTGGGATTTTTGATGATTTTTGATTTGATCAATGGATTGGTTTAAGGGAAAATTTACAGGAAAACCCCATATTTAATGGGAAAATCTATGGTTTCCAATAGATTTTCCCTTAAACCAAACCATTGATTGGGGTTCGATGTACACTACCTCTGGACTGGCACGAAATCCCAGTGAATTGGATCTGATGAGTTTGATGCTGAAACCGGAGCGGATTGATGCAAGCAACAGGCTCCGGGGCCTGGTCACACTAAATGGTTAGGGATATGATATACTGCTTGGTGGTGCAATAACCATCTTGAAAAATATGAAAGTTAATGGAAAGGATGACATCCCATATATTATGAAAAATTATGGAAAATAAAAAAAAGTTCTAAACCACCAACCAGATATAAGTATATTTCATGGATTGTGGTGATTATGGGCACATCTAAACATCAATGGTGAGTCCCAGACCAAGATAAGTCAAGATATACTCAAGGGAATCCCAGGCTGCAACGCCACAAAATGCCAAGACTTCCAGTGCTCCTGGCTGGCTTCCCATGGCGGCTCCACTTTTGGCGGTGGCTTCACCTTGGGTCCCTTGATCTCTGGCGACTTCTCCGCGCGAAGACAACTTCGCAGAGGCCGACTTCGCGTGCTGCGGGCTGCGCTAAGGAGGACCTCGAAGGGAAAGGTGACCACCGTGGGGATGCACCTAAAGGAGAGAAATCCAATCCTTAATGATTGATGAATTGAACCTGTTCTATGCAAATTCTTGGGGTTGTTATAGAATTATGTATATCCAGGCATATCATGGCATATCTACATGTGAATCGGTTAATTTGGTTTGCAATATTTCAATGAAGGTACAAACTACTGTAAACATCGATGGATGAAGGGGTGATTTAGTTTGAGTTCTAAATGAAGGCAACTAAATATAGTTACACACACATGAATAGGTGGTTTTGCTCGTTTCAGTAAATGGAGGCAAACAGGAACCATACCATATATCATGAATATCAGAAAATGGCTACTACCAGAAGCGATAAACATTTACAAGTCACTCTGGGCAAATGATCAAGTTGTCAGTTGTCCCCCATCAAAGTTGGCCAGTCTGGGTGTAATTTTCCAACCCATCAACTCATGGTCTCGCCCAGTGACCACCCCGCCAGCCACGGCGCCAATGCCGTGGCCTCTGCAGCCGGGGCCGGCGCCCACGGGGCCCGGGTGGGGTTGTGGCGCGCTGGGCGCAGCCGCGGCAGAGGAGAGGCTCAAGGCCAACATGGCGCGGGCAGCGAAGACTGGACGGCCGTATTATCTGGGGATAATCAATGGATAATCAATGGATAATTCATGGATATACCCTTTGGTAATCAAACGTGGCAATGGGAAATCCTTGAACTAAATGCAGGTTTTAATATGTGTTTTGATGGTAAAATTGAGTGACCTAAATGGTGGATTTTCCATTGCCATGTTTGATAAACAGAGGGTAACTAATATTTTTTGTCGCCTTCTGGATATGATTACCAATGATAAGGGATCATATACAACTGCAATTTTACTTTGGAGATGAAAGTCGACAAATTAATGATAAGGCCCTTTGTTGTTCGTTTCCAGGGTACAATGATTTCGCTACAGTATTTTATAAACAAATGGATACAAATGGGGGTTTTCCATAGCCATATTAAATTACCAGAAAGGCCCAACAGCTGCAGCACTGTGGGATGCGACACTTAGCTAGTGCCGTACTGATTTATTGTGGTGTATCATGGGACATCCCACATACCACTTGTCAGAGGTTGTCACCAACATCTAAACCTTTGTTACCTTGAAGGACCATATCAATACATCATGCGCGTTGAAACGGAACATTGAATGACATTGATAATCCATGTTATCGAACAATCTGGAACAGCAACTGGGCTCAACCTAGCCAACCATTTCCTAGATGGGTTTGTATGAAAATTGGCATACCCTCAACTGCAATGGATTAGACAATCATGATACCATTAAAATTGCAAACTTGAGGGCAATTTTTCCCCATTTCCGGACAAACCCGTTTGGTCAAATCCCAATTTGGGCTACTTAAATACCAATGGTTGGATACAGTCAGTATATAATTAATGAATATTAATGATATGGGATATCAATACAGGTGTGGACCAAAATTACTGTAGCCCAAGATGGAATCTTTACTCCTCTAACATCCAAATCTGAAGAATCCCAGCTTCAAGTTCCATTAAGAGTTCCATTAAACGCAGCCACAAACATCCAACCTACATCCCATGTTCAATGCCACCAACATCGGCAACGGCTCCTCCTTCCGAAGCCTCGCTTGCTCGCTGCCAGCATTGGCCTGGCGCATGGGAAACTCCGAAGTGATTTCGAAATTGATTGTTACTAGTAACATCCGGATATTTATATTTATATATATATCATATATATATATATATCATATATATATATATATATCATATATATATATATCATATATATATATATCATATATATATGACAGTTTGCCAACTAGTACAAAACTTCTGTCAACTATGTTTGGCAAATGGTCATATAATTATATATATATATTTAAGACTTGAGTATGAAAATCCATGTATTGAATATGGATGAATTTGGAAAGTGATCAGATATAGAATGATACGGATAACAAATGATAACAAGGCTTGATCAAGGACATCTTTTGTTGGAAACTGGACACATTTGTCTATGGAAAACCCATGGGGAAACCCATTTGGAAAAATGATAGAAACGCGTCGGGTGTCCGGTGTCCGGTGACTCATTTAAGGGGCTGGGATGGGCTGGGAGTATGAAAAATTCCCCCATTACTTGTAGCGAACATGCGTAAAACTCAGCAGTTTCTCTAACCTACCCTCTGGTAAACTGTTACATAACTATGGAAAATCACAATTTTTAATGGGAAAATCCACTATAAATGGCCATTTTCAATAGCTATGTTAAATTACCAGAGGGTACCCAAGGTTCACCCAGGCTTCTCAGACATCTTCAATCTACGATTGTGGACACCTCAATGAGAGCCACAGCAAAGGAAAACTGGTCATAGTAGCATAGTATGTTGTGCTTCTTGCTGGTTCCAGTCCATCAAAGACAAGCGTACTCCAATCAAAAGGTCCTAAGGAAAATCATTGGAGAGCCAGAGCCTTGGAGCCATACTTGGAGGCATGTTTAGGAACCATCTGCTTTGCGATTTCGCCTTCAGTCCACGGGTTTCAATATTTAGTATTATATAATGATATATATATATATAGTATATAATGTAAATATAAATATACAGTATTTCACTCATCTGCTCCTGAACTGCTTTCCCTGCCTCGTATTGCGCCTGCGCCTTCCCCTGCAACAGAAAAGACACACCTCTGCCATTCATAGACAAAACAAATAGGCACAGGATATCACAGGATCGTTTGTAAAACTTCTGCCATTCAATCAGTATAATCAGATATAATCAGTATATGCTATAATCAGATATAATCAGTATCTGCAACATTCTGCAACGCAACGTGGACATGTGGCCAGAGCAACATCCTGGTGAACCGAAAAAACCATGGAGGACAATTGCAGCCACAGAATAAAAAGCCTCGGTGATGACCGGGTGCTACGTCAGCCAGCACAGTTTTGGTGCTGGACTCGCTTTGATCCAATTCTCTGTGAAAAACAAATTGTGGCTTTGTCTGAAAGCATCGCTAAATCCATGGCTTCATCGGATTATGTTCTCTGTTCAACAGCCATTTTGGGGGTGTATCAATTTCCGACACACGAATATTAGGCCATAGCTATGCAAGAGTCGACCACCCTGTGTTCGCGTGCCGTGCCTGTTTGTCTTTCATTCTCTGGAAGGACTCAGCACCTGTGGCGAATTGTATAGGTACGGCTCAAGACTCAAGACCTCCAATCCACAAATGGCGTGGTCATGCTTCGGAGCGAGTAGTAAACATTAGTAAACCATAGTAAACCATCCAATTTTGAGCTCACCAAATGCCTTGACACAGTGGCAGATTGGGTGGCTAACTATTGGTGTTTCAATATGTCCTGGACGAAGCTGGGACTCAATCCCGAAAAAAAGCGACATGTTTCTTCTCCAAACAAAAATGACCATGTTGTCCATTGTCAGAGTTTCAACCGTTATTATAATGCAGGGTTGTATAATATTGTATAATATGGTATAATTATCCAAAATTATCCAAACAGGAAATCTCAACCATGGAAACAAGTCTGGTGAAGTGCTAGTGGTGCAACGTTGCACGGCCACCGTACGCTGCTTCTTGACCCCCCACTGGCGATTTCGGTTGCCATTTGAAGCTAACCTGTTGTTGGTGTCTCCCCTGATTGGGGGTCAACCCTCTGCGTAGCTCCTTGGCTCCCCATGTAGGGAAGATACCCATAGCTCCTCGGCTGCCCTTTAACCACTGGACAGGCTTTGGAGAAAGTGGTGTGAAAACCTACAGTGCATCAGTGCTACGGGGTACCAAGGGTGAACTATGAACTCACCAACGGCCCAGTGGATCTTTGCCCAAGGGACGTTGCCGCTCCTGCTCTTCCATCACCGCCTCGGTTTCGAGGGATGGCCAAATGGAATTTGACTCAAGAAGGGCTCCAAAATGATCCAAGCATTTCGAAGTGTCAGTTTTGTTTACCCTCTGGTAAACTAACATAGCTATTGAAAATTGCCATTTATAGTGAGTTTTCCCATTAAAAATGTTGATTTTCCATAGTTATGTTAGCTTACCGGAGGGTATCTGCCAGGCATTCATATGAAATCCAGTAATAGTCCTGCAGAATTCAAAAAATCGGATCCCCTGAGCCACCGCACGATCTGAGCTTTCATCATCGCAATGTCCTGGTTCGCCGGCCAGGAGACGTAGGGGTCCACAAAAAAATGGTGTTAAACTAAGAAACATGATCTTTTTGACCAAAAAAGCAGTTTTATCCAATTGACCAAAAAAAAAAGGTTTTATCCAGGGAAAATTTGGGAGCAACATATAAGAGTAGAGCATGGTAGAGCTTAATCAGCAAAATTGGGATTTGATTAGTAAAGCATGCTGTTAGTGTCAATCCATTCCAAAAATACCACTTTGGTCCAGGGGGTAGCAATCGGGTACTGTAGAATCAATCCAAAAAGAGTTTCTAAAATTGTAATTTGCACTTCCCAAATGGGTCAAAGTTGGCTGGTGCTACACAAATGCCTGGGAATAGAACACCCTGGACTTCGTATAGAACATGTTGCAACCTACTACAGTTGCATTGATGCTTTCGGACTAGACTATTGCTGTGAATAGTTGATATCCAATTTCTCCACTTGTTCATTGGCTCAAGATGTTGGAGGCATGTAAAAATTATATCACACATCACACATAATGTGTATCATAGGCCGTCAACATCAACTAACATGTCGATCCCAACCCATGCATCGTCATGTTCCAGGTCCTTCTGCGCTTCTGCTTGCTTTCTCAGCACCTGTCCAAATGGCTCTCGATCAAAACCCTGCTGCCCTTTTGAGCATCCAATATGGTGTCATAGATCTGGGTCTTGCCCTAATGAGCAGAAACATTTTGCCAGGAATGACGATGAATAAAGATCGCATCCAAAGATAATGGGGATATGAATAGTATGAATCTGAGCCAACAAAAAAGTAAAAAACGTAGGTAAGAGGACTATGACTCAACCAAATATCTTGGGAACAGTTGCTCCGCAACAGAAAAAAACACCGAACCATCCTGACTGATAGGCACCGATCCCGTCTGATTGAGGGACAGTTGTATCAAGAATGCTACTAATGTGGTTAAAACAATGCCGGAAACCATCCCCCAAATCACCATTTTTATAGATCAGATGGGTAGTTTATTATTGTTTTAACATGTTTTAACCACATTACATTAGACACATCTAGAGACTATAGGTGCAGGTTCCGTTGTGAGTTCCACATGTGAAACCAGGACTGTCAGAAGTGTCAGATGTCTGTCCTCAGCAAATAACACCACCCTTTGAAACAAACACCCTCTTCTATGATAAATCGTGATAATCTGACCATATAATTATAGAACTGTCACCTATATGGGCACTATAATGCCAGGATATAATCAAGATTAATACGTATGTTTATCCTGACATCTTTTTCCCCCTGTTTTTACAAGCGGGTTGTGTTCTGAGGATAGGATCAAACTAGGATGTTGTAGATGCGATTTGAAAGAATAACATACATATGTTCCTATAACTTTTTCACAAATGTTGTTTTTGAACCATTGAAATTGGAATAATTCCATATAATTCCTGTAGATTTTCTCTTCATCCCATTTCAAAAATAACGTGAGGCTACTGTAACACACGGCCAATTCAATAGATTCCCAGATTTTTTTGGTTCAACCTCCAAGTTTGCATCGTTTCATCTTAAATCAGTTCAATCCCAAGAACTAACTGGGGAATCCTGGAAATATCTCCATACCCTCTGGTAATTTGTCACAGTTTGCTATTGAAAACTGCCATGTCAAAATAGTTGATAACTACCCAGCTACAAAAATTGTGATTTTCCAATCGAACTTATCTCCATAGTTAAATTATCTTAAATCAATTCATCCCCAGTTACCCCCCCCGGTTATGGAGATGTCCCAATAACTCAATGAGCCAAGCTCCATAGCGGCTCCGCCCCCGCCTTTTGTTCCGCATCTTCTTTGGCCGCATCGGCCATCTGCCGCGCCATCTCCTGGTGGCCACTGTAAACCAAGCATTTGGGGATGATGGTCTTTTACCACTCATTGAGAAGGTATGTTAATGAACCAATAACACTATATAACCATATTGGTTACAGTTAAATTTACCTTTATGTTAATTTACCAACTATATGGGTATAATAAGTCATGATGGTATATTACACATTTGCAGTAAGAGTAATTAACTTAGTGTACCGGAATATGATAGATATATTATTCAATATTCCATACATAGATTTCTGATTGGTTTTACCACATTGAGGGAACATTTACAGTTCAAACTTGAAACCCATATTTCTTTCTGCTTTTTTGGAGGTTTCCGGTAACATGTTCCTTCATCCAACCCAAGGAGAAACAGAAAAAAAATACCGGTGGTATGAGCTTTTGATCAAAGGCATATCTAGTTTATAGGTTGAGATAAGTTAGCATATGTTCATAATTTTTATCTCATACTTGACCTAATTAACATTGCTGCAAATCATCAAAGACTCTTGGAGGAAATTAAACAGTGTTGGCACACCTGGAAGATTCATTGCTCCAAGACACAACCGGCCAGGTTGAACCCAAAGCAGGTATTATTCAATGACCATGAAGGGTACAAGTATGTACAAATGCATAGCGCTGTGGCAAACCTAAAACCAACTGCGGTTGGTCATGTTTGAACTCTCCGTGTTTTCAAATGGATGGTACCCAAAATTCGCACCGTCTCAAGATGTCTAAGACCTCATTTTGATTCATTCTGCCAAAAACAAGAGGTACTGCAATACCAAAAATTCCAAACATCTATACTTCCCCATGACTAAACATTCGCCATGCCCGAATGTTTGATGGCTAAATCCAGCATCTTTGATGGTGCATTACACAAAAAAATAAAGTTTAAGTCGCTTGACCCCAACGTTTCATTGTGAAATCCCACATCTTTGATGCTTAAATCCAAATTTTGGCCTGAATCTTCCAATTTGTCCTGTTTTTGTTCATCATTTTGCCATATTTTGAAATATTTTGCCAGTCAAATCCTCGATTTTCGGACCCCCAAAGAACCGCCCAACGCCAGCGCCACCGCGGCCGAACGCCTGCTGCTTCTTCTTGCGCTGCTCCTCCGCGGCTTCGGAGCGGCGCTTCGCGTCCAAGGCCTGTCATGCCATCGGTGGAAGCCCCAAATCTATAGTGATTCTAAGGTGATAAAGTTGCTGAGTTGGTTTATATTGGTTCATATAACTACACTATAATATAATATATATATATATAACTGGATTTATGATGTTTTAAATGGGGAATCTATATGAATCTATCATGATATAGCTATACTTAGATGGGGTTTTAATGTATAAAACCAGGTTGCTTTCTGGGATACTATGGGATAATCATTGGAAGAATCAGGATATAAATGGAAAAAACATGGGAGAACAATGGATCATTACGGGATCAGTAGAGGTTTATGAGGTTTATGGTTTATTATTGGGACCCCTATGATCCCCTATGACTTGGGATGGTGTAAAATAACACCCATTTATGGCTGCAATGGGATGGTGACCATGGCAAAA
>Ga0126342_10000606_pt1:0-27500 | contig 41339 bp, 44 predicted proteins | sample Cyp1metagenome_FD_92528 | JGI IMG/M metagenome (GOLD analysis project Ga0126342, IMG submission 92528) | Coral microbial communities from Lord Howe Island, Old Settlement Bay, Australia - Cyphastrea 1 metagenome | ecosystem: Host-associated > Invertebrates > Cnidaria > Coral ...
GTTTCTTGCTTGTGATAATGCATTTGCCAAAGTTTCTCGTCACACAGCTTGCCTGTTTCACCAGCAATCCCCGATTCTTTACCGGGGTCGGCGGCAGGGGCGGCAGCCCTTAAATATATATATATATATATATATGTATGTTGATATATACACACATACGAGCGACATACGTCTACATATTCCTTTTAACGTAAATAGAACATGAAGTACATATGGCTGACATATACAAGTGTAGGTGGTTGATATATAATAGTCTGTGATGTTTACTCTCTTAGACAGTGATCTAAAACTATAATCTACATATACATGCGTATATATATATATATTATAATTATATAATATGTCAGTAAATCTGGGGATATTCTATATTATATATATATATTGAAACGGCTGGTAGCAACTCACAAACCGGACGCACAGTCAGATCTATGATGAACCATGCAGATCTGACTAAGAAAACCATAGAGAAACGGCTGGTACCCCTTGATACAAGAACCAAAATGGCGCATTGAGGTCAATTCAACCTGCAACAATAAGGATTCAACCACCAACAATGTGGACCTTTACCCAAGATGGGGCTATGACAGCATCAACCCATATAATCCCATATATATATATATAGGCTATAGTAGCTATAGGATTGTCTGATTATCAATGTCAGGAACAGGCAATCATGAGACACGGCGACACGTTTCAAACGAGTTCACAAACGATGTGTTTTTTAGTGGCATATGTCAGACTGCCTTGGAACCCAGAACTGGACTGGTCCTTGTTGATCGTTGTCAGTTGTTAGAGGTACTTGACGCTCTCCCGTAACAACATGTTTATGGGTCTGGCGAATTATCAATAAGGTATCCTGCTGTATCCTGCACGGTTTTTGTTGGAATGTTGAATACCAATACTTTTTGATCTGCCTTGGTATTAATGTGTCTGTGTTCCCAACGTTTTGCACAAAACAGAACACACAAATGATCATCTTCGGGTGGTTTTTGAAGTTTTGAAGGTCCTCAAACAGTGTAGTACCATGGTTGCGCCTCTGTATGTGCGATCGATCGTGCATTACCAATTTCAATCTTTCGAGAACTGTTATGTTGGAGTTTGTCCAAGTTCAAACTTGTATTCTTAGATTATGTTGGGTTATGCGGAAATAATACCCTCCAGAACATTGGCAGATATAGGCAGCCAATGGATTCCCCTAGAAAAAATGATCTGTTTTTTTTGGGAGAGTTTTCCAGGTCAATGCCAGGCAATTTACAACGGAGATGGCGGTAGAGATGGTGTTGGTGGTATACCTACCCCTCTGAAAAATATGAAAGTCAGTTTGGATGATTATTCTCAATATATGGAAAAATAAAATTCATGTTCCAAAGCACCAACCAGAGCAGCTTCTGTGACAAGCCTCGTAATTCTGCTACGTCTTGAAAAGTAACCAGCAGAGCATACCTGGCAACTTGGAAGCTTCGGGGAGAACACTCCATGGATTCGCGGCCAGGGGAGATACATGACTTGATGTGACCAACGGGCCAGCTGGACACAACTGATCAACACAAACAGGATCAAACAGGTAGTCTGCTTCAACAAAAAAACATGGATTTGACTGAGGAAAAGAAAGAATTCACTATAAACATAAGTTCGTCAACACATACTTGGATTGAACCACCACAACCTGGATAGGGAAAAAAACATCCAATGTCCCTTGGGTTCCAAGCTAGAAACCAGGCTTAAAAATCATCAAAGCACAGTTTTTGTCAGTTTCTGGTGAAGTTTCTGGTTCCAAAAACCGAGGTGCAGGGTAGTGCCCCAGTTCGTTAGCGAAGTTAGTTTCTCCAATAGCTAGTGTTGATGTATGTGGTTTCTATCATATCTACTATATGGGGATTCTAAGCACCCAAAAAAAAAATGCGGGGTACATTTTGTGGCCCATCATGGCCCATCTCTTTTTGCTGGGTCCAGCTGCAGGTGGGCTCTGTCAAGGAATACGGCGCCGTGCTCTCAGGACTGGTCTTGGAAAGGGGCCGGAATGCACTAAGCTGATCATGTCAACAGATGAGTAATTAGTTCAGGGGCTTAGAACTCACTTGTGAAGCGGATTATAACAAGAAATTGAGACCTACGAAGAATACTGGCTATTCAATGGCTATTCCTGGAATGGCTCAAGTATATACTAGTTCCCTGCATAAGCTCCGCGAGTCGATGGAAAACTTGTGGAGCGATGACCCTGTGATGATCAGCCTGTGATGTGTGTTGGCGAACTTATAGACCCTGTGGATTCCTATGGATCCCTTTCTGGATATCACAGTAGTAAGATGTAATAAGTATCATACACTATAGTTATGGAAGTTATATTCACCAACTTAGCTACCGTTTGGGGGGGCCCAACTTTGTATGTTTGGATGTGTTTGACCTTCTTTGGATACCAAAAGGGAATCTGAAGATGTGACATGTCAGCAACTGGAGTGCTGTACATGAGACCGCTCCTGAATTAACAATCTGCCAATGATGTGCGTGAGAATTGGCACATGAGCGAGAATCGGCACATGAGCGATTTCATTCTGCAGTATTTGGTGGTATATCTAAGGAGGCCGCACAGGAAAGTTGAACAAGACTTGAGCTGAGTGAGAGGGTGCCTGTCTAGACAGGTCAACCCGTGTAGTAGGTGTGCGGAATCTGGTTTTCCTCCGGCACTGTTTATATAGGGATACTGTATGTTTTTCAAAATTCTGTTTAGCTTGCAGCTACAGCATTTTGGAACTTCTCATGTCGCACGATATTTACAGCAAACAGAGGTTCAAAAATAGAAAATATCTCCTGCAGCAATGACCAACCGATTTTCAAATCTCAACCTCAATTGTTTTTTTCCCGCATTCCTTCGGCAAATTGGGTATCGTTGAAGTGCTTCAGCCTGGAAATTGCGAGTCGCGAGCTATTCGCAACAATTTGCATCTTGGAAATTGCAACTCATGACACATATTGACCAATTATTTGCGGCCATAATATGAGGAAAACATACCATAGGTTGTGTGGTTTGCAAAGAAAGAACATCCAGGAAAACAACAACAAACACATGAACAAGCAAAAAAGCAAACAGCACGAAAATGAGACAAGCAGAAAAGCAAAGAAACAAAAAAAGCAAAAAAGAGAACGACAAAGCAGTGAAGTGGTAACGTACAGAAGCAGAACGGCAAAACAACAAAGAAGCAGTTACGCAGGCAGAAAAGCAAAACGACAGAAAAACAGAAAAGCAAAGAAGCAGAACAGCGGGAAGCAGCAGAGCAAAAAGAGGAACCCAGAGAAACATCAAAGCACAAGCTACCGAATAACAAAAAAGCAAAGAAACAGCAAAAAAGAAATGAGAAATTACAATAAATTACAAACTATTACAAACTACTGGTGTTGTTCGTTGTTCATGCACCATCCACGCACCATGCCGGCATCGTGCACAGGAAGATATGGCGGTTGATCCGAAGTGAATTGCGAGGCATACACTACAGTCAGATGAAGTCAGCCTTGCACATGTGAGTGTGTCAGAACACTTAATGGGGAAAACTGACTTTCGAAACCACGGGGTTTGGGGGTACCCTACCTTTATAGACAAACCCAGCCAAGAAACTAGTCTCCTGCCGCAGTTTTTGATGCTGAGGGGTGTACATAACCATTCATAACCCCGCTCGACCCTTATGAATGGGGCGAACAACCCGTTGCTTCCCGGTGGGACGTACCATTGGGGGGGTACCCTTAAAAACCCTCGATATATTGATAATGATATATAAACACCGTCACAATCATCACATGTTTCATGATGTTTCATACTGCTGCTTCAACCATATATATATAATACTGGTTGGTGGTTTCAACCCCTCTGAAAAATATGAGTTCGTCAGTTGGGATGATTTTCCATTCCCAACTAAATGGAAAGTCATAATCCATTCCATGGTTCCAGTCACGACCAATCAGGATATTTTCACTATAGTTATATGTTATAAGTACTATAAACATCTATAAACCATAGTTGTCCATATATATATGTATATATATATGTGTATATATATAATATATAGGTTGTCCATGCTGAATTGACCATCATGTCCTGGCCGTGGCTGGGAAGAATCAGCCAACGAAAAAGGGGGCGATTTCCCACGTTTGATGACACCTGATACGATGTTTTTCTTGTTGACAAATTGAGGATCCAGCCTTTACCTGAAGTGGAGCGCTAGGACCTTTTAAGGCGCCAAAGGCCGCCAAAGGTGGAGCTATATAGAATTTCATGTGGGCAAACAGACATATCCCAAGTTGGACGTACACAACATATATATATATATGTATCATTATCGTTATTATTATTACTATGCTGCATAACTAGTCTCATCTATTCTTAGTGTACAGAGTACAGACTTGCCTTTCAAGAGATCATGATAAATTCCCTGATTCGCTTGGCCATCAATTCGATGAACTTCCACAAGCTGAACCATCCTGTGGGGCATGGGCTGCCATGTTCGGCTGCGAAGAAAAGTCATCATTGTTTGAATCTGTTGAATGTCTGCTGGCTCAAATTCCATTTTTGCAGATTCTTGCTCGGCACTAGATGTGAATACCCTCTGGTAAACATACAAAAAACTATTGAACATTGCCATTTAAAAAATGTGGATTTACCCATTAAAAATGGTGATTTTCCATAGCTATGTTAGTTTACCAGAGGGTAACCCCCATTTTTGCCGTGAAATCCATGGTGAAGGTGAATTCCTCCAGACCAACCGCCAAGTCCAAAGACGCAGCTTCGCGCGTTCAGTGGCACGTGGGCTTCGAGGTCTCTCAAAACATGTCGTGAAGCAAGTGCTTTTAGAAAGGGTAGGGTAAGTTTGTAGAATCTATATAAACGTTTGTACACATAGACCTATGCTTACATCTATTTGCTCTCAAAAACACGTATCTTGCCCCAATTGGGTATGTGACAGCTCGTTTGTTTGTGTGTGGTACCTAATGAGGGTGAAGGTAATTTTGTAAGTAGATGTGCAATGAGCTTAAAATCATCAGCTCTATGGTTAGCAAAAAGCCCATAGGTGCCTACAGCGGATTATAATCTCCTTTAAACCAGTGAGAACAACACAGCATCCAACCACCAAGACAGGCTTTTTTTGCATTGCTCACATCTGGAAGAAGTGAGGACGACAAACCATACCATCTGATATTACCCATATGCTCCATGGTGCTGGTATATTTACCTACAAAACTGGGTGATTTTGTTCGGGCAAATGTTGGGATTCATATTCCAGCACCATGGGTTGCATATGGGTTATGTCAATCTGAAGTAAATCCAGTTTGGTGTGACTGTCGGCATTTCCTATTTACTTGTGTTTTGAATGATGGTCAATGATGGTCCACATCATAGAATATCCAGTATGCGGTGCACGTGTATCAAAAAAATGTAATTCGGTACAACAGACAGATCTACAACATAGATAGACAAAAACATAGAACACAATAACGGAGACAGAAGTGATAACTATATTATATATATAAACAGACACACACACACAAGTTTATGAATGCAGTAAAAAAAAAGTAGTGTACATATTCAATCGCATCAATATCAACTATGTAAACAATATGCTGATGATCCACATCGTTGAAAACCCCCAGTGCCATCAGCTCGGCCCGCGGGTTCGCAGCCCCCAACGTGGGGCACAAAAGGATGGGCATGGTCACTGTCAGCGCCCTGTCATGGTGAGTCGAGACGAATCCATGGGCTTTGAAAGGGCCATGGAGTTTACATAGGGTCTATTAACCAACAGCAACGTTTATAAGGTTTTTTTTTGGGTTGGTTTCTAAACCATCTATTTGTGGGTCAACTTTTGGGTCGAATCCTAAGGGTTTTTCTCCTAACATGCCTAGCTGGGGCTGGGATGCCTAGCTGAAACTGTTCCGCTCCCACTGGAGTTGCGACTCATTGAGCCGAAACTAGGATGTGTCATGATATGTCAAAGTATCAACGTGCTTATGAGTAAAATATGACATATGGCAGTGTGTCAAAACCTTGTACCCCTGGTGAACATCAAAATAGCTGGCAAATGGATGTTCATCCCCCTAAAAATGGTATTAATAGGTATTGATCCATACCCATATTTCAGGGTGTATTGGATGATCGCGGAAGTTAGTAAATGATTGGCACCAGCTTTGCCAATATCAGGGATCATTGCAGTAGCTAATTTCATGCTAATTGGTTTAAAAATTACACATGGGAGTAAAATCCAATTTTAAGGAAACAAGAAGGGTCCAAAGGTACGTTGACGATATTTCGACAATGATAACAATAGTATATATATATATATCACTCATAATTACATGCATACGATCGTCAAACATATTATGTGATGCAAACTATCATCCTTAAATCAGAATAATCATCATGATTGACAATTGTATCCATATACCCATAGGATCCATGTATGGTATATATGCTAACATTTGGGGTATATTGATGGTAAATGTTACCATATATAGCATACATGGATCCTATGGGATATGTTAAATTATCCCATTTATAGATGATTTCCTCACAAAAAAAAGAAACTCCAACAACTCCATATGGAATTCCCAATGCCATGGTTGCGCCTCACTGCACTCGCTGCAGTGCCTTGGCATAGACGTCCAAAAGCACAGCTTGAGCCACCTGCCAAGAAAATGAATAGGTCCATGACTATGATATAGTCATATCAGGATTCTATAATATATATATATATGTATATCATGGGGCTAATTTATTTGATATATATAGTCATCCTGGAGTAGATATAATATGGAAATTTCAAACATACACCACTTATATTCTATCTACTTCAAGATAAATACATATATATATATATGTATATATATATATATGTGCATATATAATCATATATACATGATTATTTATACATGTGTATATGATCAAACCTAATCAATCAATCTTATACAGTTGTTGATGTAAAAATAAAAAAAGGTAGACAATCGAACACTGGAAATCTCTGGGAACACTTTTTTTCTACCACACTTACATATACGGAGGTTCCTGTGCATGCTTTCTTCAACCACTTCTGGAGATCAGGCCTGGTAAATGTGGATTTACCCAGAAAAGCATTGGCTTCAAACGACATGTTCCTTTCACCAATAGCTGGGATTATGTATCCCATGGTATGTTGATAGATTTTCAGGTCAGCATACGGTAGGCCCGTAGGCATTATGTATGCCCATATGCCCCATATAACTTGGTTTTAACCTACACACGTTTTTTTTGTTGGGGGTTTTAGCGTCTCCAAATTTCATAGCTTAGCCTGTCCAACTCTCTATGGAAAATACGTGAAAATGACTACAGAAAGCAGCTACTCGTTTTAATGATCCAAGCACGGACTTGGATTGCTGTTCTTTTTTTGAGTTTTCCTATCTGATGTGTTCTAGCGGTGCCTCCTCCGTTTTATAATGCGTGTTCTTTGAATTTGTCTTTGCACATATCTTTCTTTTACTTGTCGTCTTGTCATAGTATCTCTACGTATCAACCTGTCCATCTGTCCATCTTTTTGTTTCTCGTCAAGTCGAAACTCAGCCGGGCCAAGTGCGTGGTCTGTTGCCACAATTTGGGCGTTCTTTCTGTATGAAAAAGGACAGGAGATGGGGAAAAATAACTGCAGTCACTTCAACAGGAACTGAAACCCCACGCGGATTATGCAACATCTCTGCTGGGTTGGGTTGACCATCAAATGATGCTGTTTAACATGCGCTTAACTATATGGCCAATGCGATGTACTCACGACATACCGTGCCTGTCATAAATGTTGGGTCATTCCAGCCTAGGATTTTTACGGAAGATAAAATCTTAGCAAACCTTAGTTTGCACTCACAACTCACAACGTTAGGTTATGCATGGCCAACCCTACATACACACCAAAATAGTTCGTTTATGTTTGTTTGGTTAGCTGGGTATCACATTCTCCAATTGCAAGAAAGACCACTTACGGACCACACATTCACCAAGATGAACCAGTTTCTTCATGATTCATGTGGCCTTCTTCTCGTTGTTGTGAGCGGCCCGCTCATACAGCTTGAACAGGTATGCCTGGCGGATATGGAACCGATATGAACCGATCACCAAAGGACGGTCGTTGAGCCAGCCTCCATGCCAGAACATCAATCAGCTCAATTTTTACTGTTCGATTGTCTACCTAATTGTCTGCGGATGATCGGGGAAGCGAATGATATATCGGAATCGTTCCCAATGAATGATTCCCATGTTCACCAAGCCTTCACCACGGAAAGTTACTGTACAGGAACTGTACATACCCTCATTATATTTAAACTTATCTTCAATCCTCATAGTCATTGGTTTCCTCAGTAACATCCCCATGCTGTTTGGTCAAATCATGTTCATTTCAATCCAAACATATCCTCAGTAACATCCCCATATCCACTGATTTATTTAACCTATATGTGTTTTATGTAATTATGGTCTTCCCATTCCTACAATTATTCCAAAAAAATATTCCATAGCCTAGTTGATACCCTGGAATATTTTTGATAATCAAGTTAAATCCATTAAAGTTTTCCCTCGAACCACCTTAGACAAACAGCCGCCTGAGTTGGCGTCGTTGGCGTCTTTTCCACGCTGGCAATCACTGGGGCGACCTGGACCTGCGATCGCTGGCTGATTTCAGGTTTCGTATGATTTCATGTTTATCAATGTTTATCTCAGTTGCTTGATTTAATATGTCTATGTTTTGATATAGTTCATATAATTCAATGTAAATGTCAAGTTTATGTAAATCTTAAGGCTTCTGTCACAGAAACCAACCCTATTTGAGGTCTATGTAAGATTTGAAGAAGGCCTATGTAATCGAGCCTCAGATTCAGTAGTTCCCACCTGCACCCGTGGTTCGTAGTTGAGAGGGCCTGCGGCAAGGGCATGACGTGTTGGGTGCTTGTACTGTGTTATGAGAGTGTCATTTTATTGACTGCAGATTGACTGTATATGTATATACAATATAATATGTACAATATACATTCAAATGCTCGCTAAATGGCCCTATCAACTTCATTCAAAACCATTCTGTTTTTGTTTTATCCCCACCCGTGCACATTGTTTAAGGTTTTAACCCCAAACACCCCTGAAACCCCAATGTTTTGGTTGGTTAAATCTATACAAATTTCCTGATGATTGTTCAAACATATTGTTGCTGCCTGTAACCCAATCTCTTGTTGTTTCAACCCCTACAAAGTGGTCCCCGGTTATAAGTTCGTTTGTAACCCCATATACCCCATTATATCCCATTAACTACTGTACATGAACTAGTTCGATTACCATAGACCCGAACGTTAGCCTAGTTACAAACCAAGTGACCAAACAAACCGGGGCACCACCATTGGTCCCCATTGTATTCCCTTTTTGTTCTCATTTACAATCCCCATTATTGAAGTAATTACTGTCCATCTCAGTACTTTCCCCTACAGCTATAAACTGGCTTATAATCCCCATTCACCAGTTCGATACAACCCCCACGCCTAGTTATTCCATGTTGGAACATGTTATAAACTAACTTAGCAAACGAACTGGTGCACTTCCCTGTATCTTTGAATGGTTCAACGCTTCTGTGCCAAGTTCAACGCCTTGCCTGCGCCAAGTTCTGCCTGCTCCTCTGGTGCCAATGGGGCGCCAAGCTCCTGATGGGGCCCAAGACCTTGGTGCTACTGTTGCACAGTTACACAATTTGACAAAGATTCAGTGGTAACATGGACCCAGTATGACCCAGTAATTTGGCAAAGATCACTTCAAACCACAATTTGGATGGAAAAGTATCTATTTTGAAGTTCTGTTTGACACGCAGCCAGACCAAAATGCACGGTCATCTCCATAAACAACCCCAAATCTTCCCCTGTCCTGCAAGGGCCGCTCACGCGCCGGTGCCTTGCCAAAGCAACACCTGCTTTGGATCCCCAGTTCCCAACGACTCTCCGAGAGGTTTCGTTGGGGAAGTCCTCACCGAAAACACCGGAATTGTCCAAGCCGTAGAGCTAATTACCAGTGAATGTTAGTTTACCAACAAAATCACCCAGTTTTGTAGGTAAATATACCAGCACCATGGATCATATGGGTATTATAGTGATACCTGGTTGGTGATTTTAACCATCTTGAAAAATATGAGTCAGTTGGGATGATGAAATTCCCAATATATGGAAAGTCAAAAAAAACATGTTCCAAACCACCAACCAGAAATTGTGGTTTTGACTGATTCTGTCAACAATTTCTGTCGCTTCAGTAAAAGAGTACATAGCGAGATTCCAACCAACGAAATAAATGGCATTAATACACAAAGAAAACTGTAGACATGCGGCTTTTGCCAAAGAAATGATGATATGCTTGGACACACTTCAATTTTAGGCGTCGCAAAAATTGGTGTCATCATTAGGCTTCAACAAATTTCCTGACTTGGTCAATCTGTTGACCCAGGGGTGCTACCCTTCAGCTGTGACAAGTTAATTGGTTATACTTAGTTTATAAGTTTGTAAACATCCATACAGTCCATACACCCAACTTGTCAACTTAACCCTAGTTAACCCTGCACTTAACCATAGTCAACCCATCTAAATATCAACATTTTGGTTCAAGAACAACTTCGCTCCGCCTGTAGATCCTTTCCAGGATCAAAGTCACCAAGAGGATGGCTGGAAGACCCAGCGCCAGGCCCACCTTGCAATGGGCCAGAGCCGGGGATATTTCTCAATGAGACTTGCCTGGCTGGTGGTTTCCTAATGGCTGGGGGTACTTCAATAGCTGGAGATTGGATAGTTTATTTCATGGAACATCATATTTAAACGGATGATTTAAATGGCTACTCCAATGGCTGGATGGTTTGTTCCATGGAAAAAGCACCCAAAAAAATGGAATATGTGGGCTACAAGCTGTAGGAAAAAGCCTCCATATCGGGGTCGCATCACCAGAGGTGGAACTTGGAATTTCTTTGATCAAGTCAGGTCTTCGTTCCGGCAAAGATGCCTCAGCAAATTCTAATTTTTTGGAGGCAGGTCTGGGAAATTCAATTCTAGGAACTCATTAACCATTCGCGGATGCTATGGATTGATATGGATTGGTAGCAATGAATCCGCACAGGTGCAACCAGGAAGCAAAGATGTCGAAGCGGTCTTCGAGGGGCGCCTGCACTCGAACCCCTGAAAAGTACAATTCCATATTGGAGGAATTTGGAGACTACCTCTAAAATTGCTAAAATCACATTCTCGGGGACTTCACTTTAAGTTCCCAATCTACCATATCTACGTCCGAAATCTGTCATGCAAACAAGGACAGATTGGACAGGACATTGGGTCTTCCCATTTGGAAGGGAATAAACAAGTCTGATCATTCCATTCCACTCCAGATGTGGCTGTCAAAGTAAAGCCAAGAACACTCGAGGAGGACAGTCAAATACTGTAGATGACCCGAACCTTGTGTCTAATTCATGTTTTTACATGGTTTTACTCTGTACATGCAACTTTTGAGAAACCATGAGAAACCCAGAACCAACGAACTCAAACAGAGCCACTCTGCACGTGACATTGGGACACCCAGCCTTCTTGAAATCGGGTGAAACCTGCATTACTGCTGCAGCAGGAGGCACCTGCGTGATCTGTGGCTGATGTTTGATGACGTGCTGTTCTGAAGGGAATCTGTGGAAACTCCGAAATCTCACAGTTCTTCTGACTTTCTCTGATTTCTGTTTATTCTTAATTAGTGCCATACTTCTTTTTCCATAACTAACATAACTTCACCAAGAAAACTTGGACAATGTTACCCTCTGGTAAACTAACATAGCTATGGAAAATCACCATTTTTAATGGGAAAATCCACTATAAATGGTCATTTTCAATAGCTACGTTAAATTACCAGAGGGTATATCATTAATTTTCACTACATCCCATTAAACCCCATTAAACCTCCATTAAACCATAGGTATCTACCATAATATCCAATGGGATTTTTGCGCATTTCTCATGGACCATGGCAACCATGGACCCGTTTTCTCGTTGCTTCGAACGGAGTAAACCCCACAGCCCGCCCTGCCGGCTCATCGACGATGATCACGCGAGGGGCCAGGAAGTGACCGGAGCGCCTGGAGCCGATGTATGATCCTATGGGATTTCATCCTGGTGAATGGTGAATAATAAATATATATAATATATGTAGACAATATATATATTATATAATATATAATATAATAATATATATATAATTATATATGAATTAATATGATATATATATATATACAATATATATATATATATAATATAATATATAATGTATAAATATATATCATATTGATTCATATATAATTATATAACTAAAATAATACTATATAATTATGCGTTAATCATATATAGTTGATGATGGTGAATAATGGCAAAGCGATTAAAGAAGGGTAAACACCCTCTTGGCGTCATCATACGTGGCTGGAAAATCCCTTAACTAGCCATGGAGGTTTATAGCTGGGAAAATCATCTAGAAATGCTGGATGTTTAATTGCCACGTTGGATTGCCGGAGGGTAAGGGATGCGAACATCTGGGGTTGAGATGGTTTTGTGAAATGTTGAGAATTGATATGGTTGTTTGATGGTTGTAAGTGAGAGAAGTCGCAAAAAATGAGAATTGATCGAATCGAGCGCTGATCTTGCAAGTGTTCTGGATATATTTTCATGTAAATTTGTGATTTCAATCCATGAAATGAAGGGCAATAACATGGTGTCAAGGGTACCATTTCAGCAACAAAAGAAGGATATTATCCAGGGGATGTGGGTGTTGATGACTCAGGTATCTTAATTAATCTCTGATGATGTCTGAAGGGCGGCGTGAAATCTTCAACATGTGACATCTATCCATCCCTGAAAAGTGGATCGAACATCAAGCGCCACCCTGACGTTCAGTGACCGCACAAAATTGGGTGGCCCAGGAGTCAAACGGACACCAGTGGGATCCAAAAGGTAAATAAAAACATGGTTCACATCATTTAAGTCTTACCACGATTACACTGGTAAATAATATTGTTTCACATATTTGTCTTATCCAGTGGCTATTTTTTTGAGTCTTTTTGGATACATGGTAAGACTGACCACTGAACATTCGGGCTTTTCGGGCTGAAAAATGGATCACTCAGGACGATTCATGATCAAAAGTTCGGTGGAAAGCGTCCGTCAAAATCCTGGAAAATCATCCAGAGGTCATCGCCCACCTGGTTGGTGGTTGAGCCACCTACCCCTCTGAAAAATGATAGAGTTCGTCAATTGGGATCATGACATTCCCAATATATATGGAAACATAAAATTTATATTCCAAACCACCAACCAGTTACCTTTTTTTTAAATGGAGGGTGCGCTCCAATGATATAGCACCAGTTAATCACCCGTTGTAGAGTATATTTCCTATCTCAAGACCAACAGGCAGCAACCCAAATGGCGCACCCCATCTGGGGCATGGAGTTGTGTATTCGGACGATCATGTGGTGCATGTGGTCGTGCATCTTGTGCATGCCTGAGCCAAGTCAGAAGGTGCCAATGTGGCACATTCGAATCGGTCCAATCGGTAGCCATGGACATAAAACAAGAGGTTGACTTGCAAAGTCGCCAAAGTTCTGTGACTCTGAACCTTAAGCATTTCAAATTTCATATCGAAACATATTGAAACCAACAGAAACCGACACATTTCTGGAAACCGACAGGTCCAAAAGGTCGCTCTCTCGGCATCGATCTTTTTGGAACTCCTAATATGATATAGTAAAAAATCCAGGTTTATGGCCACATCCTGTACCATAAACCATGGTTTTCCTGCAGCTTCCAACTGGGCATCCAACAACCCATGACCATTGGCATCCGCTCGTGCAAGTTCGATGGCATCGGGAGGGGCATCATGCGGAAACCTGCCCGTCGAGGCCATCTGTGGAACTTCTGCGAGTTGGGGGGTCCTGCGATTGGGGGTGCCCCAGGTTGTTACCTTTTTTCTTAAACAGTAGTTCACTAACATAAGTGTTGGCTTTATGGTAGATATGTCCAACTCGTTTTCATGGGGGTTATAAACATTTATAAACCAACAAACACTGGAGGGGCACTACCTTGCTGATCACTTGCTTCATTACCATTGAGAGAAGTGCAGATTGCAAGCTGCAAGCCCTGAAGGATCTTCAGCGTTTTTGAAGTCGTTTCTTTCGCACCATCCCACTCTCATCTTTCCCACATTCACTATTCCACACGCCTGCAACTAAGTAAATTCAACTCAAATTAAGCAGGTTTTCTGATCTCTCATGTGTGTTCCTTTATTCCATGCTGAAACCATAGCCTCAAAATGGAGGTTTGCTAACATGGGGGTACCCGGCTACATCTTTCATTTTAAGAGGATTTTCCATTGTAAACCCTCCATTTTGGGATACCCCCATGACTTAGGACCCCCCCAAATATCCCCTGGGCTGCCCGACGCTCCGGGATGCGAGGCATGCTGGGCATCCCCCCGAAAAATCCCGAGGGAGCCTTGGTGAAGCTGGAGGGCCGTAGGGTTAATGAGCATATTGATGGTTGGTTAGCAGTAATACTTGATATGATTATCCCATGATTATCCCATTATTATCCCATTATTATCCCATTATTATCCCATTATTATCCATTATTATCCATTATCCACTATTTATGATATGTTTATCCGTTGTTATCCAGTATTTGTATCCCGATATTGTTGGTTAATAATCACCATCCATGATTATCTCATCATCTAGCCAATAATATTACATGATAATAATATATAATAAGAATCATAATCAATAATCGTTATATAGTATAAATAATAGTTCTGGTTGGCGGTTGACCTACCCATCTGAAAAATATGAAAGTCAGTTGGGGTTATTATTGCCAATATATGGAAACAATAAAACATGTTCGAAACCACCAATCCAACAAATCCAAGTAAGCCTCAGCCATTTAAAATTAGATGAACATGCTTGAAAAATCACATGGCTTGATGATTTTGCTAAGATCCAAATTGCATCTCGAAGTTTTAAGTCCATCTGGCCACGCGGACTGCCGAAAAAAAGATGTGCATTCCCTGAGGACCGCGCAAAGAATTGGCCTCATCTGCCACCGAAACACTTCATCGGGTATAAATAAATTACAACCACTCATGAGGGGCTTGAGCAAAACAAAAGGAGGTTGAAACACATCAAAAAACATCAAACAATCTACAGGTTTTGCCTGGGAAAATGGACCACACCACCTTTTCTAAAGACTTGCTGGCCTCTTTTGTGGTTTACCGTTTCATAGGGATTTCAACCATCCCTGACTCCTTGGCTCACATAGGGCCCCCCTTGAAGCTGACCATGAGCCCCTCATTTTTAAAGCCATTTGGCAGTGGCAACACCCGGAATGTTCCAGGAGCTAACCCAACTAGTTATCTCATCAACTAAACTAGACTATTGAATTACCAAGACAGAAACATGATCAAACATGTGATGATGGATTTTGCTGGGTAAATTATAATAGTTCACCAACCTGAATCTTGCGGTCATTTGGGGATAGTCACCCCTACTAACCGTCATTCCCAGGCTTCGGGCGCGACGCATCGGTGAATCTCTAGGGCATCCGGACTCACCGACTTGGAGCATTCACCGTCCTTGCATTCCACTTCCGCAATCCTCGCAGCGCAGCAACTGGTGCGTTGCTGCGGCGAGTTCGTGATGACGGTCGAGAACTTGAGTCTGTCTGCATGTAGAAATCTGGTTGGTGGTTTCAACCTACCCCTCTGAAAATGATGGAGTTCGTCAATGGGGTTGGGATGACATCCCATCTATGAAATGGAACGTAATCCATTCATGTGCAAAAAAACACCAACCAGCCATTATATTAACCATCATGATATAACCATTATATAACCATCATATTAACCATTATTAACCAGTATATTAGCCATTATACCAACCAGTTATGCATTCTAGATAACTAAACAATGACTAAACAATGCCTTCTGGAACTTTTGACAACTTAGAAAACCTTCTTGGCAAGGAAACGTTCATAACAACAGAAGCGAAGTTAGGAGAAGTACAAGGGTTGCATGTTTGTCATTTTTATTTTGATTGTTTTTGAGGGTTACAACAATGCACATCTATAAAGTATCAATATATATATATATATATTATAATTATATATATACTGTAATCAATATATATATATATATATATATAAATCTGTAGATACACGGATACACGCGGCGGATTTGGATATTCATAAAATCTTTTGTGGCTGTTAAGTTTGAACAGCGCTGGCCTCTTCTGCATGCCATCATCGGAAGTTTGAGTGATCACCTGCCGACCCCGATAGTTGGGATACACGCGCCATCCAACTTTGGGAAATCCGGCCTTTCCAACCTTAGATTACCACAATTCAAGTACAACATAGTACAACAATGTGGGTTTCAAAGCAACGAAATAATACAAAATAATACAAAATATGACTATGAGAGTCCCTTCATTGGGGCAGTTGCAATCATACAACCATGCTTACCAACGAATCACTTCGGACTTCGGAGGCTCTCCACATTCTCCATCGAATCCCCACATTGTATGAGGACCTGGGGCCCAGTGCATCTACACGGGAAAGCCACAAAATATGCTCCATGCTTGGGCAATAGGATTTTTCCTATCACGGGTCATACGAAAATCCGAAAATCCAAGGTGATATTCAATTACGATCATCTAATTATGATCACTAAACTATAGGTGATATAACCACCAATCAATAGCATTTCTAACCAAAAAAAATTACCAGGTGCCGCCACCCATAGGCCTTGTGGACCGAGGTATGCATCAGGCCGTCTGGTCCCATAGCCTGCAGAAAAGCGAAGAAAACCATTGTGGTTTTGTCAGATTGGTTTAAGGGAAAAAAATATCCGGAACCCCCCATATTTCCTTAAGGGAAAATCTCTGGTTTCCGGTGAAGATTTTCCCTTAAGCCAATCCATTGATTCTAACATCAACATTGCGGATGTGTGTGAGATCAATCGTATGACAGTTTGATGCTATGTAGCCACCAAAAAGCTGGGATTCAATGACATTTGATCATTCAAAACAGGGATTTGATCACCAAACTTGATAATCATTGGATGGTTTTACCGGAAAGTTGACAGGAAAGCAACATTGTTTTTTTTTCCAGCGTTTCCAGAAACGGTCCCTTCATCCGATTCAGAGATACAATGCGAATCTAGACTAAGAATGCAGATTTTTTAGAGCATCACCCTTATACTTCAGAAATAATTATAGTAATCATTTCTGATGTGAATGATCAATTATAGTAATCTGTATGATCTGATCATTTCTGTTTATAGGTTGATTATAGTTATCAAGGGGGACTCTAAAGGCATACACAACATCTGCCCAGCCGTTGGCTCTCCATCGCTGGGCTCTTCACTGACATGGAACTCACTTGCACATGGGCAGGCTGGCCCAACCTTAACGCTAGCTTCGACTTTCCGAGTTTCCGGAAACGTGACCAAAACTCAACCGAACCTGAATAAAACATACGGTTACACAATATGGCAGTGTGTCAAAACCAATAGTACCCCTGTAGTTCACATCAAAATAGCTGGTAAATAAATGTTCATCCCACTAAAAATGGTATTAATAGGTATTGATCCATACCCATATGACCAAATGAACCCAATAACAATGACAAATAACAAAAGCGCCAAAACAACCACATATCATGCGCTAGATTTCACCACATGGTCCCCGGGAATGCCAACAAAATCAAACCCAACAGTTCATGGACACATGACATAAATTCAAAGATGGGAGTTTTTTAATTGATGATGCAATAACCAACCTCCGGGTCCTTTCAGAAACATAAGAACCAACGTCATAATTGGCGTAGTCAACCTGAGAACCTTGCTGAACATACTAGTCTTGGCTGGTGTCATCTTTCTTTTTATTGGGAGTAATGACACAAAACGTCTTGACCTTGTCAACCAAAGTTCACCCAATGATCAACCAATTGTTTTGCAATGTTCTGCAACATACTAATAGCATATGTGAAACATGTAAAACAGTATAAAACACATGATATCACCAGCTTCAGGTCAGCAATAATTTCGCAGCAATAGCAAAAAATAAACAACTGATGGATTGTACTGACTCATGGATAGATCAAATTGTTGAGGGCTTCAAATATTGACTGTCCAGTAAAACACTGTTGGAACAGAATCAAACATCCCTATGCCCTTAAAGGAGCAGGACAATTCTGCCGCTTTGGAAGTGACATGCTGCGAATGGCACATCCAGGCTAAGCCAGGCTCAAAAATAAGCAAAAAAAGAGTTCACCGAAAAACCATCGGGTGTCAAACGTGGCAATGGACACGTAATAAGTGGAGGTAAAAATCGCTGGGTCTTCCAGGCATCATCTCTTGTGCTGACCTTGACACGACGCGCACGGCCAACTTGCAGTGGCTGAGGATGGATCATATGAGGGATTTCTTAAAAGGGGATCTCAAAAACCATGGGTTTCAATACTAAAAGATACTGAAATGGTCTTACTTTGGATGATTTGCGGGAAACCTCCATATCATGATGTAACCTCAACTACCTAGAGCCGTGCTCCAGCCACCTGGACATGTTGGCCAACAACATGTTCTTTTACCAATGTAATATGGGTGCTTTGAGGCTCAAGGATGCTCAAGGTACTTACAAGTGGTTCCTGGTTGAATGTCTGCACTAAAAACATGGCCGCAGGTAAGAAGAAAGAGGGGCACAGTCCACACAGCTGGCACGTGATTCACTCTTGCTTAATGCGACTAAATCAAAATGGAAAGAGAAAACGACAAACATGAAATCATGAACCAAATGGATATATATATATATTATGTAGAGCATATGGCATATGGTATTTATATAAATCAATCTATCTGTAAACATCTCTGGTAGTGAAGTATACATTTGTTGGGTACATCGAGGATTGGGGTATATTACAATATATATATATTGTATACATAATATATATATATATATATATAATATTATATAATTATATATAATCTTGGTTCATCGCCCAAAATCAGAATTCCTGTAACCTTGACAATCGACTGCAGGGGCATATCCCAAGAAACAACAACTTTGACACGCAACATAGATCAATACAGAACCAACAACAACAGTAAAGGTAACAACATGCTACCATCCAAGAGAACATATGTCTGTGTTCAATCAAGTTCAATCATGTGTCACTGTTTCACGTGAAAATTTGGATGCTCCAGGCATCTCCATGTTGCAGTTTTTTTGCATGTGGAAACCACCACAAGATTTTGGATCTGTTGCTTTTACCCTCTGGTATTTCAACATAGCTATGGAACATCGCCATTGCTAATAGGTGAATCATCGAACTAAATGGGCCATGGTTTACAGTTCGCAAACTGATTAACTATACCACACAGGGCATCATCCCCATTTCTGTTGGTTAAATCATGTTAAGACTGTTAAGATTCCACTCAATCCCATCAAAGTCGATGTTTTTCATCAGTTGAATTCCCCATTCAAACCAAACACTACGATTAAAACAGTTGAATTCAACACTCCATTCACTCCATTCAAATCCAGTGAATCCTCTGGTGTTTGTGGAAAACCCCATGACCCATTACCAGAGGCTACATCTTCCAGCCCCAGCCACTACGACTCACTATGACCGCGCTGAGTTCCAGGACGTCTGTACAGCCAAAGCTCCCACCACCACCTGGACATGGGACGTCAGCACCTGGGGAAATACATGAGGATTCAACCACCTCCAATGGTGGTACCCTCTGGTAATTTAACGTAGCTATTGAAAATGACCATTTATAGTGGATTTACCCATTGAAAATGATGATTTTCCATAGCTATGTTAAATTACCAGATGGTATTTGATGCCAATGATTCAATGACTTACTGGTGTGTGCTAAACTACGTAGGGTTGCTGGATGGGATGATGATGGGGTTGCTGGGATGATGACATGAAACTAATGTGATGAAATGCATCATTCCCGAAAATTCCCTGCGTTAAACGCACCAGTAAGATGATGTCCTTCATTTTGTTGGATTCCACCAGCTCAAATACAGTGAAAATAGAAACTAAAGTGGATTGAACTGCCATTATTCACCAAAGACCAAAAACTATGGAAACTTGGAGCCTATGATATCCTCGAATGGGAGTATGACTTTTATAACCCTTAAACCAACGAATCACTGGTACTTGGTGATACATAGTCACCAATCGATTTATGATTATATGTTTTTTTTGGGGAAAGGAATGTTTTTGGCATACATCCATGTACCTGCCATGAAGATGTGAAAGAAAGGGGAGTGTCGGAGTGCACCTTCTTCTCTTCAACCAGTCCAGGTGAACATGTCCAATATTTCCAAGAAGTCGAAAGGGCTTCTGATTCTTATACTAGTACTGGCATCCTCAATCCTGAGATGGAACGAAGTTCACTGTCTTGGTGCATGTTGATGTTTCCAACCTGCCAGGTGAGGGCCTCTAGATTCTAGATTTTATCAGAGTCGCTTCAGTCGCTTCCTCCTTCTCCATCTTCTTCTTTCTCCTCCGGCAGCCTCGGATCTTGCGAGCTCCGGATCGCAGTCGGCACCGCCGGACATCAACCGCGAGCTCCAAATGTCAGTGAGCACTGCTGGATCTCAACAGCGGGCTCCAGATCTCAGTGGGCGCTGAGGTCCGGCAGTGTTCATGTCAGAGAGAACGTCAGAATAAATGCCAGATAGAATGCCCGATACAATGCCAGAAAAGAATGTCAGATAGAATGGCAGAATAGAATGTCAGAATAAATGCCATATACAGTATAGAACGCCAAATAGAATGCCAGAATAGAGCGTCAAATAGAATGGCAGAATTGATGCCAGATACAGTATAGAATGCCAAAATAGCATGTCAGATAGAATGGCAGAATAGAATGGTAGAATAAATGCCATATACAGTATAGAACGCCAAATAGAATGCCAGAATAGAGTGTCAAATAGAATAGCAGAATTGATGCCAGATACAGTATAGAATGCCACAATAGCATGTCAAATAGATAGAAAGCCAAATAGAAGGCCAGAATAGAGTGTCAAATAGAATGGCAGAATTGATGCCAGATACGGTATAGAATGCCAGAATAGCATGTCAAATAGAATGGCAGAATAGAATGTCAGCATGATGCCAGAAAGAATGTCAGAACAATTATGTCAGAAAGACTGTCCCAATAGATACTTCCAGTGTTGCAGATGGTATATTCTCAACCAACATCAATCCCCTGAAACGCTTAGCAACCTCTTATGAGTAAGCGCTCAGCAACCAGGTAAACCGGTAAACCATGGTAAACCAGTTAGATCATGTTAGATACTATAGTTACTATATGTTACTATAGTCTCTAGGTAACCAGTTCCTGAGTAACCGCATCCCGCGATTATCATGGTGAATCTTGGATACCTGCCCTGCCAACAGCTGTTGTTTAGCTGGTTAATCAGTACATGTTATCATCCTATTAGCAAAAGGTTACAGTACTCTAAAGTATCTAACCAGTCGGTTGACCCAGTGATTAAACACATTTGGAACCACCTTTCGAATGGTTCTGTTTGAACAAATCGGATGGAATCCGATACCCGCCACTCGTAAGGCCTTAAACATGGTCGAAGTCATTGCTGGCCTGGTGCCGGCAAGATGTGTTTTGTTCCGTTTTTTTTTCTGGTTTAAGCCATGTTTGATTACCAATAGGATCCATGTATGCTATACATGGTCACATTTACCATCAATATACCCCAGTCATGTTAGCATATATATATATAGCAGCACCATGGATCTTATGGGTTATAGTTATCTCCATGTTCGGATGGTCTTCTCGTAAATGGGAGATTCCTACGGCAAATCTCCATCCTTTTTGGATGATCGTCCAAAAAGATTTCACAGCGGGGACCAGCAGCAATTTAAGGCGTTTTGGTAAAACGCGAGGGCTTTTTTTGTTGGCAACGTCAGCCAAGGGACCCCAAACAACCTCAAGTAAGGACTATACAAGAAAAGTCAGTTGTGAAACTGTTTCATGTTTTTCGGACGCCATCGACATAGAACTTGGACATCAAGCTGATGCCACCGTACAAGCAAATTCGGATGCCACCAAGGGGTCTCCAAAAGATCAAACAATGTCAAGTTGAAGATACCCGCTGGTAATTTAACATAGCTATTGAAAATGGTAATTTATAGTTGATTTACCCATAAAAAAGGGTGATTTTCTAGTTCGTTATGTAAACGTTTACCAGGCCGGGTATTCCAATGTTGGTTTCTTTTTTATCCTCTCAACCATCCCATCCCCTAGAGTTTCTGAGCACAACATGTCTTGGGGAAATAAGTGCAGTACATTAACTACATCATTTACATAATTATATTTACTGTATATATACATATATTTGGTTGGTGGTTTCAACTCCTCTAAAAAATATTAAAGTCAGTTGGGGTTATGAAATTCCCAATAATTATGGAAAATATAAAATGTTCCAAACCACCACGCAGTATATATTATTATAGCAGTAATATTGTTTTGTTCTAAGATTGGCCAATTGGCTATCAACCCCACGTTGGAAAACTCCAACTCACCCCCACCTGTCCAAATCTGCCAACGGCGACGACCAATAGACGTTGGTTCCTCGTTGGGTCCTGTTCCACGACGTACTGTCGCTTCACTGAGCCAAAACGACGTCGGAAGCAAGGACCCTGCGGAAGACCAAACTGAGAACGCATCTCAATTGGAGAATTTGACCAAATGTAAACCATGGTAAACCCCAATTATTAAACCATATCCCCAATATCACCGCAAATGTTGGAAAAAAAACATCCCCAAATGGTGGGTTTACTGCTTGGGTTTGCCAACAATAATTACTGAGGATCTACTGTCCGCACTAGACAAAACAACCGCGCCTTGCTTCTAACATATGTAGGAGTACCGTACAATCAATAGTAATCCCAAAGATCACATGCGCTCATTCAAGGTGAAGTGACGGTGCAATCCCGATGATAGATGAATAGGATTGGTAGTGAGGGCTGTCACCCCATGTGCATGGCTCAACACCAAGTCGGCCAGCTGTACAACAAGTTCGGGCTGCAATGCAACTGTCGTTCTGAATGTATGCACAAGGTAAACACCTTCTTGATCCTTCTTGATCCTTCTTGTTGCTTCATGATTGAACCCCTACGAAGCCGTGCCCCCCCCCAGCTATAAGTTGGCTCGAAAACCAATTTTACCATAGAAAAACTATAGATATATCATGATATATCTACCATAAACCTTGGATAAGCGACTCAAAAAAAGGATAACAACCAAGTTAAGCAAACTTATGGGGCATCACCTTGTTTTGATTCTTGCTTCCAACACCTTCCAACGCGTTGGTCGATGAACCCTGCAACTCTGCCCACAGGCAATCGACCGGTACCCTGCAATGGCAAAGGCCGCATGCCCGGCTAAGCTACCTGGCACAAGTCCAATGGCTAGACACAACTGGGCTTCACACAGGCAATATCATATTGTATATATATATAAATATAATAATATATATATATATATATACATATGCATTGGTGTTATATAAGTAATGTTATATGTAAATTAAGTTATATTAATAAATTGTTATATAAATGTGTAATGATGGAGGCATCATTAGCCGGTGGGGATCATCACCCCTTCTGACACAACCATTCATAAACATTGATGTTGATTATAAATCAATCTTATCACTACCCATATGCTCCATGGTGCTGGTATATTGTGGTATATTTACCTACATGTGGGTGATTTTGTTCGGGCAAGTGTTGGTAATTAAATATTCCAGCACCATGGAGCATATGGGGCTATAACTGTTACCATCTGGTTATTTAACAGTTCGCCATGGAAAATCACCATGCTATTAATAGGTAAACCATCTATTTCTATGGGCCATTTTCATCCATTTTCCATGGCTATGTTAAATCACCAGAGGGTAACCCCAATTTTTGCTTTGAGAACCATGGTGAACCCGAGAACCGCCGGCGCCTTCTTCAGTGGACCGGCGCCAGCCAGCCGCCAGCGCCGCATCGCGCCGGCGCCTGGCCAAGCGGAGACCATTACATGGGCTTCGGAGTCCCCCAACACATGGCTGTTTCCCTACAAAAACAGGGGACAAATGGCTGTTTCACTACAAAACATGTGGAAAAATGATGGAAAATTGTCGTTTCACTACAAAAAATGTGGCATTTACCATGGTTTACCCAGCAAGTTGGAAGGTTTCACTACAATAATCATGGAAATTTATCATGATGTACGAAAAAACATGGATGGTTTCACGACATTTCAGAAAAAATATACGAAAGTCCATGGATTTGCAAGCGCCCAAAAAGCTCCAAGTGTCCCCACGGGCTCTCGTGCACCGGTTCCTGGACAGGAGTCCGGGATTTCGCAGCCAAACGGATTGAAACTGGAAGCCTCTGAGCAAAATGCTCTCCCACATGTGCTGGGTAAACCATGATTATATTACATGTATTTACTGGGTCAGTGTCAGATTTTGTTGACCGCGACCAGCCACAATATCCTGGCGTCCACAAATGTCCTGTTTGATGGGTGAGATGGTTGTCATTCTTCCATTTTGCATCGTCAATTGTAATCTCCAAGTCTCTCCAAATTCAATACCTTACAGGGACAAAACATTTGCAGCAAATTGAGATAAGTATGGGTATGTAACGTAGATATACCGACATACAAAGTCATTGGATACACAGCGAAACAGTTTCAGTACTGCTGTGGGATTAACTGGGCATAGAACCATGGAATATCTCCCTGTGGCTAAAGAACCATTCAGAAACAGAGCTATCAACAAATTGTGTACCACAACCGTATGACATACAATGTATATTCAATGTATCATAACATAACAAATTGTATCATAACATGCACGGCTTTCGCAATTAAAACTCCTTACAAGGACCTTTAGATCGATCACCATGTCGAAAAGAAGCTTCGCTTCATTCTCATCACCTCTTGACATCTTGAGTCATCTTGGCTTTAAGCTGTGCGGCAGCCCGGCAGCCCAGATAGGTTCATAGTCTTTTGACACTTGTTGACGTCAGTCGGCAAGAATACATGATTCCATGCCCCTTTAGAATCTTTGAAAAGGTCGGATCTAAGACAACACCAGGAGAAAGGACCTCGACTGACCGCCCTTTGAACCGGATACGGATAATGACCCCCTCCCTCAACTCTGGGTCCTCTGCTTGAGAACCTCAAATGCAGGGGCGACACGTTTGTATCCCAGTTGTATCCCCTCAGGTTTGTTGGGTCCATTTCATGATGTTCTCGAATAAAATGTATCATTTATCTTGCTCATAATCACCTGAAAGTCTGAGTGATTCTGAGTGATTCTTTTTGTGATTCTGGGGACTTCCCCTATCACTGATCATCATTATGATATCACAAAAAATCACCTACAATGTGAGGCCCCCCAGTGATGTTAGTTGGTTAACAAAAGCCCCAGCAACTGGTTCGTTATAAGTACCATAAACCATAGTTAATGGAGTTATGTTCACCAACTTAGCTATCTTGGGGGCCTCACATTGTAACTTTTGTGGATTTTGCTCGGCCCTGTCCGTTGATTTGACAGTCTCCCCGCCAGCGAAACGTCACCTGACACGCCGTGAAATCTGCGGATCTGCGATGTGAAAAATCTGCGCTTCACTCCGAGATGGCCATGTCTCGTTTCATTCGGAATGTTGGGGGAACACAGTCAGCTTATATATATATATATGTGTGTGTAAATATGTATATGTATATATACATACATACATATTATATATATTATGTATATATTTGTCCGGGGTTTCACGACCATCCCATCCTGGTACACCAAGCAACGCTTCTCCTTCCGTCGATCCTCCCAACGCCTCAAGGGGAGACGACGCTGTGGTCATGTTTTGAGCCACTGGGGGTCGAAGATCTTGTGCGGTAAAAACCCAAAGTTGCGACAAATAAGACAATCAGCATGAATAAATGTCTTAGATGCTTACCCAACTTTGATTCCACCTACAAGCCGAGTTCTCTTACTTTTGCTGTCAGACAGCAAGATGTGGTGAACAATTGATGGCACAAACAAGTCACATGAAGCATTCTATCCCACAAGACCGTAATTCAACATGTTGACACAAGCAAAACTCAGAATTTGATACTATAGGCTTGTGATTTCATAACACAGCTTTGACCTGTTTCACAGGCCAATGAAATTTGAGGTGCATTCAAAAGTCAGATCCCATATGAGGATGAGCCAAAACCTATGAAATTAACATATTTTTGGAGGGCGATAACCATCCATTATCCAGCTGAATCTAGCTATTTTAGGGTACCGTTGGATACCAGGCTTTTGACCCAGCGATCGACACATCAACCACTTTGGGCCTCAGCATTTGCCGCCAGCCTGGCTGAAGCGTCTTTATCAAGGGAGACAGGGTGTCTCAATCATCCCATGTACTCTCTGGTAAACCAACCACCAACTTTCCCATATGCTCCATGTATGGTATATTTACCTACAAAACTTGGTGATTTTGGACAAGGGCAAATGTTGGGATTCATATTCCAGCACCATGGGTTGCATATGGCTTTTAAAAGGTAAATCAACGAACTAGATGGGCCATGGCTTCTAGTTCGCAAAGTGTAAGAAATTCCCGAGATGTTGATCTTCATGATAATTCCACAGCCCAAGATCCCATTATCCCCGATTCGATCCTTTATTTTTTCTCAATAAATATCAGTATATCCCAATGAAAATCAAAAATCATCCATAATGATCAACGATTTAACTGCTGTTAACCACTATTAATCACTATAAAACAGTATTCACCAATATCAAACAGTATTAACTACTATTAAACAGTATTCCCCATTAATATATCCCATTATTCATCACTATTCACCATTGATTCACCATTGATTCACCATTGATTCACCATGATTCACTGTTCTTTTGCCTTGGGATCGAGACCAATCCTATCATCGCGCCTTCAGGGACGCAACGCCAGGGCCTGCACCAAGCTGCGATTCGCAGAGCGTGGTAAGGGTTTTTCAAGATTCATGGATAGAACCAGAAATAATTATGTCATGTACTGTAGCTATATATATATGTACTATATAGAATCATATTGAAAAAATATTATATACATAAATATGATTATAACTAGTATATAGTACAAAAAAAAAACTGATGGAAATTCACCATATATGTACTAATTATATAATCATATCTATATGTAATGTATATATATATATATATATATTATTATCTTCGATATCTATATGTAATGTATATATATATATATATATATAGATTATATTATCTTCGAATCTTTTGGTGTGATCACTTTCGGATATATTCATAATTATCATAATTCATTAAATTACTGTATACACAAGAAATCCTGAAGATATACCCAACATT
>Ga0126342_10000606_pt1:32500-41339 | contig 41339 bp, 44 predicted proteins | sample Cyp1metagenome_FD_92528 | JGI IMG/M metagenome (GOLD analysis project Ga0126342, IMG submission 92528) | Coral microbial communities from Lord Howe Island, Old Settlement Bay, Australia - Cyphastrea 1 metagenome | ecosystem: Host-associated > Invertebrates > Cnidaria > Coral ...
GGCCTTATATGGTACAGTACCTCCATTTTAGGATCCTGAAATTACCATTGAATTGTGGATGGATACAGCAATGGGTACCCTCTGGTAAACTAACAGTTTGCTATTGAAAATTGTCCATAGAAATAGTTGATTTACCTATTGGCAATGGTGATTTTCCAGTTTGATATAATATATATAAACGTTTACCAGAGGGTACATCTTAGTACCAGCGAGCAACCACGCACATCCACTCAGATGAAGTTCGAAACCACGCCAGTAGCCAGTAGAGGCCCTTTACTGCACAATTATCCATGAACACACCATTTAGTATATAGTATTAATAGTATATATTTAGCAATTGATATAGTTAGAAAAAGTATTACATATAACTTACTAGTATAACGCACCATTAATAGTTCGATAGTATTAATACCATTTTATACGTGCCACCATCTTTTCTGGTGATGAACCACCATGTTCCACGCCATTGTTAGCGCTGCAAGCAGGACCTCCAGCTCCGCGAAGCTTCGACGACCACAAAGGGACCGCAGCAGCGGTGACCTGACGCTGTCTTGGAATCTTTCAGTAGATATAGTTATAATTATGGAAGTCATAGTTATAGTTCGGTGAGCTCTAGTTATGCTTTGTTTTAGACATTGTAGTTATAACATGTTATAACAATTTTTTATCATATGCAAGAATGGTGGACAGTAGTATGTTTTAGTTACAATAGTTTGGTACTAGTTCAATATAGTCAATGTGTTAAATCTGGCAATACTGGATTTTTCATCTCAACATATCTCAACTATAGTATTGTTACATCATTCTGATATTAGCAGAATCAAACAAATTGGTATTCTTCTATCTTGGTCGTCCTGCTTTCAGTAGATGCCCTTGTTGGTTGGTTGGTAGGTAAAACAAAAGATTCAACTGATTCAACGAGAAAATCAGGTGATAACAGCCACAACAACAACAACGACCACGACGACAACGACAACGACGACAACGACGACGACAACGACAACAACAACAACAACAACCACCATTAATGGTATCCCATCTTTCAGTTGCCCAATACCCATGGAATACCATTATTCTGAATTATAGGGAGATCAGGGGTTAATCATTTAATCATGTGAACGAACTCTGTGTGAAACGTCTGTGCGTGATGCGCCAGGGACGGAAACATTGTCAAATATCTATTTGCCAATACTCCTTTGTAGAACGATACATGTACATAAACTCCTGTTTAATAGAGTCTTGTACAGATTGCCTGCGTTTAGTTTCACCTTTGCGTGGACTAATTCTCTGTTCGCCTCATTTTGCTTTTCCATAATCCTTCGATCCTTCGAACAGTAGGGTAGGGCCAGCGGACGTAAGTCGCGAACTAAAACGGCTATGGCAAAAAAAACATATATCATAACCCATAGTATCCATGTATGGTATATATGCTAACATTTGGGGTATATTCATGGCAAATGTTACCATATATATATAGCATACATGGATCCTATGGGTAATATTAAGTGAGGAAATTCCGTGTATGTTAGCAATATATAGCTGAGGATATTCCATATATGTCGTGGGGCTTCAACCACCGCTTTGGTGCCCCTGCACTAATTTAGATGTTTTATAAGACAGTGGTTGTTGGTGGTTAGGCCCTTAATAAAGTATCTCCAACCCAAAACAGATGCACATGGGTCCATATAGCCCAGTCATGTAAGAGGTGTACCATGATTTTCACCCTAGTGTCCTAGTATCCCTGATTTGCTTGAAGGGAACATGTCCGGGACCTTCCCAGAATGTTTAGATGGTTTAAAGCAAATTGTTTCCTGATCTGTCCTTTAGGTTCTCCACTCACATTAAAGTACTATTCTCGGTATTCTCTTGTGATTTCAATTGGTCCAAGAATAACCGGTGATATTACCAACAAGAATGAGAATGCATGGCCGAGAGATATGGCTGAATGATGCCCTCCAACCCATCCTAAAGAATCTTTGGCAACTGGGATCAGAATGGACAGCTTATGATTGGTTGGATGGGGGTATGATCTACTGTACGTATGAATCAACAACAATGTATCTGATTGCATGTGTCTACATAGAATTATGCAATGTACACCATTACCACTGCAGTTAAGTGTAACAAGTTGAAACCAATACCCATCCAATGCCCATGTATCTGCCCATGTCAAATTTCAACAGGACTTCAAAGGCCCATGCTGCATTGCTGGGAGAGTGTCTATTGCAAAGTCTCGGCAAATGGATTGAATCTATGACCCATTGACAGTATGGCATGGCAATTCCATGGTTTACCACCACAAAAACTGCGCTTACCCGCAACCGGCCTCTCCAAACTTGAGAGAGTCACCGTACCCACCTGAGGCAGCCCACATTTTTTAAGGCAGCTGGGGCCCCTTTTGGGATCTGGAAATGAACCCCTGGAACCCAGCTTGGAGATGTATGGTATATATATATATATGTTTTTTATATATTATTATTGTATATATATATAAACACAATTATATCTATATATAAACACAATTATATTATTGATTAATCATGTTTGTACATCATGTATCCAAAACATCACATAAATGAAATTCAACATACAATGCAGGGCCAGGGATCATCAAATCCACACGACAATCAGTATATCGGTAGATCCTCACCCTCCAAACATCAAAGATGTTACCCTCTGGTAATGACTAACAGTTTGCTATTGAAAATGACCATAGAAATAGTGGATTTTCCCATGAAAAATGGTGGATCTTTCCATAGCAAACTGTTAGTTTACCAGAGGGTAAACATGGTACAGTAATCAATGAAGGCCAATGAATAACCATTGAAATTGGAGAGTCCATTGGAAAGGTACATTGCCGCACATTGGAAGGAACATAGAATTTAGCACATCCACAGGCACAATCACGGCTGGAAATGTGGAAGAATCCCTGCCAAACTATGGAATGATGGAGAGTTGGACGATCTTGAATTGTCTAAACTAAACCAATGCTGTGTTTTGCCAGGTACCCTAGCCGTTCCTTCACAACCTCATTGGTGGGGATGATCTCGTTGGGGATGCTTCTCAGGGATTTTAGGTTTGTCACAGACATCTGCAGTGCGTGGAGAGTGATACAGTGATCAACATGATGTTGTGTAAGTTAAGAGATACCCAATAAAGTGTCAATAAATAATAAACTTGTTTTTTAATGGGAAATCCCTAAAGATAAAGGTTTTAGTGGGAATACATATAAATGGAGATTTAAATGAGATGTAATGAGCATATCTAAGCAAAACATAGCAGTAGCAAATCGACAAACGCACCATGGATGAGACACAAAAATTACCGGGACTGGTTCGGAGATTTCCCATTGCTTCACTGGAGGCATCAACGTATCTATGGTGAATTCTCCATCTGGGTATTTGGTGACGTTTGCAGGTACGCACACGAACACTTAACAATTTCAGGAAAGGGCATCTGGTCATAGCTAGACAAGCACATTCTTTGTTAGTCAAATGAAGAGTGTTGATATGTTGAAACGAAAGTGCTACATCGTTGTTTCATGAACTTATTGCAGTCTTGACATCTTTGCTTAGAAACATACTGAAACATCCATATAATTTCATGGTTAACAAATGTTAACACATCCATTTCAATTAATGTCAACCCCGGATTAATATTTTTTTTAAAAAATAGGGGGGTATTCTCCCAATAGTCATGATAACTGATACTTTTTTTTATGGCAGTAGCTTCCCAATGAAACAGCCATAAACGGGGTTTATTAACAGCTGAAGTCCCAACTCCCTCCCTCCATTCCAAAGGCCTCCTCGATAGCTGAGACGTCCTCTTCCATGTCTGTATTCGCCGATCTGGGAATTCCTGGCGATATGATGAATGGAATACATGTATATATATACAGTTATATATGTTTATACACAATATATATATATATATATTATATAGGTATATATATATATAATTACAATATATATATACGTATATTGTACCTATACATTTCATACTATTAGTCTATTAGTGATCGTTCTGGAATGCCAGAGATTATAAATCTTCAAAGCTAGGAGTACTTGGATGTTGCCAGACTTAGCGATTCGTGGTTGAAGTGGTCAGATTTTCTGATGTACCCGGCCTGGTAAACGTTTACATAACGAGCAGAAAAATCACGATGTTTAATGGGAACATCCACTATTTCGACTGGGCCATGGCTTCCACTTCGCAAACTGTCAACGTTGACTTTTGGGCCGGTTGTCTATACGGTATGTCCCAATAGATCCCCATAGAAAACCACCATAAAATCAGATAAAATCACCCATTTTAACCATGGGGTTTTTGATGGGTTTAACTAACCTAACTATGGAAAATCACCATTTTAACCATGGGTTTTTGATGGCTTTGTCCATAAAAAAAGGTCATCCCCAGCATCTCCCGTTGTTTCGTTCCATTCCGAATTCGTTCCAAGGCGCCCAAGACTGTACATGCCTCGGTGGCGGCCAGCTAACTGGAGCCCACATGGCCTACACATTATATATTAATGTTTTACTAATGTTTGTTATAAATCTATATAAATCGTATCACTATCTGGTTGGTGGTGTTTAAAACCATCTTGAAAAATGATGGAGTTCGGAAAAATGGGAAGGATGACATCCCATATATGATGGAAAATAAAATTCATGTTCCAAAGCACCAATCAGTTATGGACAGCACTTGGCATCCAAATTGGTATATGATTAAACAATACACATGTCAGCCCTGATACAGCTAGGTAACCTATTCAGTACTTCCATTGATTCCATGTAGGATCTTTGTTGCCTTTGGTCGCCATTGCAGTTCCTAGTACCATTAAATTCTGGGAGTGAGCGTCAGCAATCATTCTCATAAAACACGTGCCGAACTTGAGAAGTGAAGCACATCACCTTGCTTTACTCCAGTTGCACAGATTCCTCTTGTGTAGACAATCACGATACGCACCTCACCCACCTGCAAATGAACATGCCGGTCAAGCAGGGCCTTCGGATGCCTTCTGCCTGTTTTCGCCCTATGATTTTTCACGTGCACAATCCTGATCTCATGACAATATTGCATCTTGCATGCTTTCTACATGATGCATTGCTGCTTCTGTTGGCTACACATGTTCATGTTCGATGATAAGATCCCAAATATCCTCTTAAAGCCTTATGTTGCTGCACATCTTCATGACAATGCGTCAACAAAATCAGACACCCCCGCACAAATTTTACCCATACCCCCCCCAAAAAAAAAAAGGAATAGCTGGTTGGTGGCATACCTACCCCTCTGAAAAATACAAGTTCGTCAGTTGGGATTAATATTCCCAATATATGGAAACATAATCCATTCATGTTCCAAACCAACAACCAGCCACTATATTAACTATCATTATATAACCATGATACAACCATTGTATTAACATGTATTAACCATTGTTAACCAGTATATCAGCCATTATACCAATTATACCAATGATAGGCGTGAAGCCTCTCTGCAAGCACTGCGTTCGAAGTTTTTTTCCGGGACTCCCGGACAGGAATGTTCCCAGGTCCACTCGGAGCCTCGGATCGCCGCGAATCGCGGCGAGTTGAAGGCTTGGGGGGCTCGTTGTAGCCCATTTGAGGCTGGTGTACCAGGGGACAGTGGCTGGTACCTTAGGACATATATATATATATATACTGTATATATTCAATAGGATCTATATACATGAACTATTCTTTTGGATTCAATAGGATCTATATACATCAACTATTATCACGCCTTGGGGCTGAAAAAACCTTCTGAAAAACACAGGGGCTTGCCTGTTGGTGGTCCTTCATCATCCCAGATAGGGCTCAGTGAAAATGCGGCAAAATCACAGTTGTCAATGGTCAACTTGGTCAACATAACTCTCTAAGGCTCAGAAAATGAAGACACGCTATCTCCGGCCAATGTAAACCAAGAACTGCAATGCTCGCTAATTCATGCGTTCTCCGGCTTTCTCTGCACATATCTGCACAACCATTTGTTTTATCTATCCCATCGATAAGATCTAGTCCAAGCAAATCCACACATCATCCAACCAAAATAAAATCCAGTCTAATCCAATCAAATAGAATCTGAATCTAATCTATATATCCCATATGCTCCATGTATGGAATATTTACCAACATTTACCCTAAAAATCACCCAGTTTTGTAGGTACATATACCATACATGGAGCATATGGGTATATATATATACTGGTTGGTGGTTTCAACCATCTTGAAAATATGAGTTCGTCAATGGGAAGGATGACATCCCATATATAAAAAATGTTCCAAAGCACCAACCAGACACATATATCTGGGTAAATTATATTATTTCACTAACCTGAATCTTGCGGCCATTTGGGGATGATTCCCCTCAAATAAACCATGATTCCCAGTGAGGGAGAACAGTGAGGTCGTGATGAAATTTACCCAGATTAATGTTGATTACAAATCTTATCACTATACCCTCTAGTTATTTAACATAGCCATGGAAAATGGTCCCTTTATATATATATAACCAGACACACATATATATATATATACAATGTGAGGCCCCCGTTGGATAGCTAAGTTGGTTAACATAACTCCAATAACTATGGTTTATGCTATGCAAATAACTATAGTTACTGGGGCTTTTGTTAACCAACTAACATCACTGGGGGGCCTCCATCCATTTCGAGGTCGGGTCACATGGAGACGCCGCGGCGTGGCTTCGGTCTTCGGGCCCTTGCCCTGCGGCGATCGAAACGGAGCGGCGTGTTTTTTTTTTGGCACAATGTCATGGAGCTCTGAATGAGGGAAAATCATCCAAAATCATCTACAATGTGAGGCCCCCCAGATAAGCCCCAGTTATAAGTACCATAAACCATGGTTATTGGAGTTATAAACCAACTTAGCTATCTTGGGGGCCTCACATTGTATAAATGATCATCAATGAAGCTTTGGAAGTGATATTATTATCATTACTGTTATTATTATCTGGTTGGTGGTATGCCTACCCCTCTGAAAAAAATGAAAGTCAGTTGGGATGATTATTCCTAATATATGGAAAAATAAAAAATGTTCCAAACCACCAACCAGATTATATTTTCATGGGAACATCATCTACAACTGGACAAGTGTCCAGCAAACCATGGGAGCATGTTTTTTTTTTTCTAGAGGCTATCCATGGTCCATGGGGTCATTGATATTGAACAGGGTCATGTTGATACAGAACAGGTTCAGTATGGTATATTTAGCATCATTTTCCCATGCACTGATAGTGATTTGTGGCACCATCTGGCACCGTCAATAGTTTTGATACATGTCTGGATGGTGGTGTCAACCCCTCTGAAAAATATTAGTCAGTTGGGATGATGTAGATGTTAGAGTTCAACTGATGGTGACTCCAATATTTATACCATCATTTATTCTGGCAATGGCCCGATTATGCAAGTATACAAGCGTAATGCACATCAAGCATGCTAATGAATATATCATCACTTGTAACATACATGGTACAGCAAATATACTGGAGTGTCATGTAAGATAATATCTGGACAACTTTCAATATGTCACCAGTCACCAACCTGAAAAGTGCGGCCTTTCACCTTCAATGGGGCTTCCACCCCGTCCGACCCAAGAGGAAACCCAGCGGCCGGTGATCAAAGATCCTTTGGCGGGAATAGAAGGGCCTACAATTCCAGTCATTCCAGTGACACCACAGTGAGGTTAAGTATTTTTTTTCTAGTATGCCCTTTTTATCCCCATCATACTCTTTGCTGTTGATTACGCCATATTCCCAAACTCAAAGGGTCAAAATAGGATGTCCGAATTGATGAATGTGATCATCCCCAATATATAAGAAAGGGATAGAAAGGGTAGTAATTAAGATGTAGTAAGGGTAGTATAACCTCTCAATCATCATCAGCAACCATCATCTCTCACTTATATCACTATATATTTCATGCTTACAACATATATAGTCAAAGTGTCAAAACCCCTACAGATCCCATATTTTCTCCTAATATCTAGAAGGAAATAGTTGCCCACCTTTGGGTCAATGATGGTCCCGCGGCACCTTAACCGCGCCCACCGAGCCGCTTCCGCACTTTCCCCCCGTGCCTAAGGCGACCTTTGAAAATCTAAAAATCTGCGGAAGAAAAATGACCCAAAGGTTGACAACAATCCCTATGGATCCAAACACCTGAGAAGGTACTTAACACCCTAAATTTCTAAATCAACCCCCACATACTTCTGGAGGTGCTTGGATCCATAGGGAATATTCTTAGGATAACTTTCAGATATCGGGGTTGGACATATTTATCAACTCACCCAAAATACCAAAGATGCTCAATGGTGGTGAATTACTACATACTTACCAACATTATAACATTTAGATACATGTATCATATATCCCATTTCTATGGATCGAAAGGGGTGGTAAATAATCCGTTCCCAATACTAAACCCCCCACCCCCCCAAATAATAAATACCTCAGGTATAGTTATTATTATTGGGTATTTATTACTTGGGTGCGAAGCTTCCCCGTAATACTAAATTTACAACCCAAATCAAAATCGATTAGATTTCCTTTTAAAATCTAATGAAAATATTGCCAAAAATTGGTGTTCGAAGCTTTCCCCTTATATTATTAAATTAAAAACCTTAATATAAAATACTTGTTTTGTTTTGGCCTTAAAAGACGGACCCTAATAAAAAACACCCCGGGGTTGACTAGTTTTAATTATTAGGGGGTGAACCCTGAAATGGTAGCTTCATGTTTAAATTGTTTTCTAAAGGGGATCAATTCAAAATCAAATTGGCCAACCTCAAATTTTCCAAAA
>Ga0126342_10000607_pt1 | contig 41332 bp, 52 predicted proteins | sample Cyp1metagenome_FD_92528 | JGI IMG/M metagenome (GOLD analysis project Ga0126342, IMG submission 92528) | Coral microbial communities from Lord Howe Island, Old Settlement Bay, Australia - Cyphastrea 1 metagenome | ecosystem: Host-associated > Invertebrates > Cnidaria > Coral ...
CGTGACTAGGAAATCAACCGTCACGCCCCCTGCAATTGAAAAGGAGATTGGATAAACGCCTGGTAAAATATTCAAAACTGGTTCATTGTAATGGCAAAGAACCTGATAAGAAAAAGCAATTCCATCAATCAAGGTAGAAGTTTTACATCTCTTCAGATGTTCCACACACACACACACCTGGGGGGTGTCTATTTAGATTCTACAAATGGGTTTGAAGGGGTTACAACAGGGTGATAGGAGCTGCGGTAGCTTCAAACATCTTGGAAGCTGTGGCTCCGACTTCCAGTCACTTGAGTTTACAGATAGTTTCTAGATGTTTCAGGGTTTTGCTTTGCAGAAATGCCTCTTCTGAGCAGCAGCTTGGTATCCGTTGAGATCATATCTACAGGATTCTACAGGGACCTGTGTTTGACACACTGTGGAGAGACTCGCTTTGAAGTCATGGTTCGGTGATGTTCGGTGACTGCTTCACGTTAATGTTTTGTTTATTTATCCACATGTGTCCGTCAGGCAGCCATCCCAGGATACGCAGAGGTCCAGACCTTGAAGAAGGAGGCGACGAAATGAAGACGCCATGGAACTCCTGGGGTCAAACGAGACTGTTGCTACGATGTGAAAAATAAAATGCTTGAGATATGGACTTAAGTGTTTCTTTTGTGCTTATTCCGATACAGTTTAAGTGACGCCTTTAGGATCCTTTAGGACCTCTTAGGATATCATGATGATGTTGGTGATGATGATGTTGGATCGGAATCCCTTCCATTTTGCTGCCACGTGCAACCGTTGAAGCACGTGTCAAGGTGGAGGAATGGGCCGTCAAGTTTGGCTACCCTGGCCTCTGAGATACTCTGAGTCTACCGCACCGTGTCAAAACCTCACCTGCAGAGTTCATAGATCAAGAGAGATCAAGAGAGATCAAGAACATGTCAAGAGAATTCAAGAGAGATATCCCATGATATTCAGACATGCTCAGACCATGTCAATTGAGTTCACAATGCAAAGGTTGAGCCGAAAACCAGAAATGTTTTCTATGGCTTCCACATGCTTCCACAGGGCTGTGTGTCAGCTTTTATCTTGGCAGCGTTGGAAATCAGATCCTGCCAAGTCCAATCTCGAATTGGCGTCCTGGCAGCGCAGCGATGAATCCTGCCAGCAATCCACCACGAACGCGAACAAAAAGCCCTGCGGCCCTGCGTCAGATCATCCGAGCTTATTCCGAGCTTATAAGATGTCCGATATGTGGCGTAAGTCACTGTAAGTCCGTGTGCGTGCTGCTAAATTGATGGAATTCTGGCAGTATTGGCGGATTTGAAGGCCGTGGCGCGAAAGCTGTGGGCTTCACGCGCAGATTTGGAAGCACTTGCAGGTGGGTGCGGTTTTTTTTCAAGACCTCTGACAAGTCAGAGTCAACTTTGAGAGAACAGCAATGCAAGCGTGAAGGTAGTTGCCAGAGCACATCATCGCAGTAGAAAGATCTTGGTCAGCACTGACATAGCATGCGGCACGGCACTCTTGGCTTATCAGTTCGTCCCAGATTATCCGTGTATCATGTTCTGTATTGTTCTGTGCACCTCGTCGTGTCCACTTGGCATGTTGAAAGGTGATGGCATGACACCGTTGCACGTGGCAGCCTTCAATGACCAAGAGGCAACTTTCGGCAGCATGCAGCAAGAATAATGCGACAGCTCACACAGTCTTTTTGGGGTCTGCCATTGTTCATGGTTGTGTCCAGTTCCCTGACCAGTCCCCTTTCATTTCCCAAACAGATCCCTGGTGTTCGAGGGGTCAGGCTATTCCCTGTGTGTTTCCTATTTGCCTTTGTTCAACTTTGTTCCTCTGGTGGCGCGTGACTTTGGGATGTTCTGACTGTCCGTCGAATTCCCTGTCAAGAGATGTCCCAGCTTGCCTGTAATGCGTCGGTTTTTGGCATGGCCATGTTTGCAAAGCTTCACACGGCTACGTTGATGTGAACATGATAACATGGCCGAAGGAGAGACCTTGCTTCCAAAAAATAGATTTTTTGAACCTCTTGAAATTGGATTGCCTGGTTTGCCAACATTTACTCGATGGGCCGTTGACATTACTCCAGGCTTCGGCATGCTTTGTATGCAGCATGGCAAGTCAATGACAAACGGTTGGCAAACCATTGCCACAGAAGTGCTTTCATCCGCTTTCCAGCTTGGGAGACTTGGAAGAGTCACCACTGCCACAGGACGTGGTTAGCTTTCTTTGCCAACAACGAGTGGATCTGCCCTGCACTCAATCGTCGATGAGAAACCGAACAGGCTGTGGGATACAAAAAATATATCCGATTGTGTGATGTCTCTGTGTCTGTGTATGTGTGTGTGTTTGTGTACTGGAATTGGATGAAATTTGAATAGTTTCATTGGGTTCGTACATAGGTATTGCATTCCTGTTCCATCTTGTTCCTATCCATCCTATCCTGGGAAAAATGCCGTAGGCCTTGACCTTATGCAAGTCAGGAAAGATACCGTGTACGAAACACTGCCATGATGTGAGCCTCGTCATTGTTTCCATGAGGTCATTTTATTCCCGAAAGGCAAGAGAAACACCAACATCATCAACACAATGAGTCACATGAAAACACTCCACAGGGGGGCCAGGAATTTAGCAAGGTTTCGTTTCGTCGATGTTGTGATGGAGTAAGGTGAATGAAAGGAACATTAAAGAATACAACACTATTTGAAGATATTTGAAGCGTACACCTTGAATGAGCCATGAGTAGAAAGAACAGTTGCAAAAAAAAAGTGATTACAACACCAAACTCTGTTCACTCATTCCTCAACTTTTGAAAGTAAACCTTCCTTGCGGTACTACTTGTCTTCTTGTGTATGTAAGATAGGGGAAACATGGCGAAACACCGATGCAATCACGATTGGCCACAACACAACACCAGACCACAAGACCACAGAGGGATCAGTCTCGACACAAAATTCTTCATGTTTGGCACTTAGAACGAGCCATGAGTACAAACAACCAGAGCAAACAGTAACTCTCAAATGCCAAGTTGTTTTAAGCCGTAGTGCATGCAGAGCGCACAGTTTCAAAGTGAATCACCCTTACTGTGCTATGGGCCATACCCACATCCATCCAGACCCTAAAGTTGGGCCAGCTGCAAATGCGTCCCTGGTGGGATTGTGCAATGAGCTTGGCTCAAGGGAAGAGCAACATGAGGAACGCAAGAAATAGCGGAAGAGGATGGAGGAAGTGAATGTCCGAAGAGATCCGAAGAGAATCCAACGCTTAGGCCAGCTCAACATCCCTGTCATCTACGGTCAAGATGACGGGCAAAGGAAGACTAGGGATAGTTCAGGGCCGCAAGAGGGAAGAGGAAGCTGCCCATGAGAGGATTCAATAAAAACGAGGGGAAAACTAAATAGGATCTAAAGGGAAGTCAGACAAAGGGATACAAAGAGAGAAGAAGGCTTCACATTGGGATGCCCGCTCCTGCGGTCATTTGCATGCGTTCGCGTGCATTCATGCATACCCGCCTATCTACGCCCTTGCGCCCACTCGCACTGTCTCACATTGCTAAACGCACTCACTCATTCATTCTTTTAGAGCCCTTGCTAAACAACATGTCCTTGCCAAAAGAATCCGCTGTGAGAGAAGAGTGCTGAATTGACACAGCATCAGTACCAAGATGTACCAAACACATGTTGTATCGAACTGTATCGTATTGAGTCGTATTGCATTGTCTTGTACCACAATGATGCACTGGGAAGATTGGCAAAGCCTTCGAGTGCAACTATCGTTGGCGGCAGTGTAATTTTAAAACAGAATGCCGCATACTTATCATTACTTATCTGAATTTGCTCTCCTTGAAATTCGTGGCCTGTCCTGGACAGCTTTCTACGTTGGTCCCTTATGACATGTTTTCTCACTTGTCAAACTTTTCAAACTTGATTTTGTCAGTTGTCCATCTTGCTTCCTGTGTTTTGTGATTCCTCAGCCTCCAAAATCTATTGAAAAGCCTCGCGACGGGCTTGCAGTACTCACTGCTCACGTTTTGAAATGACTGCGTCCTGACCGCACAGTAGGCGCGAGAAAAGCTTGTTTTCCGGACTTCTGTGTGTAGCATAGGGGCAGAGGCAATATACACCACAGAGGGCCGGGCCTTGTGGGGGAAGCGCTGCCCAAGTTTCCAATTTTTGGACGAAGAGGAACGGAAACACCATGCATGGAAAATACATTTCAAACAAGCAGCCATGAATACAAAGACCGAGAAGAAACTCAAACACCAAAGCGTTTGCCCTTGCACTCATTGTTCAAGTTGAAAATACAACGGTCCGTACTGTCTAATGCGTATGACTTTCAAAAAAATGACGTGCCCAAATGCATCCAATTTTTGCAGATTCAAACTTCGTTTTTTTTTGGGAGGAAATTTGCTGATGTTTTCTGAAGTAAGGTTGAATCAGGGTGTTTTCAACTTCTCTCAAACATAGTCGTTCTCAGTCCTAGCAGTCAAAGTGATTGTGAATGCTCCACACCCATTGCTCTTCTTGTGTTCCTAAAAAGCTGTGGGTGTTTTAGTACTAAGCCTCCTGCTGAGTTCCATACCGCTGAGGAATTCTTCCAGCTGTGGCTTCACGCCATTACATTTCGCTTGCATGCGAAACAACCCAGCAGGAGGCCTCAGGCAATTCAGGTAACGTTGGATGCCCCCAAGCACTGCATCACGGGCTCAATGGAAACATCAGTTGCTTACTGGTGACATCCGGTGACACCACAAGGACGTTCGCCAATTTTTGTTGAGTTTCCAAGGATGTGGTACAAGTTTTGTGCAACTTTGACGCAGACCTCCAGAAGAGGGACGTTTTTGGTGCAATGCCCGTGCCTGGCTTAGACATCTCTGTCACACCTGATGGCAAGAACTGAAATGATTCTTTTGGCCACCGCCCCTTCCATCAGGATGTCCCCTCCCATCGGTTTTCTACTTCCCGTTGCTTCAATCGCTCTCAGGTTAGCATGGCAGCCTACCACGGCCGGCATGCGATTGTGCCACTTGTCAGAGCATTCGGAATTTCTTCACAGATAAGTGTTGGCAGATGATGCCATGTGTGTGTGTGCGCACACATACGCCCAAATGGAGAATATGTGTCTTTGGACGAGCCACATTGCTAGAGAGTTTCATGCGTAATTCACGGAATATTGATTTGCTGAAGTCATCTAAATCAGAGCACTCACATCAAAACTATGCGCTTTCCCATTCATCCTTTTCTTTGACTTTGTCCACAACTGACAAGATCAAGCTTGCGGTTTCTTCCCACATATGTGCTGTTTTGAACATCACTGTCAATCAAGTACAGTATACGTTTACATAAATCGCATCCTCTTTCCTGAATCACCCTCTTTCAATAACCAAATGGTAACGTCACGGCAAAAGGCATAGCTCCTGCTGTGTTTCGAGTTCAGATTCAGACCGAGTTCCTTTTGAGATGGCTTGAGAGCCCATGCAATCAGCTCCACCAAAAGTAGTGTAAGCAGCATCTATAGAAGACATTTCAAGATTTCAAGACGTACTTGTGATGTAATTCTCAACGTGAAGATATTGGAACTGCCATGTCAGGCAGTGCATGCTGGAAGCGGAGGCTGCAGCAGGCGTGAACCTGATGGAATGTCAAAATTGCCATCGCATGTTGTCAGTAGTTTTGTTCTAGTTAGACTGGTTCGACTTCTTGATGCAAGATGGGAAGATGACGGAATATGGTGACAGCGAAGAATGAAATGACACGGGCTTTCAAGGTCTTGAAATCTGCCATCTTGATCCATGTCCGTGTACCTGCTCAGCCAGCATTTGCCCTTCACGTGTCATACATCTTAAAGTATGTTCTGAGGCATATGAATTCTGAGTGCCTTCAGATTTTGTTCGTGGATGGAAAGATCAAAAGCATTCAAAAGCCACATTGATCCTTGAACGTTGTGATTTGTCAAAATGAAGTCAGCTTTGACCTGTTGCATACGAAGTCAATTCATTGTGCAAAGTTTCTATGTTCGTTGTCCGACAATGTCTTTCCATCTATAGGTTGGCAGGTAGGGTCCATTGAGCAGAGCTGTGCCTTCTCTTTCGGCACATCGAGTCTCTTTAGACACAAGTTTGTCACGTGTTGTTCAAATGGCAGAGTTGCTGTTTATTTTTTACAGATTTGGATTTGGTGCTCGGCACAATGGATGAGCATGTGCCACGGCTGCCACGGCATGTCAGCCACCATTCCCCTTCTGCGTGGTGAATTTGGCGCGCACAGTTTGCCTTGTGAATATGCAATATTGCCTTAGGCAATGACCCACGTCACAGTGGCTCTCATTGTTCAGATCGAAGGTGAATGAATTCACATTTGAAGTATCGCACCGACTTTGCTAATGACTTCTTTTGCCTTCCTGTTTACTGCGTTTTCAATTCTTGACCTTCGATACCCTGTATTCGTTGGATTTATCAGGCTGGGATCAGCTGGCACTTTTCAATGATATTCAGACAGCATGTGCGTCATCATGTTTTTGACTGTCCTTTTGTGTTTCACTTCAATCACGTGTCAGTTATGGCATCACGTGCCAGTTATGGCATCCTGGAAGCACTAGTCAGTGACTCGTCTAGTAGTTTCGCCTGGCAAAGAATTCACGAAAGAAAAAGCGACTGACAGGAAGAGATATGAAGAGATGGTGCAAGTTGACGAGGATGAACAGATCAAAGCAGCTAAAACGATCTGATGCTTTGCGTTTCTTGCTTTGAGTTCGGATAACAAAGATTCCACAACTTTACGATGAGAACACATGAAAACACATGGAAGTGTTTAGCAATGGTTGGCATGTCCCCCAGCGTTCAGTTCTGCAGCGTCCTGGTTCAAGCCTACGTGACCTGAGTGAACTGTGACACCCTGAGGTCTTTTGATGTCTGAGACCACCAAGTTGAATATGTTCATATACGTTCGGTATGTTGCAAATCTTGCGCAGATTCGACATATTCATACATATTCAGATATTCAATGTCGTTCATTACATTGACATGTTACATGCCGTTCCTCACTATGATTCTGTTTTTGGTTGTTCATAATTCATGATAGTTCCTCTATGTTCCTCTGTTCCAAAGTCCAGACTCAACGCGTTTCTTTTGCGAGGTAATGCTGCGCTGCGGCCGCGTGGGGGGACTTGGTTCAACCATGTTCAACCTGAAGGAACATTTCGAAGGACTTGGCAGAGGTTGCGTGCTCGATTGAAATTCGCAACTAGTGGTTGGTGGAAAATTGAGCTGTACATTCAACGTCCATGTGTATTTGCTGACCTTTTTTTTCCAGCGGTGTGCTATCGGAAGGGACAATCACATGAGCATTGCTCCACACCGAACAAGTTGCTTGTCACAATTCATTGAAGCGATGCAGAAGATCCCTCTTCACCAGCGAAAATGGTAAAATCATGGAATGGGATTCTGGTTGTTGCTCAGTGAAGTGCCAGCATAATTATGGCTAAAAATGCGCCGACGACCGCGACCACGACGACGACCACCACCACCACCACCACAACAACAACAACACCACCATCACCACACCACCAGCAGCAGCAGCAGCAAATAAACTGGGTGTATCTCTTGGCTGTTGATTTACTTGGCCTTTGTCAGTATGTTCGATGGATTGTTTACAGCGCAGACCTACTGAGTACTGGTTTCACCGACCAGTCACTGAGGCAAATCGCCCCAAGCCAGAGCCCAGCGTGGGCTCGCTAGGGCTTTGTACTCAGAAGGCACAAGAAGAGTCGGGAAGAGCAAGAGTCGCGCAGAGACATCGGGCATCACTCGGTTCATTGAGTTCACATTGAGTTCACATGTGTCGGATTTGAAGTGGGATTTGTTTCAGACCAGCAAAATAGACAGGCACTCTAAAGGGAAATCTGAGAGGCATCCATATTATTAAAGCATTTTTTAGCCATGTGAGTCAAGCTCCATACTACTCCTTTTGATTCGAATATAAATATCTTATCAATGGTATAGTAATAAACATCCGGACAACAACTATACAACAACTATATACAATTTATATATGTATATGTATAATTATGTATATATTGTAATATACATATATTAAAGATCATAAATGGAAGCATTTGCTTAGCATTTGATTGGTTTGATGCTCAGCATCAGCTTGTCAGGCACTGCTGGAAAGCTGTAGCGAAAACGAATCAGGGAAGGTGGGGAATGTCAGAAAATGGGAAACAAATGGGATGTACAGCTCAGACTGAGTGGGGTCGACGCAGTTTACAGCATGTTGGTGTTGACGAGGATGGGGTTTTGCATGTACGATGCTGACAGCAAACGGCAAGCAGCATTCCGTTCTGAACTCGTTTGTCCATGCTGGGGCATAGCTACACTGCACATTTAGAACGTCTATATCTCCTGACTGGCACACGCCAAAACACTTTGAACAAAGAAAATTGGAACCATGATTTGCCAATTGTTTGCTATCTCTCAGCAACCTGCAACCTTTTCAGTACTACCATAGATGTGCCAACTGTTGCACTTGGCGCATCGAACTGTGCAAATTCTGATTTGTTTGTGAAATCTAGGCAGCTAATCGTTAGTCCGGTGATCAGTCCATGTTTCATTTGTTTGGCAGGTTGAAAGGTTCTTAGTTTTTAGTTTGCCCTGATGGCACCTTGGAAGAGTATTCATACATTTTTTGTTTCAGCATTGCTGATGTGGATAGTTCTGGGATCGACCAGTTTGGTATTCAATGCTTATCATGTTGGAAATGTGTGTGTGTGCTTTGATCACTTCGTCATCGATATTGAAAGTGCTTGTGGTCAAGGCGTTGCCTTTGTGCTTTCTTATTTGGACAGGGTTGGTGGTGCGTTGATACTTCTTAGCTAGAATCTAGCTAGAATGTTTGCACGATGCATTTTATGGTTGCATTTGAACCCTCATTGTCAAAATGAGCCTTGCCAACAAGACAACACAAACAAACTATTTCATTTAGTAGTTCCTGGTAGTTGTGAAGCCTATCTATCCACTTCAGGATATTCCGGGATGCAAAGATCTTGGTGTTGATGGAGCGGTTCTAAATGGATGTAATCTCAGAGATGCCTTTTGAAAAATGTTTGTTCCTGCTTGCCTCTTCAGAACCTCAATCTGTCAACACCCACAATGCAATTCACTACGTTGACTGTATTTATCAACACCATTCAACATTTGTGCCCAAGAGGGGGCCCCGCACTCGAGCATTTCCAGTCCACATCCTGAAAATTTTATGTTGGTGATGGACTGGTGACGTTGATGCCCCATTCGGGTGGATGATAGGGCGTCTAAACGTGAGTTTGGAATCGGGTATCTCAAACCTTTGACACATGTTGACATCGATTTAATATGCAGTGCCTTAGATTTTAGGGATGTTAGTTGCGGATCAAATCGGATCACCCAAGCGCTGTGATGAGCACAATTCTTTTCTCAGATTTAGGAGCAAACCGCACCCGTGTGAGACCTTAACCGGCCTGGTCGCCGTCGATTCCATGAGACCGGAGAAGCTCATCAACCCAGGAACGTGGCCAATCCCTCAGAGGGAAAACTAAGATTCGCCCAGATTTACTAAGCCCCAATCTTTGTACAATCTATTCATTTCGATCTGCATTGGGCAACCAAGTCGTGCTGGAAGTTTGTGTGGAGTGGAACTCAGGATTTCAGAGCCTCCAGAGTCAACCAACTTGCTCAAGCCCATGCCTCAAGGTGACGTGTGAACACCTATAACACTGATGATAATATCTCAAAAGTGCAGCCACAGCCGCAGCACCATCGAAGTTTTACTGTCTTGAGGTTCGGAGTCGGATTGAATCGAGTAGAACCGCCACCCAAGTAGAACATTCAAGTTTCAATGCAACGCAGAGTATGCGCTTCCGAAGTAAAGAGACCTCGCAAGCACAATGTTGATTCAGTGTGGGAGAGAAAATCATGCACTTAGCCTGAGATGCCCTCCGTTGATTCTTTCATCAGTTTTGTATGCCATTTGGATAGTTAGAAATGCGTGGCCATTTTTCTACGTCACATACTGTTTGATCAAGTCCCTGGGGTTCAAACAGCGTGTGGTTAGCGATTGGTTCACGTTCACAGCTAGGCACAGATCCCCCCTCTTTCAAAATGAAAAGAAGAGATAGAAGAACATCATCGTGACTGGACTTGAGCAGAATTCCATGCTCTTGGAACAGCCTGACAAAGCTGAGCAACCTGTGGACAATCCGTGGACAACCCAAGGTTTGTTTTAGACTGGCTTAGACTCAATGGCTCAGCGTGGCGCAATGCCGGTACTGCAGGAGGGCTTCTAGGCATCTCCAAGGCTGATGCAAAGTGGCGTTTGCAGGGCGACTTCTTGGTTTCACTGGCCGTGGCTGTGGCTGTCAGCCTTTGAATGGCAAAGAAGCAGCGGAGCGTGGCTAAATCCAAAGTGCTTCTTGGTCAGCAGATGGAATGGTAAGCAGATGGTCGATGGTAGACATCAGGCAGAGCTTCTTGTGAGGGCATTGAGATGGTCCAAGATTTCGCAAGAAAAATGCATCACACATGGCGACGTACTGGTTGGCTAGACATGGGCAGGTTGAGGATACATAAGACTGGCTTGGCGACTCGTGACTATAGCCTACAGATACAGGCAAGCGGCAAGCACAAAGCGACTAAGCAAACATCAATGTCTCGAAGCATGTCAAAAGGTTGTTTTAAAAATGTTGCCACATCCAGCTGGAATGGCAAGTATATGAATGTTGAATCTAGAGCCAACTTCCACCTCGAAAATGCATCACACAATCTCCGACTTAGGTTCCTAGACTTCTTTTAATGCTCACCGCTTTGATTTGCTGTTGCAAGATCCGGAGAATTTTAACATGAAAGCTAAATTCAGATCACCTGAGATGTCTCCGCTGATTGTACATTGCCCTCTACCTGAAGCCCATCACGAATTATGTGTCATTCTATGGTGTTCTATGTTTCTCCAAAGCGTTCAGTGCAACCTTGTTCTCAAGGTAACAGTGGGTCCTGGAATGTCCTGGGTGTTGCTCGTGCTTCTTGTAGCCAAGACATGCGCTGTATGAAGTCAGCTCCGCTACTCCATCGAACTAGCCCAGATTTCAAATATGTTTTGGGTATCCTGGAGTTGTAGAATAGGAATCTACTGTGTGCAAAGTAGCATGTGGTTTCCAGTTTGCAGCGTTTCAAAGTGGGTCGACCTGCAGTAACTTTGGAGTAACATGACGCCACCGGCTTCCTTCAGGTTTTGATGAGATGCCACCGGAGCATGCCAGAAGCTGTTGCGACACAACCTCCGGGGCCAGTCGTCCAGAATGCTGGGATGAGTTGCATCTTTGACCGCAAGGGTTTCCACAAATTGTAGCCTGTAAGCATTTGCTTCAATATCTTCAATGTTTGATTCAATGATATTCAGTGTTGAAGAGCAGATAAGATAGATAAGAGATGATAAGAGCATCAAGAGCCAAGGAAACGGCCTTGTTCTGGGCCGTGGGAAACGGGCCATGTGAAACGGGCCGTGTGAAACGGGCCGTGAAGTGCACATTCCAGAGTGGACAAGATGTGAGCACGTCCTCTTATACACATTTATACACAGTCCAGTCATGTTCGCCATGAAACGAGGAATTTTTCCCAGCATTGCGGGACAGTACCAAATTTTCACAAAGTCCAAGGCATTTTCCTCAATGAGAGAGAGATGGTTTTCGAATGTTTTCGGTAACACATGTGAAACGACAGAGACTGAATCGGACTGATGTTTGTTGAAGCCTTTTTTGGTGTGAGCAGATGCATCAATTTGCTTCCAAGCCCTTCAAATGTGTCGCAATCAAGATTAAAGAGGCACTTTTTGAGACAGCCTCTAGAATACTTGGAACTGGGCAACAAATTGCAGATGCAAGGTCTGCGCATGTCAACGAACAAACAAGAAGCCGTTTTGTTTGTTCTCCACACCACTTTGTCAGGTGAGAGAAACAAGAGGGATGGCGATGTTGTACCATGTTCTATCCCTTCCATGTTCACTTAATATGTTTTTTTCGTAGATGGCAGGCACACGTTCGAGAAGTGTTGCAGCAATGAAGTGGACGCTTATCTTAATCGTTGGTTTGCTGTACTTTTCTTTCGGAACCAGCCAACCCTCATGGAAACTCAGCAGATGAAACAAAACAGAGTTGAATCGTCTGATATTTTCACTGCACAAATGCTGTTTGGCGCCGCTGGCTCCTAGGTGCAAATATTTGTCCAACTGGATTTAATTTGTTGCGTTGTTCAAGGAAGAAAACAATACAAAACACACCCCTTCCGTGCCGTGTCGAAAGGACATTGATTTGCAATATTGTCACTCGGCCAAAGGTTGCAGGGTGAGTGTTTCTTCGACTGCCCAGAAAGTCATGGAACATTTGGGAGCCAAGTCAAGTGCTATATACATTTGATCCTTAGAGTATTTCAAAATTCCAGATACAGTACAAAAGATTGTACTTCTAGAAGAGATGGTGATTGCCTGTCCCCAACAACTGAAGTAGCAGCCCAAAGTGGGATTTTCACGGCCAGTGACAAAGAAGGCAAAGTCTCCAAGTGACGCTGGGGACTCTGACAAACACTTGGCTCGGTACTTGCTAAATAACTTGCCACAATTTGCCCAACAACCTGAACTGGGTGTGCATTTTGCACAACGTGGCATAACTTGGCATAACTTGGCATTCACGGTGGCATCCAAGATCATCCAAGATCCAAGGCTGTGATCCCTCGACACATTGTGCAGACTTCTCATTGCGATGTGCTGGCACAGGCCACTGTAAAATCAGTGGGACGCATCTGTACCGGGCTCGTGCGTATCGCTGTGACGATGGCTACACGCTGTTTCCACCGCCCTTATCGTTAGTCAACATCTCTGGAGCTCCTCGAAGTGGACGGCATTTCAGTGTGAAAGGTCGCGATTCTCCGGGATTGTGCGGTTGTGTGTGTTGGAATAGGAATAGAGTGGTATGATTCACATACTTCTATGAATCACACATCACAGTTCATAAATCTTCGCAAATCATAGATCTTCCTATATCTTCCTAGCTCTTCACGGATCTTCCTAACGTCCGTATGCAGCTGTCACGAGGGGTTGCACATTTCCCTGGAGGTACTCTTTTTATCACCGACAGTTCAGGAAGACGTTTCAGCCGCAAGAATCAAAGTACAGAGTCTTCGGCGGTTTGTGTTGAGAACTTCCGAGAAAGGCAAGACGACTTATATGGAACGTGCTATGTGCCTCATGATCCTCGAGTTCGCCGATATGGGCTTTCAGCCTTTTTGGTTCGTCCACTTCGAGAACTAGACTGTTCAAAGTGCAGGAGCCTGCAGCTGCAGCTTGAACATTACTTGAACATTGCTTGGACAATTTGACAGGATGCTTCATGATGATGCTTCTGGTGAAGTTGTTCAGATTCAAAACAGATCCATGTTTTCTTCGTGTGTTTTTATTTCATTTGTCTGAAGTGGGCAAGTGCCCATCTTATCCATCCACGAGTCCACGAGCTATGAAATTCTTCTTTCTCACTTCAAATGCCCTGGAGATGCAGTGTCACACCGCCCCTTCATCGCGGTACAGGATGCCGCACTGCAAGACATATGGCGCGAGGGTCCGATTGAGATCAGATTTGCGGGAGTTTACAGACAATCGACACTTGGCCAGAGAATCAAACCTGGTCTTGCAGGTTTCCATTTCTTCAGGGTATTCCAAATATCTCATCGTGCATTTGTTTCAAACCGGTCGAAAAGGGACTTTGGTCAGAACCAACAATTCATTCATTGTGCACCAAGACTGAAATGGGCTGAATACTTTGGAGGCTCTATTGAATAATATTGATTTGATATTGATTTGATAATATTTGAAATGTTCTTCTGCCAGGATTGGTTCTCGCAGTTCCTGGAGCATGTTCTCATGCCGATGTTGCATTTCACCTGATGCCACAACTGCTAGAGAACAGAGTGTGTCTTGGACCATCGAGCATGGACTCCATAGACATCAGACCCCAAAACTTCAGCTGGTCCCCATTGCATAGCTGCTGTGGTCCAAAGGCAATGCGGATGGCACCATGAAATTGACTAGTTGCTGCTGGTAATTTCTTCAGTGCTCCCTGACTACCTATTTGTCTCGCCACTCCCTTTCACAATTGCATGATTTGTGCGGCAAAAATTCAACATACCGTCATGTGTTGTCCGGTGCAGTGTTAGAACCCTTAAAATTGATTTAATTGCAGCACAACCGTGCGAGTACCGTGGGATTAGAGTGGGTTTTGGATGGTGATGACCAGGGTCCAGGGTGACGGGCAGGTTGTACGCACAGATTTTGGAGAATTTGGAGCTACATGAAACGTTGCCAGGCCGTGACTGCCATTTGGCAGTCGTTCTGCAGCGGGCCAGACTGAGTGTTTGTGCCAAGATTTCACCAAAGACATGTGAGAGTGCCACCCAAAGATGTAAATTAAAGTGTGTAAAGTGTGGTACATATGATTCATACGATGATGCTATGGTGACATGTTGAAGGCTATCGTAGTATCCGTGGACTCATTTGCCAGAAAGCAATGCTAAAATGATATACAGTATATAGAATGTATGTCAAGAATGGGAAATCCTTCAATACATATTTTGGACTTCACTTCACAGTCTGAAGTCTGGAAATAAAATAGACATGTTCAGATAGATTTCGAGAATGTATGGCCGGATGGAAGGGCGGTTCGTTACCCAAAACAAGACGTGTTCAGATTACTGTGAATGACTGCCAGAATGTGGTATCGAATGAAATGATAGTTTTGTCGGCTGCACGTACCTTTTTCTAATTTATGTCGCTTTTTAGCTTTCGAGGACTGCAACAATAGTAAGTTCAACTGAATTGGCAACGCACTCAGCAATACCTTTCGTGTGAGACTTCACAGATAGCACTTTTAGTTTTTTGAGTAAGTGCATGTATGTACGTACATGTAATTATATAATATTATATACATTATTATACATTAGGTTTTTTTGGGTGTCTATTGCACTTGTCGATGTCTTGTTTCCAGGAGATGCAGAAGCAGGTGGTTGTTTCCACAAAGGCAGACCTGCCTTGTGGCCGCCAATTGTCACTTGTGTTGTCCTTCTTATCTTGCCAAGACTTCTGAGGGATGCGTCACATGGGAGACTTGGTGATGTTTGCCTCTGAATAAGTTTCAACATGTTTCAACAATACGTATGTGTGTGTGTGAGTCTCGCAAGTCTGCGTTCATTTGGAATGCAACAGAACCATTTTTCGGCACTGCAAAGTCCTTGGCTGATTCGTCTAACATATCCTGAGCTAGTCAAAGAGCAATTCATTTTTAGAGTCCAACTGAGACGGTTTCAACCAGAGTACCAAGAGCGGGTTTCACAGCACAACTTTTCCGAGCCGATCAGTGGCATCTTGATGATTTTTGATGCATCTTGCAATGAAAACGCTCTATTGCCCACACGATACTCCAAGGAGAAAGCAGGACAAGGTCCAGGGAGACACAACTTCTTTGAGATCCACAACACCTCAGCAAATTCCACATGTTGATGTGGAGAAACAGAATCACCGGGAGATAAACACCATTGACATCTTGAGAGTCATTGCAACTTGCAGCGTTTTGACTGGATTGCATAGGGGTTGGTGTTTTTTCATTCTTCCCTTCCCTGGACTGAACCTTTCCATAAGATACAGGGCTTTACTTTTTCGATGATGATGCCAAGTTATCACGAAGGGTTGCTGAGCCTACCAGAGATCTACCTACTTCAGTGCAGAACATGTATAAGGAGGGGAGATGGTTGTAAATTCATATAGTATATATTATTATATTATAAATTATATATAAATTCCATGTTGTTTTTCTTTTCCGGCGTGTCCCCTTTCAACCCTGATAGTGGTCCAAGCTCTCCGGATTCTCCAATGCTTTGCTTGTAGAGCAGCTTGGCCCAGAGGAATAAGTGAAAGTCAGTTACGTGAATTTCAGACGTTGCATTATGCTGAGAAAGCACGTGCTTAAGAGGATTCTTCTTTTATAGTATATATAGAAGCAATATGATGGTTCAATGATATCTATAACTACTGTATTTACTGTAATTGTTGTAGTTTTATGTGCATCAGTTGCGCCTCGGTTGTCCCTTTGTGCTTGCACATGGCGTTGAGATGGTTGTGGTTGTGGTTGTTCTTGTTCTTCTTGTTCTTCTTGTTCTTCTTGTTCTTCTTGTTCTTCTTGGTCTTGTTCTTCTTGGTCTTGTTCTTCTTGGTCTTGGTGGTGGTGGTGGTGGTGGTGGTGCTATACTTTGCTTCAAGGCATGAATTTTTGGATGCACTGTTCCGTTGCTTCATTGCTAGCCGCCTTTATGACACCTTGCTGTGACCGTACTTCACAGGTTTGTACTTAGCTTGCTAGACCAACTCAGCCATTTCTAGAACATGGAACGACGCTTTGAGCCACAAAATGCCAAAATGCAGGAATTTCCAGACAACTTGGCGGGGTTGCCTGGAAATTCTGACTGCTGTGCAGATTCTGCAGCACTAGCAGAGCAGCCATGCTTCAGCACGCCACGCAAAGCACATCACTTTCTCGGAGGTACTTTTGCAATGATTCTGTCATCTGAGGTTTCCTTTTCGGCATTTCAGATCATGTGTATGTGTGCGCGCGCGTGTTTTCTTATGTTGGTCCTCACCGGGTGCAAGTATGGAATGTTGCCAACAGAATGCATGTTTGTTCCGCGTATGGGCGATGCTGGCTCTACTCCTCCTTTTTGTGTATGAAGCTGTGCTTCCCGTACCCTTCCCTCCACGTGTTCATTCGTCCTCTGATTCTCTTCCATTCTGCAATCTCTCCTTCCCCATCCCAACGTAAACCACCAGACCCTTTCAACTCAATTCTGCAGATTTTTTTCCCCGTGTTTTTCATTACATCGTTTTCTCCATAATATGTTTGTCAAGAATTGGATGCATCCTTGTCGTGTGCATATCAATTTACTACGTATGTATGTATATGTATGTGTATTTCTATATAATAACAATAATAGTTATAATTATAATTAATAATAATAATAATAATATATATATATACACATGTGTGTGGCCCAGTGTCTGGTGGTTCCCCCTCCCCTCTGAGATGGTAATGGTCCCTATATGTATATGGGCATGTGTATATATATATATATATGATATACAAGTATGTGTGTATCTATATGTGCATATAAGTTGAATATATATATATATTATGTAAGTAGTATACATTATACATATATATATACATTGGTGTGTATGTATCTGTATATTTATATGTCTATGTATCCCTCTATGGATGTGGATGTGGATGTGGTGGGGGGGCGTGAACACGAGACACGGGATCATATATCTAGCCTAGAGACTCCAAATACTCTACTATTCTTGCCTTTTAGGGAACAAAGACTTTGCTTGGTAAAAACGTTTTCTGATGCTTCCCAGTGTTTTAACAGCGGCGCCAGCAACTCTAGTTTGCAGGGTTTTTGAGATAGTCTTTCACTTTTCCAGCAGGCGTAATTGCCTATAATTACGGGCAATCCTTAATTCCAGGGTAATTTAATGCGGGTCTCTTTTTTGCATGTTTGTTTCATTCTACATTTGTAGCTCCGGCGCTTTTGAACTTCTGCGGCGTCTTTGGAGACATCGGCCGATTTCACAAGCTTCCGGCGTGAATGCAACAACAATTGGCCTCCGGCAGTCTTTTGGGCCAAAAGAGCTTCTGTGTATGATGTAACAATTAACATATGTTTGTATGTGTATATATATACATACATACATACGTACGTACGTACGTACCTACATACATACATACATACATACATAGATACACATCAACTTACAGTTGCAATAGCGGACAACTATATGTAGCGAATGAAACTTTCAGCATTTTCAGCTCACTGAGGCTACTTTTCGTCCCCTTCGCAAGTGATGTTCTTGTTATGCATTGGCATCCCACTCAGCATTTGGGACCATGAGGCACTTTGGAACACGGTGAGCCGCCACTGGCATTGCCACTTGGTTGCATGGAGTGTGAGGAAAGAAGCCGGAGCTGCAAAGAGGGGCGAAAGGCAAGGCAGTTCCAGTTTGTACAGTTCATCTCCGACACATAGAGATCACTCTGCAGAAGGGAATGAGAAGTTCAGAAGACTTCAGAATTGCTCAGAATTGTTTCGAACTGTTCAGAATGGTAAAGATAGAGGAGGGTGAAGTAGAACCGCATACGGAAGCGACTTCTCCATTTTATTTCAATTTGGTTCAATTCTTCGCCATCGTGATCCCAGCATGCAATGAATGCATACTGACTGAGGTGCATTTCCATTTACTACCTTGAAAGCCTTCATAAACGAGCTGTGGCCGGATGACCCGCTGTTATGTAAGCACGTCTCACATCGCATCGATTCATCATTTGAGACCATCTATTCTCTGGTAGCAGCCTCTCGTTCCAGAATTAGTCTTTTTAAAACATTATTATGTGTTTCATTGTTTTTCTATTTCTGCATTTTTTGAGTTTGCTTGTGGAAGGCACTCCTTGAGGCCGAGATGGTGGACTCAAAAACCATTGCTGTAATTCTATGTAGGTCTTGTCCGTTTTTATTTATTCATTGTACATCATTGTACCATATTGTACCAATACCAGCTCTGCAAGTTTGTGTGATGCCAGTTCTACAGTAGGAAGTTCTTGCAAATTTCAATTGCTATTTTCGATGGTTTCTCAACTTCAACCCTCAGGTTTACCTCGTCTTGGAATGCCAATCTTTCGCATCTTGCCTACTTTGCTTGAGTCCTGCTTGAGTTGTTTCCTTCGTTGTTGGTTTGTTCAAGTAACTAAGAATGCATGATTCGAGAACTCGAAATCTGTTGCATCCATTTGGGCTGGAACTTGCTGATTTCTTCGCCAAAACGAGGTGATGTACAGCAAACGCCTGACACGCAAAGTATGTCGACAGTTTCTTGCATTCTTCCTCAAAGGTATGTGGGCCCCCGCATGTTTGCTTCTTGGCACCAGTGAATTCTCCATATTTCTCCATGTCCGGATGGTATGCTTTCATAGTTCTTAATTTGTCAGGCATGGAGAAATAAGAGGTTTTTTCAGATGTTTTCCCACCTCCTGCATCCTTTGGTCGATTTTTTTCGGAATTGTGTGCCTTTTCTCCTATCCGACTATTTTCAGAGGGAGAGGAGTTTATGAATGCATGTCGCAAGTACATGTACCCGTCACATGTGGCTGTTAAAGATCGTGTAATTTTTGCCGATAAAAAACCTGCTTCATATCTAACAACTCCAGAATCAGCAAGCAGGGCAAAATGATGTTGCCATCAAGTCTAAATTTGGTTAAATGCCTGCTGGCTCAACTTCAATCCATGCCTCCATGGACAGTGAAAGTTTATTTGTTTATCTTTTTCTCCGAGGTATGCCTCAACTGCGGTAAACTGCCTTGTGGACTCTTCAGTCAGCTACCTGAAGTCGCCAGCAGCCATGATGCGATGGAAACTCGTCAACTTTGTCCTTGATGTCACTTGATGTCCTTGTCCTTGTCTCAGCTGCAAATCGAAAGTCCCAAACTTTGGGCGCTTATTCCAGCACACAATATGGGACAAAAAAAGATTGTAAAAAGCTGGGGCCCAGCGTGTTGCTTAGTTGCCATACACCCATTCATTTCTATCCAATTCCTGCATGTCAAGACCCGAACCCCCTGTTCACCCAAGATTTCGACAAGCGACTGCGTATCTTCTTCGCGAATTTCTTGAGTCAGATTGGAAAAGGCATTCTACATGCTTGGTGGCATGTTTCACTTTTCCTTTTATGACATCTGTGCTGCCGGAGTAGTAGGAAGAATCGCAAGAATCGCAAGAGTCATGTTTCTTGCAGTGAAACACGCCATCTTCGAGAAAGGTTTGCATTTGTTTGCCGATATTTTGCCGATATTGTTTGATTTGATGTGGTTTGTGTGCGCGCCGGTTTTTCACCATATCCTGCCATATCGTGCCCTAGGATCGTGCAGCTCTTCATCATGATCAACCCCAAAGGCCAAGGTGAAGATGTAGCGACCGAGCCTTGAACTTTTGAAGCCAAACAGGGGCACAGTTTGTTGCACTTCTCATTTGGCCCTTTGGCAAGTCCTGCCAATATCTATCAAATCATTCATCGCAAAAGGTAGCCAAGCCTGCCTAAGTTCCATTTACTTAAGTCAGTACGCAGGATGTGTTGTGGTGAGAGGTTCTGTAATTTCAGCGATTTCTTTGCGACAATGAAAGCATTTCTTGTTTGAGGGCCACCCTACACCTTTGAATTCCTGTGTGGTGCGTGTTTTCCAATGCTTTGTGAATGGAGGGGCTTGAGGAGCATTGTGCTTCAAAAGAAAAAGATGAAATGCAGTTCTACACATTTGAAGTTGCAGTTTGTTTAACAAGATTCTTCTTTCATGGCAGTTGTGAGTTTTTATACGCATCAGTATCATTTGTGTTGGTCGCCCTTGCTTGTACAAGATTTTTGGTTCAGTAGGCTGCCTGAGTAGTGATTGCACGTGATGGTTTCTTGCAATGCCCGTGAATTTTGCTGCAGGAAACTGTCCTGGCAACGTACACGTGGGCCTTTGAGCTGGACATCCAGGAGTCGAGTGTTGCGTGCCGAAGTGTCCCAAACACTGTGCTCCCGACCAAAGTACTCCTAGCGCTGGTCTCCCAAATGGCCACAACATGCCAGAATTCATCAGAACTCAACACATGCAGTTAGACTGAGCATACTGTCAGTGTACCGAGAATCCATGAGAATCCAAGGTTCCTGAAGGGTTCTCCAACCACCTCTCACCTTGAGGAAGTTCTGCTGATTGGGACTTTGGGCGTATTGAGGCTGGCAACTGAAAGATACAAACGCGGTTGGTTCAAATCAAGGAACAACTCGTTAGATGCGTGAATCATTAGCTTATATGATGTGACTCAAAGAGATGAACCGAGGGATATGTACAGAATACATAATTACATACATGTTATAATATATATATATATACGCGGCTGCTGACTTGTTTTTTTCCACCGGCCCATTGAAGCTGTCGCTGCGGCCTTGCAAGGCTTTGAATTCAGCTGCATCCTTTACAGCGCATAGTCAGCTCCCATTGCCTGGCCGTACTCCGTACAGACCATATCTGCACATCGACGCAAAAATTCGTCGGAAGGGACAATGGAGTGATCTACGTCACCAGCATCAAATGCTCGGATAAATGATTCTGCCATGCTGCAACAAAATGATGGTGGGTATTCTTTCAAAATGGTCGTTCTCCTAGTGCCGGTTTGGTTCTTACCAATCGCGGTCTGCCTGGGAAGCTCCTTCCTGACTCTGTGACTGTGTAAGTCACCCAACAATCCAGGAAGATTCACCACCAACAAATGTGTCGGCTTGGGGGTGTATGCCCCCATGAGCCCCTGAGCAAAACGTAACTTCTGCACATGCTGCATGGCTAACAAAGCTTGCATGATGGGCAATCGCCAGATCGACGCAGCCAGGGGCTGGTCTTCTGGTTCTGCCGCCCAAAGGGCGAAGCAAAGGAGGGCATTGCCTATGATCAGTTGAAGCCCCACAACTGTTCAAGGTCTCTGATGACCCTGGGTCCTTCACGGCCCTCCTTGGTGTCGTTCTGGTTGATGACCTGGCCCCGTGCGCGCGACCACGTTTCGCATGGAGGTCCACCAACAAACGCAATCACCCAGCGGTCACGAATCGCTTGAATCCAATATCCCCTCGTAGTTGGATTAGAGGCGTCCCCCCAATGGGGGTCTACGATGATATCCATGGAGATGACGTGGACCACATAGGCAGTTCTCAACGAAGCTAACCGGTCCACGTAAAATTGCAGGTCACCTAGCCTGCGACGCCCCGAGAACGCGTGCAAGAGGACTCGATGTCGCCCAAAGGCTCTGGGTCCACATGTGATGCCGTGCATCTCAATGAGGAGGAGACTGCAAGCAAGGCCGGCCATGCAGAAGGCTTCAGGATCTCGTCAATGATCGACTTGAAGACAATCAGGTCAAAGTTGAAGATCTCCGCATCCTGCTCCTCCACTGAGTCCCGAAAGAAGCGCATGGTGACACAGAAGTCCGTCCAGGAAATCGCCTTATTCTGGACGAAGACTTGGAGTTTGGAAGGCAAAGTATGAAGATCAACCTGTTCCGTAACCCAAAGAACCAACGTCTCAAAGAGCTCCTCGTTGTATGCAATGACTTCTCTGTGTCGTGCTGCCTCCATGTGTGGTCCTTGTCCCTGAACCGGCGGGAGAACTCGGTCATGTATGTCATCTCTCTGCCGATCTTCCTGTGAGCCAGCACCAGGAGCAGCAGCACAATTCATGTTGCAGCTCTCAAGACGCTGTCTGCAGGCTGTGTTGTAGTAGAGGCGGGCCTTCATCTTCTGGTTCGTGTGAAAGTGCTTCAAACATGCCGGACAGGTTGGCTCATCAAACAATCTTCGAAGTCTGGATCCCAAACCATGCCGTTTGTACATGTGGGCAGCTTCTCCTGCGCGGTTGCGACAGCGCAGTCCACAACCAAGACACCCATAGGTGGCTTGAGATGCACTCACGTCCACATGGTCGCTGTTGTGCAGCTCCTCCATGATAGTCTCCAGGCGTGCGAAAACTTTCTCATGAAATTGCGCCACTTCGACCCTCTTTTGCCGTTGCAAGATGCAATGATCGCATGCACGGCGAATGAGTCTCTTCCAGTAACGAGGATGGCATTGAATGAGCTGAAGCCATTGCAGGTAGTTCACTCGTGGGGCCGGAAGCGGTGAAGCAGCTCGTAGTTGCTCCCACATCCAAACCATGGCTTGTTTTGCAAAGAGCGCCCAAATCTCCGGAACCTGCGCGTGAACCAACGTAGCAAAGTACCGAAGTCGTACTCTATGAAGAAGCTCAAGTGGACTGGGCTGTGCCACCCTGACCAAGACTTCCTGTTCAGGTACATGATCATCATGTCGAACATCAGGACCGTAGCGCTGAACTTGTGCATGGTACGGTCATCCATGGCAACCCATGTGTCTGCTCCGTACAAGAACATGCTCATCACGAGCATTTGGAAGAGCTCCGCTCGTTTCCGTAGATCAATGTACGGGTTGCAGAACAAGACTTTCTTGTGTTGGTTCATGGCAGCGCGAGCAATTGCCGCTCGTTGCCTGATTTCAACTGCTTGGTCTCCAGTGTGGTGCAGGACTCCGCCAAGATGACGATAGCGACTGACCACTTGAATCTGACTCGTGCACTTTTCTCTCACAATCGGGAAATGGCGGCCGGCCGTAGGGCCATAGAATTGAACACGTGCTTTCCGGGACGATGCCCCGCGAAATGTCAGCATCAACTCCGTTTTCCCATGCCCCAGATTGGGCTGCATGCCATGATATTCACATAGGACTAGAAGATGGCCTCCAATGTCTCCAACATGACGTGTCAGAATCTCTGGGCCGGCAAAATAAAGTCCAACTCCTTCATGTGCAAACTGTCCAAACAATGGAAGATGATCACAATGTGGAAAGGACGCTAGCGCACCTTGCTCCAACATGTAGGCTTCGAGCTTTTTCAAAACGCATGCCCAAGCAAATCCAAAAATAAGATCCGCCATGCAATCTCCCGGACGCGTTCCAATTCTGGTCCTTGAGATGTCGCTTTGGCCATCCAGCCAAAAGAACGTGCTGGTATGTATGGCTTGCATACATCGACGGTCCATTTCAGACCTGCCAGCTTGTTGGAGCGCCGGTGGTTCATCAAGTAGCTCGTGCAAGGTGTGCAGTGAGTCAGGAGGTAGTTTGAGACGAGCCATGAGGTAGCCCAGGAAGTCGTCAGTGATGATTCCACCGATCGGCACCTCCCGCAGAATGCGGTAGAATGCTTCTGTCAAATCCAAGTACAAAATGGCAAAGGAAGACCGTTTGGCTCGAGCTTGGCGCACGAAAGCTCTCGCCTGATGGAGAGGCAATTGGACAGGCACCCCACGGCGGCCTCCTGTCTGCTGAGCTTGTAAAAACTTCTCGTATACGTCAGAATGCTGCAAACGAATCGCTCTATGAATCGCTTTCCCTAGATGATTGGACACTAAGAGCGACCGGTACGATGTAGAGGCATCCTGTGGTCCTCGACCTTTGCAAGCCTCCGTCAGGCGCCCACCTTTGAACTCCAAAGGTTCGGGTCCATGTATGATCATCTTCATCATCGTAGGGAAGAGCAACTTCGCAATCGCAGATGGATGATATATAGTGACATAGTTCACCTGGAATGCCATCTGGACCTCTTGCTTTCCCCTTCGGTATCCTGCGAAGTGCAACTTCCAGGTCAGTGGGAGTAGGCAGGTTGTCTGCCATGCACACAACTTCTTCACGTTGGAACATCTCTAACTCATCTACCCAGATTTTGCGTAGTTCTTCCATCGGCATCCTTTGTCCTCCTTCCATGTGCTGAAAGAACCTGATCCACACACTCAAGGCATCAGTAGGCAGACTGCATATCACTCCTTCTTCATCTTTGACAATGGGGAGTGGCTTGCGTTTGCACTTCCTTGGATTGGTGGGACCAGTGAACTGTCTCAAACTACGGAGGACTTCAGCAGCAGATGTCTCCGTGACTTCTTTGAGTCGTAGTTCCAGTGCAATTTGCTTGGCCTGGACCAGACTCTTTTTCATCTGTTTGCAGACCACATAGAGCTTCGTACTGAGTCGAAGCACGCTGCACCGCAGAGATACATCATAGCCGCGTTCTTCATCATGGTGAGGGCTGCATCGGCCTGACTTCCATGCGGCGAAGCAGCTGGCTAACCTCGTAAAGGTCATTCTTTGTCTCGTGGCCTTGATCTGTTTCTTGAGCTCAATCTTGTTCTGTCGCATGTGCCAGATCTCGTCTGAGATATAACACTTCTTGGGTTGTGGCTGCACCGGAGTAGACCCAACATTCAGAATCTCGTGCAAATATGTAGTCAGACGGGCCGTATGTGTGGCCACATCAGTCTGCCACAATTGTGGTGGGCAATCCAAGATGTAGTTGCTGAAGTTGGGGCCGTTGACAAAGGGCTGATCACCTCGAAATCTTTTGTGAGAACTTTGAGGGTCCCTTACTGGGCCAATACCTTTCCATTGAAGCTGAATTGCAACCGCTCTATGATCTTCATGAGTCGTAGCCATGTCAAACTCCTGGATGACTTGTGAATGTGAACATCTCGTAGACCAGCTTTGCGGGATGGCAATGTGATCAATGCAATGAGCTGAGCTGCCCGTGAAATTGGTCCATGTATCATGTTCACCTTGGTGCACTTCACTGGTGGCTGGAAGATAAAGCTGCAGGGATTCAAGTAGTGTGCGCATGTCCTTGGTGTTGACAGAGGTTGTGAACCCCGTGCGTAAAACCACTTGTCCATCAGCGTCTCCTGGCACAGCACTTGCGTCCATGAGGATAAACAGCGGATCGCCATCATGATGCTGGGCTAAAAGCTCATGAGTAGATTGCCACCAGTCACTTCTGCTGTTCAGGCTGTGACCACTATGTGGCGCATGTAAAGCCACCAGCCAAAAGGACCAACATTCTGTGTCACATCGAAGCACCATTCTACTCCGATCAGCATGCACGAGCTGAAAATGCGATCTCTTGAAGAGTCTCGGCTTGTGCAAGTGGTTCAAGGCAAAGGGCATGTGGAGATCAATCCAGATCTCAATGCCTCCATTACCATTACCTTGACAATGGCCACTGCAAAATCGTAGGATCCCATTGTTTTGTGACATGCCTGTTTCTGACCGGGCCTCTTGGATGGCCATGATGTTGAACTTGAAGAATCGCATCTGTTCTTGGAGATGTGCAACTTACCTGCGTGCCCCATGGGTCCGCGATATAGTGATTGCACATTCGCTGGTGCCATGCTGACTGCAAAGTGAAGGGTCTCCGACTTCTCCTTCCACCATGATGTAGTCAATGGCTGCATCTCCTTGTCGGGCAAGTCCGGCGCTGTCACATCCAGGCCTCCATCCTGCCATATTGGAAGTCCATATTGTTTGCCAAACGCCATCCATAGCTGAAGCAGCTTCGGTGTCCATTTTGGCAGATGAAGTGGTTGGCGTTTCATATTGAAGGTCTTTTGTGCTTCTAACTTGGCCGCAGTGTCAACAATCTCTTTGAAAAGCTCACCAGCATGGGCCCGTACATGATGAAGAACCAGATCACCACGTGGCAAGGCTGCTTCTAACGTACTGCGAAGAAGTCGGAATGAATGGTTCACTTCACAAGCGCCAATCAGACCAAAGGCTTGTCCTCCTACGTGCGCTGCATCAATGCATATAATATCATATAATGGTCGGGATGGCGTGATTCAATGCTAGCCTCCAGAGCCCCGCACCAATCAGGGCCGATCTTTCAGCCATGTCTGACCCAACGCGTTTAATGCCAGTGTATGCTGCTCCATCGGGGTCGTATCGGACTGGATAGGCAGCCCAACCCAAGAAGGTCAGGGCCGAGGCTTCAGGAGATGCGAAGCATTCTCCAACCACCGCCATTGCCCACGTGTCCGGGCATCCAAGATCGTCTGCCTGTTGAGGAGCAAATCTTTTCATCGACGGTCTTGAAGAGCCATCCGTGAAAATCAATAGGCGATCAAATTGGTTTAAATCTCGGATACATTCAAGTGGCCGATGTTGAATGTCTTGAAGTTCCGTTTGTAGAGGTTCAGACAACTGTAGTACAGACACGTCCGTGCACAGCAGTTGGTCGTTGGACTCAAAGAGCTCCTCAAGGTCATCCTTGTTGAACGCAGTCTGTAATTGGCATTTGGAGATGAGCTCGCACACCTTCTCCACATCAATCAACTCACGTGAAGTGCGTTGGTGATGCCCTCTCTCCGGCCAAGCAGTGCGCTTCTTGATTTTGACATCTTGAACTGGCCCTTGTGGTTCACGATGATGAAAGACAACTCTATGCCAGTGCAATTCAAGACAACTGCTCTGGGATATCCCACACCACACAGAAATTCCATAATCTGTGTCTGCGTCAGGGGTGTGGTGGAGCTGTGGAAGATCGTGCCCTGTGTATCCAGTGGATCATCATGAAGGAAGACATAGTGAGTCACATCAGAGCTTTCTGAGTCAAGCTGGAGGCAAAGGAACGTATTCCAAAACTCACAGTCATAAACCAGGAGGTCATGTCCCCAAAGGCGAAGTTCTTCTTGAACTTGTTGAGCGCATCCTGGTAGTTCAACTTCAAGAAAGCTGGGAAGCAAATGTCCAACGGAGCCAGAAATGATACGAACTGCAGTGGTAGTTTTGATGAGGGTATCCAATTGCAGAATACGTGGTGTGGCTTTGAGTTGAATCAAGGAATCATCGTCAATCTCTTCCTCCCAGACGTTGGAGTTGATAGGTATGGGAATGTTGTTGATGATGCACAGCAATGCAAGCCCATGGCGATTTCGCAGAAATATTGGGTCTGCAATTTCGGTATCCTCATGCCAAATCATACATTTGCGCCTGCTATCCTGTGGTTCACATTGAGAAGAAATGTCCGCCGCAACGATTGCACTTCGTTTGTCCAGTTGTTGTGGTGCAAAGCCAGTGAAGCACCATTGTTCCGTGCTTGTTCGGGAGGAATCAATGACGGTGAAGTGGTTGGCTGCAGACCCGTGAAGCGATCTTTGTAAGACGATCACCACGTTGACATTGGGCCTACGTAGTGCAGTTGTGGCAGGAACCGGTCGCACAACAATGATGTTGATCGGCCATGTTGTATCAATCTTGTCATGCCAGTCAGAGACCATCGCACGCAGCCACGTAGTGAAATCACGGCCAAGCCTCACACTTCTACTCTCGTGGCAGGTGACGTATCTTGGATAGTCCAGATACCAGGTGTCGATACGAAGATCTGGTTCATGAGCATCCCTCGTCTCAGTGGCATGATGCGTCCATAGTTCACGAAGTTCATGAATGAAAGCAGGCTGCATGTCCTCAACTGCCCTTGCCGGCTCTGGTGGAAAATCATCATGACTTTTTGTGAGTTCAGGTGCGTGTACTTCTCCTTCAAGTTTGAGATGGAGGGAATCAGGGTCATCTTGTCCATGTATAATTTTCTGCCTCAAGCATGATGGCATGTCATCTAGAGGCGGCACAACTCGGTTGGTGAGCTGCAAGAGGCCATGCGCATCGTGATCATGTTCAATTGGTACATACGGTGGTCCAACCACCACATCATAGAAGCCCAAGAGGAACATTGCGTGCCTGTGAAGGACTTCCGACACTGTAAGGCCTTGGTGAAAAGCGCTTGCAAGGCATCTTGTAGCCGCATGTTCCAGTCTAGCATCACCAGGCGGTAGTGCTATTCTGACGTAGTCTCCGTCCTCAATGTGCAGAACCTTCGTGCCCAATGGGATCAGATCGTTGTTGATCCAGACCAAACAGCGCTGTTCCGACCCCTCACAGTACTTGTCGACTCCTGTGAGATAGAGGAGCTGTCCATCACTTTGAAAACTTTGCGTACAACTTCCGGATCAATCAGAGGATTACTGGCATGGAACTCCACATCCAACAGAGTGATTCTTTGCAAAGATCCCACTTGTAAATCTCCTTCACGGTGGGCAATAAATGCCTCGACATTGGCCCTTGCTAGGTCTTGTGGTCGTGTGGCAACGTAGTGCACGTAGCAGAGATCACCAGGCGGGATGTTGAGTTGAGCAGCAATGCTGTGATGCAATCCTTCATAGTCATTCCAATCTAAGCGCATCGTGATTGGGTAACGATCCAAAGCGAAGATCATCGTTGTGAACCAACGACCCTGTGCGTAGATCTGCAATTGCGCTGATGATAGACTGATAGACTTTCACTGTCAGATTCTGATTCAGCATGAACATGGTCGATGTGGTTGTCATCAATCACAATCTCTGGGTCATTCATGATCTCAGGTTCTTGATGCTGTTGCACTGGAAAATTTTGTTGTCAATGTACATGTGCTGCCACAAAGGAGACGTCATCACCAACATCTAGTTGCTCCGAGTTCGGGATGGTCTCGATGGGTGTAAATACTTTTGCTTTTGGGTGAGGAACTTCCAAAGCTCAAAGCATGTGGCCAGTTTCGCATGATCAAGTCGTCCTCATGCCCCACATAGAGGTCAACACTGTCAGCAAAACGAACATGGCCTGGAAAAAGCCCCCGTTCTCCCATGCAAAACTGCTTGTGTGAAAGCTGATTCCATGTGCCAACTTCGTGCGCAAGGTCAACAGCCTCAACACTTGCTTGCCATGGAGAACAGAAATTCCGTTTCTTCAAAGCACGGTCATTCCAGATAAAGGTAAGATCTGTGAAGCACTGTGGATCAATATGCCAGCAGCAAGTCTCTGATAAGTCTACTTGCCTGGCCCACCAAAAGGTTGCAAAGCTTTGGAGTCACCTCCAGAATCGACCCTGGCTTTTTCGGCCTTGCCAGAGTCTTCCACTTCTTGTGATTCTTCGTGAGGGCGAATGCGTATGGTCTCCAAGCTGCTCACCATCGTTGCAATTCCTGTCTGAATCGCCTCCCATTAGTCCATCTTGGTGATCTCCTCGTCTCCCTCTCCATCGGAGATCGTTTCTACTCCCAGTGACTCCGCATCCTGCTTGGACAACATCTCTTTCACTTTGTCCAGGTTTTCGCGAGCCATCTGTAGACTTTCTTTGGATTTCTCTACCCTTTCTTCCAAATCCTGGTCTTTCTTGCCGAAGTCGGCAACGAACGATTTCCATCTTTTGATGCTCTCGTCGATGTATGTCGACCAGGAATTGTCTGGAGATTCTTCCTGGCTTTCTGTGCCGCCTGAAAGCGATTGCGAGCTTGGTCCAGCTTTTCCACCGCAGCATGCATGTCCTTGCTGGTGGTTGGAGGTTTTGGTCCTTCGGACACCAGCTTCTGTGCTCTGGAGGACAGCACACATTCGTCGTCTTGAAGAGCTGCAACCAATTCCTGCACATACGCTTCTGATGCAGACGTCGAGGCCGTGGGCTGATCTGGTAGTGCTGGTAGAGGTGCATTGTTTTTTTGAAGTCCACGGTGGATCCAAATCCGGTGCAAGATTCTTATTCTTCTTCTGACGCGTTTTCTTGCCCTTGGGGTTCTTTCCACGTGGTTGGCCTTCCGAAGCAGAAGAGTGATGGCTTGCACTTCTTGCTCTGCTCGGCTGACGGTAGTACGTCCACTCCTCGGCGTAGTCTTGTTGACCTCCATGAACACAGGTGTGATCGATGCACCTGTGCCACAAAGTGTCGCACTTGCCGCATCTCAGTGCTGCCATCTTGTTGAGACGCATACACCACTTGCACCTCCATGGTTCTTTGCCATTGGCCGCCATTGCTTCCTGGATCTTGTTGATGAAGTCCCAATCTCTGGAATGATGTGTCTCTAAGGTTCTCTTGATCCCACGAATTTGCGCAAAATGCAATTGCCGCAGTCCTGTGTGATGACAGTGCCAGCGATAGCGTGCAATTGCTCGAGCCCGGCGTGCTCTTCTTCGTTGAGAAGGCGTAATCGCCCTTGTCAGAGAGGATCCAGTAGAGCAGGAACAGGAGAAGGACCATGCACCAGGAAGATGTAGAGGACGTTGATGTCAAGGCCCCCAGCTTTTTACGTGCCTGGGAGCACAGATCAGAGGTGATGTTGCGTGGCCAGCGCGACAGAGCACTTGCAAAACAGTTTGCTAAGGCCAGACCACCAATGTACACAACGTGCAACTGGTAGATGGCCCGTGGACACCGCCGCCGATGCGTCCGCTAAGGCTTACAGGTCAAAGCACGGCGTGGGGTGCTGAGATCCAAAACCTTGGCTGCTGACTATATATATATATATAGAGAGAGAGAGAGAATGACAGGACTCTCCGAGCTCCGCACAAGCCGCGCAAGGCACAAGCAGAGGCTCTCCTTCGTGCCAGTGGCATTCGCAGTGGCGTATTGGTCCTATTTGTTAAGTCAAGAAATGAGTCCAGCAGCTTGCACTGCCTGGATCAAAACAATCCAAGTGGACATGCACCTAAACTTTTGGATGCATTGGCTTCCGACCTGCCTGATCCTTGGATCATGGCTCGTAAGATTTTGGAGGAGGGTTCTTTGGCTTCCAGTGTTGCAGTGGTTGAAATTTAGATTGAAAGATGCTAAGATGCTGCTAGTCACTGGACCGCGATCGTCAGGGCCTGTTGGTTTTTCCCTGTCATCAGGATGTGGCTCGCCTTGGACACCCCTTTGCGATCTGCGCATGTCCGGAGCTTCATGGGACGCGTCAAGCACAGCCTGGGTCTCTTCCTCACCTCCGCTCTGATTGTGGTGGCTCTTTGTTTCTCGTTTTGGATTGGAACTGAACCGATGCAAAAGTGGCAAAGCTTCGATTGGCAGAGACTGGGCCTCGTACAATGTGACTTTGATAAACTGGCAGTCGGCGACAACGTCACTGAGAACGAGTTCCAAGGGAATCATCCAGGGAATAATTGGGCACGAGGTTGCTTGGATTGGTTTGAGGTACTTTCAGTTCTGCGGGCTTGCACATCCACCATCACCAAACATCACCAAACCATTCCTGTAGAAAACTTCGTTTGTCCCAAACGTTTCCGTCTTTGGTGCTGACCGTGCTGACCTCATGTCCTGCGAGGTGATTTCCGATATGTGCTGTCTTGCGTGCCCTTTGAAATTGTGGCGTTTGTATCTCTGCACTTCATGATGGCTCCCACACCGTCCATTACGCCTGTCAACGAAGCTTGACGCAGTTGAAGGGACAGCAAACTGAAACCCACGCTGCCGGCATATGTCTTTATTGTGGCGGGATATAGTTCGCCCATCATTCTTGTTGAAATACCATCCAACTCATAAGAATTATCTGATATTTTCTGATGAGTCATGCCGTTTGAATCATGCGGGATCATACACTGTCATATACTACAATATTTTGTCATATATGATCATATATGCATATTCGTATAAATCATATTTTGCATGTGCCGCATATCTTCCGTCAGCTTTTGTCCACATTGCTTTGCGGATGATGTGGATGGAACCACGGGCGGCATGGCTGATTTCAGCCTGAGCTGAGGACCGGGCCATCGGGGAAAGCAGCGTCCGCCTTGAAAATGACCTGGATGGCTTTGGTACCCTGACAAAATCCTGACCAACACTGTTCTGAACTTTGTGTCATTTTGTCAAGTTGTGTCACTTTGTGTCATGTGAAAAGATCTGATTTGTGCTCGCTTCCAAGTGAATCGCAACTGCATGTCCATGATTGTCCATGTAGCAAACGCAATAGCTATTCATAGCGAACTGGCCCGACGTAGCAAACTAGACTTCCCTTGCGTCGGCTATTTGCCAGCTTGGGCGCCATCTGTCCCTGGACTCCCGCACCAATACCTTCCTGATCCTTCCTGTCCAGACGCGAACAGATACTACATGATACATGATACATATAATATCATATAATTACATTTAATTCTTTCATACTTTTTAATGATACTAAAATATACTTATTTATCTCAAAGGCCTGATTCGAAGATGCTAAGATAACTTGTCAACACTTGCCTACTTTGATGATCCGGCTGATTCTAGGAGGGCGGCTTCTGAGTCATTTTGGCCAAGCCTCTTGCAGCCAGCTCTCTCTCTCTCTCTCTCTCTCTCTGGAATTTCCGCCTTTGGCTTGCGGCCTGCACAAAACGACCAGTAATGCAGTAATGTTGTGCCCTTGGGTCACTAACCTCGCCTTCGTGTCTTGCCACGAAGGGTCTTCCAGTTTGAACAGGGGACTCAGCATTAAGCACACAGCACACAGGAGCACACAGCACACAGGAGCACACACGCACAGCACGTCTAGCCTTTGCAGGAACCCATAGGATTGTCCGTTTTCTTCCCATCTGTGTCTTGAATTCTCAAATTTCATCCGGTTTCTTTCTGTCAGATTTGTTGTTTTTTTTGTTCCTTGAGATTTGTTCCTTGGAATCCCGGCAGGTGAAGAGCGGTCGGCCTTAGCTGGTTGCATAACTTTTCTCAGAAGCTCGGCGAGCTTCATTTGAGCACATGTGAAATATCTACGCACGCAGTTTGGTGAATGTTTTAGACCGTTCTATAGTGACATTTGGATTGTTTGAAACCAGGAATGGCTTTCTGAGACTGGACAAGTGAGTCACAACTTGTTCCGTGTTTTAGGGCCCTATTTTGTGTGTGGATTGTCTTCGGATTCTGCCTGGCTGCATTTTGGCCTGGCAAATACAGCATCCAAGCGCCGAGGGGGCAAGCATCGATTTGTTTTTCACGTAAAGAACTCATCCTTGGGCGCGTATATCTTAGAAAGTTCGCCTGCTGTAGACAGCTTCGTAAAATTAGCTTGGAATAATGTTCGACATGACTTGAACATGGCAACATCGAATGTTTTGCCATTTTGTCAGGTTCACTCTTTGTGAGTTCAACATTCAACGTAGGATGGTTTTTGAGCTAGATCAGATGAGGGCCCAGCCAGGTGACCGCGCTTTGCAAATCAATGCCTGGCATATGCTGATCTATGATGCATTGCATGTCCATTGCCCTGCTTGGTCAGAACTTCAAAACCGCGGACAGAATTGACCCTTGGCTGCCGCGATTTCATGCCAATGGGGAGAGCTGTTGGAAAAGATTTGAGCCAGGCGTAGGCACGATTGATGCCGTGTGGGCTTACCGATTGCTTTTGGGCGCAGATAGAAACAGATGTGAGTGTTCAGCCATTTTGCATCTGAAAGGGGTTGAGATCAAAAAATTGAAGCGTCAAAATTCAAGCTTTTGCAGAGTCCCCAATCAATCCATATCAATCGCTAACAACGCGATTGCTGGCTTCACATTGCAGCAAAACTAGCCACGTGAGGCATGCTGGAGTACTTGACGCTCAACTTCCTTCCGGTGCTTCTTCTTACGTTAATCCCTGCCTGTCTATCGCATCACTTCATTGAGAAGCCTTGCGCCAGCGTCTTCCGCAAGCTGTCGGAGCGGTGCTACACCCCTGTGCCACGGCAGAAGTTTTTGAGAACTTTGTCTCGTCAAACAAGTAATGATTCTCCATGATTCGCTGCACGCAAGTTCACAAGGGGAGCATCTTAAAATGATCCTTTTCACAATGGTAAGGCGGGGTAGGGTTATTCTGACATATTCTGATTTGTTTTCGCCATACATGTGAAATTGACGTGGGCGTACTTGTGGCTTGGTTCACATTGTGAAGCCTGGATTGTTCTGTCCAAAGCCGGCCAGCGTTCTGATGATGAAACCTGACCAGGTGCTGTACATTTTTCTGGTTGGCTACTCTCTCCTTTGCTCCACGGTATGCTTGCATTCGCTGAGTACATTTGGTTTTGTTTTCAGTTTTTTGAATCAGTCGCTTCATGTCTTTTGCAACTTGCCTTCATTGGACGAAGTCAGGAATGTTTTTCGGCATTCACGTCTGCAGGGCATTTTCCAGATTTGGTGAGGTTCAAGTCTTTTGATAGCTTTTGAATAATTTGGATCTATATGTTTGGGGTCCTTTGGAACTCTGATCAACTTATCAACAGAGGCCTGGTTTGCAGATTGGTTCCGCTGAGCTTTCTTTTTGCGACGCCGCGGCAAAGCCTTTAGGTCTGGCCCCGGTGAATGGATTCAATTGGCCTGATGTGTCGGGGCTTGGTTTTCTTGATTGCGGTTTGAACAAACAGCTGCGTAGCAATCTTTTCCTGTCACCTGCGATGTTCATAGTTTCTGCCCGCCTTTCAAAAGGGGAAGGAATGGCCTGCAGGAAGGACATCTTGCAGAACATCTTCAAGAAATCCAAAAACGGACTCTTTTGCCATCGACCAGGCGGGGCAACCCATTGCCATGAGACACTTTGATGATGTTTTCATAAATAATTTGGAGGGTTCATTCCCTCTATTTATCGGCTCCCTACACATCGGCACTCCTGAGGTGACCACTGGTGACCGCTGGTGTGCACTTGCCATCGGTTTGAATTCCAGGGATTTGCTGCACATTCATCGGAATGATCGCAATTCGGCTTGCACTTCAGCGTGGCGTTTTTTCTGATATTCGTTTCTTTTGAATGAGACAAAGAGAATGAAACTTCAGTCAGGAAACTGCTGAATCTGAGGGTGCGTATGAAAGCCGCTACTCGCATTGAAGAAGGCACCCAGCGCTCAAAAACTGCTCCGCTTTCTGATTCAGCAGGCCTGTGCATCCAGTGGGACGGTGAGAGCCAACACTTTCTCTGTGGCCATTTGTAGCCCATACCTCCTCCGCTCCCTCCTCGCCTCGACTTCGCCTCAACCTCGCAGAGTCTAAGCTCAAGGATTTCTGGGTGCCCTCGACTCTGTGCAACAATAGAAAGAATAGATATCAGATATATCAGAAATATGCCACGTGAAACTTCTCAGTATTATCTGAGAGAATGCGTCGCATTTAATTTACCAGAATTGACAGACTTTATGTCAGAGTTGACGGCCAGAAATTTGCCCGAATATGTCAAACTGTATCAAAATAATTCACCATATTATATGTCAGAACATGTGGCACGCTAGGTGGTGCAATCTATGGGAAAACATATGCCAGGATATCAGAATTTGTGTCAGAATAAATGAAAGGGATGTTTATATGACTGTGGGGATCGGCGAAGTAGAGTAGTTTGAGAATCAACAAGAATGATTCGCGATTTTTTGTTTATCAGATAGTGTGCAATCAAGAATTGATGTGGTGTGTTGCAGGTGCCTGCGGTTGGTTGCTACTCTGCGCTGGTGCGAGAGCATTTTGGATATCATCAAGCCAGTGACATTTGGTCAAAATTTGTTCCAGTTTGGCATCTCAGACCCTGAGATGTTGCTGTCCCAAAGTGTCTTTTCTTCGATTCTCGATGCTTATTGGAACAAGTCAAGCTGCAGTGAAATCCAACGCATGAGGTTAGCACCTTCGGAGACGCATTCTTGAGTCCGTGCTGGCGAGTCCCGTAAAAGGCAGGCCGCAAAACCAGCTGCGGAACAGACTATATGATGTGGGCTTCAGAAGAAGAAAGGCTGTCCGATCATCCGAGTGGGATTGTGTTTGTGGAATGAGGAGGTGTCCGCATGTCTCGGCATGAACCAGTCCTTACTGAGTCTTTGCCAAGGACAGACATGACAAGAACACTTTTTCCGACAGCAAAAAACATAATTAGAGTCCCAGATTATTGTATGGGTAGATTTGCCGATGCGCTTCAATTAGGAAGCATTCGGAACATGCCATGCGTATGCAAGATTATATATCCAAGGATGAACCTGTACCTTGAAACCTTGGCGGCATCAATTGTTTGACCCAGGCTGCCATTTATAGAGGTTTTGTGAATTCCATGATTTTGTTGGGTAAAGGGGAATTGGCCAAGTACAGCTCATCTAAACTTCCTACCAGTGCTTGGGCCATCCAACCACCATGGGTGCGCATCAAGCCTTGATTCAGATTTCAAGACTAGCCACTGTGTTGTACTTGCGCCACTGCGAGTCAGTTTCACAAGAAATCCACCATCCAAGAGGGGAAATACGCTCCGTTGTTATGCGAAGCTGGCCCTGGAATCATTGGTATACATCCCCCAGAAGCTCTTCTCATGAGAGAAATTCAATGCGAGACAGGTGCATTAAGGTGCCCATAGGTGCCCTATCAATTTTGGATAATTTTGGTATTTGTGGCTGCCCTTGGCTCCAAGCTCGGAACACATTGCTACAACGGTGGAAGCGATGCAGGATGTCGCCAAGCCGACCTAAGCATGGCGTTTTATGCCGGAATGATCCAGAATGATCCGGAATGTTCTAGCAGATTCTAGCAGTTTTCAATTTGTTTCGTGCCATGATGCACAGAAGAGTACAAAGTAATGAATCTGGCCATATCGGGCCTCATGAATGTTTGATAACTCAGACAAATTTGACCACTTGGTTGAGTCCCTGTATAACAACAAATAGTACCACTGAGCCCTGAAAAGGTCCATGAGGACCTTTTTTATCCATGTTGCCCATGTTGCGATTCTCTATCGAGCATTGGCAGCGTCGACATGCTCTGAAGAGATTGTCCAAAGGCCAGGGCTCCGTGACGTGAGGAATAGACAGCGATAGTCCGATAGCGGGACCTTTGAGCACAGAAGAAGGACTACGAAGGACTACGACGTTCATACTTTGTCAATCTTTGTAACGGGCACAGTGGTTTCAGTACATCACACGCGGTAAATGCCATGTTTGGGATTCCATTCATCAATCCTTCCGAAGCCACGGTGGCGTTGTCGGGGGAACAGGTGACCCCGAAGTCCAATTTGGTAGTTGACTGCGTATGAGAGGAAATATTATGGAAACATTGTGGGAAGGAAAGGTAAGGCATGGCAAGACTGCTTGCCGCAGGTTGCCAAAGATTTGGGAGTCTTCTGGCCCACCGATCTCTTACGGAGATACCGCTACATGCCATGGTGTTTTGATGCTTGGTTGATAAACATCGGAGGCAGGATGTGAAAGGCTATCAGCTGTATCAGCTTGTATGTCCAAGACGTTCCAAGACTTGCACGGACACCAAGTCGGCTGAATGTCTCATAATCTCAACGCACAGAATGCCCAGCTGCATAGCGCATAAGAGTTAGTGATGTGTGGCATCATTGGCTTTGAGTTTGCTCGCAGTGCCATTGAGGAAGCGTGTGTCTATTCGATGCGACACAGTGAATGACATTGTGACGCAGTTTTTGTTCACCAAGATGGATCTTTATTTGCAGTGGCGTAAGATTCGAGTGTTTTTGCCTTCGTGCTTCTGTGTTTGTTTTGATTGCAGTTCCTTGATGCCGCTGATTTTCTTCCCTTTCTCAAGACTTTGCATCGCAACCAAGCGAAGTATGGCTGCCCCGCATTCTCGTCATGTCTTGTCTAAGTATTGCATCTGGTTGCATTTCGAAAGCAAGACACTCGTAGAGGGTTCTGGTTGAAAAAAGACCGTCATGCAATGTCGTTTTCCAAGTATTTTTTGAAGTTCAAAAGATTTTGGCTTTTGAAGATTTCGCAGGATAAAGACGTGATCTCTGACGAACTTGTCAATCTCTTGAAGGAGCGCTTTGTCTCTGAGTTTCAAGCGTGCGTCCCGTTTGCATGCGCGATACCACAAGGTGCGCCTGACCAGGGAAAGGTCGCCATAGTGACAGGATGTTCGGACACAAAGGGACAGTAAGTATCAGGAATCCCAAACTGGCCCAAAGAGGCCATGGTCTATTGCTACACCGGCTATACCTTTATCTGCAAAAGTGAACTCTCAGCAGAAACTGAAATTGCTTGACAATATGCAAAGACCTTTGGTGATTTTGGTGGTATTCCGCCTGCTGGAGCAGGTGACGCAGCTGACGCAAGTGACGCAGGTGACGAGTTGTTTCGTTTGCCCTTCGCTTTGCTTCTGCTTTTGTACGGCAACGGCCTCCTTACCGGCACTTTGCTCCGCGACGCAGCCCTGGAACTCCACGAGCTGGTCAACGTAGCGCCTTGGATGCATTGAATACGTTGGCTGCGTTGGATGCGTTGCACGGCACATGTCACAAAGGCATGGCAGCACTGCATTTGTTGTGGAAAGTAACCACTCAAGGAACAGTGAAGATCAATCATGATAATCACGTGGCCAGCAAAAGAGTTGATCTTGCTTGACTTAAAGAGAATAAGTTGATTCATAGGAAATTCTACATCTTCTTTGCAAATTTGGTCGTGAGTTGGTACGTAGGTGGTGTTTTTTTTGCAGATGTCAGGACGAATTTGCTGGAAAGTGCATATCAACCACCAGCGATATTCCGAAAGTGCAACTGATGCTGGTCTGAGCGCCGGGGGATGGTACCAGCGGTTTGAGCTGGTGACAAAGTATTGAGATATTGAGGCACGTTGCTTTGCTGAGATTACGAAAAGAAAAAATAGGAAAACAGGCTAACAGATAAAGTGACCTGATATTATGAGAACGCCGACCTTTTCTTGGAATGTGAAGTAGGACACTACCAGGTTCAATACACGCTTGGTCAGCTACCTTCTCCTTTTGTGAGGAGTTCGCGTTGGCTTCAGATGTTTCAGAGAATAAGTTTGAAGTGAGCTCTTCACTATTCCCAATCAGCGGTTTTCTGTGTTTGTGATGATAATTATGTGCTGTGTTCATCATCTCGGTCAGGTAACCAAATGACCCGGGGAATGCATGGCATGTGTGTGCTTCGCATTTGCTTCACTTACGCCCAAAAAACCGTACGGGTAAGAGTGCCGTTTTTGCGAATTTGTGACCATGCTCTTTGGAGAGCATTTAAAACATGTTTCGTTCGTTCACCTTCGATCAAGTTGCAGACGTGGGCTCATGCTGCGCTATGACTTACTTGGAGAGAAAAGAATTGCAGGTGGCAACTCAACACAAGCATTCATGAAATGGGTGAAATGTATTACTCGAAAAGATGAACCCGAGACTACAGCGAAAACACCACAAAAATCCACCCCAAAAAAGATGGAACTGCGGCGTGAAACTGAGGAAAAGCGTCATGACTGACAAGTGTATAAAGTACCGCACCTGCCAGGAGCAATCATATTATAGAAAAGCAAGGATCAAACATGCCCATACCATCCCATACCAACCTACCGCAAAAATGACAAGACACAGTCAGTCTTGCAAAAAAAACAGCACTGAAGCGACAAGATCGTTTTGTGTTTGGTGCTTCACACTTCCAACTTTTCTGAGCTACTGATGGCCACAAGGGAAGAAGAGTTTTCAGTGTGTTTGTAGATCCCCTTGCAAAGAGCAGTATCTATGTGGTGCTTGCTTGCGTCCCCTTGTCTTGCTTCATTAGTTTACTATGTATATTCGCACAGTAAACCCCATTGATCGAACATAAGTGCACGATTCAGCTAAAAAGGTGCACCGAGGCACAGATAGCTAAAGTGTCCAGAACTAGGTATCAGCAGACATCAAGTGACAAAAAGATTGCACGAGTTGGCAGCTCTAGGCTTGTCGATGCTTAGATAGAAATACGTGAAGAGATCAAAGAATCGGTGCCCAACTGTGCTGAGGAATTCCGGATTTTCCATGCCTGTCATTGCGTTCGGTGCAGCTGGCAGTGCCAAGAGCTCCAGAAGCCTTAGGGAAGCTATGGATGTTGGCTTCCGAGCCATCGACACAGCTACTCGACATGGTCCAACACCAGCTCGAAAGTTCAGTTTGGAATCTAACTAAAGGATGTTGATCGAATATTATGGAGTTCTGTGTTTTCTTGGCATTAAGTACTGTAATCAAAATAAGATTGTAGTATCCTTCATGGACAAGGAACGATTGGGATAGTATAGTCAAACTTGTTTGAATGTGAAGTGTGAAGCTTGCAAAGGTCTTTGGACTGTGTGCCGCCATTTTCGCTGCTTTGTTCCCCTTTTCAGTTTCATTGATTTTTTGAGAGCCCGTGCTTCTCCGGGCTCCTGCCTCCGCAATTGTTGTAACGATGGCTGAGCGTAGAACTCTGTCTCTGCTTCTCCTGAAAGTTCGCCATGTCATTCTTTGGTCTACAAAAGTTTGAAAAGTGTATGTGCTTCCCAGTGGATGGGGCAAACAGTTCTGAATTTAAATGCTTGGCAAACCTATTTTGACTAAAAGCATTCCAACTTTCCTGTCACAACACTTGGAATGGACTCGGCGGCGCTTCAAGGCCACAAGCCCTTTGAATGGAGATGGTTTCGACTATGCTCAGACAGCTGTTGGAGAGGCACTGTCCTGCAACAGAGGGAGCAAGTTGCTGAATCATTCGACGTACTTCTACGTCACAGCATGTCACAGCACTTTGGGCCGAGATTCTTCTCACTATGCAGAATGTATTGATCGCCCTTGCGAGAGACTGCACCTTTTGACCCTTTGGCGATGTCAAGCTAATTTTTGTACCCATTGCAGAAGCTCGGGTGGCATATCGGTATACAAGACCGTGTCAGGCTGTGTGTGAGCTAGATGCTTTTGGTCATGGCAGATGATTATTACATAGTTACATTATGTTACTGCGGTTGGGAAACCAGCACAGAGTACCACTGCACCCCCACTAAGGTCTTTTTAAAAGTTTTACAGTCGTTGAGACGTCCTCCGACTGTTGCAACTATGGCTCAAGGGCCAATCAACTGACTGGCTCAAGATCACCGAGCCCAACTTGGAGCGAAAAGGTGCAGCGGCATCTGCCTCTTGGTGGGGACCTCCGGGAAGGGTGTCGGTCACACTGTAGAACCCGTGGGTTATGAGCCCAACCCCAACGCTGCCTTGAAGCCATGTCGAGCAGCGACTTCACTCAGCGTCGTCGACAAGAACGTCAAGTTCAAGCGGCTGCTCATGCTGAAGA
>Ga0126342_10000608_pt1 | contig 41309 bp, 36 predicted proteins | sample Cyp1metagenome_FD_92528 | JGI IMG/M metagenome (GOLD analysis project Ga0126342, IMG submission 92528) | Coral microbial communities from Lord Howe Island, Old Settlement Bay, Australia - Cyphastrea 1 metagenome | ecosystem: Host-associated > Invertebrates > Cnidaria > Coral ...
CTACCTACCTACCTACCTACCTACCTACCTATCTATCTATCTATCTATCTATCTAATCGATCTAATCTATCTAATCTATCTAATCTATCTAATCTATCTAATCTATCTAATCTATCTAATCTATCTAATCTATCTAATCTATCTATCTATCTATCATAGTCGTATATTTAGTAATTCACTAGTATATCGTAGTGGTATTCACATATCTAGTGTGGTACAACTATGGATTTTTTACTACAATATGATGATGATAATTATATGGTATTCCATATTGTTATTATCATGATTACTAATAATCATCGTTATAGTGCAGAATTTACTATAAATAATCATTGTAGATATAGTGATATCCATGAAATTATCTGCCATAAAGTCTGATTTTTCTGGAATCAAATGATGGTACATTTACTACTATCTATATCATAATGGTACACATGATATGGTACGTTTATGGAACTAGTATAGTAGTAAAATGATATTTCATTTTATTATTGTTGTAATATGATTGTGGTATACCTATAGTTTACCATAGTGGTACTCTGTGATGGTATATTTTTCTGGAATTTTCTATAATGCTATGGTTAATTATCTATAATATATTTTGATATAGGTATATCATGGTATATCACAATGGTAAATATAACCCACATCTGGGTATGTAATGATAATGCCCAGATTTACTAGGAGGCAATATGTACTTCTGATCGAGGCAGTGAGAAAATCGAGAAAATCCCCATGGCCTTTTTTTCGGTCACGTTACCCAATTCTTTCGTAAACCTTACCTATGTGGACCAGTCAAAAAGGCGATCGGAATATTATGGAATATCATTATAAATGTGTGTTTTCCTGATTTACCAAAAGTTACTAGATGTTACTATGAAATCAAAGCAGTCGCGAGCTTTTCAAATAATTCCCAAGCCAGAAATCTTTGGCATGTTTGGGGGATGATGATTATCTGAAATCATCTTTCTAAGCTGGAAACAAACAATTTTCATTCTTGGGATGATACCTTGAGATTGAACGGAAAAAATCTGGGGATAGAGCAACAAAGGTTGGCTTTTGAATAATAAACACTTCATGTTTTCTGGCAAAACCCGAGATTCAACTGACAAAAGTTGGGAGTCCAACAACAAAACTGGGGAATGTGTATCCAAAATAGAAAGAAAAGTGGGAAGCCTGGAAATTCTGCGGGAAACATCGTCTACAACCTCCTTGGAAAGACAGAATTCTATCTATTTGGGATCCTGGGGTGTCTCGCCCTTCGTCACCCATGCAGGGTCATCATGCCATTGGGATCAGCAACAGGCTCGTGCCAATGGGGTTCTAAATTTATTTGTAAACCCATCTAACTATGGATATTCCAAAAACTTCGTTGAACTAATTGTACACTCAAAAATGATCGGTTGTACCTTAGATGTTCTGGTTGGTGGTTGAGCCACCCCTCTGAAAAATATTAGTCAGTTGGGATTATTCTTCCCAATATATGGGAAAATAAAAAATGTTCCAAACCACCAACCAGTGTTTAAGGGTTCAGCATGGTTCAGCACCTTGTTTTTCTCCAACGGTGGAGGCGGAAGGTCGCAGTTTCGACGTGCCCTCGCAGTCTTTGCGCACTCTGCAAGGGGGTCGAGCGCAGGTACCGAACTTGTTGGGTGGTGGTTGAACCACGAAACGCTGCGAAGGTCAATAGAAATATAATCTTCAAATGTCTTTAAACAAAGCAAGTTCATCTTTCAATCCACCACTCAGACTCGCGCTTTGCATTTCTCTGCATTTCTAGCAGATCTTTCGTTGGCGTGTCCAGTTCGCTATACACCAAAAGGCGCCACGGACGCAACGGCTAGGATTGCTGGCTGGCCTCGCCCCGTCTGAGAGTCCATGATCGGATCCCGTTGACAACGGAGCGTTCAAAATGATAAGGGAACCTAGATTGGATCCCGATGATCACAGAAAGTTGAAAATAAACCACCAAATGATATCACTACATCATCTGATGATATCATTTGTTGATATCATTATGGTATCATCAAATGTTATCACCTGATAACTGGTGTCACAAGGCCTGCCAAATTCGTTCGCCAGATCTGTGGCTGGACACCGAATTCACCTTGCAGCGGCTTCTCAGCCTTCAACTTTTTGAGTCAGCCACACTCTACGCCGATCCTTGGGATAGGTGCAGTGTGCTACGCAGTAAAAGAGGAAACAGATACTGAAGCCCACCGCGGCAACGCTGAAGATGCCTAGCGGCTTTCGGTGGTGGGCACAACCGGCCGATGTTTTTCTGGTTTCCCATGGTCTCCCGCAAAAAAATCTGGTTGTCTCAAGTAGGAGTTAGATCTTAACTTGTGGACTTGTGGGTTTCTTTGAAAATGGTGCAGGTTTATCAGCTGTATGAGTTAGAATAGTATATTATAGTATATTCATAAAAGGCTTTGCCACTCGGAACTGCTTCAAATTTTGGCTTCCAAAAAGGGCTCTAAAAACGATCTCAAAATCGATCCGAACCTGACCCAGTCGCCAACCCAAGCAGGTTTCACCAGTCGCCACCCGGCGGCCTTTGGCTAAGCTATTGGCGTCAGGAGGGGAACATTCGCCTCTGTTCGCGCTGTCCGCATTGAACTTAAAGATCCGATCCTTGGACGGCGAAAAACGGTGACTCAGCGACAAGATCGAAGAACGGACATGGGGTCACTTTAAAGAACAAGAGGCTATATACTTTATCCATGGGATATGACATGGGGTCACTTTAATACTTATCTGAAGAACAAGGACATGGGGTTACTTTAGAAAATCGTAGTGGTCATATCATATTGGATCTTCAGATATACCCTCTGGTCAACGTTGACATAACTATAGAAAGATCCACCATTTTTCATGGGACAATTCAGGAACTCAATGGTGGTTTTCCATAGTTAAATTACCAGAGGGTATTGTCATGTATCAAAGATGTTTTAGGATCTGGAGGGAGCCTGCAAGGATTCCTCAAGATGACATCGCAGTTGGAAGGTCAAATCTTCCACAAACCAAGCAGTCGTACACTGAAGAACATCAAAAAAAAGAAACGGACCCGATCTATTTAATGATACATCTACAAATACTGGTTGGTGGTTGAGCCACCCCTCTGAAAAATATGAGTTCGTCAGTTGGGATGATGAAATTCCCAATATATGGAAAAATAAAAAATGTTCCAAACCACCAACCAGAAAATGTAGGGCTACCTTAGTTGTTTAAAGAAACTAAGATTGGATATTGTTTGAAACCACCGAGTGGGTTTGATCATTTACATTGGTCTAAAAACCTGAAAAAAAACACATTCCCTATTTGACGGATAACATAACCACCAAAATCATCACCAACCAACCATTTATATCCATTTATTAGTTCCACTTTATACATCTTTAATCCTCTTTATGCCCCATTGTGTGATGGTTACATCCTGAGATTTGGGTTTTTAGCCCATTGACGATGAAGTCAAGGATCAGTGAGCCAGCCGACGGCTGGCTGTCCAAAAGCACCTAGGGTGCCTTCAATGGCCCTGTCCAAAGCGTAGATGTAGGTGTAGCTCTCCTGCATTGCCGGGGCAATAGTAATGGTTAGAACATTGGATCATCACAATTCATATCAATATCAAGTCATGCATTTTTGGATCAAAAATGGTTCCTGACAGGCAAACCAACTATTTTGCGATGCTTGTCATAGCTAAATCATCTGTAAATAGGCATTCTCATGCACTTTCCATATAAGTTTAGTGGAGGGTATTAAGTGGATCTGGATAAATTGCCATAATGAAAACAGACGGAACCGTTGTGCAACAATTTTGGCTTCGTTGCCCCATTCGAAGCATTTTTGAATTCGATTTTTTCAACCGCTCCAATGGATTCGGGCGTGTAATCCGTCGGAATTAGGATGATGTAACCTTTCGTTAAACAAAACCAATCCGTAAACTCATAGTTTGCTATGGAAAATGACCCATTTATAGATCAACCTACCAAAAATATCTAAAAATGGTGGTTTCCGTAGCAAACTGTTAATTTACCAAAGGTTAGTTCGAACGGATTGAATCAAACGAATGGAGTATAAAACCACAGGAACAGGTGGGTGGTACCGGGATATGACCAGTGCAACGACAGCTATCCAAGAAGATGGCTGCCTTGATTTGGGGTACTCCCCATTTTCACCAGACTCATCACCTGCCGAAAGTATGAAGTCATACCACTATTTCATAGTTGATCTGGTTGGTGGTTGAGCCACCCCTCTGAAAAATATGAAAGTCAGTTGGGATTATTAGTCCCAATATATGGAACAATAAAAATGGTCCAAAACACCAACCAGTGATCCTTATTTGATGTTCCCACGGAAAAAAAAAAAAACAATTTGCAGGTCCAAAAGCCAAAAAGTATCAAAAAGTGGTGCCCCATCTCAAGCCAGGAGGCGCTTGGCACTACATCGCTAAACATCTTGTTGTTCATGACCATATTCCAAGCAATCCTTGGATCTGCTCGAAAGCCGAGCTTTTCGCCAAAATGGATGAAGATCATCATCCCAGGTAGAGAAAAAAAAACAGGGTCATAAACCAGCCATGACTGGGAATGGCAAACATATAGCACCTATAAAATGGTTATGGGGGATTGTTGATGGCCTTGTTTTACCCACACTAGTTCAATCCAGCAACCAGTTCCCTTAAAAGGCAGCTGGAAGTGATTGGGAAAATCAGAAAATCTCTTCACGAAACGCGCCAAGAATCAGTGTGCCCGTGACCAGGAACACTACGCAGTAAACCGCCATGATACCGCCGTCTCCAGAGACCCCCTCTCCTTGAGACAAACAACGGAGAGTTACGGAGGGCGAAATGAAGGGGTCTGTAATACACTGTAAGACTATCTTGGGAAAGCAGTTCCAGATATAAGCGGCAGGATATATAATCATGGTTGTAAACGTCATATCCCAATTTAAGGTGGTTAGAACATGTTAGAACTATAACTATATCTGTCACCCGCCAGGACGTTTACCAATGTAATGAGAGTCGTTTGGTTGGCAACCTGCTATGCGTTAGACCTCAAAAAATGCCTAGTTTGACAATTTTTTGATACCCAAACATTACGATATTATTTGATCTTATTTGTGGGTGTCTCACCTGTGGCTGTCGGAAAAAACACAATTGTACTATATATATATATATATAGTATCCACTTGGTTTTCAAAAAAAATTGGTGTCCCTTAGGGTATTCTCATTGATACAAGATCATATAAGATAATCTTCGCAAAATCCAGCCCAGTTTTCGGGGGCCAAGGAGCCAAGGCCGAAGAGAATTAGCGCAAAGAGCGGGATGGACAAGAAGGCCGACATCTGCAGACATCGATCGTGGAATCATGGTAAATCAACCATCTGAGTCAATTCTATCGCCATATGCTTCGAATCCACATGAATCCCAAATTGGCAAAATTGGTCCTATACCTCAAAAAAAATCCGTCCTAAAAGTTCCAAAAAAAAAACATGGTTTTCCCGGATTAGTGTTCCCTATGTTTTTGGAGTCGTTTCAGTCTCCATGCTGTTCCCTTCATCAAGGCCTGTGAGATTGCTGGTGGACCATGATCAGGAAATCTTCGGAAGATGAAGTCTAACAAGATGCCACCAAGCATGCCTGAAAAATGGCGAAATTCATGGCATTTCACCATGAAAAAACGGAAAAAAATGGGATCTGATAACTGTTTAACCATCGACAAGTGGGAAAAAATGAGATGCCACCAGGAACATTAGGGATTCTGATGGGAATTGACCATGAAGAATTGTGGTAAACTGAATCAAACATGATCTAGTCATCAAGAATAGAAAATTCAAGGGAATGCGCCATCCAAAATGGTGACAAAATAAGCTTGACCAGAAAAAACAAGGCTTTAATGTGACATGAATGGGCTGAATGGGTATATCTTATGGGATATATGACCAAATATATCCAATGTGGGTGTTTTCTGGATATTATTTTTACAACAAGGCTGGATGTTTGGGCAAGACTGAATGGGGATATTATGTGATATTTAGCCAGCAATATTCCGTTTTTTATGTGTGTCTGAAAATGGAAAAAACTAGCCCACCCCAATCTATGGCCATACTTTAGGGGAAAGGATGATATCCAACTGGATTTTGGATAGTAGCCTCTCTTTGAGACAAACCCATTGCTTGGCGGGTTTTCCAGGGATTGTGTGTGTGTGTGTGTCAAGTCACACGGGAACCATGGAAAATGGTTCTCCCACTATGAATGGGACACCTAAAATGACGACCATCCCATTTCATTGGAAACACACACATGGCGCAAATGTGGAGAAAACACCATGGTTTCCGGTAACTCTTTCCTTGAATCAATCCACGGATGGGTCGGTTGGGTTATGTAGGTCAAGATGTATCAAGATTTTTGTGTTCAGGTTTCAACATGTGTCAATTAATTCGACTTGTAAGCAATGAAAAAATGAACTATAAACACTGTCTATGAATCCAACAAACATGATGGATAAGACGAAAACGCAACTCAACAGCCTTTCTTTGGTAATGGAAAGGTCCAAATTTATAGATCTGGGTAAATTATCATAGTTCACTGACCTGAATAGTTCGGCCACTCCTCTTCTGTTTCCCGGGCCCATTTTGGGATGATTTCCCTATAAAAACCATGATTCCAGATTCCAGGGTTCGGGAGAACAGTGAGGTCGTTATAATTTACCCAGATAGATGATTGCCCAATTTTTGTTTGCCTCTCTACTTCTGCGAAAAAAAAAAAAAAACGCCATGGTTGATGCCAGCAGAAAAATGGCCTCCTTTGAAAGGGGAATGACCCATGTTTTTATGCTACGTATAGACGGCCAATTTACAGATTACCCATGAAAAAGGGTGATATTCCATTACCAAACTGTTGTAATAATCCCCAATCACCAGATAGTATAATGAATTCCTTGTTTGATAACCAATCAGCCAGCAGTTAAGCCTATATACATATTTTAGGTTATAATCCCCATAAATGATGGTTAGCTACCCATACATCCACCAACCGCCCGTAGTATCAATTATTAGCATATATCTAACTAGTATATCTAACCAGTATATCTAATTAACTATATGAACTATAATTAACGATATACCTAACTATACTAACTTTGTTAGCTACAAACAACTATGCATACCTAACTATTCCTATATAATTAAACGTCCATCGCCAGAATTCGCCAAAGCACTGGACAAGGCCGTGCCCACATTGAAGAATGCATAGATCGAAGCCGCCTCTGTGTTGGAGAAGCAGTTCAGCTCCTTCGACGGGCTCCCCATATGGATATGGGGCCGCTACTGGCTCTGCACCCCCAGTGGGCCCTGGTGGGTGATTTTCCATGGCTAGAAAATCCCAAGATTGAAATTGTTCATGAGATAATCATCTTGAAATTGCTCATGAGATCGATATAGTAAATGGGTGTGTTTTCAGCCAAGTGGAATTGCTGGGAGTTTTCTTTCTGTTTGGCTATTTCCCAACATGGAGGGGAATTACCCTTCAGGGTACCACATGTGCCACTATCTTAGGAAACTCCTATGTACAGTAATTAAGGAAAATAAAACCCGATCCTATCCGGGTGCTGTTTTTGTTTGTAGCCCCATGTTGATTCGATATTATACCACCATTATATCCCACGAAAAACCACGTTTTTTCTTGGTGAAAGCCACTTTTCGTTGACGAACCCCGATTTTTTCTGGATGAAATCCAAATGTCCCTTCATGAAATCCCATTTGGTTGCTAAACTCCCCATGTCTGATGCGTTTTTTCTGAAAAAATAAAAGCTATGGAAAGATATCTCAAAGCTGGGATCGGCTTCCAGCGTCATGGCCAAGGCACCAGCCACATGGTGAGGTAGCTAAAGGCGAACCATGGAGCTGTTCCAAAGACGCCCTGGCCGATGATCACGATGAAGGTCGGAATGCACAGGATCTTTTTCAGCCTCAGATGATTTCAGGCAAGTTGAAGTTATGGGAAAATATGGAGTGATGTGGGAAAACATCGGAAACTGATGATGGTGAATATGACTTATCAACCCCAAATTTACTGGCTTCCCGAAGATCCAGTCTTTCGCTTTGCCGTTCAACGGTGAGTTCAACGCTTCCGGTGCACGTGCTACGCCGCTACGCGCTGAACAAGGCGCCTGGGAGTCTCTTGAATGATGATCTGCAGCATGCTGCGCTGCTCGTCGCGCGGGACGTCTGTGACAAAAGCAACCACCAGAACGCCAACCAATGCGCTCAGTGTCGCAATCACTGTCCTCTGATGGCATAAGTTGGATTTCCTCATACCTGGGGTTTCCTGGGAAAATTATGTCGGGATGCTTCCATGAAATATGGATTAATATGAGCCCGGGACTTTATTTGGTAACGCAATGAAGACGGGGTGTTCCTACCTCGTTCTCCAGTCCAGCTTTTGTTGGGTTTTGTTTGATTCTCAATATCAAATATTGGATGGAGCCACCTCTCTAAAAATGTGCTCGCAATTTTGGTTGTCATCCCAAATGAAAAGAAACCTAAATAAAGGGAAAACAGTATGTCTGTGTATATATTTATTTATTTATATATATATATATTATATATATATATAGATAATATATTCATCTGAAACCATCAGCCAGACATTAAACGACATAAAGCAACACAGCGCACCATTGGAATATATGGAAGTGGCGGATACTGAAGATTTCAAAAACTCTGGTTGGGGTGGCTCTCAATGCTTGACACATCCCCCAGATGTCAAACCAACACCGAAACTGCGTGGTGTGCGAATTTCAGGACACCACATAAGGCCATATGTTGTGGGGATATTCCCTTTCATAGCCCTAAAAAATAGGCCTTGTATATGCTGGGTACCTGCAATTGAGGTCCCCGAAATGGCATCATATTGCAGCTTAGTTGATATCAGCATATGCAGTTCAGCCTCGAAGCCTTGGATTTCCGCACTTTTGGTAATCTAAAAGCTTCGAAAACAAAATGCGGTGGACAGGTTGCAAAATCCTGCACCACCAAAAGGATGGTTGAAGTCCTATAAATAATGGGATAAACCACCGTTTTCAACTGGTGATTTGGATTTCGCTGGCCCATCCACAGTACCCCTCATTCGAAGTCATGGTCTAGGATTGAATCTCTTCATTTTGGCCCTGAGGGAGGTGTAGATGATTGGAAGGATCATCAATGATTCAATTCTTCACTGCTGGTATTAAATGGTATTCACCATGTATTCATGGATATTAATCACTATAAATTGATATGAAAACATGAAAGCAATCAAATTCTCCAGTTTTAGCCATCAATCATCCATGCTTCAGTTTCATAAATCAAGCTCATCTCCTTGTTTTTCCATCATTTTCTGTGTCATATCTGTCCTTGCCTGACACAAAGATATGCCCCAAGGGTCAAGGCGAACTGCCAGCCCGCAATGGGGCCGATCTCTAGGGGCGCTACCGAGGTGGCAAAGGCGGTAAAGGCGGTCTGCCCCAAACTTCCCGTGGAGAGGAGGAATCCAAAGGCCTGGATGAAAATGTGACAAAAATCGATGGAGAAAACATGGGATTTTTTTAAAAAAATATGGGATTTTCAAATAAAAAAAATCTGGAAAAATATGTGGAGAAATTCCATTCGGAAACTGTAGTATCACATCATCATCGATCTGTATTTTTTGAATGGATTTCGATTGGATTTCTATGTAAGATCTTTTTGGATATTGTTTATGTATCTATTCTGGATCCGTTTGTTGGGTTCATTCCCATAAATCTAAGGATGTGTGTGTGTGTGTTGGTTTTCAACCGCAGGTGACTATAGAGATATCTACCATGCATAAAATATCATAAAATCATGAAATCGTTGAGCGCTATAAAAACCAATGGAGCCAATGAACTAGGACACCACTTTGCAGGGTTTCGGAAGGCATCCACCACGAATGATGTGGAGGCAGCAAGGTCATCCGGATCCCAGGTGGCGCCCTTTGGTCCTGTGAGGCGACTAGCTGAGCTAGCTGCGACTCGATAATTTTCAGTGGCCATTTAAGGAAAGTCAACGAATCAGTGGGTCTTTCACTTCGAGAATGATACCCTCTGGTTATTTAACATAGCCATGGACAATGGCCCATTTATAGATGATTGTCCCATTAAAACCTCCATTTATAAGGGATTTTCCATGGCTATGTTAAATAACCAGAGGGTAACACAGCCAGTCATCTGCATTTTGGTGATGTTGTTTCTGTAGCATAACTTGTGGCTCATGGTGGATCCTTTGGGTCATATCTTGATTCGTGCGGTATCTACCAACAAAAATTTCCAGAAAATGGTGCCCTTCCCGCATAAATAACTTGTTTCTCCCATGATAAATCCTATAAAATCACACAGAATCAACAATTCAATAACCCCATCTAAAGTCCCGTAACATCTTACTTCAACCAAAAAAGGCATCAAATCATATACAACCACATATACTTAAACATACACCATATATGAATCCCATGCCAAATCTCTTTCCCCATCCCTTCCATGGCAAATCCCATCCAGCCCAGCCTTCCCTCGGCCATAGACGCTGCTCTTGTCGGCCACGAGGCTAAAGAGCAGCGGCTGCACAATGCCCAGGCCAATGCCATTGATGGCACGGAAGGCTGTCATCCAGGCCAGGTCCTCCATGCGAAAGGGATACCCTCTGGTACCCTCTGGTAATTTAACGTAGCTATGGAAAATCACCATTTTTAATGGGAAAACTCACTATAAATGGCCATTTTCAATAGCTATGTTAAATTACCAGAGGGTAAACGTTTACAATTTTTGAACTGGAAAATCACCATGTCTGATGGGTAAATCAACGAACTAAATGACCTGGAAAATTACCATGTCTGATGGGTAAATCAACTATTTCTATGACAATGTTCAATAGTTATGTTAAATTACCAGAGCGTAGTTAAAAACTGTGGGTTGCTGCTATGTTGATGTTTTCCATCCCAATCTCTGATAGTCTTTGACAACGTCAGGTATTGTATGTATATATATATATAAACGAATACAATATCCCTAGTTTGTTTCAATATTTAGCCCAATTAATATATATATATATGTTTATGTTTATCCCCATGATACACGAACCAATAGGGATAAACTGACTTGTTTTTTTCGGATATTGTGGTTAATATTATTAATATAGATCAAATTATAGATAATATAATGGCTTGATAATTCGTGTTTTTGTACCATCAAAAATGGGGATATCACGAAGAGAACTATGGATATTTGGGTTTGCCTGAACATGGGATATACTGCTGCTGATATTGCCATTTGAATGGGTGAAAGAATCAATTGGAATTGGGGGTCGCCTATTTTCAAATAAATCCACTGAATTTTAAACATATGTACCGTATTCTACCGTGGTCAAAACATGGCGTGTTTTCCCATGAAAGGGGATGGTTCATAGTCATCCCCCTATTTTCATAGGGATTTATATACCCACTATAAGGATTCGCAATATGGAATGAATGACCACAAACCATATACCATGTTTTGACCATGGCACATATGAAACATAGTTTCAAACCCGTATAGAACTGGGGATGTTCCATATATAGTCTGGTTCAACTATGATTACTGCTCACTATCCTCTGGTGATCAAACATGGTTTGCTGGCAAAAGCCCCAGATTTAGTTCCATGATTTTCCCATTTTTCAACCTCCATTGAGTTCAAGGATTTTTCCGCCTGCCATGCTTGATTACGGAAGGTGAATAGGTCATCGGCGAAGGAGCGGAGCAATGTCAACTGGGGTGCTACTTACCGATCCGTGGAATGCATCTAGCAGGCTTTCTACGCTACTCCAAAACAGTCGGATCATGATTGACTGGGGATGGAAACAGATACAGAATCTATCTCTGATTAATCTATTATATATACAGATTATATTTCTAATTCTTGATGGTATCATTGTATCATCATCATCATCATCATGATTTTCACAGCCACTATGAAAATCTGAGTGATTTTCAATGCCAATATGAATCTTAGATCTTTGTTATCATTGGATAAAGTTATCTATTGCTAACTCTAGTGGCATCATCCCTTTAGGATGGAAAACTCCCGGACCGGTTTGTTGGCCTTGGTCATAGAAATCATTTTGTGAAAGACGTTGACGTTGTCCAAGTTATGATGATGTTAATGATAATGTTAATATTTATCAGGTATGTTGATTAACATGATCATTTCATGATAAATGTTGATAAATGTTAATTGTCAAACAAATAATGATGTCATTTTATGATAAATGACAATGTTAATCTGTTAATTTATCATTTTGTGTGAAAGGTTGATCATTTTATGATAATGATACTCATACAGTTTTGTTGTTTTCATGAACCAATCAGAAAATATTCAAAGCTGTCCCTAAATCATGTTGATGATAATTCTATCCCATTATATCCATCATCTCCCCCGTTGTATACCCATTATGTTGCTGCTAAAAACTCGCATGATTGCTGATTCAATCCACGTCTTGGATAGTTCGTTCCCGATGTTTTTTTTTCATGTTTCAATCCTTTTTCTTGGGATGGTTAGCTCCCTATTGTTCATGCCATTTGACCCGTCCATCTCCACCATCATTTTGCCTTTTTGAAACCCATGTGAAACCACCAGTTTTGATCATTAAAAAAACATGATAAATCAGCATTTGCTTGCTTCAATCAACATGTTTAATGGTCATGTCATCCCACTTACTCTCTTAATCATAATGGTAAGATATGGGTTTGTCTGAAAATAGGGTATATTCCCAATTATAGCCATTTAATAGGGATAATGATCAGCAAAACCATTGGGTGTAGGGGTACACTATTTTCAGACACACCCATATGATAAGAATGTTCTAGTTAGTTCATCCACGCATCGGGGACTTATGATCACCAGGATTAAAAAAAAAAAACACTTGCGATTCGTGGGATGATCCTCCAAATAAGATCCACCCAAAATGTTGTTTCAATCCCTATGTTTCATCATTTTTCATGGTTAGATCCCCATACTTCATCATTTTACATGATGATTTCCCCGCATTTCCCCACGTTTCACCAGTTTTTCATGATTCAAAAGTGAAAAAAACCTATGTTTCCACCATGTTTCAAGATCATTTTCCTACATTTCCCCGGTTTTTGTTCACTTCTTAACTGTTAACTCCCCATCCCATCCCGGGGATCTCCGGGGAGAAGGCGCAGCCCACGAGTCCAGCACCCCAGATGGCGGCGCCGATGAAGATCAGCTGCGGCCGTGGCAGGCGATCCGCCAAAAAACCGCTGGGTAAGGCGAAGATGGACTCGAAGATGCCACGTACCAGGCCCAGGTTGCTGAGCCCACCTGAAGATCTATAGGTTTTTCTATTCAATGGATTGGTTTAAGGGAAAATCTACAGGAAACCAGGTTTTACCATCAAATATAGGGCTTTCCTGTAAATTTTCCCATCATCCAATTCTGTGATCTATACATTTGGATAGGATATGATAGGGATGTTGGTATGGAAAATCAGCAATCATAGGTAAATCAACGCACTAAATTTAGAATGGGCTATAGATAGGATACACCTGAGGATGTTTTCACATTTGGATAGGATATATGTAGGGGTTGGGAATATGAACAATATGTGGGAAATATATGGATGTAAAGATAGTTCCAGAAATTGGTTTGACCGATTGGTGGTCACAACCCCAGTTGTCATCATTTCAACTAGGGCCGAAATGAAAAGTGGATACATGTGACTGATACCAAGTGGCTAATAAACCCGGCATATCAACCTGGGGTATATCCCAGAGCAGTGACAGCAAATGGGTAACAAGAAATACTGCTCTCACATGGGTTCAAGTCAGGTCACCTGTATAAAAACTGAGAACATCATGAGGATCTGTCATGAAATATTTTAAAATATCACGAACAATCGGAAACAGGAAAAAAAAACACATTGGCGATTCCTTTTTCAACGGCCCATGATAATCATATTAAACAAACGTTTTGAGGCAGGGTTGGGCCTAGGGTTGATTTAAACCAATCCGGGGTAGTAGGGGACCCTCATGAATTTGTTTGGACAAGAGATTGTGGACCCAACCACATGAGATCTGCGCACTTGCAGAATCAAAAACTAAGAAATCTGCTGCTAGTGAATGCTAGTGATATCACCGTGCTGCTTCTTTCTCGCTCACCCATTCTTTTTACTCAAATCACTCATTTGGATTCATTTGGGACATGTTCAGACAGCCCCACATGTTTGAACGTTTAAACGTGTTGGAAAGTTTTGGGGGTCATGGCTCTAAACGTGTTTAAACGGTTTAGTGTTTAAAACCTGTTTGGACCGACTCTGTTTTGACGTGTCCACTGCCTGGAGTGGTGTGGAAGCGCCGAGCAATCTCGGCATAGACAGCAGGCAGTGCCATGTTGTCCTCGTGTGGTGAATGAACCACTTGGGAAGTGGCTAGGGTGGGTGTAGATGAGCTTTAGTCTGGTTGTACTGAAAGTGTCAGTATGGTATCTTTGGTTGACTTTTAGCACTTAGTTGTGATGGAAAATTTCCACTCCCTAGAAATACCGTCCCTCAAATACCAAATACCCCGCTAGAAACCATGGTTCAGTCTTGGATCATATTGCGTCTCTTTTTGGGGGCAGATGGCACATATGGGGGTTATATTAATATTCGAGGGATGCCATTTGTCAGTAATGTGGTAAACTCAATAATAAACCATCCCCAAATCAATATAAATGGTCGTCTAAACCATCCCCAAATGATAGATTTATGATTGGGGGTTCCCACAGTATGCGCTTTAAGTGGCTTACTCTTATTCTTTCAAGTACCCTCTGGTAAACTAACATAGCTATTGAAAATGGCCATTTATAATGGATTTACCCATTAAAAATGGTGATTTTCCATAGTTACGTTAGTTTACCAGAGGGTAGATAATGATTCCATGCGTTTAGCAATGTCCTGTGACTTACCACAATGACACTGCTGATCTGATCTGAAAAAAAACGAGCTTTCTGCCTAAAAAAAAGCTATTGCCGCTGACGGGAGAATCAAACTGTCAGCCGCCAAGATTGCAATTGCGTTGCTAAGTGAACAAATCAACCTTCCCTCTGGTAATTTGTTACATAACTATACATAACTATGGTTAAAATCACCATTGAGTTCCTGAATTTTCCCATGAAAAATGGTGAAATGTTCGTTCGTTATGTAAACGTTGACCAGAGGCTACCCTCTGTGAACCCCATGTCCCCAACATCGAAAACCCAAACGCTCGCTGTCAAGTCTGTCAAGTCTGTCAAGTGGCGGTGTTCCACATCACCATGACCAGGAACAAAATCATCATCTGCAACCTGAGAGAGGCCCCATTTTTATGAATATGCCATAATATGCCATTCATCGGAAATAGATTCTACAAAGCTTGACTGTTCATCGGATAAATCAACAAAATACCCTCTGGTAATTTAACATAGCTATTGAAAATGACCCAGTCGAAATAGTGGATTTTCCCAGCTAGAAAATGGTGATTTTCCATAGCTGGCTATGTAAACGTTTACCAGAGGGTAAACAATCCAATCCCTCCATGGAAATCCACTGAGTTGTCCATATCTTTCTGTTCATTGGCTGATTCCCAAGTTGAACCTGGAATGCCGGGATGAACATCCCAAATATGCTTGAACACCTTTGAAAAAAACAACAAACTCTCATCAACCAGAAAAAAGAATTGGGGGGAAAAAACCATGTGCCCAATAATTAGATTCCGCAAACGTTGGGAACTGCCTGTTGGATATCGTCAGGCAACGCCCAAGATCTCCAGGTCTCTGAGGTAGTCTTGGTCGTCTCACTTTCGGTGGAGCTTGACGCCATCCTCAGCCGCAGCCCGAGCCTAAAATGACTGGCCAAAATACCAACCAGTTTACCCTCTGGTAAACGTTTGCATAGCGAACTGGAAAATCACCATCTTTAAGGTCGGTAAATCAACTATTTCCTATGGGCCATAAAATCAATAGCAAACTGTAACAAACTACCAGAGAGGGTAATGCTAAACAGCTACTAGTGGTTTTATGATGTGTATGGATTTTATTGTATGTTTTTTTATTGCAGCTATATCAAAAGGAGCAAATAAGTGGCTGCATTGTTCTCACCTAATGTGGATCTAACCAGCCTGTTAAGTCAGGTTTTTTTTTTTTCGATTTCAACAGTTGGTACTATCGCCATCCTGGATTATATGTCTTCAACGCATCCCATATATATATATACACATGTATATCAAGTAGCCCGCAAAAAGATAGAACAGCTTCAATGTATCGCCATTTAAGGTGGGTCTACGATCATCCAAACACCTGGGAAGTTGCCGTTTTATTCATCCCCCTGCACCGATGATCTGGGTAAAACATGTCTGAAACTGCCTGAAAATGGTGGAGAAACTGCCTGAAAATGGTGGATTGTCCATAATATATATATATATATATATATATATGTTTTTTAATGAACTCCAAATGACCATTGGGAAAACCCATGGGAAAATGATATTCCGATCCCAGAGAATTTTCCTCCTGATCTGCTGACGTGTTTTTCAATACATCTTTCACGGTACAGGAAGGGGAACCCAGTTGTAAGTTGCCCCAGGGTAAACCAACATAGATGTGGAAAATCAAAGATTTGTAGATGATGTTCCTACAAAAACCCTATGCTTTCCACATCTACGTTAGCTTACCCTAGGGTAAACCACTTGAATAACCAACACATAGCGTTTGGAGCCGATTCCTGCCGCCCAAGCAACCCAGAGCTGGTCTCATTTTCACCCACCTGAGGGAAATCCAGCATGGTGAACTGTATCTGTATAAGATTATAAAGAATATACACATATATTGTATCATGCTATGCACATCTATAGGTAGTACATACATAATATCATATATAATATCATGTATACATACATGATATCATCTATAATATCATATGTATGTATACATACATCTATATAGATATAGATATATATATATACAACGGGAGAACGTGTTTGGTCACCCCAATTCTTTTGCTGATTAGAATGCGCTCAGTGTGTATACAGTTGAACACAAACGTTATTAGGGCGCTTGTGAAACGTGCACAACTTCTGTGAAACGTGCACAACTGCTGGGAAACGTGCACAACATCTCTGACACGTGCACAGCATCTCTGAAACGTGCACAACATCTCTGCCACGTGCACAATATCTCTGACACGTGCACAACATCTCTGAAAAGTGCACATATAGAATACTTGAAAACACTGGGGTGAAACACGGTTTACCCATATACATATATACATATACATATATATATATATACATATATATACATATATACACATATATACATATATACATATATACATATATACATATATACATATATACATATATACATATATACATATATATTATATGATGATCTGCAGTGTCATGACGAACTCTCCAGATTGTTGAAGAGCAATGGCCAAGAATTCAAGCAGGAACGACACACGTTCTTCAATGTCAATGTTCGGCTGATCCATCAAGTTTCGAGGCAGCTCAATCAATTTAATCTCATTCCTACTGATGGTTTCGAAATCTTGCACCAGTTGGCAGATGCTTTCTCCATCCCAGTCTTTACAGGGTGTCATTACTTACTGGTGCTAAACGTAGGGTTTGGATGGGTTGCTGGGGGTTGCTGGGATGATGACATTACTAGTGATGACTGGGATCATTCCCGAAAATTCCCTGTGTAAAACGCACCAGTAAGATTACCCTCTGAGATTCCTCTCCCAAAGTGTCATCAACTTTCCGACTGATCAAATCTGCGCGGCACCATGGCCTCTACCGTGTTCACTTCTTTCACTGCCATGGCCGAGGATCTGTGTGAAAGTCTTGAGGCTGAACTCTGCGGTCATGGGAACTTGCTGGGAAATCTTGGAGGGTATTAGAAGTAAACTGGAATGCTTCGTGGTAGACATATTATTGGATAATTCTCTGAACATAAACCAAAAAAACATAACTGAGGGGCGCGCCACCTCTTGGTTGTAAATATGTTGGAAAATGACACGTATTTGAAACTAGCAGTGGTGGGAATATGCTGAGAAATCATTTTATCATTCAGGGGTGAAGCAAGTATTTAGAGCTTTGAAGTTCGACATGCACAGATGCAGTTACAAATGCCGTTCAATGATTGCAGCGATCCAAAGTTGTCCAACAGCAACAGCAGTTCAATGACCAAATAACTACATATTTCAGTTTAAAACAGTTTGACAAAATATCTGTATATGATATCCGGCTATCCAAACTGTTCGAATAGCAAGAATCGAATGTTTCAGTCATTTTCTGGTATCAAAACAGGATATTTACACCAGGACGAATTCCCGCCACATTGGCTTCCCAACGCGCGCCAAAGGAAAGCCTCAGCTGGGCCTCCCTCGATGGAGTGGCTTGAGAATCCAGCCAAAAAACGTGGCCTTGGAAAAATGGGATACCCCAATTTATGCATTCATGGTTTATCATCATCATCATCATCATCATCAATCATCATCATCATCATCAATCATCATCATCATCATCATCACCATCATCATCATCATCATCATCACCATCATCATCATCATCATCATCATCGCTGTTGGAATGGCCATGTGGGGATACTATATATATATACACAATTATACACACGATTTTCACACAGACCCACGTGTGAAATAATTGCTGTCCTGCACACCTCTACCGTGTTAGGCCCCGGCAGTAGCTCTGCAACCTGGCGTCAAAGACTATCAGAGATTGGGATGGAAAACATCAACAGCAGCCCATTGTTTTCCCCAACTAATGATAATAGTATAATAACGGCCAAGCGCTGTGTGTTGTCCGGAACATTCAAATGGCGTTTTTTCACATGATCCTTCAACATGCTCAAACACCTGCGTGTTTGGCCAGTGTTTTGAGATTTCCTAAGCCCTGAAAACATCGAATCCTAAACCAGGTTTTTTTCTGCAATCTCTCCTATCATATATGAGAACAACACGACATCCTAAAAATGTTGATGTCTGGGCAACACACAGCGTCTGTGGGTACAATTATAATGGTAATGATGAGAATGACAATAATAATTGATTTTGATTATATCACTAATACATGATAATGATTAACCTCTGGTAATTTGTTACATAGCTATTAAAGATGGCACATAGAAATAGTTGATTTACCGAACTTATAAAGATGGTGATTCTCCAGTTCGCAAACTGTAAACGTTTACCAGAGGCTAGAATCTGAACAAATCACCCATGTTTGTGGCCGAAAAATCCCCTCGGTGAAATCCGAAGTTTTTGTTTGATCAAAACCACCACAAGTGGTTGATGAAATCGACATCTTTCGTCACGATCAACTCACGCCTCACTTTCTTCGCCAGCAGCTGCGACAGCCTTGGCTGTCCAACCATGATGGATGGGTTTTAAGCTTCAGCCCATGCCCAATTCTGGGCTTCAACCAGGCAAAAAAGAGGAGGAAAAAGGCTTTTCTCACTGATTTACCCAACAACCATGGGAATTAATCATGGCTATAAAAAATGTCTACAGATAGATATGATATATAATATGTATATATATATAACATTATATATATATATATATATAACAGTATATATATATATATATTGAAGATACGTTGGGATATAATCGTGTATATATATATATATGTATATAACCAACTCAATTAGGATCAGCCTCCAGAAATCAAGCGTGGCTGGTTGGGAAATCCCCAACCCAAACGGAGGTTTTTCTGGGAAAATGGGTGATTTTCCATAAAGCCATGTTTGATGGCCAGACGGTATCCATTTTTCTAGTGTCTTCCAGAAAATCTGGGGCGACCTACCCTATGATGTCCCAAAACAGATGTGAGAAATGCGGATTTCCCCTCCCCTTTTGTCAAGGGACATCGGCGCTTCACGGATATAACAACCATTCCTCTTGGACAATCAGAAAGTTCAACCAACATCCAGAATTTTGGGAGTTACCCTCTGGTAAACTAACATAACTATGGAAAATCACCATTTTTAATGGGTAAATCCACTATTTCAATGGCCATTTTCAATAGTTTTTTGTATGTTTACCAGAGGGTACAATCTTGGTGAAACTTCTGGAGTTACACCTTCGTCAGCCAGACATCCCCAGTTTTATTGTTGAGAATGCCCCATCTTTGTCCAAAGATCCACCCAGAATAAACGGCAGCCAGCGCTATCAACGTTGGTCAAGAACCCTCATATTTGGTCAAAACAAACACAATACACTGGATGCTATAAACATATACGCCCATTTTAAATGGTAAACAGGATTTATTTACCATTTACACTATATGGATACTATCCCATATACTGGGATGCTATATACACTGTTTAAATGGTAAACAGGACGATAAACACACCATTTAAGAGGATGGTTTTCAAAGTGAACCACCAACGTATCCGGAAGATCGGAAGATCATCCCAATAAACCATCCCCAAGATCCACGGTTTCCATCCACGCGCTTATTTTTCTTTGCCAATTTGCCTGGTCGAAAGGGTCTATCCCCTTGCTGCGTATGCACAATTCTCGAATTAAGGGTACAAAAGACATGCCAGCTATGTGTGCCTGGGCTGGTGATCGGGCATCCAAGCTGCATTGGCTCGAATGGCGGCACTTGCGTCTGCCGCGCCCGTCACCCATTCCTTCAGGTCACCAAAAGTGGTTTCCCACGCTGGCAAAAATCGGACATGGCCAGCTCGGATAGCGGAGCGGAAATGCTCACAAAATGCTCGAGCAAAGCCTTCACATAAAAGAGGTGGATACTCTTTTAATTTGGCAGTCCTAAATGCCCCATCCGGGCCGACACCTATTGCTACCTCACTAGGCTTCGTCGCATTCGGCATGGCTAGGCTTCGCAGGATGCGTAGAAGTCGCGGCATTCTGCATGCCAGAAGTCCGGTGGGCTTCACTGCCTCTGCTCCAAACTCAAATTGCTTGATGTGAGAAAGGTGCACATCTGGATGATTCCGCAAGAGCTCCGTGATGGCCGCGCGCCATGTTGAAGGTCGTTCTGGTCGTAGTGGAACTCCCGGGTGCTCCGATAGGAATAAACCTCCCATCGCCAGATGAGAACTCAACGTCTCAAGCCCCTGCAAGGAAAAGTTCGAGCCGAGCTGGACCTGCCTCAACTCACGGAGGGTCAATCCTGGGAGGCCGTATAGCAGCTCCGCGGACCTCACCGGTCTGGGCCATCGAACACATAGTCCCTCGGGGGGTTCCGTAAAACGAGCTTCTGAAAAAGTCTCGCACGGTGTGCCGGCCAATGTGCCAGCTACAAGGCCGGCACTGTAACACCGTGCAAGGAACCGCCAAGATGGAGATGAACGATGTAGGTCCCCCCAAAAAGGGGACACGGCAGTGTCCATGGATAAGATCACAAATGTCACGCCCATAGTGTCTCCCATGTGCTGCAAATGCCAGTGGAAGTCCCCGACTCTTCTCCTTCCAGAGAACAGGTGCACTACCAGGAGGCAAGGGCGTTCCCCTGGCGCAGACAACAAAGGAATGCCGCGATCTTCAGGCAAAACATGCCAAGCAATAGAGCGAAAGAGTGACTGCCAACTTCCCTGCGCGGAGAAAGGCTAGGCACCCGATGTCTTGTGGCAGAACGTTCTTTTGGGTTTGCTGTGCCGCGACGGACCGGTCGATGAGGCTGCAAAGGTGCCGCAAGTTCGGCCTGCAGACTGCGCTGTCGTTGGAGCAAGGCGCCAATCTTTCTCCTTGTCAAAGTACACGGAAGGAGATCCACCATCTCGCTGTAGGCCTCGTCCAAGACATACTCAACCTCACCATCCATAGCGCTGTCGGAGATATAGGCAATGCTCGCCCCACGCTACAAAGGTCTCCGCTGCCCAATCCTCGAAGTCAGTGCCAAAGGTCGCCAGACAACCAAACCACCAATCAATAAGATCTGGTAAGTGCTCTGCCTGCCGCGCACAAAAGGCCTGCACCCACTTGCGCGTACCTGTCGTCAAAGTGTCGCCCAGACGAAGTCCGGCATCCACAGGATCCTCAGGCACGCATTGTGGAATGAGGTGCTTGTAGTGGGCGTCCAACTCCTGCTCGATGTGTTCCAGCAATTCCTGCTGATATGGTACCAACGGCCGAAGTGGCCCTTCCGCTCTCAATGCATCCAACCTCACTGCTCCCTTCAGGGCCGGAGGTAGGCACTGTGCCTCAAAAGGAGCCTGGAAGCCCATGCGCGATAAATAGTCAAAGCACTGATTCACTTCTCCTCCACGTGGCATATAGGAAAGATGCATCGCCAAACGGTTGCTGCTCCAAAAGTATTGTAAGCAGGCCGGGCAGGTCGCGCCAGTGACAAAGGCATGCTCCGGTGCATGGATCCCATGAACCTTCCTTCGATGGAGTGCCAGCCCCTGCGGCGTACTGAAGCTACGACCACATGTGCAATCAAACGATGATGCCGCTCGCGGATGTCCAAAAACCTGATCACTATCAGGCACAAATGTGGCTCCAGCTTGTCGGAGAGTCCTCAAAATGGTATCATGAGCCATATGGACCTCAGACATCATCTCCTCCTGGAGCTTGTGTTTCTTCACCACTCGTTTCAAATGGCTCTTCCACGGGATGCCCTCTTGCTGCCAATAATCGATGACTGCGGTCAGGTCAGTCCCCTCAAAGTGTGGGAGTGCTTGCGGCACAATCTCGCGCACCCATTGGAGGTCAGCAACCAAACCATCAATCCAAGAAGTTTGACAGTGTGCCTTCTCCAAATGCAAAATTTGGTGAAGCTCAGCAGGTCCCACTTGGAACAGGCGCCGGGCGTATCCCAGTCGGTCAACTGCGAGCCGGACTCGGGCATCAACCGAATCAGTCCGCACCAAAAGCTGTTGGTGTGAAACCAAATCACCTGGCTGACATCGCAGCACCGCTCGCAGCATCCGATCATACTCAGTGCTAAGCCGCTTCATCTGTTGTAGGGATGGAGTCGTCCAAGCGCCTAATCCAAAGAAAAGCCTCGAAAAGATCAATGAGTGCAGAAATTGCACACGCAGCTTCAAAGGGAAGTGCCGATTTCGGAGAACTGCTCTGGAGGATTGGCTGAACGCAGCTTTGGCCATACCCAGCCGCTGGCGCAGTTCTGGCTCAAAATCATGGCTGGAAGAGAAAAGGGTTCCCAAATGCTTGTATGAAGCTACGAAGTGGAGCCACTGGACGCGGTCTCCTTGGAGTCGGATTTCCATACCGGGCTTGGGGCCAAGCTGTAGGCTGCGCCTCAAATCCGGCGCTCCTGCTCCGATCAGAGAGAGCACGACGCTCGTTTTGCCCTTCGCAAAATTCACTGTAAATCCTCTGCGGCCAAACTGAGTGTCAATCTCCTGGACAAGCTTCTCAATTGCCAGGGGCAGGGCTGCCGCTGTAGAGGTAGCCCATGGGACGGCTAGGTCGTCGCATGATGGGATCAAGTTCAAGTTGGCTCAGCAGGTTGATATAGTCACTCTGCGTGCAAATCCATCGGCGAAGGCTCTTGGCAATATCGCCCATCAGGACGTGGAAGATGGAGTCCGCCAACGGAGAACCCGGTCTCGTCCCTCTATGGGTCTGGGTCAGGGTAGCTCCTGTCAAAGAGTACCAGGTCCCCGAATGCACGTCACGCAGAAGGCGTAGAAGAAGCACATCAATCCCCGCATGTTCCAATATGCCAACGAGGTGACGCCCTAACTGTCCTGCTTCCTCAGCATTCGGTGAGTGCGCCAGTGCTTCCAAGACCACCTTGAGCTCCTCAGTCTCCCCAACTCCAACAACGAGCTGCCTCACTAAGTGGTGAAAGGCTGTCGATAGATCCACAAAGACAACTGCGGAGCTCCAGCCCTTTGCAGCAAAAACGTTGGTGAGGGCTCGAAGGCTCGAATGAGGTGTGAGCCAAAGGCTACCTGCTGGCCCTTAAAGCCTCCCATTTGTCCAGGATCTCGCCGAAGAGCTGTCTGCTGCATCAATCGCGCTCGTAAAATCGCATGCAGCCGCTTTGCAAATGTTGGGAGCAACAAGATTCCTCTAAAATGCTGCACTTCACGGGCACCTGGCTTTTTGGGCAGCATCTTCAGCTCGCCTCCCTTGCTCTGGACGGGTTCACAGCCCCACATGAAGGCCTTCAGGAGCACTTGGTAAAAATACTTCGCCAGGAAGGGGGCGTGAAGGTGGTAGACCGCAGATGGCACCGGATCGAAGCCGGTCGATCTGTCTGCCTGCGTCTGCCGAAGCGCATCCTCAAGTTCACAGAGAGAAGGGAGTTGTTGAAGAGTTACCTGCCGCGGCCTCCCATCCTGAGCCAACAGATTTGCTCTAGCACAATGGTCGACCAAGCTGGAACCAGCAAGGGGCACTCCACATTCAAGCGCTTCAAAGTGCGGCGCCCATTGCCCTTCCAAAGAGACTAAATTGTGTGGATTATATCCAATCTTTCGCTGCTGAAATTTGGGCAGAGAGCGACGGACAATTCGCCATAGGTTCTTGACCTCAGCCGGGTTCAAAAACTCTGCTCCTTCTGCCAAAAGCGATTCAAAGAATCGGCAATCATCCTTTCGCAGCGCTGCAGAGACGAGCCGCCCCAAACGTCTGAACTGCCATAGAGCACCAGCAATGAGGCGGTCCTGCATTGCATGCAATCGGTCAAATTCAGCAAGGGCTTCAGCACGTCCATCTCTCCAACTTGTAAAGATCTGGTTCAACATGGAGTGGCGTTGGGTCTTCTGATGTTCATGAAGTGTTTGCCTCCAGTCCCTTTTCTCACAAACTAGCTCCCAAGTGGCATCGGACATAGTCTGCTTGATCGGCACCTTGCGCCCAGTGCGGCCTTGTGGGATCAAGTGCTCGACCAATTGGCTTTGAAGGTGGTCAAGGTGTGAATGCACATCAACCTGTAGGTCGCATGAAGCTTGTAGGCCTCCCCAATCGATAGCCTTCACGTCCAAATGGCGTAGAGTCTGCTTTTGATGTGGTTTGCGAGTGTTCCTGTCGCCAGAGACGAAGGAAAGGGCCACGCATGCTGCAGAATGATCAGCTCGAAGGATGGCCGGATCAATCGCCTGACTCACCCATGCCTCGCATGTTTGCAACTTCCAGCAAAGGGGAAGCCCCACATAGTCCAACCGCTTCACGCTACCTGACGTGTGCGCCCATGTGTGGCCTTCACCTTTCTGATATTGCTCAAATGTGGAAGGCAGCCATAGACCAGTACGGGCAATATAGTCTTCAAAAGGCGCTGCCTTGTCATCAGCCTTGCCAGCCTGATAGTCGCCGATGTGCATTGACGTAGAGGCTCCCACCGCCGCATTTGCATCACACAGAAGGAGCAACGGCCAACTGCGATAGGTCGGCGGTACTGCATCAGACAGGGCACCCCACCATCCTTCAAGCTCCCCTACATCAGCACCAGAGTGGGGGGCGTGTGCAACCACAACTATCATCCGGAGAAAGGGAGCTGCAACACGGAGAAGAAGATATCTCGGGTCATAGGCGATGATGGCAAAATGGCTCTCATGAAAGAACAGCTTGCGGCGTTGGCCCTGGACTGTCCCATATGGCCTATGCCTAGCAAAACCTGCAATAAGGCCATAATGGCCCTGCTTGGTTGCTGCGCTCTTGAAGACGATATAGTCAGGGTCATAGGCTGAATGCAGCTTCTGCAGCCTTGTCTCTTGAAGTCCAAAGAGAACAATGCCCTCATCTTTCATTTGCTGCATCAGCATTCGCTGGCGAGCGACCCCTGACAATCCTGTCAGCTGGTCGTCTTTGCCTTTCAAGGTCAGGACGTTGCAAGTAGCGATGGAGAGCTCGATGAGAGCACCTTGATCACTTGTGTCTTCTTGACTCATTGTGGGTCTCAGAAACTGGTAGTAGATCTGGATGAGGTGTAGTCTGTGGTGGGGGAAAGGCAGTGGACTGCTCTTGCCAACACGCTGCAAAGTCTGGTGCAACGATGAGCCAGACCCATTGCACAGCTTCCACAAAATGTCTCTGCGAAATGAAGCCCAACCACTCATCAAATGGTGTAAGAGCTTGTCCTACTCTTGCTGCATCTGCCAAGAAGTCCACAAGCTCGTTGCCTGGCTCACCACTATGGCCCTTGATGTGTTCGAACTTGACAATGACGTCAAACGCATGCTCCACTAAAAGCACGATGCTGCGAAGCGTCTTGCCCAGCAAGGGACATGAGATACATTGCCACGATCCATCTGCTTGTCGACCGACCGTAGTGGCATCATGGCGACATACAAATGAAGGTGCAAAGCCAAAGCCGGCAACATTCACCTTGATGATGTCGTAGGCAAACTTAATCGCCACTGTAATCGCTGAGAGCTCGGAGACATATGCATTGGTAGCATCACCAAGCGCACTGCTAAGAGCTCCCGCAAATCTCCATCCATCAGGCTGCAAAACAAAGGCCGCAACAGCTGCACCCCCAGGTGCCTCCTGCTCCTGCACAGCCTTTGAAAACGAGCCATCAGTGTAGATGCATAGCTGGAAGCATGGCTGAGAAGGGTCCCACCAGTGCTGGATCCACTCCCATGCAGCGTGACATTCAGGCAGATTGGGCACGTCAAATTGAGGCAGAAAGAAATGCGTGTCAATCCACTCATACTGCCGGATGGCAGGCGCCATGTCAATCCATTGTGTTTCGGAGGAAAGGCTCCCTGAATCTGCTCTCACTGGGTCAGCCGGTGGCTCTTCCTCAGGCTGAATCTGCTCCTGCAATGGGGCACGTCTAGCCTGAAGCGAAGACTGCAAAAGGCTTGTGGAAGCCGCAGCGCCAGTGTCCTCCTCCTCGTCGGACCAGAAACCAACAGGAAGCTGGCGGTGGACATGCAGGTCAAATGCAAAACCATCCCTATTGGGAAAAGGGCGAAAGTCTTCAACCTCGAGAGCGCCGTGCCAGCATGTGCAGACTGCATCCGGTCGCTGCGGAGGGCAGCTAAATGTCTTTCCCATACGAAGTATGATGTCTGCCTTGGTCACTGCTGAGGGCAACAAAACGGCGGCTGTGTAGGCATGGCCGCGCAGCACGGCATTGTCTCGTACCGTCACAATGCTTGGCCTGTCGAACTCAAAAACTCTTTGGTGCAAAATAATATGGATCTCAAGAGGCGGAGCCGAGGATGGTGTTGGCGTCACAATCGTGAAGTCCACATCAATGCCTGGTAGTACGAAGTCACGCCACCGATGGGTCAGAATCCCTTCCCAGGTCCAGTAATCCTCGGCAAGCATGACATTGCGCTGCTCATCATGGTGCTTGACATGACGCCCTTCAAGATACCAAGTCTCAACACGCAGGAGCCGTTCAAGATGCGCTGGGCCAAAAACAGCTTGCCGATCCCATAATTCAAAGAGCTTCCTCGTAAAGAGGGATTGATCATGGAGTGGAGGTTGTGCAGGGATAATGTCCTCCTCTTCGTCCTGTCCATGGATGTTCGAAGGTTCCAGCGATGGGGAGGAAACATGCTCGCTTCCGACATGTAGATCCCTGATTGGTGGGAGCACTCCAAAGGTGAGACCAGCACCTGCAGAGAAACGTCGAGCCTCATGTTCACTCCAAAATTGGCGTCCATGTCGTAGTGTGCAGCGTCTTGAGGAACAATGCCTCGCCAAACGTGCTAAGTGCTTGATGTCAAAGACCGTGACAGGGTTCGGCAACATAGCAGCCGCTTGTCCAAAGCGATAAGAATCATCCGCATGGAACTCCACCGTCAAAAGAGCCGGTGCCAGAAAATCATTCACGTCTTGACAAAGAATGATATGTCCCAATCGCTCTCGTGTGGAGCTAGTAATAGGCGTTGGTTGGACCCAATAGATTTGGACTGGCCTGTGGAGATCAATTTTGTCTCTCCAAAGCTCAATCAGCTCATCTCGCCACCAAGCAATTTCTTGGGTGAGTCGGAAAGTTTTGGAGTGTTCAGAGACATGCGCAAAGTAGCCCTTGACAAACCATGTCTCGACATAGGCAACTGGTCCTTCTTCATCAAATTCTGTGCAAGCTTCCTCCGTGAATGCCGCATGCATCTGTGAGATCCACGAAGGTCTCGGGTCATCATCAGTTGGCCTAGCTGCAAAGGCTTGCGGATGTGCCTGAGTCCAAGTGGTCGATGGAGCATCTCCAGAACTTGTACAATGAAGCTGGAAGAAGGCAGTAGCATCTCCTGTAGACTGCGCTGCACTGATCATTGAGTACAGGCTGTCTGTGTCATCTCCTCGCTGTTGATATCGGCGTAGGGTCTGTTGAGGCGAGAAACCTGCTTGCGCGCATTGGACCGCAAGTCGAGTGGGGACTTGTTCATGCTTGAATGGCGGTATTGCCACGCGAATATAGTCACCATGCTGAATGCGCATCATCTGCATGGACTGCTTCGGCACGAGGATTCCCTTGTGCCAAACTAGGCAGCGATCTTTGGAGCGCGTGCAGAATCTATCGACTCGTATCCAAGCCCAATAGATTGAATTAGTCTATTTTCTGACTATTAGTTTGGTTTTGTTGTTTTAGTCTATTTCTTGGAAATCGCTTATGATGATTTGCCGAAATCTCTTCGGCGGTTTTGTCTATTATCTTATTATTATCGGTAGATTTTTAACATCCATGAAAACCAAAAATCTATAGATTTTTAACCGATTTTTTAAACTAATAGTTTATTTTTTTAACTATTTCTCCAAATATGACGCCCCGGCGTCACCAAAACACCGTCTCAAAGTACGATCCTAGATTTTCAAGATTTTTGGGAAAGTACGACCCTTGTTTTTGAAGAATTTTTGAAACTACGACCAAAGTATGACCCTTGTTTTACACGGAATCGATGAGAAACTGTCATGCCAAAGTGTTTGAAAAATGAACTTGTCCTCAGATTTGTATGTGTTCACAAGTGATGTGATCCCTTGTGGTTTGATGAGTTCACTTGTCCATGAAAACGTTGAGAGACCTTGAGGGATTGAGAGACCCTTAGAGACCTTGAGGGACCTTGAGAGACCTTGACAGACCCTGAGAGACCCTGAGAGACCTTGAGAGACTTTGAGAGACCCTTAGAGACCTTGAGGGACCTTGAGAGACCTTGACAGACCCTTGAGACCTTGCGAGACTTTGAGAGACCCTTAGAGACCTTGAGGGACCTTGAGAGACCTTGACAGACCCTGAGAGACCCTGAGAGACCCTGAGAGACCTTGAGAGACTTTCAGAGACCCTGAGAGACCTTGAGGGACCTTGAGAGATCTGGGGAGTTCTTGAAACCAATGTTCAATAGAATATCGTGATATCATTGGAAAGTTTATTGAAATTTGTTGGGAACAAATTTAGAGAAACATCTTCAAGGTTGAGAGAAGTCCCAGCTCCACATTGTTGTCATTCATGTTTATCTATTTTCAGTTCAGTGGGTTGCGCTACCTCTCTCACTCAAGGTTTTGCATTTCAGTGGATTGCGCTATCTGTCTCTCACTCAGGGTTTTGCATATCAGTGGATTGCGTTTTTTCTTTCACTCAGGGCTTTGCATATCAGTGGATTGCGTTTTCTCTCTCGCTCAGGGTTTTGGGTTTGCATGGTTTAAACGTTTCACGTTTCACTCATGCAATGGAAAACCATGAGGGATACTTTGAGAGACCTGGAGAGCTCAGGCATGCAGCATGGAATCACATAAACATGTCATTTGAAATTTCGATCTTGTGTGAATCTGGGTTGATCTGAAGAGAGTCATGGGTCTTTTTTTGAAGATTCATGCTGAACAAACACAACTTAAAAGTTTATATTGATGTCTCACCGCAATTGACTTTCAATTGACTTTCAATGGACTTTGAATCAATCAGTATTTTTGGCTCTGAACAACTGCAATCCAATTTTGAAAGAGTAGATAGATGCAACATGCTCCAATCGCGCCCACGGCTCACGGCAGATCCAACGGTGAGCGTTGCTGATCTTTGTGAGCCTCTTGAAGCCTACATGGAACAAGAGCGTGAAAACAATGTTTTCAAGGTCTTGGAGCCGCCTGCCCAAACCAGTTGGAAGAGCGGTTGTCCTACTGGGTGGTTGACGGGTTTGACTGACCTCTTCAAGTCCTACGTGATCGTGGCGCCCAAGACGATCCTGAGTGCCAAAAAACATAGGCAAGCAATGCTGAGGCTTTTGGAGACCAAAAAGTGGAGCCATCCCAAGAAAGCCAATGATGACGCAGCTGACCTTATGGATGATTGGGTTCGTATGGGTTTGGCACACCTACGGGTGTTGAAACAAAATCCAGAGAAAAAAGAAGCTGCATACCGAAAATGTGACAAAATGCAGCGCCAAGCCTTAGATAGCATCCTATGTTTGATCAATGTCGAGGCGAGTGAACAGAAACAACCACCAGGTAGCCAGCTTGCCATTGCGGATGTCGACAGCCAACAGTCTGCGGCAGAAGCAGCGCCCACCCCTTCGCCCCTGTCTACAAAGAGCCAGACCCAGACTTTGAACCCGAAAGCACTCCCTTTGGACCTCAACTCAATTTTTGATGGAGTCTTGGAACAGAAAAGCGATGATGAAGAGAATGACATCAAGATTACATACTTCAACAAAAAGTCCACAGGTGCCTCCAGCTCGAAAGCAGGCCTAGAGGTTGAGAGCCCATCCCCCCAGAAGAGACCAATGTTCATGATTCACATGACTGAAGAAGAGAAGAAGTTGATGCAAAGTGCTTCAGAGGCACCACCCATTGCAAGAGACGGCAAGTCCCAAAACCAAAGGATCAATGCCATTGCGCCCAAACCAAAAAAGAAAGCAAAAGGAAAGAAGAAAAATGACCACAAGAAAGGAGACACAGAGAAGATGAAAAAAGACGAAGATCAAGAACATACCCCAGCACCTATGAAACGACCCAGTGCAGCCCCTTCGACCTTGGGCTTGGCTGATGAAGAAGATGAGGAGAAACTCAAGGAACGTATCCCTGAAGGAATTGTTGAGGCAGCAGTGAATCTCACCAAAGACCTTGACCCAGCAGAAGTAACACGTGAGGTAAGACGACAGAGAACAACAAGCAATGCATACCACCGCAGTGAGGTACTGTTGATGAAGCAGGGCATGAGCAAAGAGGATGCACAGGCAGTGGGAAGGGTTGCTGGTAGACTGGCAGGGGCTGAATTTGACAAACTTTGCCCCAGTGCAAAGTCCAAAGCAAAGGCAAAGAGCAAAGCAAAACCCAAAGCTACCGCCCCCAAGAAGAAGAGCATCAAAGACAAGAAGAAGACAAAGAAGACCGCAGAGGAAGAGTTGGAAAGCAACAAGATCAAGGAGACCGACATCCCTGAAGAGGTGGCGATGAATGACGAGAAGAAGGAGCCTGAGGATGTTGACTGAGGGGGCTTAAGCTATAGCATCTAGAACGTGTGACCTCAGTTGTGCAGATTTTGACGGAAGGTTGAGCTATCCTGTTTTGATTTTCGCAATTTCTGTTTCAAGTTTGTGTGCAGCACTTCTTTTTTTCGATGGGAACCGTTCAACCTGGAACGAACGTATCAACAGCTGTGCGCTACCGTGTCACACTCAACTTGCTATTGGAAAATCCTTGCATGCCCAGCTGAAACCTTGCAGATACAATTGAACATGTCCAACCTTTCCTACGCTGTGAGCTCTGACTTGAACTATGAGAGAAACCTTGAGAGAGGGGTGAATGCTTGTCAAAACCATGAGAAACCTTTTGAATGTTGAAACCTTGAGAGTCATGTCCACCTTTAAAACCATGAAAAACCATGAGAGTGGGGTGAATGCTTGTCAACACAAACCTTGAGAGAGAGAGAGAGAGAGAGGGGCTGAGCCGGCTTGAAGACCCGAACCGACGTGTGGCCAAAGCAAAAAAACGAAGGCGCTGTAATTCAACTTGGGAGAAGTTCAGGAAATGAAGTGAATCAAAAACAGTGATTCAAATTGAATAGGTATTTGGTATTTTTTGAAATCAAATGGAAATGAAGGTGTATAGTCATGTGAGCGTTTTGAATTTGAAAGGTTGTTTTCACCAGCTTTCAGGAAAGCCGCACTGCCAGCTGCTTAAGTTGTCCATGAGAAGCTTGTATCTATGCTCCATATTTGCCTCTCAAGTCAACATGAGCTGTTCATGGGGAAAAACATGACACAAATATTGTTTCACAAAGAATACCAGCATTGTGAATTCACACCATGTGAGTTTAAGATAGTTTAAGCCCTCATGATCAGTCTACATATCCAGTTTAGGCCCTCATGATCAGTCTACATATCCATGAACTCCAAGACTGCTCCCTGACATTGTCAAAACATGTCAAAACACTTTAGCCACTTTATATTATATTACTGTATAGATTCTCCAACGCAATCCCTGCCGCTTAGAAAAACCATGGGGGATGAACAGCCTCACAGAGTGGATGAACCGCCGCATAGAGTCTTTGTCAAGCACCTCTACATGTCAGTGTCAGAACATGATTTGGTGGAACAGATGAACTATCTAGGCGCCACTGAGGGTCTGTACAACGTCTACCTGGTGAAGCGTGGCAGGTATGACCCAAACAAGAGCATCAACGGATTCCTGAGCTACTGCACAGAAGAACAGTGCCGAGTAGTGATTGAAATCCTTCAGGGCTCTTACCTCAATGGATTAGCGAAATTCCCCATTGAGGCGGATTTCGCTGTTCCTCGCAAGTCTGGCAGATACTATGCTAGGCAGGAGCCGGACCACCACAATGAGGACAACATGGACGGTGTGGAGCAGGAGCCCTCCGAGTCCCAGTATGAGGCGACCAAAGAACCTGATGAGGTACGACGACCGACAACACCGCCAAAATTTCCACCACAGCCTCCACACCACACAACGCCCAAGATTCCTGTGACGCCTCCCATGCAGATGCCTCCCCCTATGCAGATGCCGCCTTTCCTGCAGATGCCGCCTCCCATGCATCAGCCCCCCATGCCTGCAGTCCCTCCACCGGGTATGCATCCCATGCAGCATATCCCACCAGCTTTGCCTTTTGCTGCACCTGGCTACCATTTCCTTCCACCTGGCTATCCACCGCCACCAATGGGGTTCATGGCCCCGCGACCTTGGAGCCCACCAGTATGGTTGCCCCAGGATGGCCAAGTCTGGAGTGGAGAATGCAGAAGCAAAGCAGCAGCAAAGGCAATGAGAGAAGAGCCACCCTGGAGAAGGACACCACCCGATGATGTTCCAGCAGAAGATGATGAAGGGGAAGGGGAGGAATGGGAGAAAGGGGATGAGGAGTTGCAAGCCTTCTTCCAGAACCAATTCGAATGGGATGGCTACGTCAAAGTGGAGCCTGAAGATTCCCCAAAGGAAGAGAAGGCAAAAAAGAAGGAGAAGAATACCGAGAAGAGCCGTTCCAAGCGCACCGACAAGGAGAAGGACAAGCAAAAGAAGGCGAAGAAGGATGACAGCAAAGCTTCAAAGAGAAGCAGAACGAGAAGCAGATCGACTCGGAATGCCAAAGAGTCCAAAGAGAAGAAGAGCAAAGCTGACAGGTAGCAAAGCTACAGGAATTGGAACAACCCTGGAATCGAAAAGCCGACTTGCGCTTTTGACAGGATGTGTGCGAGAAAACTCGAACAAAGTGCGGCGTTATTGGGGGTTGGGAGGTTCAACATGTCATCAGTAGCTACTTGCATTGAAGAAAAGTTACAACCAAACATGGCAAGTGGAGGGAATTCAGTATATGTTTTTATGGAACATGTCAACTGTGGGTGCAATTTGTGGAGACCTGTCAGCCAAACATATCACACAAACAAACAGTTCTTGAAACATACGTGAAATTCAATGAATCAGCTCATGAATCAATTCATGACATCTGTGAACATGAGCTGAATGTCTGTTTGAATTTTGGCTCACAGTAGAAACACACAACAAAAGCAAAAGGGTACATGTTGAACCTTGAGGGACCGTGAGCGTCGAGAGTGGCAATTTCACACTTTGTGCATGTTTAACCTTGAGTGACCGTGAGAGAGGAGAGAGTTTGAACTAAGAACCAACCTCTCAACCGCACATGGATTGACATGGGTTTCTCTTTAAAAGTGGTCCAACCCAAGGTGTTTCGGTTGAGGAACTTTAAAATGTTTTTTGGCACTCAAGATTTGCTCAAAGCTTCAAACCATGTCACTTCTCTCAGAGTTTCTCTCAATGTCGCTCCTCTCAAAGTCTTTCATGGTTGATAGTTGAATGGTTCGTAGGTTGATACTGATAGTTGAAAGGCTTGGAGGTTGAGAGTATACTTGAACAAAAACTTTGTCCACCGTTTGAGAGCTTGAAAATTCTTGATGTCATCAATCATGTGGAATGTTGTTTGCATGTTTGAAGCCTACTGAGTGCTCAAAGGATTGAAACCGCTTTCAAGCTCCTGTGGATCGAATATGTCTGACAAGGCCATTTCTCCTTCGGCTGACTCCCAGGCAAAGACCCAAGGTGAAGCAACCAAGGTGATTGGACCTGATGTGGATGCTGAAACCATCATCATGGGTGAGAGCCCACCAGCTATTGAGGACGCTGCTGACAACTTGGTGCCAGCTGATTCTCAGGCAATCTCTTTTGGGACTCCCCCTGGGTTGTTTGAAGATGATTCACAACAGCCCCCTGAAGCTCATGACACCATGTCAAAGCCTGATGGATTGTGGTGGCTTCGTCTTGCTGAGAATGCTGATACGTCTGTCCAGGGTGAGAGCTTCAAGGATGAGCTGCGTGAGACTCAGCATGACACTGGAGTGCCGGCTGAATCTGAGCCAACGGACTCTCAGCCAATTGGCTCTGAGCCAGCAGATTCTCCAAAAGGTTCCCCACCAGGTCCTGAGGAAGAAGGTGAAAGTGAAGGACATGATTCTGATGAGGAACTTACCGGTTTTCTCACCATGGATGATAGCGGCAACGTGAAGCAGCATGGCCATGTCAGCGGCTACTCCTTGCAGCTGATGCGTGTTGTCGAGCAGATGCTTGACAATGGACCAGCTTCGTCATCCTCTTTGGCACCACCTCAGAACCCAGGCAGCCGCGCAGCACGACGTGCACGCCGCAATGAGCGCAAGCGCAAGATCAACAAGAAGAATGGCAACTGAGGTGCAGTAGTTGCTGAAGGATAAGTCTTCAATGTACTGAAGCACTTTTGTTATCAGTTTTTCAGAGTACAGTTGGTTAGCCTAGAGCTCCATAGACAGTCAAGGGGCATGTGGATCCAACTTTGCGCAGCTTAGATCTCAACGGGAAGAGAGAAAACCAAGTCAATTCTTCAGCTGAAATTCATGAGTTTCACACTGAAAAGGATGCACTGTTCAATCAAAATTCAAACATGGTGTGAACAAATACTCCGAGGTTAAGTGAAAACCTGTGAGAGATTTTGAGAGGAGAGACAGCTATTCTGTGAGCATGGGGTCGTAGTTTGGTAGAAAGTACGTCGTACTTTCGAATCGTAGTTTGGTCATACTTTCTAGGGGGGTCATACTTTATGTTATGAAAACACTGTAAATACCATGTGTTTTGAAAAACTACTATCAAACTACTATCAAAGTACGACCAAAGTATGAGTAGAAACTACGACGTAGTTTCTATCAAACTATGACCCCCGATCCAAATGATTCAAAAAAATCAAGTTGAAACAATGCCAAAACTCTTCAATTTTTAGTTGGATTCTCAGTTGGGTTTGAAGAATTTGAGGAAGAATGTCAAGAATGTGGAGGCTTTGCATGACAAGTTTACAGCTAACTTTCCAAGTGTGCTGGATGTTCATGTTCTCAATGTACTTGTCCCTTCAGATTTTCAGCATTATACGCTTGGCCTTGGAACTAGAATTTCTGTTCCTTAGCAATGCCTGTTTTGAAGAGACCTTCTTCAGCGGCTGACCTTCAACCAAAGAAGAGGCCTGCTGCTGGTGGCTCCATCAAAGACGTGGTTTCTGAGCTGAAGCAGTCCCACGATCATGATGATGATGCCAATGATGGTGATTCCACCAACCGAGACAAGCAGAAAGCCCAGAAATTCCACAAGATGTTGAGCCAGGGGTCGCTACCAGACCATATCGTCCACATGTTCAATATCGAGAGCAAGAAAAGCAAGGAGGGTGTCCGAGCCTACCAAACCAAGCTAATCAATTCCTTGTTTTCCAAACAGTCAGATGGAACTTTCAGGCTCCAAACTGATCAGCACGAGTTTCAGGAGTACCGGAAAATTTTCCATCAGAGTCTCGCGAAAGACAAAACAGAGTCATTGCCCCGTACTCTCATGCTTGCATCTCATTTCCATGGAGATGAGCAGCTCATGAAGAAAGCCATTGACAATGGTGAGTTGGTGGCTAAGTATGACAAGGAGGCGAAGCTTGAGTACCTCCAGTTCAGAAAGTTCTCCAATGCCGAGGTGCGTGGCAATGAGGAAGGCGAACGCGTGATTGGGAACAAGAAGCTGTCCAGAGACCAAGCTCACTCCTTGGCCGCTGTCATGAGCAAGCTCAAGTGGAAGTTCGAACTGAGCAAGGCTGGAGCTGTGAAGCTATTAAGTTCAGAGTTCAACTGGTCATTTCTCTCATTGTCCAGTTGCTTCAAAAGCCAACTTCTTTCCCAAAACTGTCTGAACCTAACGGTACCGAAACGGAAGCAAAACAAAAGGCATTTGGAAAGGTTTCGAACAAAGTGAAACTAAACACATATCGTCATCACCTTGCTATACTGCAATATTGCCTTCATCCATAGAGTGTGTTTGAAATGGATACCTGATATCGGTATTTTTAGTGGTACCAAAATGGATGCCATCTTGTCATTATCGTTCAGATAAATGTCAGTTTTGGCTAGACATTTCATCTAATGGGACGTCAGTGAACAAGACCAACAAGAGGCTCTCTTCAGTTCTCTCAAATTTTCTTTCAAATTCACTCTCTCAACACTTCTCTCAAGGTTTGGTGAGCAGCCCTCTCACAGGTACAGGTTTGAAAGCTTCTAACATGATGATATCTATTATTTCGATACTGTGCTAGCACAGAACCTTCTTATACAGTCTCTCACGGATAAAGGTTTGACCTGAAGTCTACACATATGTATGACCTTTCAATTCTCTCACAGAAAAAGGTTCAACATCCATGAAGTACCATGTCGCCTGTCTCAACCCTCTCTTGAATAGAGGTTCTCAATGAGTTTCTCAACTGAAAGTTTGCAATGTCCAGCATTGTATCATTTTACCCATTTTTACCTCTCTCATTCTGTAGTGACAGCCGATGAGACTTGGAGGCCGATGAAAAACAGTTGGAGAACGGAAATGAGATCCCCGAAAAAACAAAGAAGCTTGCCGCGAAGGCCAAGGATGCATGTGAACGCTTACTCAAGGATGGATCAAAGTTGGTGGGCCATGCCGAGACCCAGAATTTGATCAAAGATGGCTACAAGACCTTGTCCAACCACATCAACAATTTGAACAACCTCTTGATGTTCAGTGAGTTGCCTGACAAAGCCACGATCAACGCGCAGAGCTTGGAGAACTTCATTGGCACCATCGCCCGGGATGTGGATCAGTACCATGGCGAAATTCAGGCAGCCAAAGCAAGGGCCAAGGCAAAGTCCTAAATTGTAGGAGTATTTGCAATTCAATGATGCCCACCCCACGGTTTTGGGAAAGTTTTGAGCTCTTAGGCCATTTCCATGTAAGCGCATGAGCTTCTGTTCTCCAAACATAGACGGGTGTGAGGCATGGTTGTCAGCGAGACAACCAAAACGCGAAGAAAGTTCAAACTCGAAGGGTTCGACGGAAAAAAAACATCAGCTTGTTCTGTGCTTATGAAGCCATGAGTTGATGGGTATGTATAAGAAAGAATCAACAATGATTGTGCAAAAAGTCTGTGGGATGAAAATGGACACTGAGACTTCATACATGCAGTTGTCGTTTTTGTTCTCCTACAACTATAGCTCATCCTTTTTTTGACTATTGGGTGGTAATAATCCTGTTGGTTTGGCATTGCAGAAGGGGTTCAAAAGGGCTCGCTGTTTTTGCCACCAAAAAGGGCCCCAAAAACAAATAAAAAGGTGACCCCTACAAATCCCAAATCAAACTGAGAGACCTTGAGTGACTTTGAGAGACTTGGAGGGGCCTTGAGAGACCTGTGAGAGACTTTGAGAGTTGGGGGAGGGTAAGCCCGGAGCTGATTGTAGCCGATGAGGGGGTATACAAGCAGGAACATGTTGAACTACAAGCCCTGAGCTGTGAGTGCCCTTTTGAAACTTCACAACAGTGAGCTCTATGTTCAGGTTCAGCCAAACATCATGAACACACATGGTAAATCCCCATACTTGGCACTTGGTATATTGCGGGCATTGCAGCAATCAGACTGAACAAGAACGTCTTCAGGCAGCAATGAAACATTGAATTGGTGCGTCAAATCCAAAAAACCTGCTGTTTGACTTAATATTCATCTTCATTTTGAATCAGAGCTATTGTTCTGGTGTGTTTTGGGCAGCTCTATGTGCATCCATGTGCAGTGTTTCAACCCAAGCAAAGATCTTATGTTTTGCAACCGTCAACCTTCAACCCTCTAAAATGGTCATGTTTCTATATATAGACTTATTGTTTTGATGAAGAAAGATCTGTATATAGTGAAATCTATGCTTTCTCTGAAACAAATGAAAAATAATCAACATTTTGGTTGCATATCAGAATTGCACGACTTCCACTTGGATTTGAAGATGTACACTTGAACTTGCAAAACTGTGTAGACTTGAGTGTTTCACCCATCCATTGCTATATATGGAGTCCCCACGGCCGAAGAAGAGACCACGAGGTGGCCTACAGCAGAGATTGAAGAGGTCCAATCAAGTTACAGAAAATGCACAGGATGTCACCTCTGCCTTAGCCTTGCTGCTTCTGAACTTGTTTGCATGGGTTTTTTTTCACCCCAAAGAGTGCAACAGATAGCTGAGATGGCTGTGAAAGACATCAAAGCTTCAGCAGAGGATCCTTCCATATTGAAGAATTTGGAAACTTTGGCCAATTTGGGGACCAAGGGTAGACATTCAAACAATGTCCACACCGAGTTGATGAGCAAAGTGGAGCATGTGCCGAAGATCCCACGACCTTTCAGTGCAAAAATACCATTGAAAGGCTACCCAAATTCTATGCAATATGTTTTGCTACCTCATGAGATGTTTGCTTGCATCTACACCAGTTATCAAAATATTTGGAACACTGCACTTGTACCAAGCGTCGACCGTGTTAAAAAGTTCTGGCGAAGCATGCGGCTACACCCATCTATGTCAGGCCATCCTATGACTGCTGATGACCATTGGGACACTAAAACAATCCCCATTGCTGTGCACGGGGACGGCGTGCCGATAACCGGCATTGGGAAGGTGTGGTCACGTGTGATGACCAACTATTCATGGTATTCCCTTTTGGGTCATGGAAATACCGCTTCAATGCTCATGTGGATTTGGGGATTCTTTGACAAGCTGAAAGTTGGTGACCAAACCGAAGGAACTTTGCATGAATTCTACAGCCTCCTAAAATGGAGCTTTCTGGCATTAGCTTCCGGGAAATGGCCATCTCACGACCACAAAGGTGTGAAGCAACTTGGCTCATTGACAGCAATTTCTTTGTGGGTTTTTTTCCCGGATTATCTGATTATCTTCCCAAAAAGCTAATGCAACCCCTCTCAAAGTTTCACCAATAGTGTCACTCCTCTCAAAGTCTCTCATGGTTTACAGTTGAAAGTTTTGAGATTCAATTTTCAATACTTGACATGGGTAATTTCATTCACGATTGGATCACTTTTCCTAGATGCTTGCTATTGAAATCACATGACCCCAAAGGTATGCGGCAAATTCAAAGGAGGGCCTGAGAGCCAACACATGGCTAGCTGGTGGATGGAAAGCCGTGTTATGGGCATTGACAGGTGACTTAGATTACTTTTGTGCCATGTTGGGAACCCCGAACTATGCCTTGGCGAGTGGTCCATGCATGCATTGCAAGTGCACAATGACAGGCCCAATGACATGGTCTGATTTTAGATCAGAAGCTACATGGCGTAACACACGTTGGGACCCTGAAGACTGGAGAAGTTGGGAACAACGTACCAAATGTGTATTACTGACACTCCCTGGTGCTTCTTGTTGGACAATAGCCTATGACTGGGTTCATGTCAAATACCTGGGAGTCGACCAATATATTTTCGGCAGCGTCCTATTTGTGTTGGTGTGCATGGTAATGCCTGGAGAAGATGAAGCAAATCTGGCAACGTGTTGGGCCTTCTTGAAGAACTTTTTCAAAACCAATAGGACACCAACTCCCTTTCGCTATATGACAAAACTTAGTATGTTTATCAGGAGTGGCAAATTCCCGAAACTTCGCGGGAAGGCATCAGAGATACGCCATTTTGGAAAGGCTCTACTGGCCTTGTGGAACCGATTTTGCAATCCAGCACTTTTGCTTCACAAGCGTATAGCCTTGATGCTAAAGCACAATGTTCACCTGGAAGACATGATTACCAATCACAAGGAAGACTTCGCGTTTCCCCCTGGTCCTGCCCAAGAATTTGAGGAAACCGCAAATGGAATGCTATTACTTTTGAGTCAGGTTGCTGACCATTTTGTTGAAGAAGGCCTGAAGGTTTTTGATATCACATCCAAAAGCTATACGCTTCAAGAATTGGCCATTTTGAGCCGATGCGTGAATCCCAAAGTCACTTGGTGCTTTATGGGCGAGGACCAGATGCAACGAATGCAGCAAATCGCTAAAGCCTGTGCTCGTGGAAACAAAGTTGATCAACAAACTCTGAAACTTGCCCGTCACTACAGGTTGGCTCTTCACCTGCACTTCCTCGAGTTAGCACACTGAACTTGGAAAGGGTTCCTATTGATTTCAAAACCGATGTGAGTTTGCAAATGGTTTCGGGTGTTTTTGCACCGCCATGCGTCCAATGGTTGTCAGTTTGGTGGCAGCTTGAACACAAAGAAAGTTCAAACTCGAAGGATTCGACGGAAAAAATGAGTTTGTTCTGTGCTGCTCCTTGTCGCGCAAAACCATGAACTGAGATGGGTATGTGCAACAAGATTGTAAGATGAAAAGGAACCATGTGAAACTTTTTATGCATGCAGTTGTTGTTATTTCCTTCTCTTAACCATAGTCCTTCTTATTCTTGACCCTTGAGAGACTTGGAGGGATTTTGGGAGACTTTGAGTAACTTGTTGAGAGATTTTGAGATGGAGAGAAAAACCTTGAGGCAGAAAACCTTGAGAGAGAGAGGGAGGGAGGGAGGGAGGGAGGGAG